>Ga0265798_10007342_pt1 | contig 14266 bp, 8 predicted proteins | sample P3T30metagenome_FD_192430 | JGI IMG/M metagenome (GOLD analysis project Ga0265798, IMG submission 192430) | Plant litter microbial communities from East Loma Ridge, Irvine, California - P3 T30 | ecosystem: Environmental > Terrestrial > Plant litter > Unclassified | place: USA: California...
GATGCTGCCCATCAAAGCGCGCGCGCGGATCGCCGAATCCGATCGGGCTGCCCTTGGTCAGCACGGTGCCGCCCCCGCCCTGGATCTTGACGTCATTGACCATCGACGCCTCGCCCGCCTTCCAGAGCAACGCCGTCGCGCGCGGGTTCACGCCGCCGGTCCAGAGCCCGAGGCCGGAGACGATCGCGTTGCCGCCCTTCGCGCTCTCCAGCAGAGCCTTCGGGCCACCGACGCCCATATAGGCCGGCGTCTCGTCGGGGAGATAGAGATGCGTGAGGCTAGGATGCAGCGAGATCAGCACGCTGTCGGGCCGCAGCTTCAGCGTGTCGGTGACGCGGTACCGACCGACCGGGAGATATAGCACGCGGTGGGTGTCGATCGCGCGCTGCAAGGCTGCAGTATCGTCGGTGGCATCGTCACCTTTGACGCCCAAATCACGCACGTTCGTCCATTCGCGCACGGCCGGCATGGCCCGGATCGCCGGCGCACGTCGAGTGGGTAGTCGTGACAGCGGCGCGATCGAAACGTCGGTCGCATATTCGCCGATCGTGCCGAGGCCCGCCAGTTTCAGACCGTAGGAAAAGTCGGCGACCCGGTAGGTCGGCCCCGCGGCCGCGATCGTCTTGCCGCTGTCGCGGAAGCGCGCGAAGGTCGGCGTATTGCTGGCGACCGCATTGTCGAAGCCGATCTGCGTGAAGACGCTGTTCTCCGCCGAAACGACGATACCTGCCTGCGATACGTTCTCGAACCGGACGTCCTTACCCCAGAACGAATCCGAATAGCCGCGGTCGATCTCGATCCCGACCGGCGTATCCCGGATCGCGACGTTGACCAGGGTCAGGTCGACCTCATGCTCGCGGATCGCTGCGTCGCGCTGTCCCTGGAACTCCGAATCCAGCAGCGTGAACTGCCACGCGGGCGAGGTCTTCTCCGACATGATGCCGTAGCGACCGCCGAAGAACCGCAGATTCTCGAACTCGTTGCCCGCCTGATAGACGCCGGCAAGACCCGAGCCGATGTGGAAGTCGATGTGCCGCAGATAGCCATGCTGCGCGACGCGGAAACGTACCGCGACCGCGCCCGTATTGCCGTCACCGATCCGGAAATCGACGTTGGACAGCGTGGAATAGAAGGTGCTCGAGGTCGCATCGTAGATCGCCGGATCGAACGGGACGCTGGTGCGCGGCGGTACGGGTGCCTTGCCGACGCGGTACTGGTCCTCGCCGGTGAAGCTGACCATCGCCGCCACGCCGGATCCAAAGCCCGCGCTGTTGTCGGCAAGGACGATCTCCGGGCGAGTCGAGCCGACACCGAAGACGCGGACGGCGGACCGGATGAAGATCGTGCGTGTGATCCGATAGCGTCCCGACGGCAGGAACACGACGCCGCCATGACCGCCGGCCGCCGCCGCGTCGATCGCCTGCTGGATCACCGCGCTATCGTCCGCGCGGCCGTCGCCGACGCCTTTGACGGTTACCGCCTGCGGATCGTTGGGTTGGCTGAGATAGACCGAGACCGACTTGGTTGGCGCCGCCGTCTTTGCAGCCACGGTCTTTGCAACGGCCGGGCTGGCGACAAGAAGCACCGTTCCGCAGAGCAGCCATTTCGCAACCATCGTCCGTCTCCCGTTATCAGGACAGCAGTCCTACCGTTCGTGGAGGTCCGCTTCATCTGCGACGAAGGTCGTATTCGTAGCCCTTCGCCCCTCCCCGCCAGAGGGAGATCGAAGGCAAGTGTCAGATCGCCAGCGTCTGCGCGACGATCGCGGCCTGCGTCCGGTTGCGGACGTTCAGCTTGCGCATCAGGGCGGTCATGTGAACCTTCACGGTAGCCTCGGCGATGCCCAGATCAAAGGCGATCTGCTTGTTGAGCAAACCCGAATGGACGCCGCGGAGGACCCTGATCTGCGTCGGCGTCAGGCGCGGCGACGCAGCGCACGTCGCGGCAGTGGTCGCGACCGAAGATTGGTGCGTATCGTGTCCAGGCCGTTCCATGGTCATCCCTCCCTGTGCGCCGGCCGAAGTCGTAGCGGCCGATGGGTGGCCGAGACGCGGTGGCTGTCGCTGTTGATCCAGTGATCCGTTACGCGGATTCGGTTGGACAGGTTTTGACTATGGGCCGTGCGATCGGACGCAATCAAGCCTTTTTTGTTGTCAGATCGAAAAGACCTGTCGTACAGATATGCGATCAATTCGGCAGGCGAACGCGCCGCCGACTATCGGGAGGGGCGTGATGTCACGAGCACTGGACGAGCGCACGCGACTGCGACCTGTGGGCCGATGATCAGCGCAGACATGCGACTCGTGATCGCCGCACTCGCGGGGATATTCCTCGCCGTCCTGATGATCGTTCGCGGTCGACTCCACCCCTTTATCGGCCTGTTGTGCGGCGCGTTCACCGTCGGCCTGCTCGCCGGACTTCCCCTCCCCGACGTCGCGAAGGCGGTGCAGAAGGGCGTGGGCGACATCATCGGCGGCACCGGGCTGGTGGTCGCGCTGGGCCTGTCGCTCGGCGCGATGCTGCATCTGTCGGGCGCGGCTGCGTCGCTTGCCAAAGGCGCGTTGCAGTTGACCGGCAAGCAGGCCGCGCCGTGGGCGACGCTAGGCATCGCGATCGTCGTCGGGCTTCCGCTGTTCTTCGAGACAGGACTCGTGCTGCTGCTGCCGATCGTCGTCGCCGCCGCCGAGGAGATGACCGGCAAGGACGGCGCAGAGCGCGATGCAGCCAAGTTGAGGCTGATTATGCCGGCGCTGGCAGGGCTCGGCGTGGTCCATGCGCTGGTCCCCCCCCATCCCGGCCCCCTGCTCGCGGTCGAGGCATTGGGTGCCAACCTCGGCAAGACGATGCTCTACGGCATCGCGATCGCCATTCCGACGGCGATCATCTCGGGGCCGCTGCTTGCGAAGTTCACGACGCGCGGCGTGCGGCTGGAAGCGCCGGTATTGCATGATCCGGGGCTCGGCATCGCCCCGCCGCCGCGGCTGTGGTCGCTGCTGATCGTGCTCCTGCCGGTGCTGATGATCGCGACCGGCGAGCTTGGCCAGATGATCCCCGGCCTTAAGGGCACCGCCTGGCTGGTCGCCGCGAGCAACCCTGTGGTCGCGCTGCTGCTGACCAACCTGATCGCACTCCCGCTGCTGTTCGGCCGCCGCCTGCGCGAGGCTGCCATCCAGAACGCGGTGTGGCACGAGACGATGGGCGCCGCGGGCGCGATCCTGCTCGCGATCGGCGCGGGCGGCGCGTTGAAGCAGGTGCTGGTGACCGCAGGCCTATCCGACCTGCTCGCGCGCACGGTACTGATGTATTCGATCTCGCCGCTGTTGCTCGGCTGGCTGGTCGCAGTCGGCATCCGCCTGGCGGCCGGTTCCGCGACCGTGGCGACGATCACCGCGGTCGGGATCATGCCGGGCGTCGTCGCAAGCTCGGGCGTGTCACCGGAACTCGTCGTGCTGGCGATCGGCGCGGGCTCCGTATTCTTCAGCCACGTCAACGATCCCGGCTTCTGGCTCGTTAAAAGCTATGTCGGCACCAGCACCGCGGACACGTTCCGCACCTGGTCGATGCTGGAGACGTCGATCTCGGTGGTCGGCCTCGCGTTCGTCCTGGCGCTCAGCCATGTCGTCTGAGACTCCGAGCACCACGCCGCCGATCGTTCCGGACAAGCCCGCCGCGAACGGCATAAGGCTGGCGGACCGCGCCTATACCGCGATCGTCCAGATCATCCTCGACGAGCAGCTCGCGGTCGGCGACCGGCTTCCGGCCGAGGACAAACTCGCCACGATGTTCGGCATGTCCCGCACGATCGTCCGCGAGGCGCTCGCGAGGCTCGCGTCCGACGGCATCACGCAGGCACGGCGCGGCGCGGGTTCCTACGTCAAGCGGCGACCGTCGGAGCGGCTCGGGTCGCACATGCCAATGGCCGACATCGCGGCGACGCTCGGCACCTACGAAGTGCGCTTCGTACTGGAGGCGGAAGCGGCGCGGCTCGCGGCACAACGCCGGTCGCATCACCAGATGGACGCTATCGAGCATGCTTTGGAAGCGTTGCGCACCGCGTTGCTGTCGAATGCGCCGGCGCATGACGAGGACTGGGTGCTGCACCGGGCGATCGCCGAGGCGACCGCCAACGCTGCGTTCCTGCCGGTCTTCGATCACCTCCAGGACGCGGTGATGCGGATCCTGCGCGCCGGTGTCGACATCTCGCGGTCGCGCGCGCCGGAAGTGATCAAGGCGATGATGGACGAGCACGACGCGATCGTCGAAGCCATCCGTGCGCAGGATGCGGACGGCGCGGCGCTGGCGATGCGCTGGCATCTCTCGCAAGGCCGCAAGCGCCTGATGCCCTGACGTGTCAGGCTTCGGCTCACGCGCCGCACCTGCGACCATGGTCGTAGATGATACCGCGCCCAGTATATCGTAGAGAACGACAAGAATGACACGTCGCCAGGCCGGACCACGGCACGCGCCACGTGCGACAAGGGGATGGACGGATGAACAAGGTTACGCGCGGTCGACGCTCAGTCGAATCTTTCAATGTTAACGCAACCAGCATGATTGTGCTGGCCACCGCGTTGCTCTGCGCTCCTGCTGCAGCCCAAACCGTTGCCCCGCCGTCCGACCTGCCCACTTCGACTCAATCGGCCGATCCGGCAGCGCCGCCCCAGACGCTGACCCCGCAGACCGCCGCAGAAGAGCAGGGCGCGCCGGACAAGGACATCGTCGTCACTGGGTCGCGCATCGTCTCGAGCGGCTACAACGCACCGACGCCGACGACCGTGATCGGCGAAGACCAGATCCTCAAGAACGCGCAACCCAACATCTTCAACGCGGTCGCGCAGTTGCCGTCGCTGCAGGGCTCGACCGGCGCGTCCACGGGCACGTTCAGCACGTCCAGCGGTACGCAAGGACTGAGCTCCTTCTCGCTGCGTGGCCTCGGCCCGATCCGTACGCTGACCCTGCTCGATGGCCAGCGCGTCGTCGGCGCCAACGTCTCCGGCGTCCCCGACATCAGCATGTTCCCGCAGCTGCTGGTCAAGCGCGTGGACGTCGTCACCGGCGGCGCATCCGCCTCCTACGGCTCGGACGCAGTCGGCGGCGTGGTCAACTTCATCACCGACACGCGCTTCAAGGGCTTCAAGGCGAACGTCCAAGGCGGCATCACCAATTACGGCGACGACAAGCAGGGCCTGGTCCAGGCCGCGTTCGGCACGTCGCTGTTCGGCGATAAGCTCCACCTGATCGTCAGCGGCGAATATGACGACGAAGACGGCGTGGGCCCGGGCGATTTCGGCACAGACCTCGCCAAGGGTCGCGACTGGTACCGCGCCACCACGCTCGTCAACACCGGTCAGACCAACAACGGCCTGCCGCAGTTCAACTATCGCGACTATGCACAGCCTTATCAATATGCGCGCTACGGCCTGATCAACAACGGCCCGTTGCAGGGCATCGCGTTCGATCAGAGCGGCGCGCCGTATAATTTCAGTTATGGATCGAACGGTCGTCCGACCGGCACCGGCGGCGTCACCAACTGCTTCCCCGCCAACAGCTTCTGCGTCGGCGGCGACCTATCGGGCGCGCCGGGCTCGGGCGCATCGCTCCAATCCTCGCTGGAACGGCTCAACGGCTTCGGGCGGATCGGCTTTGACTTCGCCGAGAACAACGAGGCCTATGTGACGGTCAACCTTGCGCAGGTGAAGACCAGCAACCAGCCTAGCCCGGGGTATAACCGCCCCAACCTGACCGTGCAGTGCGCCAACCCCTTCCTGCCGCAGTTGGTGCGGGATCGGTGTGCGACGGCGATCAATCCCGCTACCGGTACTCCAGGGATCACCCAGTTCAACTTCGGTACCAGCAACGGCAACTTCCCCGATCCTTTGGTCCAGACGGACCGGCGCCAGTACCGCTTCGTCGGCGGCCTGAAGGGCAAGTTCGAGATCGGCGGTACGCCCTGGAACTACGACACCTATTACGAACACGGCATTACGCTGGCGGCGATCGACGTCGACAATACCGTGTTGCAGCCGCGCTACGTCGCCGCGACCAACGCGATCACGCTGAACGGCGCGATCGTCTGCGCCGATCCGGTCGCGCGTGCCGCCGGATGCCAGCCGATCAACATCTTCGGCGGGGCGGTGCCATCGGCATCGGCGCTCGCTTATGTCACGCCTGCCAATGGCCCACTCCAGCGCACCAAGCTGACGCAGGACGTCGCCAGCCTCAACTTCTCCGGCGAGCCGCTCAACCTGTGGGCCGGGCCGTTGTCGGTTGCCTTCGGTGGCGAGTATCGTCGTGAATTCTACCGCGTCCACGGCGACCCCTATGGTGCGGGCGTCACCGCACTCAGCCCGAACAGCACAGCCTATCCCGCCGATCCGCTGCTGAATTCCGCGCTGGGCAGCAACTGGGCAGCTGGCAACTATAAGAACGGCCGCGGCAAGTACGAGGTGTATGAGGGATTCCTCGAACTCAACCTGCCGTTGTTCAACAGCGAAAAGATCGGCCGCGCAAACCTCAACGGCGCGGGCCGCGTGACGCATTACAGCACGTCGGGCACGGTCTGGGCGTGGAAGGCCGGCGGCACCTGGGATACGCCGCTCGACGGCATCCGGTTGCGCGCCGTCACGTCACGCGACGTCCGTGCGCCGAACCTGTCCGAACTGTTCGCCGCACCGACCGTCACCACGCTGCCGAACTTTACCAATCCGTTTTCCGGTAGCGGCGTGCAGGCGTTCCAGAACACCGTCGGTAACCCAGATCTGAAGCCGGAAATCGCGCGCAATACCGAGGTCGGTATCGTCCTGTCACACCCGTCGTGGGCACCGGGTCTCGGTCTGTCGTTCGACTATTACAAGATCAAGCTAGACGGCGTCGTCTCGACACTGTCGCCCGATCAGATCGTCCGCTTCTGCTTCGAGGGCAATCAAGCGTTCTGCGGCGGCTTCGTGCTGAACAGCCCGACCCAGGGCGGCAATTTCATCAACGTCCAGCCGTTCAATCTGGCATCTTGGAAGACCAGCGGGTTCGACATCGAGGCGAGCTATCAGTGGAAGAAGCCACTCGGCATCCCCGGCAACTTCACGCTCCGCGTGCTCGGCACGCATGTGAAGGAGTTCCTTGTCGACGCAGGGATCGCCGGCGTTGACGTCGTCGACCAGGCCGGAGCCAACAACGGCGCGACGCCGGACTGGAAGTGGCTGGCGACGCAGAGCTACGACAACGACGTCTTCAGCCTCAACCTGCAGGAGCGCTGGTTCTCGGACGGCGTGTTCGGCAATCAATATGTCGTCTGCACCAGCGCTTGCCCGGCCTCGACCGCCAACCACCCGACCATCGACTATAACAAGATGAAGGGTGCCTTCTACATCGACCTCGGCGGTTCGGTGAACCTGACCAAGCAGGTCAGCATGTTCTTCAAGGTCGACAATCTGTTCGATCACGATCCAGAGCCCGCGCCGCAGACCAATACCGGCCTCGACGTGAACCCGGCACTGTACGACACGCTCGGCCGCTTCTACCGCCTGGGCGTCCGCGCCCGGTTCTGATCGACCTGTCCCCGGTAGCGGTTGCTATCGGGGAGCGTCCCAAGACCGTGCCAACGTGACCGATGGGCAAACGACCCGTGTCGAACGAAGACGGATCAGCCCTCGCTTTGCCAACCCGCACGGAGCGGCAGGCGCAGGACGCGGTCGTTCGCGGTCATGAACAACGCCCGCCCCCGTTCCCCGAACGCGCAGTTGGCGATCGGCGCGCCGGTCGTCACCAGCGCGAGCGGCTCCGCATCGGGCGTCATGAACATCATCCCGCCGGGCACCGAACACACCAGCGTTCCGTCCCGCGCGACCTTCATGCCGTCGGGCAACCCCGCCCCGCCCCGCGCCTTCATCGCCTTGGCGTCGAGCAGCACCCGGGCATTGCGCACGCCCTTGGCGTCGAGGTCGTAGGCCGTGATCCGCGGTGCGGCTTCGTCCGACACCGATACGTAAAGTCGCGTTTCGTCGGGCGAAAGTGCGATGCCGTTCGGTCGCGTCAGGCTTCCCTCCAGCAGTTCGACCACGCCACCGGGACGCAGCCGATAGACGCCGTTCACCGACATTTCCTTCAGCGGCGACGTATCGCCTTCGGTCAGGCCGTAGGGCGGATCGGTGAAGTAGAGCGTCCCGTCGCGCGCCACATGCATGTCGTTCGGGCTATTGAACCGCTTTCCCTGATACCGGTCGATCACCACCTCGCGTCGCCGCGTAGCCAGATCCACGCGATCGATCGAACGACCACCACTGTTCGCGATCAACAACCTTCCTGCATGGTCGAGCGTCAGTCCGTTTGCACCCGGCTCCTGGACGAGCTTCGGATCGGTACCGCCTGCCCCCGACGGATCGAGGAACGGCACGGCGGGGCCACCCTTGTGCCAGCGACGAACGATATTGGCAGGCGGATCGGAGAACAGCAGATACTGCCCTGCCTCCACCCATACTGGCCCCTCCGCCCAGCGAATGCCGGTGGCGATCGTCTCGACGTGCGTGTCGGGCGCGACCATCCGGTCGAACGCGGGCGACAGACGCTGGATGCGCGGCTCGCCAGCGGGGCCAGCACCAAAAGCAGGCGCGGCGACCATCGCCATCGCTCCGAACAGGATGTCGCGACGTCCCGGCCGGAACGTGCCCTTCGCGCGACGCTCGAGGCCGATCTGTTTCATAGTCGATAGGCCTGCTTGACCAGATCGTAGGCGAGCGCTCGGGCAACCTCGTGCGCTTCATCCTCTTCGAGCCGGTGTTCGGCGACGAGTTTCGCCAGGAAGGCACAGTCCATCCGGCGCGCGACGTCGTGCCGCGCGGGGATCGATAGGAAGGCGCGCGTGTCGTCGTTGAAGCCGACCGTGTTGTAGAAGCCGGCAGTCTCCGTCGCCCGCTCGCGGAAGCGGCGCATCCCCTCCGGACTGTCGTGGAACCACCAGGGCGGGCCGAGCCGCAGCGACGGGTAATGGCCGGCGAGCGGGGCGAGTTCGCGGGAATAGGTGTCCTCGTCGAGCGTGAAGAGGATCAGCGTCAGCCGGGGATCGTTGCCGAACCGATCGAGCAGCGGCTTCAGCGCGCGAACGAATTCGCCGGGCAGCGGGATGTCGCCGCCCTTGTCGCGGCCGAAACGTGCCAGCACCGAGGCGTTGTGGCTGCGCGATACGGCAGGATGGAGCTGCATCACCATACCGTCCTCGACCGACATCGCCGCCATCTCGGTCAGCATCTGCGCGCGGAAGAGTTCGGCGTCTGCGGCGGTCGGCTGCGCCATGACGCGCGCATAGAGTGCCTCGGCTTCGGCGGGCGTCAGGTCCGCCGTCGAGGCCGACGGGTGACCGTGATCGGTCGAGGTCGCGCCGGCATCGCGGAAGCGCGCACGGTGGAAGCGGTGCGCGGCGAGATAGCCCGCATAGCTGCCGACGTCTTCGCCCGCGGTCTCGCCGAAGCGGCGGACGTTGGAGGCGAAGCCCGGCGTGTCGGGATCGACGACGGGGTCGGGGCGATAGGCGGTGACGACGCGGCCGTTCCAGTCGCTCGCGCGGATCGCGGCATGGTGATCGAGCGGGTCGAGCGGGCTTTCGGTGGTGGCGATCAGCTCGATGCCGAACCGGTCGAACAGCGCGCGGGGGCGGAAGGCGGGTGTCTTCAGCGCAGCGTCGATCGTGTCGTAGTACATGTCGGCCGTCGCGGGTTCGAGGCGGACGTCGATGCCGAACGCTTCGGCGAACACCCAGTCGAGCCACATCCGCGACGGCGTGCCGCGGAACAGATGGTAGTTCGCCGCGAAAATCTTCCAGATCGCATGCGGATCGGTCTCGGTCGGACTGCCATCCACCGTCGGCACACCGAGCGCGTCCAGCGGCACGCCCTGGCTGTAGAGCATCCGGAACACATAATGATCGGGGACGATCAGCAGCGAGGCGGGATCACTGAACGCTTCGTTCCGCGCGAACCATGCCGGATCGGTATGGCCGTGCGGACTGACGATCGGGAGGTCCTTTACCCCGGCATGCAGCGCGCGAGCGATGTCACGAGTGCGGCCATCGCCGGGAAAGAGGCGGTCGGGATGGAGACGTAGCGGATGGGTCATGCGAGGCGTTCCGGATCGACGGGAGTATAATGCGGTACGAGCAGGTGGATAACCAGCAACGCGACGAGATAGGCGCATCCGGCGACCGCGAAGATCGGGCCATAGCTACCGACGCCCGCCAGGATGGTGCCCGCGAACTTGGCCATCAGCATGCCGCCGCATGCTCCCGCCAGCCCGCCGAGACCGATCACCGATCCGCCCATGCCGCGCGGAAACAGGTCGCCTGGGATCGCGTACACGTTGGCGGAGAAGCCCTGGTGACACGCGCACGCCAGGCCGATCGCCGCGACCGCCCACCACAATCCGGGTGCCTGTGCGGCGAAGATGATCGGCAGCGCGAACAATGCGCAGGCGAACAACGCCGTCTTTCGCGCGCGGTTTGGCGTCTGGCCGCGTGCCAACAGCCGCGACGAGAACCAGCCGCCCGCGACCGATCCGACATCGGCCAGCATATACACGGCGACTAGCGGTGGACCGAAATCGAGCATCTTCACGCCGTATTGCCGGTTGAAGAAATCGGGCAGCCAGAACAGGAAGGTCCACCACACCGGATCGATCAGGAACCGGCCTAGCATATAGGCCCATGTCTGCCGCAGTCGCAGTAGCGTGCGCCAGCGGACCGGCTTGGCGGCGGGCACCGGGTCGGCCTCGATCCACGCCAGCTCTTCAGGCGTCACGCGCGGATGCTTGCGCGGCGATCGGTAGAACGCGAGCCAGGCGACTAGCCAGATCACGGTCAGCGCGCCCGTCGCGACGAACGCCATCCGCCAGCCGAACGTCACCGCGATCACCGGAACGATCAACGGCGTGAGGATCGCACCGACGTTCGAGCCCGCGTTGAAGATACCGATCGCCAGCGCGCGCTCGCGTTGCGGAAACCATTCGTTCGCCGCGGCCAGGGCTGCCGGGAACGCCCCGGCCTCGCCGATCGCGAGCGGGATACGCGCGAAAATCATCATGCCGGCGCTGGTGAACAGCGCGTGCGCGACATGACCGATCGTCCACAGTGTCACCGCGACCGCATAGCCGATCTTCGCCCCGACCCGGTCGACGAACCGCCCGAACAGCACATAGGCGATGCCGTACGCCGCCTGGAACGCGATCGCGAGATCGGCATAGCCCTGCTCGCTCCAGTTATAGCGCGCCTGCAGTTCGGGTTTCAGCACCGGCAGCACGAGTCGGTCGATATAGCTGAGTGCGACCGCAGCGAAGAGCAGCGCGCAGACGATCCACCGCACTTTCCCGCGCGGTTTCTCGATCATGGTGGCGGCGGTTACCAGTTGCACAGCGTGCCATCCTCGAGACGCGCGACGGGGAGGTAGGCGCGCTTATAGTCATAAGTCGCGGCAAGCTCTTCGTCGATGTCGGCGCCGAGCCCCGGCGCCTCCCCCGGATGCATCATGCCGTCGTCGAAGCTGTACGCATGCGGAAAGACCGCATCGGTTTCGTCGGTATGCGGCATATGCTCCTGCACGCCGAAATTCGGCACCGACAGCCCGAAATGCAGCGCCGCCGCCATCGCCACCGGCGACAGGTCGGTCGCACCGTGGCAGCCGGTCCGCACCTGGTACAGGTCGGCAAGCGACGCGATCCGGCGCAGGTGCGTGATGCCGCCCGCGTGCACGACGGTCGCGCGGATATAGTCGATCAGCTGGTTCTGGATCAGGTCCTTCGCATCCCAGATCGAATTGAACACCTCGCCGACCGCGATCGGCGTCGTCGTGTGGTGACGGATCAACTTGAACGCCTCCTGGTTCTCGGCCGGCGTCGGGTCCTCGATCCAGAAGAGGTTGTACGGCTCGAGCGCCTTGCCGAGCCGCCCCGCCTCGATCGGGGTCAGCCGGTGGTGGATGTCGTGGAGCAGATGCACGTCCCAGCCCATCGCCTCACGCGCGGCCTTGAAGAGTTCGGGGACGACGCGGAGATATTTCTCGGTCGACCAGACGCTTTCGCTCGGCAGGTCGGCGTCGGCCGGCTCATAGCGCGCGCCGTGCTTGGCGACACCGTAGGTCGAGGCGAGCCCCGGCACGCCGCATTGCAGTCGGATCGCCTTGTATCCCTTGGCCTGCTCCGCCTTGGCGACCGCGATCGTATCCTCGATCGTCGTGCCGTTGGCGTGCGCGTAGACCATGCACGCATCGCGCGCCGCTCCGCCGAGCAACTGGTACACCGGCATCCCCGCGAGCTTGCCCTTGATGTCCCAGAGCGCGGTGTCGACCGCAGCGATCGCCGCCATCGTCACCGGACCGCGCCGCCAATACGCGCCCTTATACAGATACTGCCAGACGTCCTCGATCCGGTGTGCGTCGCGGCCGATCAGGCACGGCACGACATGGTCGGTCAGATAGCTTGCGACGCTCAACTCGCGGCCATTGAGCGTGGCATCACCGAGCCCGGTGGTGCCGTCGTCGCATTCGATCTTCAGCGTGACGAAGTTGCGGCCCGGACAGGTGACGATGACGCGGGCGGAAACGATCTTGGGCATCGCGGGTCCTTCAGGCGATTTCGAGGATGGCGGATTTGAGCTGTGCCGAACTCGGCCCGGCCATGATCGTGAACAGGCCCGGCTCGACGACCTCGCGCATGTCGACGTCCCACAGCGCGAACGCGTCCGGCCCGAGCGTAAAGCGCAACGTCCGCCGCTCGCCGGGCGTCAACGTCACGCGTTCGAACCCCTTCAACTCCATCACCGGCCGCGCCACCGATGACACTTGGTCGCGGACGTAGAGCTGCACGACCTCGTCGCCGGCGCGCTGCCCGATATTGGCGACGTCGACCTCGACCCCGACGCTGCCGGCGATGCCGATCTTTGCCGCCGACAGCCGCGGTGCGCTGACCTCGAAGCGCGTGTAGCTAAGCCCGTGCCCGAACGGGAACAGCGGCGCCGTCTCCGCGAACAGGTAGCCGCGCTGCGTCGACGGCTTGCGGTTGTAATAGAATGGCACCTGGCCGACTTCGCGGACCACGGTCACGGGCAGCTTGGCACCCGGATTGATCCGCCCGAACAGCGCCTCGGCCATTGCGGTGCCGCCCTCCTGCCCCGGATACCAGCATTCGAGCACCGCGTTCGCCTTCGCCATCACGCCCGGCCAGCTCGGCGGACGTCCGTTGATCGCCGCGATCACGATCGGCTTGCCCAGCGCATGCAGCGCGTCGAACAGCGCGTTCTGCTCGCCGAGCAGGTCCAGTGTGGTGCGATCGCCCAGGTGATTGGCCGAGAACCCCTCGCGGCTGGTCTGCTCGGTATCGCCGATCGCGAGGATGATCGTGTCGGCACCGCGTGCGACCTCGACCGCCTCGGCGATCAGCGCGCGGTTCTTGGCCGGATCGGCGAGCAGCACCGCGTCCTGCGACCGGTCCTCGCTCTGCGTGATGAACACGCCCTGCGCATGGACGATCGTCGCCGCGCCGCCGACCAGTGCACGCACGCCGTCGAGCAGCGACACCGTCTGGCGCGGCGGCGCGGAATAGCCGCCGAGCCGCGCGACCGCTGCATTGGGCCCGATGACGGCGATCTTGCCCTTGGGCGCGAGCGGTAGCGTGCCGTCGTTGGTCAGCAGGCACATCGATTCGCGGGCAGCCTCCAGCGCGACGCCGCGCGCTTCCGCGTTACCGGTCAGACGAGCGGCGGCGCGGGGATCGACCGCCGAGTCCTCGAACAAGCCGGCACGGAACTTCAAGGCCAGCATGCGCGCGCAGGCGGCGTCGACCTGCGCGATCGGCACCGTCCCCGCCCGCACCTGCGCGGGCAGCGTGCGATAGGCCAGGCCATCGGGCAACGCGCTGTCGACTCCGGCCGCCAAAGCCAGCTTCGCTGCCCCGTTCAGGTCACGCGCTATGTGGTGGATCGTGTCGAGCTCCTCGATCGCGCCGTAATCGCTAACGATTGCGCCCGAAAACCCCCATTCGCCGCGCAGCACGTCGCCGAGCAGCCAGTGGTTCGCATGGCTCGGCACGCCGTCGATCTCATTATACGATGGCATCACCGCGCCGATCCCGGTCCGCGTCACGACCGCGCGGAACGGCGGGAAGAAGCTCTCGCGCAGTTCGCGCTCGCCGATCGGAGCGGGACCGATATTGTTGCCCGCCTGGGGCTGACCGTGGCCGGTCATGTGCTTCAGCGTCGCGAAGACCTTGCCGGGTGCCAGCGTCGTGCTGTCGC
>Ga0265798_10007343_pt1 | contig 14266 bp, 11 predicted proteins | sample P3T30metagenome_FD_192430 | JGI IMG/M metagenome (GOLD analysis project Ga0265798, IMG submission 192430) | Plant litter microbial communities from East Loma Ridge, Irvine, California - P3 T30 | ecosystem: Environmental > Terrestrial > Plant litter > Unclassified | place: USA: California...
AGCTGCAACCCATCCCAGTTCGTTCGACCTGACGATATCCTCACCTTCGCCTCCGCCAAAATACAGGATCGGCATTCCTAGCGCGCCGTATTCGAATATCTTTGAAGGAACCGAGCCATAGATCCTGGTGGCCAGCGGAACATACGCAATATCGAACTCTTCCAGCTTTTTGTGAAGTATTTTCCGGTCGACCATACCGTGAAAAACGATATTTTTTTCAGGATGTTTGGCGATGTAATCCTCAATTTCAACCCTTTCGGCACCATCGCCAAAAATATGGAACTCGATGTTCGTGCCGGCCAGGTCCATTTTCTCGCACGATTCGAGAACGCCCTGTGCCACGCCGAGCAATCCGGCGTAAAAAAGCCTGATCTTTCCATCGCTTTCGCGGAACCGGAAAGCCTCGGTATGATCAGGGAAATTCCGGTACAAATGCGCGTTTTTGTTCGGGCTAATCTGTTTGACATGCGTCAGGATTTCTTCGGATTGCCCCAGCACGACATCGGCGTTTTTGTAGATGAACTTCTCAAGGAACAAGGCGAATTTATGCGATGTCGATCCATGCTTCATAACGTTTAATTCGAGAGCCGCCATTGGCCAAAGGTCGGAAACGTTGAGGATGATTTTCCTGCGTCTGATTTTCAGCGCCAAAACGGCGAGGAACGATAACAGCAACGGCGGAGATTGCACGATGACCTTTTTCGGGATCCCGGAAAACAGCAGCCGGAACATCAAAACGGACGAGAACGACAGTATCGACAGCAGCCGTTTCGCTATGTTTTTGCTGTTGCTCGGATAAATCCAGAGCCGGTTTACCGTTACATTTCCTTGAATTTCCGTCGCTGAAAATTTGCCGCGATATTGGGAAAAAAGACGGCCTTCCGGATAATTCCCAAGAGGGCATATCACCGAAACCTGGTAATGCCCCGACAATTTGATCGCCATTTGCTCGATCCGGTTTGCCGCGGCGCCTTTTTCCGGCGGATAATAGTTGGAAACGATCAGGATTTCTTCCATTGCTCCAATAAAATATCGATGATGCGTTCGGACGCTTTTCCGTCCCAAAGTTCAGGAATTCCGTGTGCCCGAAGACCGTTTTGCAAAAATCCAGAAAAATGCTTTTCAAGGCTCTGGATCGAAATTCCAACCAACGTATTCGTTCCGATAGATTGTGTTTCAGGGCGTTCGGTGTTTTCGCGCATGGTAAAACACGGAATGCCCAAAACCGTCGTTTCCTCCGATATTCCGCCCGAATCGGTAATGACGGCAAAACTGTTTTTTATCAGATACATAAACGCCAGATAACCCTGGGGCTCGGCATAAACGATATTTTTGAAGTTGATTTTAGCGTCGCCTAAAATGGCTTTCGTACGCGGATGTACAGGAAAAACGACTTTTTTGTTCCCGGCCAGTTCATCGATTCCGAGAAGTAGTTTTTTGAGCGAATCTTCCTCATCCACATTGGACGGACGGTGTAGCGTAAGCACGATATAATTCCCGTTTTCCAACTGAAAATCGTCCCAGAAATCGGGTTTTTTGATCCGGTCCAGATTCTGCGAAAGCGTATCGATCATAACGTTTCCTACAAAATGAACGTTTGTACGATCGTTTCCTGAATTGTGGAGATTTTCAGACGCGGAAACCGATGTCGTAAAGAAATAATCGGTTATCGAATCGGTCACGACACGATTGATCTCCTCGGGCATCGTCCAGTCGCCGGATCGGATTCCAGCCTCGACATGCGCCACTTTCACATTCATTTTTTTGGCTACGATTGCGCAAGCCATAGTCGAATTTACATCGCCGACCACAAGCACGAGATCGGTCGGATGCTGAAGCAATTCCTGCTCGAAAGCCACCATGATCGCCGCAGTCTGTACGGCCTGAGATCCACTTTTGACTTCCAGGTTCGAATCAGGATGCGGAATGTTCAGCTCTTCGAAAAACGTATCACTGAGATTTTTGTCGTAGTGTTGGCCGGTGTGAACCAATCGATACGAAATGTCCTCACCCGAATTTTTCCGGTTCACGATCGCTTTTATGATCGGGGCGATCTTGATGAAATTGGGCCTGGCGCCGGCAACTATCGTTATTTGCATCCGTCTTGTTTTAGTTCTGAAGTGAATTGTTTGAGCTTGCCTGAAGCCGAACGTTCCAATTGCGGTTTTCGGTTAAAAATAAACCGCAGGCCGGGTTCGAGATAGTCGGACATTACCGATGAGATGCGTGATTCTTCATCTGATGTTAACTTTTCAGCACTTGTATAATCGATTTCAAAAGTATCGGTTTTTACCTGGCGGATTACGAATTCTTTGACGTTCCCGTCGTCTTCAAACAATTTTTTGGTCAGCGAATAGAATGTCATTCCCGCCGGTTTTTTACCGCTTGGTAAGATCGCGAAATCGTTCGTCCGTCCGATAAGTTTCTTTAATAGTGGTTTTTTCGACGTGCTTCGTTCATCCAAAATCCCAAAATCGCCCACGTCATACCGTATAAACGGATGCGCACGGTTGTCCAGGCTTGTGACCACGATCCTGCCCTCGCTCCCGAAAGGTAAAATTTTGTCATTTTCGTCAAGAATTTCAACGAAAATGGTTTCCGCGTTCACGAGCCATTCGCCATCGGGATTCTCGAAAGCAATCACTTCGAGTTCGGAAGCGCCGTATTCATTGGCGACCGGAATTCCGAATTGGGTTTCAAGCAGTTTCCGATCGTCGTCAAACAGCATTTCTGATGTCGTGATGCACATTTTTAACGTCGGGCAAATGTGCTTCAGGACGAGATTGTGCTTGCGCAGATATTTGGCCAGCAACACGATATTGCTGGTGTAACCGTTGATGTATCCGAACTTTGTCTTTCGGAATTTCGATACAATTTTTTCGAGCGCATCATCCGACAGATCGAAAATATCGAAACGATGGCGCTTGCTCAGATAGTCTTTGAGCTGTAACTTTTTCGAAGCCACGATATCGAGCGAACGTCCGTAAAAACGCGCTTGCCAGGATTTGTTGAAGTCGATGCCGTACCAGCCGAAACGACGTTGGATATTGGCCCAGATGATCGCATGGCACATTTTGTCCTTTGCGAAAGTCATCGGGTTGCCGCTCGAGCCCGAGGTTTTGTTGACAAACACAGACGATGCCTGATAGCCATCCGACAGCCGTTCCTCAAGCGGGCGCTGGAAATCCGGTTTTCGCATAACGGGCAAGTTTTCCCAGTTTTCGAACGTGTCCGAACCAACGATTCCGCGGTAAAACGCGTTGTGTTCCAGATGATATTCTACAATGTCGCGTTTGCGTTTTTCAACAAAATCGGCATAATGTGAATCGGAAACGGCCAGGATCTTTTCCAACTCGCGCCTGGCTTGTTTCAAAGGAAACCCGTTGAGTTGAAGCGATAAGTCGAAAAGTCCGGGCACGTACTAATTTTTGGTAAAAATAGGAGGAATGGGCGCAGTGAGCAAATAAAATGCGCAGGGGCAACGTGTCAGTTTTGCGGAATCGACCAAACATCGGGATTTCGCTGCGCACATGTTGTCTTTCCCGCCAAAACCGAGTATTTTTGCGACTTAAACACACGACTACATCATGACGATTCTTCTCCTCGGATCTGGCGGACGCGAACATGCTCTCGCCTGGAAACTGCTCCAAAGCCCTTTGTGTACCAATCTTTTAGTCGCTCCGGGCAACGCGGGGACTGCTCAAATTGCAACAAACGTGAACATTTCACCTGTCGATTTTGAAGCGATAAAAGAATTGGTTTTGGATAAAGGTGTGGAAATGGTCGTAGTCGGGCCTGAAGATCCGCTTGTCGAAGGTATCTACGACTTTTTTAAGTCGGATGAAGATCTGTCTGAAATCCCGCTTATCGGACCGTCCAAACTTGGTGCTACTCTTGAGGGAAGCAAGGAGTTCGCAAAGGAATTTCTTATGCGCCATAAAATCCCGACGGCCGCTTACGACAGCTTTACCGCGGATACCGTCGAAAAAGGCTGCGAATTTCTCGAAACCCTGACCGCGCCTTACGTTTTAAAGGCAGATGGCCTGGCCGCCGGAAAAGGCGTTTTGATCCTGAGCGACCTTGATGAAGCAAAATCGGAATTGCGCAATATGCTTGTCGGACAAAAGTTCGGAGCGGCATCTGCGAAGGTCGTTATCGAAGAATTTCTGGATGGAATCGAACTTTCGTGTTTTGTCCTGACGGATGGAAAAAGCTATAAAATATTGCCGACGGCCAAAGATTACAAACGCATCGGAGAAGGGGACACCGGCCTGAATACGGGCGGAATGGGCGCCGTTTCACCTGTTCCGTTCGCCGATCACGAATTCATGGAAAAGATCGAATCTCGTATCGTTAAGCCGACTGTCGACGGTTTGCACAAGGACGGAATCGAGTACAAAGGCTTTATTTTTATCGGACTCATAAAGGTTGGCGATGACCCGATGGTTATCGAATACAATGTCCGGATGGGCGATCCTGAAACGGAAGTTGTGATGCCAAGATTGAAATCGGATCTTGTCGAATTGTTCTTCGCTGTTGCTAACGAACGCCTGGACGAGGTCGCGCTCGAGATCGACCATCGCGCGGCAACGACGGTTATGGTGGTGTCCGGCGGTTATCCGGAAGATTATCAGAAGGGAAAAATAATCACGGGCTTTGAAGATGTTTCCGGATCGATCGTGTTCCACGCAGGAACGAAACTGGACGGATCGGGCAACGTCGTCACGAACGGAGGCCGCGTCCTGGCTGTAACTTCATACGGAAACGACTATGAAGAGGCCATAAAAAAATCGTATCAAAACATAGAAAAGCTACATTTCGATACGATGTATTTTAGAAAAGATATCGGATTCGACTTATCCTAAAAAGGAATGAGCCGTCGTGTCCTGAACGTCTTTGTCTTTCGTGATGCCGATTTGTTTGATCCAATACCAAACGTAGTAAGCGCAAACCGCCATGAAAACCCAGTTGAGAAGGTTCGCACCAAACCATGTCTTAAGCTCCAAGGCTCTCAACAAGTCAAGCGGCGTGTACAAAACGTCTACAAAAAGCCATTGGATTCCTTCGAAAAATGCTCTCATCTTTGAACAAGTATTAAATTTGGTTTCACAAAAGTATAAAATCCCGGCATGATAGCAAGCCTTTTCAGAAAATCTACGCCATTTAACTACACCGTGCTCATCGTGTTCGTGGCGGTTTTTTATATGCTTTACCAGTTTTCAGGTTCGGCTAAGGAAAACGATGTGGCGGGAATCCTTGAAAAGCTTTTTCTTTTCGGACTGATTTTCAGCGCGTTGTTCATCCTGAATTTCATCGTCAAGAAGAACGGATTGAGCCGCGACAATTCCTACGCGATCTTATTTTACTTCCTTTTCCTGCTTTTTTTTCCGAGCGCGTTCGACAACTTTAACCTTTGCGTCTCCAACTTTTTCATCTTGCTGGCTTTGCGCCGATTGGTTTCGCTCCAGTCTCTCAAAGCGCCTAAGGAGAAGATTTTTGACGCTTCACTGTGGATATTTCTGGCCGCGGTCTTTCACTTCTGGGCGATCATTTTTATCGTGCTGGTTTTCATCTCGGTGCTTTTCCATGTGTCGCGCGATTACCGGAACTGGATATTGCCGTTCATCGCCTTTATCACGGCCATCGTATTGTTCTTTTTGTTCGCGTTGCTATTCGACGAGACCAGGATCGCGTTCGTGGCATCGAATCTCCCGATCGACGTCAGCATCGATTATTTTACGGATAATAAGCAAAATATCGCACTTTCGCTCTATGCCCCGGTAGTGGCGTATTACGTGTTCCTGATGATGACCACGCTGCCCAATCGCCCGCTGATCCTGCAATCGTCATACAAAAAGATCATTTTCGCTTTCTTCACAGGAGTTGGGGTTTTTATAATTTCTCCTTTTAAAAGCAATGAGATCCTGATTTATACTTTTGCGCCTTTGGCGATCATGGCATCGACGATCGTTGAAACCACTTCAAGCCAGTTGAAGCGTGAGATCATGACGGGATTGACGGCCGTTCTGGCCATCCTGAGCTTTTTTATGCAGTTATAATTTAGGTCCGTAAGCCAGGTCGCCGGCATCGCCTAATCCGGGCACGATGTAGTTTTTTTCGTTCAGCCGTTCGTCCTGGGCGGCAATCCACAAATAGAAGTTGTCGGGAAGTTTTTCTTCAAGTAACGCGATTCCTTCCGGAGCTGCGATCACGGCCGCAATATGCACATTATGAGGCGTTTCCGATTGCAGTAAAATGTCCAGAACGGCTGCCAAAGATTGACCGGTCGCCAGCATAGGATCGACCACGATCAGCGTTTTATCCTTGATGGACGGCATTGCTCTGTACTCGACCTTGATCTCAAAATCGTCGTCATTGTTGTAATGATGGCGGTAAGCCGATATAAATCCGTTTTGGGCATCGTCGAAGTAGTTCAAAAAACCAACGTGCAGCGGCAAGCCAGCGCGAAGGATCGAACACAAAACGATGGGCGTGTCGATCACCGAAGTTTGCTTTAGCGCAAGCGGCGTTTTGATCTCAACCGTTTTGTAATCGAGCTCCTTGCTTATCTCGTATGCCATTATTTCGCCGATGCGCTCGATATTCCGCCTGAAGCGCATGCTGTCTTTCTGGACGTTGACGTTTCGACTCTGGGCCAAAAAGTGACTGAGGATACTGTGGTTTTCGGAGAGGTAGCGAACGTGCATGAAGAAGTTTTTTGGCAAGTAAAGGTAAAAATATTGTCAACACTTCCTAAAAAAGATAATTTTTCAAACGATTGAAAAACTTTGAACTACTTAAAAGTATCTTTGTGTTTTAATCATCAGATATGTTCGCAAAATTAGCTTATACGGTCTTTGAGCAAAGCATCAACGATTACCATAAATTCGACAACGTCGACCAGCCGATCGAAAATCCGTATCCCAATGACCAGTTCGAGCACTTGCTTTACCTCAAAAACTGGATCGACACGGTTCAATGGCACTTTGAGGATATCATCCGCGATCCGCAAATCGATCCGGTAGCAGCTTTGGCGCTAAAACGGCGGATTGACGCATCCAACCAGGAACGTACGGACATGGTCGAGTACATCGACAGTTATTTCCTGACCAAATTTGCCGATGTCCAGGTGAAGCCAAACGCGAAAATCAATTCTGAGAGCCCGGCCTGGGCATTCGACCGCTTGTCGATCCTGGCGCTTAAAATACATCACATGGCTGAGGAAGCTACTCGTCCCGAAGCCTCTCAGGCTCATCGCGACGCCTGCCAGATCAAGCTCAACATTTTGCTGGAACAACGCACGGATCTTTCAACGGCTATCGACGATCTGCTGCACGACATCCAGAACGGCGACAAGTTCATGAAGGTGTACAAACAGATGAAAATGTACAACGATGAAGCGTTGAACCCGGTGTTGTATCAAGGTAAAAAATAAGCGTTTGCCAAAACCGATCACACATATCGCCGTCATCCGACTCAGCGCCATGGGCGACGTTGCGATGACGGTTCCTGTTTTACGCGCCTTCGTAAAGCAGCATCCGAATGTAAAAGTCACGATGGTTTCGCGCCCGTTTTTCAAGCCGTTTTTCGATGGGATTCCGAATGTGGACTTTTTTCCCGTCGATCTGAAAATGCGCCATAAAGGTATTTTCGGGCTGTTCAAATTATATTTCGATTTAAGGAAAAATCAAATCGACGCTTTCGCGGACCTTCACCAGGTTTTGCGTTCGAAGATCGTCCGGTATTTATTCGCCATGAGCGGGAAGGCAGTCGCCGGCCTCGACAAAGGGCGCGCGGAAAAAAAAGCGTTGACGCGTTCCGAAAACAAAATTTTCAAGCAACTCAAACCGACGGTCGGGCGTTATGCAGATGTTTTTCGGGCACTTGGCTTTGCACTGGATTTGTCAAATCCGGAATTTCCCCAAAAGCGGACGCTGTCGGATGAAGTGTTGTCCGTAACAGGAAAAAAGTCTGGAAATTGGATCGGGATCGCCCCTTTTGCCGCGCATCAGCCAAAGCAATATCCGATAGACCTTATGTTGGAAGTTGTCCGGAACTTATCTGAAAATCCGGCGAATACTATTTTTCTTTTCGGAGCCGGAACACAGGAAATCCAAATTTTGGAAATTCTGAAATCCGACAAGGAAAACGTCATCGTCATCGCAGGAAAATTCACCTTTTCACAGGAAACCGACCTGATTTCGAACCTTGATCTGATGCTGAGCATGGATTCCGCAAACGGCCACATCGCCGCTATGTTTGGCGTTCAGACGGTTACACTCTGGGGCGCGACGCATCCGTTTGCGGGATTTGCGCCGTTCCATCAGCCGGAATCGAACCTTATGGTGTCCAACCGTGAAAAGTTTCCGCTCCTTCCAACATCCGTTTACGGAAACAGGATCGTTGAAGGTTACGAAGATGCCATGAGGACTATCACTTCAGAATCTGTTGTGGAAAAAATCAATGCCATTCTTTCAAATTCCGCAACATCCGAAAAGCAGATTTGGCAGGACGAAATTGAATTTATCGACTATTCCGACGATTTGAAATCCTACATCAAAATCCTGAATTACGAATGGCTCGAAAAATATTTCAGGGTCGAGCCAGGTGACGAAAAATCGCTGTCAAATCCAAAAGAGGAAATTATTGACAAAGGCGGCTACATCTGGTTCGTGAAATTTCGTGGGCAAATCGTCGGAACGGTTTCACTCCTGAAAAAAAGAAACGGCGATTTCGAATTGGGCAAAATGGCCGTCACTGAAAAATTCCAGGGCTTCGGAATCGGGAAAATGATGATAGAACACAGCTTCAAAAAAGCAAAAGAGCTCGGGATTCCCAAGCTCATTTTATATTCGAATACCAAATTGGAGTCTGCGATCCACTTGTATCGTAAGTTCGGGTTTCGCGAGATCGAACTCGAACCCGGGCTTTACGAACGTGCCGACATCAAAATGGAAGTGCGTCTTTAAACGTCGTCGTAATCGATCGCGATTTCGTCAGATGTTGGATGCGCCTGGCACGTAAGGATAAAACCTTGGGCGATTTCACCATCTGTCAGGATCGCATTTTTGACCATTTCTGCAGTGCCTTTCGTGATGCGGGCCATGCAGCTGCTGCAAATTCCGCCCTGGCAGGAATAAGGTGCGTCGATTCCTTGTTTTAATGCCGCTTCGAGCAAGGTTTGTTTTTTCGACATTTCGAATGTCGTTTCCTCGTCGTCGACCAGAACTGTTATTTTAGTATGTCCTTCCACTGGGCCGGATATTTGTTTTTCAGCTTTTGGCGCCACGAAAAGCTCGAAACGAATGTCTTTTTCCTTGATGTTATGTTCCTTCAGAACGGCGCTCACGGTTGTGATCATTTCCTCAGGTCCGCAAAGCCAGAACTTGTCGAATTCCACTTCCTTAAACTTGTTGTTCAGGATGAAATTTACCGTAGAACGCTCGATCCTGCCAAAAAGCTGGTTCTCGATCTTGGCTTGGCTGAATACGAAATGTACGAAAAATCTTCCCGTAAACTGTTGTTCCAATTCATGGATTTTGTTGTAAAATATCGTCTGTTCCGGCGATTTATTCCCATAAACTAAAACGAAGGTACTGTTCGGCTCGTGGAACAGGACACTCTGGATAATGGCCATAACCGGCGTAATCCCGCTTCCTGCCGCAAAAGCTGCGTAGTTCTTCCGACGGTTCGCATCGGGTTGAAACGTGAACGTACCTTCCGGCAAGCCTACTTCCATCGTATCGCCTTCGCGCAACTGGGCGTTGGCAAATGCCGAAAACAATCCGGATTTTATCGATTTGATGGCGATCCGCAACTCGTCGGTGTCCGGAGCGGAACAGATCGAATAGGCACGCCTGATTTCCTCACCGTCCAAAGTTAGCTTTAGCGTCAGATATTGTCCGGCGACGAATTTGTAGTAATCGCGAAGTTGGTCGGGGATGCGGAAAGCCACAGATATCGCTTCCGGCGTTTCGCGTCTGACCTCAGAAATATTGAGTTTATAGAAAGTTGTGGACATCTTGAAAATTTTTGCAAAACTACAAATTTATGTATCGATTCTGGCATTACATAAAGCATATGCAAATCGTTTCAAAAAAGATGTAACATTTCACTATTTTTATGCTCCAACAAAAAACGTCCGGAATGTTCAGATTATTTTTAATGTTAGAATGGAAAGCCTTTCTGCGCTCTTCCTCATTCGGTGCCAACCTTGCCATCAAAATCATATTGGGAATCGTCGCCACGATTTACGCCTTTATATTCCTCATGTTGGGATTTGCGATTTATCCCATATTAAAAGAGCAAGGCCTGGATCCGCTTCAGATGGTGAACAAATACCTGTTCTTCTATATTATTTTCGATCTGATGATCCGGTTTTTCATGCAGAAGCTGCCCACGATGAACATCAAGCCGTTGCTGATTTTGCCCGTGAAGCGCGATACGGTCGTTCATTTCGCGATCGGCAAAAGCGTGATTTCCTTCTTTAATGCGATCCACCTTTTCTGGCTGTTGCCGTTTTCGATCGCGATGCTAGTCAACGGGCATCCATTCCTGAATGTGCTCACCTGGCATTTTGCGATCGTGGCGATTTTGCTAGCCGATAATTTCATCAACCTTCTCATAAATAATAAGGACGCGGTTTTTTATCCTGTCGTCGCGCTGGTCCTGACGGCCGCCCTCGGATGGTATTACAACTGGTTCGACGTCACGGTTTACACCGGAGCGGTTTTCGCTGCTTTTTACGACCTTCCGTTCACTGTTTTGGCCGCTATCGTATTCCTGGCTTTGCTGTACTGGTTCACATTCCGGTATTTTCGCCAAAGGCTCCACCTCGATACGGGTCTGGCGACGAAAGCGGACATTGCCAAAACCGAAAACTTCAACTGGCTCGACCAATTCGGGTCAATGGGAACGTTTCTCAAAAACGACCTTCGCCTGCTAAAGCGCAACAAACGCTCGAGAACCACTGTTTTCATGAGCGTCATGTTCATATTTTATGGCCTTCTTTTTTATACGGGCTCGATCGAGGCCTATGATTCACCGGCCTGGCAGGTTTTCGCAGGAATTTTCGTCTCCGGCGGATTTCTGTTCACGTTCGGCCAATTTGTCCCTAGTTGGGACAGTGCGTATTATCAATTGATGATGAGCCAAAACATAAAATACAAGGATTATCTCGCTTCAAAATGGTGGCTCATGGTCATTGCGACGGTGATTTCCACGATCGTGGCTTCGTTTTATCTCGTTTTCGGATTGAAGATCTACCTGCTCATAATCGTCGGTGCGATCTACAACATCGGCGTCAATGCTTCGCTGGTTTTGCTCGGTGGCGCGTTCGTCAAAACGCCTATCGATCTCTCCTCGAGCAAGCGCGCCTTCGGCGATAAGCAGGCCTTCAACATCAAGACGTTGCTGCTTACGGTTCCAAAACTGCTCGGCCCGATCCTGCTTTATGCCCTTGGCAATATGCATAGCGAGGAACTCGGATTAGGGCTTGTTGCAGGAGCCGGGCTGGTCGGATTCGTTTTCCGGAACAAGGTTTTCAGCATTGTGGAAGGAGTTTACAGATCCGAAAAATATCAGACGATAGAAGCATACAAACAAAAAGCCTAGTTTCAAAACAACGTACAGAAATGATATCAGTTTCCAATCTTACCAAAAAATACAGCAACGGGATTACCGTGCTCGACATTCCGAACCTCGACATCACGCCTGGCGAAAGCTTTGGGCTTGTAGGAAACAACGGGGCCGGCAAAACCACGTTTTTCAGTTTGCTGCTCGACCTGATCGAACCCTCGACGGGCAAGGTTGTCAACAAAAATGTCCAGGTCAACACCAGCGAGGCCTGGAAACCCTTTACGGCCGCATTCCTCGATGAAAGTTTCCTTATCGGATACCTGACGGCTGAAGAATATTTTTACTTCATAGGCGACCTTCGGGGACAAAATAAAGCCGATGTCAACGCGCTCCTGGCCAAACATGAAGAATTTTTCAACGGAGAAATCCTGAACAGCAAGAAGTACCTGCGCGATCTGTCAAAGGGAAATATGAAAAAAGTCGGGATTATTGCGACGCTTATCGGAAACCCGGAAGTCGTGATTCTCGATGAACCTTTTGCCAATCTCGATCCTACGACTGTGAACCGTCTCAAGAAAATAATCCGTGAGCTGTCTGACGATCCCAACGTGACGATCCTCGTTTCGAGCCATGATCTTGCGCACACGGTTGAAGTTTGCGACCGTATCGTTGCGCTTTCGAAAGGTCAGGTGGTGAAAGATATCCGGACGTCTCCGGAGACGCTGAAGGAATTGGAGGAATTTTTCGCCGTTTGATGCCAGGCAAGGCCTCTTCACGAGCGAATTCTGCAATGCAACAAGAAAAAACTGTATTTTTACCCGTTCGAGAATCCGTCCGGGCTTTTTTAATTTGGCCGTAAGTCCATCGGCTACAGCACAAAAAGTTTCGTCAGGTTCATACTAAAAACGCCTTTCGGCAGTTAATGCATAAAACGGTGACCGTCTTGAAAACCAATATATTCCGAATCGTATCGATTTTCGGCTCTATCGCTTTGGTCGTGGCTTGCTCGACTAAACGAGATACGTTCCTTGCCCGCAATTCCCATGCGATGAGTACCAAATACAATATTTTGTACAATGGCGACCTGGCTCTTGAAGCGGGGATGAAGGATTTGCGTACGACATACGGCGATAATTTCTGGGAAGTGCTTCCCGTGGAGCGTATGCAGCCTGACCTTGAACAGCCTGCTTTGGGCGGACAACCTACCGGAGCGGGGCCATCGGTCAACGACAAAGCTGCCAACGGACAGCCTTCCGGCGGAAAAGAGCAGCAAAAGAACCAGAATTTCCAACGCGCGGAGGATAAAGCGACTAAAGCGATCCAGAAGCATTCGATGAACATCGGCGGGACCGAAGTCAATTATCAGATAGACGAAGCCCACCTTTTACTTGGAAAATCCCGTTACTACGACAAACGCTACGTTCCGGCACTGGAAGCGTTCAATTATATATTGTACAAGTATCCGAAAAGCAGCCGCATCTATGAAGCAAAAGTCTGGCGTGAAAAAACGAACATGCGTCTCGAAAACGACGGTTTGGCGATCACGAATCTTTCGAAGCTTTTAGCCGATGAAAAAGTGAAGCTGGACAAACAGGTTTATGCGGACGCGAATGCGACGCTGGCCCAGGCGTTCATCAATACGCAGCAAAAAGACAGTGCGGTGAGCCGTTTAAAAGTCGCGCTCAGGAATACGAAATTCGATGAGGAAGAAGCCCGCTACCGCTTTATAATCGCACAATTGTTCGAGGAATCGAGGCAAAACGACAGCGCTTATGCGTATTACCAGCAGGTCATCGACATGAAACGCAAGTCGCCCCGCATGTATACGATCCAGGCCCACGGACGCCAGTCGGCACAATTTAATTACAAGACAGGCGACACATTGGCCTTTCTGGAGAATTATGAAAAGTTGCTGAAAGATCGCGAAAACCGGCCTTACCTCGATGTCATCAACCACCAGATGGCGTTGTTCTACGACAAGCGGGACAAGCCGCAGCAAGCGCTCAAATATTACAACAAGTCGCTCGACGCCCAGCCTCAGGACGCGTATCTGAATGCCTCGAATTACCGCAATATGGCGGAAATCCATTTCAACCAGGCGCGATATGTAACGGCCGGATTCTATTACGATTCCACGCTCGTGCACCTGAAGCCGCGCACGCGTGAGTACAGGGCGATCGAAAAGAAAAGGACGAATCTGGAAGACGTTATCAAATACGAAGGAATCGCACAACATCACGATAGTATTATCAGTGTGTATGGCATGTCAAAAGACGGTCAGGTAGCGTATTACCAGAAATACATCGACAAACTCAAAAAGGAGGACGAGCTCAAAAGGATCGCCGCTGAAAAAGAACTTGAAAAAGCGGAAGCACTTGCTCGTTCGGGCACTTCGGACATGGCGTCCAACAATACGGATTCCAGAGGCCCTGTTGGCAAAAGCGTAAAGTCAACCACGCGCGCATCCCAGATCGCAGAGGATGCAGATTCTCCGGTTGCTCCTGGCAAGAAGAATACGAAACCGGGTGATTTTTATTTCTATAATCCGACGACGGTCGCTTTCGGAAAATCGGAGTTCAGGAAAAACTGGGGCAACAGGCCCTATCAGGAAAACTGGCGTTTCTCGAAACCTTCATCCATTCAGGAATCTGAAAAGGACGAATCTGAAATGACGGAAGAAGAACGCCTC
>Ga0265798_10007344_pt1 | contig 14265 bp, 10 predicted proteins | sample P3T30metagenome_FD_192430 | JGI IMG/M metagenome (GOLD analysis project Ga0265798, IMG submission 192430) | Plant litter microbial communities from East Loma Ridge, Irvine, California - P3 T30 | ecosystem: Environmental > Terrestrial > Plant litter > Unclassified | place: USA: California...
TCGAGGCCGCCGTGTTCTGCGTCAGCGGCACGATGGCGCAGGTGACGGCGCTGCGCCTGGCCTGCCTCGAGCGCGCCAGCCGCCTGGTGGCGCTGCACCCGACCTCGCACATCTTCGTCCACGAACGCGCCAACTACCAGTTACTCGACCACTTCCAGGCGCTGCCCGTGGGCGACCGGCACCGGCCATGGACGGCCGCCGATCTGCTGGACGTGCCGGACCGCCTGGGCGCCGTGGGCCTCGAGATTCCGATGCGGGAGATTGGCGGGCAGCTCTCGCCCTGGGACGAACTCGAGGCGATCAAGCGCGGCTGCCGCGAGCGCGGCATCCACCTGCACATGGACGGCGCGCGCCTGTGGGAAGCGGCGGCCGGGTACGGGCGCAGCGCCGCGCAGATCGCGGCCGGCTTCGATTCTGTGTATGTGTCGCTGTACAAAGGCCTCGGTGGCCTGGGCGGCGCGATGCTGGCCGGCAGCAGCGAGTTCGTGGCGCGCTGCGCCGAATGGTTCCGGCGCCAGGGCGGCAATGTGATTCACCGCTCGCCGTACGTGGTGGCGGCCGCGATGGACTTCGACGCGCGCCTGGCGGCCATGCCCGATTATTTCAGGCGCACGCAGCACTTGTATGCCGCGCTGCGGGCGCACCCGGCGATCCGCGTGAACCCGGCCGCGCCCCAGGCGAATATGCTGCACCTGCACCTGCCCGTATCCCGCGACGCCGCACTGGCGATCCGCGACGCGCTGGCGGCCGAGCATGGTATCTGGATGTACAACCGCGCCGCCCATGGCGCGCTGCTAGACACCAGCGTCGTCGAAATCTACGTGGGTGACAACCTGCTGGCGATGCCCGATGACGCGCTGCGCCTGGCGTTGCAGCGCTTTGCCGACCGCCTGGCCGCGCCACCGGCTACCGGCCACGGCGCCCCGAGCGACCCCGTTTGCACCGGATGATAGAATGACGGGCTGTTAGTTCCTTCATCACACAATCCGCAATGCGCCAATATCTCGACTTCATGCGCCATGTCCAGCAGCATGGCGCCACCAAAACCGACCGCACCGGCACCGGCACCCGCTCGGTATTCGGCTACCAGATGCGCTTCAATCTGCAGGAAGGCTTCCCGCTCCTGACGACCAAGAAAGTGCACCTGAAGTCGATCATCCATGAACTGATCTGGTTTCTGCAGGGCTCGACCAATATCGCCTACCTGAAGGAAAACGGCGTGTCGATCTGGGACGAATGGGCCGACGCCGACGGCAATCTGGGGCCTGTGTACGGTTACCAGTGGCGCAACTGGCCCACGCCCACCGGCGAGCACATCGACCAGATCGCGCAGGTGCTCGAGCAGATCCGCACCACGCCGGATTCGCGCCGCATGATTGTCTCGGCCTGGAACGTGGCGGACGTGCCGTCGATGAAGCTGCCGCCCTGCCATGCACTGTTCCAGTTCTACGTGGCCGACGGCAAGCTGTCGTGCCAGCTGTACCAGCGCAGCGCCGACATCTTCCTGGGCGTGCCATTCAATATCGCCTCGTACGCGATCCTGACCCACATGATGGCGCAGCAGGCCGGCCTGGAAGTCGGCGACTTCATCTGGACCGGGGGCGATTGCCACCTGTACGCCAACCATATGGAGCAGGTCGACCTGCAACTGTCGCGCGAGACGCGCGCGTTGCCGCAACTGGTCATCAAGCGCAAGCCGGACTCGCTGTTCGACTACCGCTTCGACGATTTCGAGATCACCGGGTACGACCCGCATCCTGGCATCAAGGCGCCGGTCGCTGTCTGACGGCGACCGGCCTGACAGGCAGGCGCCATGGCGCCCGCCACCACAACCTGACGGGATCCCCATGACATTTCCACCGAACGCGCTGATGCTGCGCTTGCTTGCGCCCCTGGTCTGTACGGCGCTGACCGCCTGCGATGTATCCGGCCCCGCGACCAGCGGGCACGGCGGCCTGTCCGATGCAGCACCGGCAAGCGGCAACCTGCCCGTGCAGGGGAAAGCTGGCCCCATCGGGGCGTCCGTGCATGGCGCCACCGTGGCGCACGTGAGCGCGGCAAAAGCATCCACAGGTACGAGTGCAAGCGCTGCGCCGTTTGGCAGTTATCTGCGCCCTTACGCAGCCACGTCGTTATGGAATGCGCGTCCGGTCAATCCGACGTTCGGCACGTTCGTGATTCCCAGGTCCAGTTACTTCCCTACCGTCGCGTCGGGCGCCTATTCGACCGGCGTGTTCCTTGCATCGACGACGGACAAGCCCATGACCATCGTCGGGCCTGGCTCCACCGATGCGCACACGGTGGGGGTTGCCGACCCGGACAATGGCGGCAACCGCGTCATCACCCTGCCCCGCTGGCCTGCAGGCGTGTTGCCGGCCTCGGGCACGGATGGCCATGCCGACATCGTAGACCCGGTGACGCAGACCATCCACTCGTTCTGGCAGTTGAAGCAGAAGGATGGCCGCTGGACGGCAGCGCTGTATTCATGGAGCAAGCTGTCCGGCAATGGCTGGGGCGATCCCGCGCACTATTACCAGGGCGCGCGGGCGGTGGGCATTCCGGCGTCGGCTGGCCTGATCCGCAAGCATGAAATCAAGGATGGTCTGGCCGCCTACACGCATGCGCTGGCGATGTCACTGACGAAGAATGGCCTGGCCAATGGGGTCACCAGCCCTGCGTACATCTTTCCCGCGACCTCGGCCGACAACACGGCAGCGGCGAATACCGGCGCCATTCCTCAGGGCGCGCTGATCATGCTGCCACGCAATTTCGATAGCAGCGAGATCACCAACCCCGACCTGAAGAAAATCGTCGAGACGCTCAAAATGTACGGGGCCTATGTCGTCGATTACAACACCGGCACGCCGTTCGTGATCTATGTTGAAAACGATGCCGGCTTCAACCTGATGCCCACGGGCTGGGATGGCAGGATCGCCAGCCAGCTCGACGAGATTCGCGCCAGCCTGCGCCAGGTGACGGCGGTCCAGGGCTGGACCGATGGCAACGGCAACCCGGCCAATGCGGCGATCAAGGCGCAGCAGAACATGAATATCCTGTCGATGCGGGGCCCATGGTCGCGCCAGTCGGGCACCGGCACGGCCGCCTACGACACGGCCGGGCAGCGTCTCGTGTTCGAACCGGCGAACGGCAAGACCGTGTATGTCAATGGGAGTAATGCGGGCCTCACCCGCGTCACGTGGGCGAAGCCGCCGGAAGGCGCTCAGGTCGAGCTGTCGGTCAGTGCGACGGGCGGCGCCACGTTGCGCCTGAAGGTCAGCAGCAATGGCGCCGTGACCGAAGAGACCAAAGACCTGGGGAACGGGCAGTCCCGGCGGTTCGTATGGCCTGCGGACGCCAAGCTGACCCTGACCACGACCAGCGGCGCCAGCGGCGCGTCGTCCGTCAAGGCGTCGCTGACCAGGCTGCCTTGAGAGCGGCCGCCATCACAACCATAAGCCCGGCGCGATGGTGCGGGCGACCATGCGCAGTTTCTCTTTTGCCCTGTAACTGGCACTGCGATAATTCGCGTTGGAATACCCGGAATAACCATCGATCACCGGCTGCACCCGAAAACGCGGAATGATCTGCTTATTCGGCTTTTGCAATTCTTCTTTCATGGTTTGGAAGAATTTCTTTTCCAGTACAAATGATTTATCAAACTCTCCGCGGAAATACCGGTCGTAGGCATCGCGACGGAATGCAAAGGTCCGCAATTCCATCCAGAGATTACCACCCAACGACTCGCCAATCAGCGGTACATCCCTGAGGTCGCAATACGCTTCGTAGTCGGCTGGCGCCGAGCAGATCAATCGCTCGATATTCAAAATTTTCAATCGCCCGGTGACCTTCCATACGTGATCGTCCGCCTTGATCAGGTTACTGGCGAGCAAGCCTTCGTCAAACATCCGGAATTCACCATATCCCTTGCCTCTGGATGGCGGATAGTCAGAACTGACACTGATGAACTCCACGTTCTTGTGCGACTTGCGCTGTAATGCGTTTTTCAGCGGGGTCAAATCAGTATCGGAGTTTTCCAGAAACACGATCCGGTCCGCGACGTGCGGCGCCACCGTTTCGTAATACCGAAGGGCTTCAATATAGTCGTTCATGCGGATGGCAGGATCCATCCGGGTCGAACCAGGCATGTCTTTCGATGGCGTGATCGTTGCAGACATCAGGATTACATTGGGTTTTTTCGGGTGCGACATGGTTTCCTCACGATCAGGCCAATCCGGCCCTGCCAGCTTGTTGTCAATTCCACATCTTAGCGCGTTACGCCTGCCGCAGCCAAGACGTTTTTGGTGGATTGCAATACCAACGAATGGCCTGTCGCGTCTGATGATGGCCGTTCTGGCATCTTGGCGGTATTGCCCGACAACCCCGCGCCAGGTGCTGAAATAAATTGCCTGTCATTACAATTCCAAGCTGCGTATTAACACGCTTGAATGCGTTATCGCCAGTGCTGACGACTTTGCAAAGTCGTTTATGAGAAACACAAGCCCCCGCGCATCTCGTTTCAATTCAATCACATCAATCCGTAATACTTTCTTAATGCCCATAGCAATATGGTCAATCTTCTGTTGCAAATCCCCAATAATTTCTCATAAAAATCTTTTTTGCCGTTTGGAATTGTTTTCCCTACAGTAATATTGGTGTCATCTAACAGGCTGAGAGCGAAGAGCCTGATACCGCATCCGATACTCCCTGATATTGAAGATACCCATATGACACTCTTTTCACGCACGGTGACCGTCAAGGTCGTCTCCACACTCATTTGCACGTCGCTGGTGGCTTGTGGCGGCGGCGGTACGGGCAGCGGCTCTGCTACCGCAGCACAAAGCGTATCGAACATCCCAACGCCGGTCGCTGCGGCGACGAAGCCAGTCACCGACACCGGTGGCTCCTCGACAGCCGCGCCTGCCGGGAGCGCGCCAGCAGCCAGCGCCAGCCTGCCCGTGAGCGAACCGGTGGTATCGCCGGTCACCGCTCCCGCATCGTCCACGGTGAGTCCATCCGTGGCGCCTGCGACCGAGCCTTCCTCCGCACAAGCGCCCTCGTCGAGTGCGCGGGATGGCGTTTTTGGCACATATCTGCGTCCATATGCAGCAAATTCACTGTGGAATTCGCGCCCGCTCAATCCGGTATTCGGTACGTGGGAAATTCCGAAATCCAGCTATTTCCCGACGGTGGCCTCCGGCGCCTACTCCACGGGCGTCTTCCTCGCCGCGGCGACGGACTCGCCGATGACTGTCGTCGGGACGGGCTCGACCGAGACCAACACGGTCGGTGTTGCTGACCCTGACAGTGGCACCAAGCGCGTCATTACATTGCCTCGCTGGCCGGCGACCGTGTTGCCGGCCTCCGGCAGCGATGGCCACGCCGATATCGTCGATCCGGTCACGAATATCGTCCATTCCTTCTGGCAGTTGAAGCAGCAGAATGGCCGCTGGACTGCGGCGATGTACTCCTGGAGCAAACTGGGCGGAACTGGCTGGGGCGATCCTTCGCACTACTACCAGGGTGCACGCGCAGTCGGTATCCCCGCTTCCGCAGGGCTGATCCGCAAGCATGAAATCAAGGACGGCCTGGCCGCCTATCCTCATGCGCTCGCCATGTCGTTGACGTTCAACGCCCTGGCTGACGGCGTCAGCAATCCCGCCTATGTGTTTCCTGCGACGGCAGCGGACAATTCGGCGTCTGCCAACACCGGCACGATTCCACAGGGCTCCCTGCTGATGCTGCCACCGAATTTCGACAGCAGTGCGATTGTCAACCCGGACCTGAAGAAGATTGTCGAAACACTCAAGTTGTACGGCGCCTACGTCGTCGACCGGAATACAGGCACGCCATTCGTGATCTATGTCGAAAACGATGCCGGTTTCAACCTGATGCCGAAAGGCTGGGACAATTCGATTGCGGATCAGCTCGACAAAATCCGCGCCAGCCTGCGTCAGGTGACCTCGGCGCAAGCCTGGGTCGACGGCAACGGCGACATCAGGGCGGCAAGGAGTGCGACGCAGCAGAGCATGAACATCCTTTCGATGCGCGGCGGGTGGTACAGGCAGTCCGGTACGGGCACGGGCGACTACGATCCGATCACGCAGAATTTCTCGTTCGCCGCAACGACGACGTCAACCGTCTACGTGAACGCCAATAACACTGGTTTGACCCCGGTGAAATGGGCGAGACCGGAAGCGGGCACGTATGTCAACTTCACGGTGCGTGCTACTGGTGGCGCGAGGTTGCGACTGCAGGTCAAATCGGGCAACTCGTTCACGCACGACACCTGGGACCTCGTCGATGGAAAATCGGTGCGCATCCTGTGGCCGGCCAATGCCTCGATGGTGTTGATCGCGACCAGCGGCACCAATGGTCCGTCGACTGTCAAGGCTGAACTGGTTCCGTCAACCTGACCCTAAATTTATCTCCCGCAAGCCGCGCCGATAGCGCGGCTTTTTTTCGTCAATGTCCGTCATCGATCAACATGCCCACCGCAGGCCGGGGCCGCGTGGCTGCGCTGACGCCTCCGATATAACGCGGAATGTGTGTTCGTTACTATTCATGCATCTGAAATTTCGCTTATGATATTGCTGTTGATCATAATAACGGCAAATAGCGCGTCCTGCCCCACGGTTGCGGGTGTGGCCGCCTGGCGGCGTTGATGTCGCAGCCACCGTTTCCAGCCTCGTGGGCCACGGCCATCCATTTTAGGAAAACATTCCCTTGATTCATGCGTTTTCGATCGCCTTGCTGATGTTGCTGTGCATCATATTGGTGCCAGTGACAGTCCTGCTGGCTCAGGCAGTACTGGCCTGGCGGCCCGTGCGCAGCGCAGCATCCGTGCCAGGCTCGCGTCCCAGCGTTGCAGTCCTGATACCCGCCCACAATGAAGAAGCGGGCTTGCTCGCTACCCTGTCGAGCCTGCAACACCAGCTCAGCCCCAAAGACCGCATCCTGGTCGTTGCCGACAATTGTTCCGACGGTACTGCCGAGGTGGCCCGTCAGGCCGGCGCCCAGGTCATCGAGCGCAGCCACGCGCAACTGCGCGGCAAGGGCTATGCCCTGGACTTCGGCGTGACTGCCCTGGCCGACGCGCCGCCGGACGTTGTCGTGATTGTCGACGCCGACTGCATCGTTGGCGAAGGCGCGATTGCGCGTCTGGCAACGCTGGCCGCCTACCATGGCCGGCCCGTGCAGGCGCTGTACCTGATGCACGCGCCGGCCGGTAGCGGACCGCTGAAAAAAATCGCCGAATTTGCCTGGCTAGTGAAGAACAAGGTGCGACCGCTGGGCTGGTTCCGGCTCGGCTGGCCATGCCAGTTGATGGGCACCGGCATGGCGTTTCCATGGCAAACGATCCGCAGTGCCAATCTCGCGACCGGCCATATCGTGGAAGACATGAAACTCGGACTGGACCTGGCGCTGGCCGGCACCCCGCCGATGTTCTGTCCGCACGCGCTGGTGTACAGCCATTTCCCAAGCAGCGCCGAAGGCGTACAGAGCCAGCGTACGCGCTGGGAGCACGGTCATCTGAGCGTCATTGCCAGCGCCGCCCCGGCTGCGCTGCTTGGCGCCATCCGCCGCCGCAGTGCCAGCCTGTTCGCGTTTGGCCTCGACCTGTGTGTGCCGCCGCTGGCGCTGCTGGTGCTGCTGGTTTGCGCGATCACGGGATTGAGCCTGCTGCTCGCCCTGGCCGGGGGCTCGATAGCGCCGGTGCTGCTGGGCGTGCTGGCAGGCGCCGCGCTTGGCGTGGCGATCCTGCTGTCGTGGTGGCGCCATGGCCGCACGGTGCTGAGCGGCAAAGAGCTGGCACTGGCTGTCGTGTATGTCCTGGCGAAAATACCGCTGTATTTCCGCTTTCTGTTCCGTCGTCAAGTTTCATGGGTGAGGTCAAAACGTGACAGTGAATAATCTTGTGCTGACCCCGCACGACCGTGCGCCTGTCGTCACCGACTTCACGCGCCCCGTGTATTGCGTGCTGGGCCTGCCGTTCGACGCGCTGGACATGCAGCAAACCGTGGATCTGCTGCTGGCGCGCGCCGGCAGTGGCGAGCGCTGCTTCTTCTCGACGCCCAATCTGAACTTTTTGATCACCAGCCAGCAGGATCCGGTGTTCCGCGACTCGGTGCTGCGCTCGTCGCTGTCGCTTGCCGACGGCATGCCGGTCGTGTGGCTGGCAAAGTTGCTGGGGTTGCCGTTCACGGACCGCGTTGCGGGGGCAACCGTCTTCGAACGCCTGCGCGATCAGCGCGCCATGCCGCTGGGTGTGTTTTTCTTTGGTGGGCCGGATGGCGTCGCGCAGCAGGCCGCCGATGTGCTCAACGCCGGCGAGGGCCGCATGCGCTGCGTGGGCGCGTATTCGCCAGGCTTCGGGACGATCGAAGACATGAGCACGCCGGCCATCATCGAACGCATCAACGCCAGCCATGCCGACCTGCTCGTGGTGTCGCTGGGCGCCAAGCGCGGGCAGGCGTGGATCGAACACAATCTGGCCGCGCTGGACACGCCGCTGGTCAGCCATCTGGGTGCGGTGGTCAACTTTGTCGCAGGCACCGTCAGCCGCGCTCCCTCGCTCGTGGGCCGGCTGGGCCTCGAGTGGTTGTGGCGCATCAAGGAAGAACCGGCGCTGTGGCGGCGCTACTGGAGCGACGGCATGGCGCTCGTGCGCCTGCTCACCACGCGCGCATTGCCAGCGGCACTGGATGCGCGGCGTCTGCGCGCGGCCACCGCTGCGCCTGTCCTGCAGGAAAGCGACGATGGCCAGTTGTACACGCTGACTCTGGGCGGCGCCTGGCGCGACGCCGCGCTCGGCATACTGCGCACTACCCTCGCGCGCGCTACAGCGCAGCCACGCCGGATGCATATCGTGTTGCGCGAAGATTGCAGCCTCGACAGCGCTGCGCTTGGCCTGCTGCTGCTGTTGTACGGGCATCAGAGCAGAACAGGCATGGCCCTGAACGTGGACGCTGGCAGCGCTTCGCTGCGCCGCACGATGCGCCTGCAGAATGTCGACTTCCTGCTCCGTGGCCTTCCTGGTTCCGTGGCCTGATACCGGCAACCCTTGGTTTTCATTTGATTGGATCGTGCAGCATGGATTGGCTCGTATTGTCGCCGTTCGTTAAGACTACCTGGCCTGGCTGGTTGATGCCGTTCATCGACGCGCGCCTGCACCGCACCCGGCAGGTGCCGGCCGATTACGATCACGACCGTTCGCGCGCCGTGTCGTCGCGCCGCGAGTGGTTCGATTACCTGCGCCACGGCTGGCGGGGTTTCAGGCAAACGTTCGGCAAGCACCCGACCGGCATCGTCACGGCATTTCCGCAGCTGGCCGTCATTGTCGCGTTGCTCAAAACGCTCAGTGGCCGCAAGAACGTGCCGCTGATCGCGTGGTGCTTCAACCTGGCCCAGCCTTATGGCGGGATCAAGGGCAAGCTGGCTCGCTTCTGCCTGCCGGCTGTGGACCTGTTCGTCGTGCATTCGCGCGCCGAAATCGACATCTACAGCAATTGGCTGCAGCTGCCGCGCGAGCGCTTCGTGTTCGTGCCGCTCAGCGCAGAATTGCCGGATACCGCCATCTGGACGGACGAGCTTGACGACCCGTATATCGTTGCGCTGGGCACGGCCAACCGCGATTACGCGCTGCTTGCCGACGCCGCCGGGCAGCTGGGCTACAAGACGATCATCGTCGCCGGGACGCACGCTACCGCCCATATCCAGGCGCCGCCCTGCGTGAGCTTTCGCTCCAACCTGACGCTGGCGCAATGCCACCAGCTGGCGCTGCACTCGCGCGTCAACGTCATTCCGATCGCGGACGTGAATGCGCCCTCCGGCCAGGTGACGGTGATCGAATCGATGATGCGCGGCGTGCCCATGGTGGCCACTGACTGCGCCGGCACCAATGATTATGTCGTCGACGGCGTCGATGGTTTGCTGGTGCCACCGAACGATGTACCGGCCATGGTGAACGCACTGCGCACGGTCTGGGAAGACGCCGCACTGCGGGGCGCGCTGTCGCGCAATGCGCGCCAGGCGTCGCTCGACAAATTCACCTTCCCGGCGGCCGCCGCGCGCCTGACTGAGTTGATGACGCAACTGGCCAGTCGGCAGCCACGCCGCGATTGACTTGACCCTGGAAGTTGAACAACGTGCCGGCGTCCGCGTCTGGACGACTATTTCATCGTGGTGTACACGGAGACCGAATTGATTGCTTATTTATTGCTGGCGCATGGTAACCCCGCACACTTGCAGCGGTTGATCGCGCGCCTGCGCTCGGATGGAACGGCGTTCTTCATCCATGTCGACAAAAAAGCCGACCAGCGTGTATTTGCGCACCTGAAGGCGGATGACGTCACGCTGTTGCCGGCGCCAGTTGCCGTGCACTGGGGCGACTTCTCTCAGGTGGACGCGATTCTGCTGCTGATGAAAAGCGCACTGGCGGCAGGCCCCTTCACACGTTTCGTCCTGCTCAGTGGCGTGGATTATCCGTTGTGGCCAACAGCGTCCATCAACGCGTTCTTCGCCGACCAGCCGGCCGCCGAATACATCAATCTCGTGCCGATGCCCTCTGCAGCAGCCGGCAAACCGCTGGCGCGCCTGACCACCTACACGCTGCGCCCGACCTTGTCGCCCCTGCACCGCCTGACCCTGCGCGTCTTGCTCAAAGCCCGCATCATCCCGCGCGTACGCGATTATCAGCCTGCGCTGGGAGCGTTGAAACCGTATGGCGGGTCGACCTGGTGGGCGCTCACGCGGGCCGCGTGCGAATACGTCGTCGACTACGCGGACGGGCATCCGGCACTGGTGCGGTTTTTCAAGGGGACCCAATATGCGGACGAAACATTCCTGCATACGATCCTGGGAAATTCACCGCTGATGGCCAACGTCAGGCGCAACCTGACTTATACCGACTGGAGCGCAGGCGGCGCCAGCCCGGCCAATATGTCTGCACGACACGTGGACTACTTCCGCACCAAACCGCAATTTGGCGCCGACGATGTCTACGGCAGTGGGCCGATGATGTTCGCGCGCAAATTCAGCGACAGTGACGCCGCGCTGTTGCAGGCAATGGATGGCTGCGCCTGAAGGCAGCAGACCGGATCAGGAGAAGATTTGTTGAACACGAAGCACGCAATGGCTAACCGCACCGAAAAATATGACCTCCCTGTCTTCGCGATGGGGGACGCCATTCCCAAGCAGATCCACCAATGCTTTTTTGGTGCACGGACCTTTACCGAAGAGCTGGCGAACAACGTCGACTTCATCAGGGGGCTCAATCCGGGCTGGACGCACACCCGGTACGACGAGCCCATGATGAAGCAATTCATTCTGGAGCACTACGGCGCAAAGATCCTGCGCTATTACGAACGCATCAATCCAAACTACGGTGCAGCGCGCGCTGACCTGTTCCGTTATCTGCTGCTGTATAAAGTCGGCGGCGCCTACCTGGACATCAAGAGCACGATGACGCGCCCATTCGACGACTTCATCAAGCCGTCGGATCGCTATCTGCTGGGGCAATGGGACGATCCGGATAACCTGGACCGCCTCGGCTGGGGCATCCACCGCGAGCTCGCGCATATCGACCGCGGCGAATACCAGCAGTGGCACATCATCTGCGCGCCGGGCCATCCATTCCTGCGCGCCGTGATCCTGTCGGTGCTGGCCAATATCGATCGCTATCTGCCGTGGCGCAACGACACCGGTGCGCATGGCACGTTCAGGCTGACCGGGCCGGTCGCCTATACACTGGCAATTCATCCGTTGACCGCGACCGAGCCATACCGGCTGATCGATAGCCGCGAGAGTGGCCTCGTGTATTCGATCCTGAATCAGCGCAGCCACGCCAAGCTGTTCACATCCCACTATTACCGGCTGACGGAATCGATCGTCAAGCTCAATACGTTCTGGACCGTCGTCGGCAAGCTGCGCCACTTCAAAGTACAAACCAAGGCGCTGATCAAGCGCCAGCTGAAAAAACTGATCGGTCGACCGACTTAGCTTAGCTTAGCGGATCGAATTGGCCAACGACATCTTGAACTTGCCGGCCCTGATCTTCTTGAGCGCGAATTTGGCATGTTTTGAACGCAGCATGACCGCCAGATCGCTGAGCGTCAGCCGTATCTGGTCGTACCCTGCCAGCGAATACAGCAAGCCGGCCCGGTCACCGGGCTGGCAATGCTTTTCATAAAACAGATGGGCAGCGCGAACGATTTTCTCGGACGACTTCTTGGTGATCCGCTCGAACTCGTGTGAAATATCCATGATGTAAGTGTTGGCCTGGATGCTGTACGCCGGGCCACCGGTCTTGATCAGCCGCACCCACATATCCCAGTCCTGCCAGGCTGGCATCGCCGGATCGAAGGCGCCGGCGTCCTTCATGCGCTGCGGCGTGGTAAACACCTGGTTGCCGACAGCGTTCGACTGGACGATCTCTTCGGCCGATACCGACGCCTGCGTGTCCCACAGCGCCACGCTGTCGCCGTCGTTGACGATGCGCCGGTCGAACAGGCACGAGAAGCGCACGCCGCTTTCCTGCTGGCGTCGCCAGGCTGCCAGAAAGGTCGCCAGTCGGTGCGGGAGAAAAATATCATCGTCGTCCAGACCGGTGATGAACTCCCCTCGCGCCACCTGAATGGCCAGATTGCGCGCCGCGCAGGCGCCCACCGACGTGTCGTTATGAATCAGCGTGATCGCGATGTTTTCGTCCAGCCCGTTCACATAGTCGCACGTGCCGTCCGTCGAACCGTCGGACACGATGATGAGTTCGATCGGCCGATGCGTCTGCGACAACACGGAATTGACGGCGCGCTTCAACAGATCGAGGCGGTTCTTGGTGGGTATATAAACGGTAATCAGGTTTTCCATATGCACGTCGTCGATCTCGATAAGGTGTAGCAGCGCGGGATGGGCAGCATGCCGGGCACGATCACCCGGCCTTCATGCCAATCATTTGTTTGCAGCTCTGTACCACTGCTTTCGAAAACAGCATGGTCAATGCCCCGTAGATCACGGCGCCCGTTATGGTGACCGCGATCAGGATCGTCTGTGGCGCATGGCCGCCGTTCGACAGCATGTTGAACAGCGGATAAATCACCGCGACCATCACCATCGAGAACATCACCGGCTGCCAGATCACGCGCAACAAGCCGGCCAGGCTGGTGTGCAATTCGCGCGTCGCGTAATAGAAGTGCGGAACACCATTCAGGATATTGGCCACCAGATAGCAGGCAGCGACGCCCTCGATGCCCCAATTCACACCGATGAAAAAGCTGCCGACCTGCAGGACCGAGCCAAGCAAGCCCAGCCGCATCATCAGATCGGTGCGGCCGGTCGACATGAACACCGAACCCGTCGTGGAAATCAAGGATTGCAGAAAGCCGACCGGCGCCAGCCAGGCGAGAATGATCGGGACCTGCGCCCACTGCTTGCCCAGTGCAATGGCAACGAACGGCTCACGCAAAACCCACAGACCCGCCATCATGGGCGCCGTCAAGGTGGCGATCATGGCCAGGGCGCGGAAATACAGGTGCGCCATTTTGTCCCGCTCGGCCTGCTGTCGGCTCATTACCGGGAACAATGCCCGGCCAGCGACGTAGCTCATGCTTTGCAACGGGAACATCATCACTTTGTAGGCCTGGCCGTAGATGCCCAGCTGCACCGAACCCAGGACGCGGCCGATCACCAGGCTGTCGGCATTGCGGGCGAAAAAGTTGATGAAATTAAAACCGGTCAGATTCCCACTGAAGCCCCACAAGGACCGCAGTTCAGGCGCGCTCCAGATTTTCTTGGGCCGCCAGGGACTCGCCAGCCACAATTGCGTGGACGAGAGCGCCGCCGAGACCAGTGAATTCCACACCAGGCTGTACACGCCATAGCCCAGATAGGCCAGCGTGATCGCGACCGTGAGGCCGACGACCGATGACACGATCTCGATGCGCGCCAGCGTCTTGAAGCCGGACCGGCGCTCCACCAGCGACTGGTGCACGGCACTGGCGCTGGTGATCGGAAACACGATCGACAACAGGCACAGAACCGGTGCGAGCCGGTCGATACGGAAGTACGCCGCCAGGAATGGCGATGCGAGGACCAGGGCCAGCGTCAGGAACAAGCCCATCGCCATGTTCAGCCAGAACACGGTGCTCGTGGTTTGCTCGGTCAGGTTCTCCTTTTGCACGACGGCCGCGCCAGTGCCCATGTCGCGCAGCAGAAAGGCGAAATTGGTGGCGACGGTTGCCATCGCCAGCAAACCGTATTCGGAAGGCGGCA
>Ga0265798_10007345_pt1 | contig 14265 bp, 11 predicted proteins | sample P3T30metagenome_FD_192430 | JGI IMG/M metagenome (GOLD analysis project Ga0265798, IMG submission 192430) | Plant litter microbial communities from East Loma Ridge, Irvine, California - P3 T30 | ecosystem: Environmental > Terrestrial > Plant litter > Unclassified | place: USA: California...
AGCTACAGAGTCCGGACTGGCACTCATTTGGCGCGAGCGAAGGGCAGCGACTAAGCTTCAATGATAAGAATGAAGTGGCCATGGAAGCTATTCCCGAGACTGAGTGGCAAAAGTGCGATGCCATCGATGACATGGGTCTGCACCTGAAGCAGTAAGTCCACACCCTCTCTAACCAAGCGGCCTGTCATATGCCGGCAGATTGCGTACCGATGATATTCTTGCCTTATTCAGAAGTTACGCCAAGTCAGGGACGTGAGCTAACGATGACCGTAGGCCCGTATTCGATCCCACCTCTCTCGGAACTCGGCACACACCTCTTCCATCCGCATACTTGGCCGCCGCTACCATGCTCTTCAGCTTTTTCTACTGGGCTTACATATGAACAATGCGATGGATAATAGGACGCATAACATCAAACGTTCGTACGCCAAACGGCGACGCACAACTAAGACATCTGACACACGATGTCATTTGGAAGCCACGTCGATACTCCCACGGCTGCAGCATCGCACGAAGAGAAGGCAAATGCAGGAAGTGAGCTGTATGGCAGCTAGTTACACATCCGTGAGGAGGTAGTAAACACCCGAGGAAGAGAAGAGAAAGATACATGAAGAAGAAGCGAAGGCAGAAGGCCCAGCATGAGATCAGAGGAGCTAGGGAGATGGCAGTGAATGATGGGCCGGTGCCTCGCACAAGGCTCTCTGGGCGTCTTGCTCTGTTCACTCATCAAGGTATCATCCATTGTGAATGATGAAGGCTCCTCTACCCTGGAAGCGCATCGTACAGACGATGGGTTTTCACACTGATTTTTGCCCACGCGCATATAAGCAGGTATCTTTTGCTCCAAGAAAGGCGTCTTCATCATTGCGAGCTCAATATTGCAAGCATATCCAACCCATCGCACGTACCTATTTTGGAGGAGCTTTTGCGAAAGACAAATATATTCTTTTCACCTCACAAGTCTCGAAACGAGTGCCAACCGCGCTAATGGGCTACCCAAGGCCTACCGCGTCTGCGAAAGGGAAGATGAAGGCATGTGATGATGAAATTGGCGATGAAAACTGTCCGCGCGTAGTGGACGACTCTGATGCGGCTTCGGATTTCTCTTTTGATGCGATCCCGCGGGAGCCTTTGACATACACAGTCCTGGGGTGCACAGAGGACTCTACCTCGTACAATGTCGCTGCAAATTCGAGTGAGCCATTGGAGCAGCCAGTGGCAGTACCTGTTTTCACTTCTTCCTTGCAAGAGCACTTTGATCCACTCCACACCGACTTCTTGACGCCTTTCGTGACTAGCAACGCGCCAAATTCCTCTACAAGCACCAGCCCCCAACCTCGATACCGCCTTACAGATTCGAGCGCGCATCGTTACTCAAGCGATTCTATGTCGCTCTACTCATGGGAGCAACCCGCGCCGAAACCACGCTACTACGCTCAGGCGCTGTCTGTAGAGGACCTGAAAGCGCTCGCACAAGGCGAGAAGAACCACAACCTCCAAGAGTGGTCGATCGAGCGCCTTTTCACTCACCATGGGGATCGCAGGGGCTTGATACCCCAGGCCATGCCCTTGGAAGAGAAGATGATTGCGCTCGCGGGGATTGAGCACGAGATGCAGCAAAGCCAGCCCGCTGTAGCCAAGACGAAGGAGAAGGTGCGTAATAAGGTGCACATACCTCGTATTAGGAAAACAACTGACAATGCGAAGGATGAAGAACATGTTCGCACCCAATTTTGGCAGTCTTCTCAGTCGACATGCGACCTTCGCTCTTCTATGCTGCCACCTCCGCTGCCCCGGTCAACACCAACTGCACAACCTGAGGAGTACGAAGAGCCACGCAACCATCGCTACTCACATGCTCGTGCAGTCAGCAGCGGAGACTACTTCTACCAGCCGTCAAGCCCTCGCGCGAGCACATACAACACCCGTCGTATATCGCCTCTAGCAAGCCCATCATGCCCGTCATCGTCTAGCTCTTCGAACCATGTACGCAGCCCTCTGAACCAAGAAGTGTTGTTCCGAGCTGACCCAGCGACGACTTTCGACTCTTTCCTCGTGCCACACAAGTCTGGCACAGGAGAGGTCCTTGCGGAGTCCAAGAACGCGAAGAAGGATAAAACACCGACGGCGAGCCTGAGCCCAAGTCCGAAGGCGTTGGCGAAGGTTAGGAGGCTGACGAAGATGCCGTCGATGCCGCTGCTGCGGAAGCGTAGTAATGGTTCGTAGGATGAGTGATTAGGTCTGGCTCGGAGAGACGATGAGAGATGTGCTTTTGTTTACGTTTTTGAACACGCTTAGATGGTTTCGGATGTACGGATGAGGTCATTCTTGATTAAAGGCTCATAGACAACGCTTGTATTAGTGTTGTATGCATAACTTTGACGTTCACTTCTGAACTGAGAATGAGTGACGGAAGGGTCGTTCCTTCGACACGTGGTGTGCCTAACACTAATTAAGCATAGCGCCTTCCAAAAATGAGCTGTCTGAGAAAGCACGGTCGCTCCATCCTCCTGTCTCAACATTCAGGTGTCTCACATCAAGATACCTTACGCTACCCGGTCTCATCTCAAGTGAACGCCGCTTATGTCTTCATCTCGCCTTTCAACACCCTCTCATACTCCTCCTCTTCAATAGCCTTCACGTACATCGTGACATCTTTACCGGTATTCCACTCGGCATCGACCAGGACCTGTGTCAAGCTATGACCCCAGAAGCCTGCCTTCCGGTACTGGCTTTGAGGTTTAGTCCACTTCCACAGTAACATGCGGCCTTTTGGAACCAGCTCCCCACTTTCATCACCGAGAACTGTGAAGCTTAGAATATGGGCCAAAACGCTGTGGCCACCGTTATTGCCACCGTCATCCTCATCGCCAGCTTTTGCGTCTCGCAACCGGGCAACAAGTTTCGTCACCATCGCTGTGTCTTGCGATGAAGCCTCAAGATCGATCTGGTTGCGCAGGAAGTTTGAGAGATTAAGTTCGCTGACTGGTACGCGTAGTTCGCCGAAATCTTCGTGGGACTGAATGAGTTGGATTTGAGCAGGAGTGAGCTGTGTATGCAGCTGTATGCAGGGGCTTGAAGGTGGCCCGTAGCTCATGATGGTCGATGATCTTGGTGTAACGGCTACGAGGAAGGTGTAAGGGCGTGTCAGCGTTGTTACATCTGAGTGCAGTTTGTGACCCTTCGAAAAGTCAGCATCGCCACCGATACGCGCTAGCTGAATTATCTCCTACCGGAGTCAACGATATCTGATGCGCCATTGTAAGTGTTGTGTTAGTTTTCACATGACTCTACCAAGATGATGTATGTGAGTTCGGATATATCGGCTACTCTTGAACGAAGGATGGTTGCCTGGAGGATCTGATTTGATCGATTGAAGTGCCAAGCGTACGTACCCAAGCTGTCATCGCATATGCGGCACATCACCCTCGATGACTACCAGTCAAAAAGTTTATCCTCCCCTTCAAACAGATCAATGATACCGTTGCTCTCCGCCTGAATCCAGACATCCATAAGATCCACAGGCGAAAACTTAAGCCATCCGTTCCACACTGTTTGAGGTCCTCCACTACCTGGACGACCTGCTGCGGCGATCACCTCAGGCCCATCCATCGTCGTTTTCATCCCATCTAGCAACTTTACAAATGCATCTTTCGCATTGTATGCTAGTTTGAGAGGATTTACGCCTTCCGGCGGCGCATCTCCTACGGGTTCGGGGCCGTTCTCCAGACTCTCAAGAGCTTCATCATCGATGACTATACACCAGGCCCACTTTGGACCGAGCTTCTCCTCATCGGGAATGTCGTCCTGTATTGCAGGAGGCCCAGGTTCACCCATTGTCTCCGGGAAGACCTTTTGAGCATAATGCTGGCGGAAATGCCTGCAGACGACGTCGAGCGACGCGCCAGGCATATAAGCAGCAGGATCGAGACGTAAGATGTCTATCATCTTTTGGTTGTATGGCGCGGGGTTGCTGTAACGCAGGTTATCTGTTGCATGGGCGTAGACTTTGCGGATCACTGCTTGGAAGTGCGCATCATCATCGGTCGTATCTGTTGTTTATTAATACTTGCACTCGATAAGCTTCGTTCTTATCCACTGACCTGCTCTGCTTTTCTTGTCTGTATCTTCGATTGAGACTTCCTGGCCTTGTGGGCGCGTATAGGTGCCGTAAACGAAGAAGCCCCAGGTCGGATCTGCCCATCTTTCAAACTTCTGCAAGAATTCTTTACATTCTTTAACCTGGCTCTCTTCTTGTGTTGCCATACTTGCTTGTCCTGTGTTGCGCGAGCGATCGTTGGCGAAGGATAAGCATGAGGCGTGCGCAGGTTATGTAGGATCGCAGGACTGCGGGAGCCTATGGATGCCTGGAAGGCTTGGGGTTCAGGTCCTGTCGGCTCTGAGAGCGCTGACGTAGGATTGAGCCCTTGCAGAGTATATTCAAGTTTGCGAAAGAACTAACCTCTACTTGTTTCACCGTGCATCACAGTCAAGAGATGGATTGGTCTGCGAGTTGGGGGCCGGGGATGGGCGCAGGGCGAGGCCACGCCACCTGCGCCCCGCGCGTTCGAAAAAGTAATCATATATTGCTCACCACCTCTTACACCAAAGTGAACGTCGCTTTGCCCTCAGCTTCCCAATATGATGGCAAAGGCTGAGTCTTGTCGTCAATGGTGAGCCGGCCCATACCGACTCGTTTATAGACGTCGGGCTGAGATGTGGACACCAAGGCTAACCACATATACGCAGCGCTATGTCTATCCTCACACACGACACAAAGGCAACATGTGACCTCCAGTATGGGCTCTTTGAACGGATCTGAGTCGGGGAAGAAAAGTCCCATGTCCTCCCGGGTATGACGCGTGGTCACACGCCGTCCCCACGCTTGTGGGAAGAAAGGTGACCAACTACCCAACTCTACGTCTCCTCTGATGAGATGACCTCGAAGTCGAAGCGGTCTCATGTCTACTTGTTGGAAACTCATGGTTTGACCTGAAGGCGTTTCGTCTCGGCCATAAGCTGTCCCATCGAGATCATCATCAGAGTGGCCCAGTTGATCGATAGTTATCTCGTACGATTCAGCCCAATGTCGCAACTGCTTTTGCTCAAACTCAATGGTTTTACCCCACTGCGATAACCAGGTCCAAGAGGGGGCGTCTGGCATATCGGTATCTTGCCGATGAGACGAATGTGATGTATCCGCCCTATCACCTTTATGAACGGCCCACAGCAATCCCAAAGGCAGGTCCTCTTTCCAGAGCCCGTTGATGTACGAGAGCTGGTTGTTCTTCGCAAAGACATTCGCAATGCCCGCGATCGCTGGTAGAGCATCGTTTGCGTACGTGAGCGAGCGCTTGCAGTAGTTCTCAACAAGTTCGCACCAGCATGTGAACATATCCTTTCGTCTTTGACTGTCCAAATCCTGTGCAGCTCTACAGTCGTACATCCAAGAACGCAGTTCATGATTTTTGGGGCGCATAGTAGCGTTGCGCTTATGATCATGAGGTAGACTCTCACAAAGAGTAGAATGTCGGCATTCCCACTTTAGTTGGCGAGACCCGAATTTCAAAAGTCGTGGTGACAGGAGCTCTTCCTGTAGAACCCATCCTCTTTTCTGAAGAGGCGACTGCTTTGATTCAGTATGTAAGAGGTTGAACGGGTTATAACAAGCATATCTCGACACTTCCAATACACGGCTATCGAAGGTTGCCCTGAAATCCAATTTGCAGGGTTTGGACGTGCGAGGATCTCGTGGAATGGACAATCCAGCTTCAGAATCATCTCCTGCTTCCGCAAACAGTGTTATTGTTGACGCTTGGTAAATTCTGCCCATTTGGCTGATCTCATTTTGCAAGTCCTCGAGGGAGTCGTGTATGATGCAAAGTGCATCAATCCACAGATACTCGAACCCCAAACGCTTTGTAACCAACAGGGCGTGCTGGAAGGTCTTTCGTAGGGCTTCAAGCGGTATCTTCTGCTTATGATTGGCGATGTTCTCAGTCGAAGTGCAGTATCTCTTCGTATCGCCCCATTTGTAGCTTAGTGTAAGATAAGGTAAACATCTTTCCTGGCCGTCTTCTAAGGCAAGATCTCGGGGCCCTTTGATGCGAATGACGCGGGTAGGTAGGGTGTATTCTGTGTTGATACTACAGCCGGGGTGTTCGCTCAGGCATAAGTGAGACCACGTTGACGCAAGTTCCATGTTTGCTTCTGATAGTGTCGAAGAGTCTGTCCAGTACGAATACATCGGGTCTTCAGCATTACTATCGCCGGCCGCAGAATTTGGTGAAGCTAACGCCGCCAATGGCTTTTGAAATGCGACTACAGATAGCAGTAAGCCAATGAGACTTCATAACGGGTGGATAGAGGCTCTTACCTGGTAGATCACTCTCGCATTGGAATAACCAGTTGCGTTCGCAACTGTACACTGTGAGATTGTCGAAGCATGGAGTTCCCACCCCTTGATCGTCGTAGTTGAGAGGAAGATTGAAAACGATCTGTACCCCGGCAACGCGCGTGTCATTCCAGAGTTCTGTATCCATTAAAAAACGATGCGCAATGGTCTTGCAGAAAGGGCAGCCTGAGTCCGCAGTCTGCATAAGAGAGTCAAGGCCCGGAGAATGCAGATAGTATAGTGACGCGTATGGTGATTGGATGACCGCTCTCTGCAACTCGAGTGAGCAGTCTTCATAAGGTTTGAAGTGCATGTTGCGGCACTTATGACAGAGCGTCGTTGCAGCAGCGCCGACAGTGGCGCTTTGAGGCTGGACATCTTGACTCCTGCTTGCCCGGTATTGCTGTAGCTTAGTCCCAGGTGTCGTACGAGTCGAGTCATCTGATAGTACTAGACTAATACGACGAACGTTATCAGCGTCAGGAACCAAGCTTAGTTCTTCCATGCTTGAAGGCAGGAAGTCGATGTTGGTGTTGTTCCTAGGCTGTAACCTGGATCACCTGGAGTGGTAGGGACGGCGGGGTAATACTGTACGAGAGGCCTGACGACCCTCGGCCGAGGCAACGGCACGGGCGAACACGCAACATTGACGCCTCACCGTCAACGCCTTAACAGCGACGCCTTAGCATTGACGACTTCGCCATCAAAGGCAGTGAGCGCAGAGGCTCCAACCTCACTGCTTCATCCGAAAGATCAAGCGTTAATGTGAAAGATGAACATCGCACTCCATTTCGATAACAAGCGAGATACACGTGCACCACGCCAACTTCACAATTATACCCCGGAATCGGCCGTGCTTGGCAGTCATGTGACGTATGCCCTCCGCATTTTCCTCCAAGCTGTTGTGGCCTAAAGGCGCTCGCCAAGCTCAAATGCCGGGTGAAGAGCTCCGAATGTCAGCAGAAGTCGCTTGTTCTCTCGCCTTTTGGACTGGTTGGGCCAGCCTACGATCACGAATGACGTTGCTGCCTTGGTGCCCAGGTAGCGTTGGTACGGCACGTGGACAGTCAGTCCGCAACTGCCACTCACGATAATCTCGAAGCCTTCGCAATCAGCTCTTACTCAACTTGCGCCACCATGTGAGTAACGCTTTGCGACAACGATGACTGAAGCGTGGCAGAATAAAGAACCCCGGTAACTTGCGCTCTTCCACGAAAGACGCCAACGGCAGGCAGACCCCTCTGCGGAGTTCGTGGAATATCCTGAGCCTGCACCCTCCCAGCTGGCATTGTTACAGGTCTACCAGGGCGTATTACACGAAACCGATCCTGTAGGAACAGCAGCAAAGCGACTCGGTGACTGGGTGCTTTCAGTACTAGACCGTGATACCTGCTACGACATCGCCAACGCCTATTGCGACATCTTCATGCTTATATTCTCAGCCGCACGAGAGCTTTCATCTCGGAAACGCCTCCAGGTACTGGCAGATCTCACAGTCGAATTAGCGAATCTACCCGACTTTTATAACAATACGGACAAATCAATGGTGTTTGAAGAGGGTTCTATTGCGGTTCAACCAGGGGAGAGGATCAAGCTGCACAGTCAATCGGGGGGAGAATTATAAACCGGGCTACCATATTTTACGTCTTGGATTGGGGACGACTTGCGTAGCGGGCCCCTCCAGTTCCTCGGGAGATGTTCTCATCGATTTGTTAGACGGCAGTTGCTCCCATGCGTGTCATCGATAATCTCGGTTCCGGCTAAACTCAGTCTACCCTGGCAGCCTTCTCACAAGAGTACCGGATCTTCTGTCTGCAGTACTTCTTGCTCTAATGAAGAACGACTGTAGGAAGCAAGACTTTGATCGCCAAAGTCGCGTGCTGCGAGAGACGAGGCTATCCGTTGAGCGGGCGATGAAGTAATACGTATCGCTAACAACGTTTCGTGGTCTCGATTGGCGTTATCCTACGCTGTACAGGAAAGGAAATGATGGTCGAGATGCCATCAGGCTGAAGATTGTCGACGCACGCTCCGAGGACGACAGTTGCCGGCCCGCCAGAGGCAACCCCGTGATTGGTCCAACCAGCGCATCTCCCGCGAGCGACCCCACCCGTGTGGAGAAAAGATGCCGCTTGAGGTGGAAGTAGTCTGCTCATCTATACGAAAGTCGAGCAAGGTCGCGTATGGAGGATCAATCCGAAGTCTATGTGGTCTACTAGCATGGTGTATCAAACATGCGCCATCGAATACGCATCCGGTCTCAAAAGACTCCAACAGCCTCTGCGATATTCTCAGAGTGATCAAACATCATCAGTCGACAGGGCAATGCCTCGGTTTGCGATATCATGCTCAGCCAAGGTGGGGAACATCATGACAAGCTCAAATGCGCAAGACCATGGCACACCGGCCAGAGCTGAGAGCTGAGGTGCAGTCCGTTCAGCCTCATTGATGGCTGGCTGAATGATATTTTGGCGCCCATGGCGTTCGCATCTAGATCAGATTGGTCTGCTTGCAATAAAAACTCCCACCCCGAACTACGCAGATGAGGACATCACCTCGCCGATCTCAGGAGATCCAATCAGATGCGGTGATGATGTGAGTAGCTGGATGAGTGACATGTTCGTGGGGTTGATGTACGCCGGAAATGGAAGAAGGCGCGTCGCACAACATGTATTGTCTGTGAGAGGAAAGCGATCAGCAATTGTCGCGGTCTGGGTGCTCTCACAGTTATTGTGGCGTATGTCCGGAAGTACAACCTTGTTCAGGCTGAGAGGTGCGCGTTGACATAAACGGCGAAAACCCGTGAATCTTTGCGTAGCGAGCCACCACTTCTTCATCACGATCAGACCTAAGTCCACAAAGACCTGTTTCAAGCTTGAGCCCTGATAGTATTCTTCAATCGTCATATCCGTCACTGCGAGCATCTTTCAACATAACGTATCAAACGTTTCATCATGTCCACGTCGGCCATACCTCGCAGCAAATCGAACTTCCTTATGCTTGGGGATGAAACCTACATTCTTCAGAAGATAGATAGAGGCGCGAGAACAGGCAAGCTCAGAGATCGGAACTCGGAACTGCTTCGCTTCAAGGATCCATCTTTGAGAAGAATGAAGCAATTCGTCTACGATCCTTTGCCGCCAAAGATGATCCGTCTGATGCGTCTATATGGGGGTAGCCGCGACGACTCCATCAAATGTGAGCTTTTCGAGGCGGCTTACGACAATTCTTTCCATATCCCCACACATGTGGCTCGCAAGGGTGGACTCCCAAAAGTTCGTGAGATTGAGCGTAGCCAGACAAGTGCTGAGCGGGAACTGGAAGAAGTAAAAGAGTTCTTAAAGGTGTTAACAAAGAAAATGGAAGTGAAGGGGCAGGCGCTAGATGGCACATGGCGGATCGTGGAGCACATGCGGCAGACAGCGAACGGTGTATGGCAAACGGCGAATGATGCGTGGTATACGAGAGCGTTGGACGAAGAAAGAGATTCCCTCAAAAGCCGATTCGAAAAGCTGAAACAAACGATTCTGGAAGAGGAGTTGGAGACAGTGGGAAAGATTGAAATTGAGTACGAAGCATTATCATGGTGCTGGGGTTCGGCTATCTCTGAATACGCAGTATCTGTCACGAAAGAAGACGAGGACTACAAAATGCCAGTGAGGAAGGACCTGGCTCTTGCATTGAAATACCTTCGTCATCAAGGGAAGCCAAGGATTCTCTGGATTGATGCAATCTGCATCGACCAAGAAAATGATGTGGAGCGCAACCAACAAGTGCAAATGATGTCCAGGGTCTACACTCGAGCAGCCAATGTCTGCATTTGGCTTGGGCAGCAGGATGACGAGAGTGAGGTCGCATTCAAGTTCATCAAGGAAGAGATTACGCATCTAAAAGACTTTGATTCCATCAGCTCTGATAAGGATTACAGCAGTAAGTGGCGTGCATTGATGGTACTCATGCAGCGAGAATGGTTTTCCCGTCGCTGGGTCGTTCAAGAGCTGTCTTTAGCTAAGAAAGCTGAGATATGGTGTGGGCCTGACTCAATGCCATGGAAAGAATTTGCTGTTGCCGTGGAGCTTTTTGTGGAGGTTGAAAACGCTACACATCGGCTATCAGAGGTAATGCAGATGGATGTCCAATTTCGGCATGTACCCGGCTGGTTTGAAGGCGTTTCACACCTTGGAGCCAGCCTTCTGGTACAAGCGACAGGCAAGGTGTTCCGCAGTTATGGAACACCTATGGACAAAAACGAAGTTCATGACAAGAATACCGACGAGAACATGACCGACGAACAGAGAACTGCCGACGAGGAGAGAGACAAGAAGAAGGCCGCCGATGAGAAGCACAAAGATCGGGCTGACTTGCTCGATAAAATACAAACGATCGACCCATTGGATCGCAGAAGCCTTCTCAGCCTGGAGTACCTAGTGACCACAATGTTCATTTTCAAAGCGAGCGAATGCAGGGATTCGGTATATTCCATGATAGCCATCGCTAGGGACGCAGCGCCATTCGCTTCAGACACAATGCCAGAAACCACAGACGTAGTATCAGTCATCACAGACACAGTGTCAGATACTAAGCCTATCGACCCAACCAATGATGTGGATTTGCCATTCTTACTGTCGCTCTTTCGAGGGTTCCTTGCAGAGAAACCATTTCGGATTGACTATACTAGACCATATTCAGATGTCTGTCGAGACTTCATGGAGTTTTGTATTGAGCGGAAGAGAGCACTTGACCCAGTACAGGCTTTGGACATACTATGTCGGCCATGGGCATTAGAGCCTCAGCGTGGTGGTTCGGCTAGGGTGAAGAAGAGGAAAAGCCCCCCCACTGACCGGAATGGAAAAGGAGCAAAGCGTACATGTGTACGATGTGAGGCGCGACAAGAAGAGCAGGATCTGCAAGATTACTGGAAAAAGGACATTTCCAGTGACAAGAGTCGAGAAATCTGGTGGCGTGAACTGAGGGATAAGCTTTGGGAACATTCACTGAGGCGAAAAGAAGAAGAGAAGAAAGCTCTAATGGAGGAGATGACAACGGTCAGAGACTCGAGAGAGACAAAAGAGAAGGAATGTGATGACGACATGGAGCAAAGTAAAGACATTGATCTACCGTCGTGGGTACCTCGTGCTAAGAATGCACCGTTCGAGATCTATCGCCACCCAGGTATCGACATCGCGAAGACAGGACGGGCAAATGCAGACCCTTTGGTTGGGTGGCCACAAGATGGGCATAGAAACTACAGCGCCGCACAAACCGAGGCTGTGAAGTTTGACTATCTCAAATTCAGAAAGAGATCTTACATGGGGCATTACAGTCTCTATGTTACAGGCTTCAAAGTAGATGAGGTTGATGAGGTCAGAGATGCGTCCCAGGGAGGGAGCATTCCGAACTCATGGCTAGAGTTGAGTGGATGGGAACCGCCATATACCCAAGACCCACCGTCGGCATTTTGGAGGACCATAGTTGCTGACAGAGGCTCTGACAACCGCAATCCACCATACTATTATGCAAGAGCATGCAGAGAATCCGTGGGCAAAGGTGGGCGGGAAAGTGGTAGCGTGAACACCACAGATTTGATCAACAACGAACGGAATTCAATCATTGCGGAGTTTTGCCGGCGGGTCCATGCCGTCATCTGGGGCCGGTCTCTCTTCAGAACTAAACAAGGCAAGCAGCTAGGACTTGGCAAAGATGTCCAAAAAGGAGATCTGGTGTGCATTCTACATGGATGTACTGTTCCGGTCATTCTGCGCGCCCAAAAAAAGAACGAGGGTGACAAAGCCAAAGAGAGTTTTGAGGATTCGTATGAGGCAGTCAAGTCGTGCATTAAGAGACTGGACAAAATCTCTGTGTGCAGAGCAAGGTATGAGAAACAAAAAGAGAAGTACAAGAAACAAGGACACTCAACTTCAGACTCCAATTGGGAGCAAGACGTGAAATCTGCCCACAAGAAAGTAAACTACATTCTCGGAAAAGACAAAGACCGAAGAAAAGCCTCGGCGCAGCGAGAAACCACAAAGCAGAGGTTCAAACCTGACGAAGACAACTTCTACGTCTTCAAAGGGGAGAGCTATGTCCACGGATGCATGGATGGGGAGGCGGTGCGAGACCGTTTCTACGGGACGGAGCAAGAGTGGGTTTATGAATTACGCTGAGGACAACAGGGAAACATTTCCCACTACATACCCTTACATAGCTGCGCTATTGACCTTTCTCCTTCACCTCAACGAACCTGTCCATATCACCTGAACTTCCACTTCTGCTCTTGCTCTTGCTCTCAAAATCATCTGAAACCACGCGATACAACTTCTTTGGATCATCTCCCTCATCGTGCACAACCCGTTCTTTCCATTCCTTCCACACCTCGGTCCTGGGCAAAATCCCCGACGCATCAACCCACTGCTTCTCGCTCTCGGCATCCTTGAATTCTCTGATCAGGTTCGCATAAACGTGTGTTCTAGTCTCCACTCTCGAGTCTTCTTCCTTCTTTAGTCTTGCCATTACCCACCGACTATTCAGCCGCTGTCCAACGAGCACATTGAGTTGCGCAACCGCATTTAGGATAATGAAAGCAACCTGATCTAGTGTACTTCCATTAGGCACCGCCGAGAAAATGAACAACAGCACCATGAGACTAGCCATGCGAGTGAAGCCCTGCCACACAGACGATGGTACGCCGCATGGAGCGTCGCGGTACATCAACCCGCAACTCGTCCAGTCTTTTACGTCTTTACGACTTCCTTTGAGGGCAAAGGCGGAGTTGTTGCGACCCATGATGAATACGGCGTCAGGCGCGTCGGATTCGTGCACATTCCGGCGTTCGGCGGGTGCGGGCACCACGTTGAAGTACTCGATGAGGCGCAGGATGATCGACCACCCTGTGAACGCGGCGCATGTAGCGTACGACACCCATGTGGTCCCAGGAACTTCATGGATAGCGACCAGCAAGCCTGCGATGAGCAGCCATGTCGTACCCGTCCAGCACGCGATGAGGATCTCCGAAGAGCGGCTTGCGCAGTCTTGCTCTCTGCGCGTCGCAGGTATGTTGAGAACGGTGTATCTTTTATCTTCCAATAGTTTGTTATGTTTCAGCGCATTTGCCAATCGAATGTTGCGCAGAGGTGCGCTTTTCACGCCGTACGGCGAGAAATAGGTTTCTGTGCTAGGTTCAAGTAATAGGTCGTAGGAGCGGACGTAATTCTGGAGTCCCACGACTGGCGCGGCGGTTAAACACTGCAGGAGAGAGCGCCGACTCAGGCGATAGTTGCGCTCTTCATCTTCGCTTATCAGCACGATGAGAGAACTGACGTCGAAGGTCCAAGGCTGCTGAGAGGGAGATGCAGCCATCAATGTTTGATGCTGGTAGGGTAGATTGTAGTACATGGGAGTGAAGATATCGAGTGGTGAAGGAGTTGTATGAACTGCAATATATACTCGAGGAACTGTGGCGGAGGCTGCTTGACCGGCCGGTGCGTGTAACACGCCTCCGAGGCTGAATGCGATGCAGGCTGTCAAATGATCAAAAAATGTCTCCTGAGATTGAGCGCAAAGATTCTGAGGCGAGCTCCCGAGGCAGAGATCTGACAAGACACCTTGAATGTGATGAAATACTCTCACTTACCTAGGTGGTATACCGAAACAATAGCAATGACGGAGTGGAACGTAAAGGGTTTTCGCAAGTGCTCTACCGCGAGAACTCTGACTGCGCCGCATGCATATACTGCATCAAAGAGATTTCTTGCTCGGTATAAGCCATTGGCTGGAAGTGCTGTAATGTTCTTAGGAACTGAGCGAATAGCCTGCGCTGAACTGAAGCGAAGTTACCAGGATGGTAAGCAGTGTGCCACCCTTTAAGCCTTACA
>Ga0265798_10007346_pt1 | contig 14265 bp, 11 predicted proteins | sample P3T30metagenome_FD_192430 | JGI IMG/M metagenome (GOLD analysis project Ga0265798, IMG submission 192430) | Plant litter microbial communities from East Loma Ridge, Irvine, California - P3 T30 | ecosystem: Environmental > Terrestrial > Plant litter > Unclassified | place: USA: California...
GCCGTCCTTGAGCTTGTCCAGGGCGTCGCGCACCAGCGGGTGCCGGGGCGAGAGCTGGTCGAAGTCGGAATAGGCCTGGATCGCCAGGTCGGTGCGGCCGAGGCTGGCCTCCAGCCGGGCGTAGGCATCGACGATCCGCAGGGTGTTGCGGTCGGCCTCGTAGGCGGCCTTGAGCCGCCGCTCGGCCTCGGCGTTGTCGCCGATCACCGAGGCGATCAGGCCGGCATGGTAGTCGCGGAAGGTGTTGTAGTAGCGCTCGCCCCGGAGCTTGTTGACCGTCTCCAGCGCCTTCTTGCCGTCACCCGCGCCGGCATAGGACCAAGCGGTCAGCAGCGTCGCGGTCAGGTCGGTGGCCGCGCCCCGGCCGCTCCTCGAAAAATTCTGGCGGGCGGCGGCCCACTGGCCGGCCTTGATCTGGCGCACCCCGAGGGAGAGGTTGGCGAGCCCGTTGGTGGGATCGCGTGCGATCAGCTTCTCGCCGGCCCGGAACGCGTCCGGCAGGGCGCCGTCGGCGAGCAGCGAGATGAAGGCGCGCTCGACCAGCTCGGCGTTGCGCGGGTCGGCCTTGACCGCCTCGCGGTAGAAGGTCGCCGCCGCCGCCGTGTCCCGGGAGGCGCCCGCGATGTAGGCGGACAGGAAGTTGCCCTCCAGGGATTCCGCGGGCTCGTATTCGAGAAGCGGGGCCGACTCGCGCGGCTGGGCGGCCAGAACGGTCTGAGGCAGGCCGGCGGCGAGCATCAGGGCGAGCGCCGAGACGCTCCGGCGGGCGCGTGTTGTCATCATGAACCGGTCGCGGCTCCTGGGCGCCGGCCTACGGGGGCCGGGCGCGAGAATGGCGGGGCATCCCCGAAAATCGCTGGGGACACTGAACGCATCCCGCCAGCCCCGCAAGGCGAAAGGATGGCGCGGGGGCTTACGGATTCAGGCCGGCGCGGTAGCCGGCGTCCTCGGACTCGCGCACGTCTGTCAGGCTTGCACCCGCGCGGGCCCTCGTCGCTTGCTGCGACAACGTTGCCGCCCGCGGCGAACAGATTGGCCGGAGGTTTGCTCGGAAGCATCGCCGGAAGCGTGTTCGTCGAGGGGCGAGGCACGCTCACAGGGATAGCGAGATTGGCACTCTGGCACGCGGCTACCCCAGGCCAGAGGTCCGGACGGGTCGAGGCAGCCGGGTCGAGATCGCGCAACGGCGCGAGGAAGGTCTTCGGCTCGAGGAAAGTCTTCGGGGCGAGGAATCCGCCCCGATGCTTTGTCACGATTGCCACAGCGCGCGCCCTGACGTCGCGCTCAACACCCGGACGGTCGGACGAAACGTGTTTCTCTGAGAAACGGGCTCAACCGGAGCGCCATCCCGTGGGAGGCGCCGGGGCTCGGCGACCCAAACCCGCTGCCGGCTGATCGCAAACATATGGGTACGCCCGCCTGTCCGACGAACGGCGAACGCGTCAGACGGCCGATATGTATCGGCCGTCCCTCACATGTTCGGATAGTTCGGTCCGCCCGGGCCCTCCGGCGTCACCCAATCGATGTTCTGGTTCGGGTCCTTGATATCGCAGGTCTTGCAGTGGACGCAGTTCTGCGCGTTGATCTGGTAGCGCACGCCGTCGCTGGCGGCGGCGTCCTCCACCCACTCGTAGACGCCGGCCGGGCAGTAGCGGGATGAGGGGCCGCCGTAGACGTCGTGCTCCGAGCGCTTCTGCAGCTCCAGATCGCGGACCTTGAGGTGGGGCGGCTGGTCCTCCTCGTGGTTGGTGTTCGACAGGTAGACCGAGGAGAGCCGGTCGAAGGTCAGCTTGCCGTCCGGCTTCTGGTAGGTGATCGGCGTCACCTCCGAGAGCGGCTTGAGGCAGGCATGGTCCGGCTTGCCGTGCTTGAGCGTGCCGAACGGCGAGGCGCCGAGCAGGCTGGTCGCCCACATGTCGACCCCGCCGAGCCCCACCCCCACCAGGGTGCCGTAGCGCGACCAGAGCGGCTTGACGTTGCGCACGGCCTTGAGGTCCTGCCCGATCGGGCTGTCGCGCCAGCCGGCATCGTAGGCGGCGAGCTCGTCTCCGGCCCGGCCGGCCTTCAGGGCGTCCGCGATGGCGTCGGCCGCCTGCATCCCGGACAGGATCGCGTTGTGCGAGCCCTTGATCCGCGGCACGTTGACGAAGCCCGCCGAGCAGCCGACCAGGCAGCCGCCCGGGAAGACCAGTTTGGGCACCGATTGCCAGCCGCCCTCCATGATGGCGCGCGCGCCGTAGCCGATGCGCTTGGCGCCCGCGAAGGTGTCGGCGATCATCGGGTGGGTCTTGAAGCGCTGGAACTCCTCGAACGGCGACAGGGTCGGGTTCTCGTAGTTCAGGTGCGTCACGAAGCCGACCGACAGCAGGTTGTCGTCGAAATGGTACAGCCAGGAGCCGCCGCCGGCCCGGTTCGGCAGGGGCCAGCCCATCGTGTGGCGCACCAGCCCCGGCTCGAAGGTGGAATCCGGCAGCTGCCACAGCTCCTTGACGCCGAGCCCGTACTTGAAGTGGTCGCTGTGGCGATTGAGCGAGAACCGCTGGATCAGCCCCTTGGTCAGGTTGCCCCGGGCGCCCTCGCCGAACACCGTGTACTTGCCGCGCAGCTCCATGCCGCGGGTGTAGTCCTCGCGCGGATCACCCGAACGGCCGATCCCGAGGTCGCCCGTGGCGATGCCCGCCACCGCGCCGGCCTCGTCGAACAGCACCTCGGAGGCCGGGAAGCCCGGATAGATCTCGACGCCGAGGGCCTCCGCCTGGGCGCCCAGATACTTGCAGGTGTTCGACAGCGAGCCGACGAAGTTGCCGTGGTTCGACATCAGTTTGGGGAAGAACACGTTCGGCAGGGTCACGCCGCTATTCTTGGTCAGCATCATGAACTCGTCGCGCCGGACCTCGGTCTTGAGCGGCCGCTCCGGATCGGTGCGCCAGTCCGGGAGCAGCCGGTCGAGGCCGATCGGGTCGATCACCGCGCCCGACAGGATGTGGGCGCCGACCTCGGAGCCTTTTTCCACGACGACGACGGAGATCTCCTCGCCGATCTCGGCCGCGCGCTGCTTCAGGCGGATCGCGGCGGCGAGCCCGGCCGGCCCGGCGCCGACCACGACCACGTCGAAATCCATGCTTTCGCGTTCGGGCAGCGCCATCGTCGAGCCTCCTGTTTTCTTGTCGCTATGCCCGATCCGTTGCCGGATCGGCAGTACGTGTCGCCGTCTCAAGCGATTCCAGACTGGAAAGGCAAGCGGCCGGAGCCCGGACTTGAGCGAAAGCTCTCCTATGCCGCATGGGGGGAATACGGACGGGCTCGGGGCGACCCGGCGGTCACCGTCGCGTGCGGCAGGGCGCCGAGGGCCGCGCCGTTCGGTCACGCAAGTCCTTGCCGTCGAGCGGGTTTCAAGAGTTGTCCACAGGCATCGAGCGCCCCACATGCTGACCAGCATGCCGAGCCCCACCGACGCGCAAGCCGACCTCATCGCCTATCTCGATTTCCACGTGGAGGCCGGCGCCGACGCGGTCCTCGACGAGCGGCCGCACGACCACTTCGGCGAGGCCGACACGCCGGCCCCGACCCTGCGGGCGCCCCGGCGCCCGGCGGCTTCGCCCCGGCCCGCCGCCCCGTCCCACAGCCTCGTGCCGCCCCCGGGCTCACCCCCCTCCCCGGCCCCGGCCCCGGCCCGCACCTTCGGGCGTGCGGCGAGCGCCCAGCCGGAGGAGGCGGCGAGCGATGCCCGCGCCCGGGCGCGCGAGGCCAAGAGCCTCGACGAGCTGGAAAAGATCCTGGCGGATTTCGACGCCTGCCCGCTGCGCTTCACAGCCAAGAACCTGGTCTTCGCCGACGGCAATCCCGAGGCGCGGGTGATGTTTCTCGGGGAGGCCCCGGGCGCCGACGAGGACCGGATCGGCAAGCCGTTCATGGGCCGCTCGGGCCAGCTCCTCGACAAGATGATGGCGGCGATCGGCCTCGATCGGACCAGCGCCTATATCGGCAACATCGTCCCGTGGCGGCCCCCGGGCAACCGCAACCCGACACCCCAGGAGGTGGCGGTGTGCCGGCCCTTCGTGGAGCGCCAGATCGAGCTGGTCGATCCGGAGGTGATCGTCTGCCTCGGCGCCCCCGCGACCCAGACGCTGACCGGCACCAAGGACGGGATCCTGCGGACCCGCGGCCGGCTGTTCCCGTACAAGCTGCCGACCGGCGAGGCGAAGCTCCTGGCCACCCTCCACCCGGCCTTCCTGCTGCGACAGCCGGTGCAGAAGCGCCTCGCATGGCGGGATTTTCGCGCCTTGCGCGCCCTGCTCGACGGGAAAGCTTGACCGGAGCCGCGGAACCGGGCGTTCCCTCCCGTCATTAGAGTTTCGTCCCGAACGGTGTCTGCCGGCTTTCGGACATAGGCGATGCACAGTTAGGACCGCACCCTGCCCGGCGGCAGGCGCGGCATCAGGGCGGGACCATGCGCTGGGACGATCTACGCAGCTCCGACAACGTCGAGGATCGCCGCGGTGAGGGCGGTGGCGGCGGCGGCATGGGCTTCCCGGGCGGCGGCGCGGGCGGCCTCGGGATCGGCACCATCGTGGTGCTGATGATCATCGGCTACTTCACCGGCATCAACCCGGCGATCCTGATCGGTGGCGCCCAGCAGATCGGCCGCGGCGGCGGCCAGCAGGAGCAGACGGCCGACCCGCAAACCCAGTCCCGGCGCCGCCAGGCCCCGACGGACGAGAGCGGCCGGTTCGCCTCGAAGATCCTGGGCAACACCGAGGACGTGTGGAGCCAGATCCTGCCGCAGCAGACCGGCAAGCAATACACCCCGACGACCCTGGTGCTCTACACCGGCGGCACCCGCTCGGGCTGCGGCTCGGCCCAGGCCGCCATGGGCCCGTTCTACTGCCCGCTCGACAAGAAGGTCTACCTGGACACCGGCTTCTTCAAGGAGATGGCGAGCAAGTTCGGCGTGAAGGGCGACTTCGCCTACGCGTACGTCATCGCCCACGAGGTCGGCCACCACGTCCAGGACGTTCTTGGCATCCTCGGCAAGGTCCAGGCCCGCCAGCAGCAGGCCTCCAGCAAGACCGAGGCGAATGCCCTGTCGGTGCGGATCGAGCTGATGGCCGATTGCCTGGCCGGCGTCTGGGCCAAGAACTCGAACGACAAGTACGCGGAGCTGGAGCAGGGCGACATCGACGAGGCCCTGAACGCCGCCGCCCAGATCGGCGACGATTCGCTGCAGAAGCGCTCGCAGGGCTACGTGGTGCCGGATTCCTTCACGCACGGCTCCTCGGCCCAGCGCCAGCGCTGGTTCACCGCCGGCTACAAGAGCGGGCAGACCAAGGCCTGCGACACGTTCCGGACGGCGAACAACTGAGGCTCGGTCAGGGCTCCGGGGATACGGCGAGCAGGCCCTGTCTATGCGAGCGTAGCGACGCAACCCTGCGGCGCTACGCTCCCTGACCGGACGCTTCCCCAGGTCGCTTCGCTGCGCTCGTTCCGTGACGGGCATCGACCCCGCTCTCTCGCGCGCGCCGGCATCCCGGCGACGTGGATGGCGACAGGCGTACGCCCTGTCCCAGTCCGATCCATCCATTCCGATCCATGCAGATCGCGATGGCGTCCCTCGCCGTGGCTGCGAAAGGACAGGGCGCCCTGAGACGGGACCTGCTGCAACATCTCGGCCTCTCGCCGGAGGAGCGGGTCGACCTGCGAGACGTGGCCAAGTGGTGCGCTGCGCGGGCGGCCCGGCCATCCGGCACCATCGCCGATGTCGTCCAAGCCTTCGACGCAGACGTGACGCGGCATGCGCCTCGGACGATCGAGGCGATGAACGCCCGGGCGGAGGCGGGCTTGGGCTGGTGCGCCGGACGACGCACGAACATGTCCCTTGACACCGCCGTGTTGGCTCGGACTCAGGCCGCGAGAGGCCGGTGGCGACTTCGCCGACGGCGTCCTGGCGTAGGAAGGCCGGCGGCTCGCCGGTGAGATCGTCGTCTCCTTCGACCAGGAGGCTGTGACGTCGCGGGCCCGGCACGGGGAGGCCGCGCAGCGCCTGTGCGGAACGCGGCTCCGGTCGCGATGCGTCCCGGGCCGGGCTTCTCAGCGCTGGCTCAACCGCAGGGCGTTGGCCTGGACCTTCCGGCGGTAGCTGCGGATCACCTTGCCGTTCGAGGCGCCCGAGGCGACCATCAGGGCCGCTTCGCTGGCCGCCATGATCTTCTCCGTCACCATGCGCTGCGCCTCGATCTGCGCGGCCGGGCCGCCCACCGCGAACATCGCCATGCGCTGTGCGATCACCCCCTGGGCCTCCAGGCCCAGCATGGCCATGTCCAGGCTCGTCTTCCACCAACCGAACAGCATCGCGTTCCTTGTGTCTCGCGCGGGGCAACGGCCCTGCCTGTGCTTGGCTCCCGGCGCCGATCCCACGGTTGCGTGAGCGGCAAGCGGCCCCCCGACCCCGGCTTCGTCTTTGCGCCGTCTCGATCCATGCCGTAAGCGGCCCGAAGCATTTCCCCCGGACACGGCAACCGCCCTTCATGATACGCCTGGACAAAATCACCAAGCAGAACGGGCGGCAGCTCGTCTTCATCGAGGCCTCGGCCGCGCTCCAGCGGGGCGAGAAGATTGGGCTCGTGGGTCCGAACGGGGCCGGCAAGACCACCCTGTTCCGGATGATCATCGGCCAGGAGCAGCCCGACGAGGGCCAGGTCGCGGCCGACCGGGGCATCACCATCGGGTATTTCAGCCAGGATGTCGGCGAGATGGCCGGGCGCAGCGTCGTCACCGAGGTGATGGACGGCGCCGGTCCGGTGAGCACGGTGGCGGCCGAATTGGCGGAGCTCGGCGCCGCGCTCGCCGACCCGGACCGGGCCGACGAGATGGACGCCCTGGTGGAGCGCTACGGCGAGGTCCAGGCCCGGTTCGAGGAACTCGACGGCTACGCCCTGGAGGGGCGCGCCCGGGAGGTGCTCGACGGCCTCAGCTTCAGCCAGGAGATGATGGACGGCGATGTCGGCGCCCTCTCGGGGGGCTGGAAGATGCGGGTCGCGCTCGCCCGCATCCTGCTGATGCGCCCGGACGTGATGCTGCTGGACGAGCCGTCCAACCACCTTGATCTCGAGAGCCTGATCTGGCTCGAATCGTTCCTGAAGGCCTATGACGGCGCCCTGCTGATGACCTCGCACGACCGCGAGTTCATGAACCGGATCGTCACCAAGGTGATCGAGATCGACGGCGGCGCGCTGACCACCTTCTCGGGCGACTACGCCTTCTACGAGGGCCAGCGGAAGCTGAACGAGGCGCAGCAGCAGGCGCAGTTCGAGCGCCAGCAGGCGATGCTGGCCAAGGAGATCGCCTTCATCGAGCGGTTCAAGGCTCGGGCCTCCCACGCCGCCCAGGTCCAGAGCCGGGTGAAGAAGCTCGATAAGATCGAGCGGGTCGAGCCGCCCCGGCGGCGGCAATCGGTGGCGTTCGAGTTCCAGCCGGCGCCGCGCTCGGGCGACGACGTCGTGATGCTGAAGGGCGTCCACAAGCGCTACGGCAGCCGCACGATCTACGAGGGGCTGGACTTCTCGGTGCGGCGCCGGGAGCGCTGGTGCGTGATGGGGATCAACGGCGCCGGCAAGTCGACGCTGCTGAAGCTCGTCACCGGCACCACCGCGCCGGACGACGGCTCGGTCATGGTCGGCGGCAGCGTCAAGCTCGGCTACTTCGCCCAGCACGCCATGGACCTGCTCGACGGCGACCGCACCGTGTTCCAGACCCTGGAGGACGCGTTCCCGCAGGCCGGGCAGGGCTCGCTGCGGGCGCTGGCCGGCTGCTTCGGCTTCTCGGGCGACGACGTCGAGAAGCGCTGCCGGGTGCTCTCGGGCGGCGAGAAGGCCCGGCTGGTGATGGCCCTGATGCTGTACGACCCGCCGAACTTCCTGGTGCTCGACGAGCCGACCAACCACCTCGACATGGGCACCAAGGAGATGCTGATCACCGCGCTTGCCAACTACGAGGGCACGATGCTGTTCGTCTCCCACGATCGGCATTTCCTGGCGGCGCTGTCGAACCGGGTGCTGGAGGTGACGCCCGAGGGCATCCACCAGTACGGCGGCGGCTACACCGAGTACGTGGCCCGCACCGGCCAGGAGGCGCCAGGCCTCCGCAGCTAAACCAAGCCTGCGCAGCGGAACGAAGCCTGCGCAGCCAAAGGAAGCCTGCACAGGTGAACGAGGCCTGCGCAGCTCACAGGGGCCTGCACGATTGACGGGGGTGGGCCGCGACCTTCGGGCCCGCTCCCGCGCCGGGTTTCCGGCGCTAAGCTCGTGGCGACCGGGCCGGGGGCCAGATGCCGTGCGACGCCTGCTGAAATTCCTCCACACGATGGGGTCGGCCGGGTTGCTGGGGGCGATGGCGTCCCTGGTGGTCCTCCTGGCGCTGGCTCCCGCGCCGGCCGCCCTGCCCGGCTACGCGGCGATCCGGGGCGCCATGGGGGCCGTCGCCACCTGGGTGTTCCTGCCGTCGCTCGCCGCGACCCTGCTGTCCGGGCTGCTCGCGATGGCGCTCAACCGGGCCTACCTCAACGCCGGCTGGGCCTGGGTGAAGCTCGCCACCGGGGTCCTGATGTTCGAGGGCGGCCTGGTCTACGTGCAGGGGCCGATGAACCGCGAGGCCGAGCGCAGCGCCCGGGCGCTCGCCGGCCTGCTGGATCCCGCCGCCCTGGCCGCCTCGCTGGAGGGCGAGCGCGGCACGCTCTGGGTGCTGCTTGCGGTGTCGGCCGCCAACGTGGCCCTGGGGATCTGGCGCCCGCGGATCCTGCGGATCCCACAATAGCCCCAATGGCCGGCCTGGCGGATTCGGGGACCTGTTCGTCCGCAAGCGGAAAAGGCCGCGGTTCGAGGGCGGCGGTCGGCAGGATAAACGCGATTGCCGAGCCCGGCGCGACCGCCAGATCCTTCGAAATACGCCGGCTAACAAACTACTTTCCGATGCAGAAACCGGAAAACAGCCGGTCCAGCACATCCTCGACGCCGACATGCCCGCCGACCTCGCCCAGCGACCGGACTGCGAGCCGGAGATCTTCTGCAGCGAGTTCGGGCAGCGCGCCCGCCCCGGCGAGAAGCCGGTCGAGATGTGCCACGCAGGCCTCCAGCGCCGCCCGGTGGCGGGCCCGCGTAACCAGCGCGTCGCCGGTGCCGAGCCCGGCTTCCGCCGCGATCTGAATCGCGTCCAGCAGCGCGTCCAGCCCGGCCCCGGTCCGGGCCGAGACCGCCAGTGCTCCGGGCGCCACGGTGTTTGTTAAGCCGGCAAAAAGATCGATCTTGGTGCGCACCGGGAGAACGGGAAGGTCGGCCGCACCGAGATCCGGCCCGCTCCCGTCCGGGGGTACGAGGGCCAAGACGAGGTCGGCCGTGCCGATGCGGGCGCGGCTGCGCCGGATGCCCTCGGCCTCCACCGGCTCGGCGGTCTCGCGCAAGCCGGCGGTGTCGACCAGGAAAACCGGCAGGCCGCCGAGATCGAGGCGGATCTCGATGGCGTCCCGGGTGGTGCCGGGCACATCCGACACGATCGCGACGTCCCGCTGGCTGAGCGCATTCAGCAACGTCGATTTTCCGGCATTGGGCGCACCGGCCAGCACCACGACAAACCCCTCGCGCAGGCGCTCGCCCCGGCGGCCATCGTGCAGGGCGGTCGCGATAGCGTGGCGCAGGCCGGACACGCGGCCGAACAGTGCGGCGTCGAGGCTGGCCTCATCGACGTCACCCTCGTCGGCGAAATCGAGCGCGGCCTCGGCCGCCGCCAGGCAATCGATCGCCTCCGCCCGCCATGCCGCGACCTGGCGGCTCAGCGCCCCGTCGAGTTGGCGCAGGGCCTGCCTGCGCTGCCCTTCGGTCTCGGCGTCGATCAGGTCGGCCACCGCCTCGGCTTCGGCGAGGTCCATGCGGCCGTTGAGCACCGCCCGGCGGGTGAACGCCCCGGGGCCGGCCGCCCGGCAGCCTGGGATCCGGGCCAGCGCCGTGAGCACACCCATCCGCACCGCCGTCCCGCCATGCAGGTGCAGCTCGGCCATGTCCTCGCCGCTATAGGTGTCGGGCCCCGGAAACCACGCGACCAGGGCGCGGTCGAGTTCGGTGCCGTCCGCGGGATCCCGCAGGGTACGCAGCGACAGGCGCCGGGGAGATGGCAGAGGTCCGGCAAGGGCGCCCAGCACCGCCCGGGCGCCCGGCCCGCTCACCCGGATCACCGAGACGGCGGCGCGGCCGAAACCGGTGGCCGGTGCGAAGAGGGTATCGGACTCGGTCATGCTGGTGTCACTGGCGGTGGTGCGCGGCCGCTTGGAATCCGACGCGTTTCACGTGAAACACGCGCTCCAGCCCCTGTATCACTCCGATGCGGCGAGTCGCGCCCCTGGCGTCATCGATCGGTCAAGCCGACGCTTAAGATCGGCGGGACGATCCACCGAGAGAGCGAGACGCCGTGACGTCCTGGACCCGCCGTACCGTTTGCCTCGGCGTCCTCGCCGCACCGTTAATCCTGAGCCAGGGGACCGTCCGGGCCGATGAGACGGCCCCGACCCTGGCGGAGATCGAACGGCGTCTCGGCGGCCGTCTCGGGGTCTCGGCCGGGACACGGGACCGCGTGCTCCTGAGCCACCGGGTGGACGAGCTGTTCCCGATGTGCAGCACGTTCAAGGCGGTCGCCGTCGCGGCCATCCTGGCGCGGGTCGATGCGGGATCGGAATCCCTGGACCGGGTCGTCGACTTCGGACCCGACATCCTCCTGAGCTATGCACCGGTGACCCGGAAGGTCGTGGAGGCCGGCGGCGGCACCGGGCGGATGTCGATCTCCGACCTCTGCGCCGCCGCGATCGTGTGGAGCGACAACAGCGCGGCCAACCTGCTGCTGACCGCGCTGGGCGGACCCGAAGCGTTGACCGTCTGGCTGCGCGGCACCGGCGATACCCGCACCCGCCTCGACCGGGACGAGCCGACCTTGAACACCGCGTTGCCGGGCGATCCGCGCGACACCACCAGCCCGGAGGCGATGCGCCAGACCCTCGGGCGCGTGCTGCTCGGTCCGGTCCTGTCGGCGGCCTCGCGCGGGCGATTGGAGGCCTGGATGATCGCGTGCCAGACGGGGGCCAAGCGCCTGCGCGCGGGGCTGCCACCGGATTGGATCGTCGGCGACAAGACCGGCAGCGGCGACAACGGCACGTTCAACGATGTGGCGATCCTTCGGCCGCCGGGCTCCCCGTCCGGACCTGCGCCGGTCCTCGCCTGCGTGTACGTCACCGGAGCCACGGCCCCCGCGCCGGCTGTCGAGTCGGCCTACGCCGAGATCGGCCGGCTCATCGCCGCCAGGGTGGGCGCCACCTGATCCGAGACTGCAATGGCGCAGCAGGCCGGGTATCGGAGCCGGTCCGATACGCGCGCCTTTTTTGGTCCGCCGCGTCTTCTCACGAATTTCGGCCGCCACCTCTCGAGACGATGCTCCATGGCCAAAACGCCTGCCACCAAAACGCCTGCCACCAAAACCACCCGGGCGACCCTGGCCCTCGACAAGGCCGGGATCCGTTACAGTCTCCACGCCTACGCCTACGATCCGGACGCCCCGCGCATCGGCCTCCAGGCCGCGGAAGCGCTGAGCGTCGAGCCCGGCCGTGTGCTGAAGACCCTGATGGCGGCGGTGGATGGGCGGACGGTCTGCCTCCTGGTGGCCTCCGACAAGGAGGTCTCGATGAAGCGGGTGGCGGCGGCCTTCTCCGGCAAGGCGGCGGCGATGCTCAAGCCCGCGGATGCCGAGCGCCTCACCGGCTACCATGTCGGCGGTATCAGCCCGCTCGGGCCGAAGCGGGTTTTTCCCACCGCGATCGATGCCGGCTCGCTGTCGGATCCGGCGGCCGAGATTCACGTGAACGGCGGCGGGCGCGGCCTGCAGATCCGTCTCACCGAGGGGGACCTCGCGGCCGTGCTGACGGCCCTGGTGGTGCCGCTGACCTGATCGGCCTTGAGGAACGCTCCAAGGATCGCTCCAGGGATCGCTACAAGCGATCACTTCGAGCGATCACTTCGAGCGATCACCTCAAGGGCACACCCCGACGGTAAGCCGCCGTTTACCCTGGTGCAGCACCCTGGCCCGGGATGCGGGACGGGTTCGGCATGCGGGTGACGGCACGGCAGCGACGCGGGGCATGCGGGACCCGGCCGCACGGGATCGGGACGGTGCTCGGCCTCACCCTCCTGGCCATGTGTGCAGGCGCCCGGGCGGCCGACCTGGACGTCCGCGGTGGCCTCGACGGGCGCGGGAGTTACGAGACCGTCACCCGGAGCGGCCCGCGCTTCTTCCCGCGCAACGATGGAATCGAGCGGCGCCCGGTCTACGCCCTCCGCACCCGGGCGATCCCCGTGGGTTGCACGCCCCGCCGGGTGCCGGTGCCGACCAACGCGCCCGACGATCCGAGCTATGTCGGCTCGGAATACGGCCTGTCGCATCCGAGCTACTACGGCTTCACGCCGCCGCTCGGTGTCGACGACCCGTTCGGCCGGTCGCTCCTGCCTTACTGCCCCTGATCCGGCATCGGTGGGGTCCCGGCGCGCGGAGCAGGCTCCGGAGCATCGTCCCGAACGGTGGCGGCCGGCGTTCAGCCATACGCCGGGGCACATCGGCGTTCGCCCACCGGGTGCCGGTTCCGATATCCGGCCCGATGCGCTAGATCGGCGCCCCGCCGCGGAGCCGGACCCGTGCCCGAATCGAATCCCCTGCGTTTCAGCGATCTCGCTCCCCTGCGCCAGAGCGTGGGCGCCTGGCGGCGTGCGGGCGAGCGCGTCGTCCTGGTCCCGACCATGGGGGCCCTGCATGTGGGCCACCTCGCGCTGGTGGCCGAGGCCCGGCGGATCGGCCGTCGGGTGGTGGCGAGCATCTTCGTCAACCCGACCCAGTTCGGCCCGAACGAGGATTTCTCGCGCTACCCACGGGACGTCGAGGCCGACCTCGCCCTGCTCGGCCAAGCCGGCGCCGACGCGGCCTGGACGCCCGCGGTGGAGACCATGTACCCGCCGGGCTTCGCGACCCGGATCGATGTCGCCGGCTTGACGGACGGGCTGTGCGGCCCGTTCCGGCCCGGCCACTTCTCCGGGGTCGCCACGGTGGTGACCAAGCTGCTGAACCAGGTCGGGCCCGACGTCGCCCTGTTCGGCGAGAAGGATTTCCAGCAGCTCCGGGTGATCCAGCAGGCGGTGGCCGACCTCGACCTCGCGGTCGAGATCCGGGGTGTCCCGACCGTGCGCGAGGCGGACGGCCTCGCCCTGTCGTCGCGCAACCGCTACCTCATGCCCGAGGAGCGCGCGGTGGCGCCGCGCCTGCACGCGGTCCTGGCCGGCATCGCCGCGGCAGCCCGGGGCGGCAGCCCCGTGGCGGGCCCTGTCGCCGACGGGCGTGCCGCGTTGGAGGCCGCGGGTTTCGAGGTCCAGTACCTCGCGGTCTGCGACACCCGGACCCTGGCCCAGGTCGAGCGGGTCGAGGCCCCGGCGCGGGTCCTGGCGGCCGCGTTCCTGGGCCGGACCCGGCTGATCGACAACGTGGCGGTCTAACGCTCGTCCGACGCCCGGGCGCGCCGGCCAAAACGCGAGGTTTCGAAAGGCCCGCGACCTTTTGCAGGTGCGGGGCAGAGCCCTGCGAGGTGGCGCGCCGATCACAATCCCCGTTGCATTGGGTTGCGGATCCCGATCATCTTGGCCAATCACGCGGCTTCGGCCATCGTGACTGTATTCAACCGTGCCGGGATCCGACGATGCCGAGTCCTTCCGTCGACGCGAGCGAGATCGCCGTCATCCGTGCACGCCTCGCGGCCAGTCCTCGCCCGGCCGACCTCGCGGCCCGGCGCGCCCGGGTCGATGCGCTGGGGGCGGGATATGGCCTGCCGGACGATGTCGCGGTCCAGCCGGCGAAGCTCCGGGACGTGCCCGCGGAATGGACCGCCACGCCCGCCGCGGACCGCGACCGGGTGATCCTGTTCCTGCACGGGGGCGGCTACGTCTCCGGGTCGCTGGAGAGTCACCGCCACGCCGTGGCCCAGGCGGGCCGGGAAGCGGGGACGCGCACCCTCGCCCTCGCGTACCGGCTCGCGCCGGAGCACCCGTTCCCCACCGCGCTGGGCGACGCCCTGGCCGGCTACCGGTTCCTGCTCGAATCCGGGTTCGCCCCTGGCCGGATCGCCCTGGCCGGCGAGAGCGCGGGCGGCGGCCTCGCTTTGGCCGTGGCCCTGACCATGCGCGCGCGCGGCCTGCCCCT
>Ga0265798_10007348_pt1 | contig 14264 bp, 12 predicted proteins | sample P3T30metagenome_FD_192430 | JGI IMG/M metagenome (GOLD analysis project Ga0265798, IMG submission 192430) | Plant litter microbial communities from East Loma Ridge, Irvine, California - P3 T30 | ecosystem: Environmental > Terrestrial > Plant litter > Unclassified | place: USA: California...
AGTAAGAGTGGGGAGGGGGAGTGATGTATTGGGGGAAAGGTGGTTGCTTTTTTAATGGTTGTGGTTAGATAGATAGCTGCCTGAAGACGAATTCGCACACCCTTGATGCTTGAGCTAGGTTTGAGATGCGATTTCCAATGTTCACGACTGTGCTTTTACTGTGCTGCTTCCATGTAGCAAATATCTCGTTCGTTTGTTTCGTCAAAGCTTTATTATGCCGGGTCGTCTTTTTCCGTGCTAGGTTAAGAAACGATTCCATTTCACGCATAGTCTATATATATATGTGCCATTGATTAAGTGTGTGGTTTCTGGACGAGTGCTCTCCAGCAAGATACGTGAGCGTGCTTGAAAACGTTCATCAGGGGAATCATGCGTCGTTCTTGCTAGCTCCATGTCGCGTTTCAGATGATACCGTGTCGCGAGATGTTTATATCGCATCGCAAAGGTTGTGTCAATGTTGTGCTCTTGTTCTCTACGCGTCGCATGCCCGCGGGAGACGTTGTAGAATATCAGCGCTTTCGAGGAAAGGGTATATTGATATGCTGGATTGGGATTCTTTGCTGGATTCAACGGATGTGGCGTTGGGACGGTGAGTAGCATAAAACATGGTTCATCGGCCAATCTTCGCATGCGTAGCACATTGACTTCTTGGACGCTTCTATTCGATATCGACGTATGATAAGCATCTCGGTGACAACGGACTCAACGAGAATTGTAGATACGAGCTTCCAAATGCCTGTCCCTGATCACTGAATTACATCTAGATCAATCAACCAATCTCTCGAATATGGCAATCTACTCACCATGCCTTCCACCCTCGTCACCTTCGCCAGCCAGTCCGACCACATTACTGGTCGCTACATCAACCACCACGGACGGCCCGCATTGTAGCCTCAAGCATCTCGACGGCAACGTCCGAATCACGTTGATTGTACTGTTGGCTGTGAATAGGCTGCTGGCTATCCTGTTGATGTGCGCGTGCATGTCGGATTCGGTCAAGAAGCCTGAGAGAAAGGTGCAAGTGGGGAGAAGGAAGATGATGCCTGTGAAGAGACTGTGGAGCGAGACGCTGTGTGATGTTGGGACCTGTGGTGGTATGTAAGGGAGGAGTTTTCTTTTTGGTGGAGTACCTAGGTAGTTAAGCAGTCAGTAATATTTGGGCAGAATGGCAAATTAGTATAATATCTGATGCAACCTCGGGATTCGCAATTGCTGTTACTCGGAAACTCATCACCTCCTCCACTCCCATTTCATCCAGCCTTAGCTGAACATAATCTTGTTCCAGGCTCTACACTATCGCTGTCGGCGGTCGCAGCCTGAGCCTTTGGATCACCTGTCGCCTTCACCTCTTTCAATCAACCAGCTCTATGTAATACGAAAAGCTAGAGATCCGACATACTATCTATACCTACACCCTTACTACCGAGAACGGCGCTTACTAGTACGAGAGTGTACTTGGCCACGGACGCTTGCACAACGGCGGTTACTCGAAGTGGCCCACTCCAGACCCGAAGAAGGAAAATGAGTTCCACTCCCGAGAGATCAACCAGCACAAGTTCGTCAATCGTCAGCTCTAAAAGGAGACGAAAAACCTGACAATCACTTACAACGAACTCAAGATCGGATCCCCAGCGCGGCTCGTAAAGATCATTGAACAATGCTCACCAGAACGACTTGCGCAAGCTCACTGTCCGCAGTGATTTCTTGAACCCATTAGGACAAAACCTTGTGGAGAGCTGGCGTGCGGAATAGATCTCTGGGCAGATGCTCGCCTTTTGCTGTAACGCCCCTCAAGTCCAGGTCCCCAACCACAGGTCTGCTCAACAGCGTCGTGACGTCGCATAGTTGGCGACTCGAGATTGCTAGACGGGCACCAAATATATACCACATCAGCAACCTGGCCGACTTCGCCGGAAGTGTTCCAGAAAACTTTCGCTCGTTACCGAGAGTGCGACTATTCGAAGAGGATGTGCTGCAATCGTTCAAGTAAGATTGCGAAAGCTCGGAGTCGGCGCAGCGAAAAATAGCTTCGGGTGATATCGCAAGAGTCGACCATGGAATGGTACTGTTGGAGCATGTTCTCAGACATGGTACCTATCTCGTAGGCGAGAAGTGGAATTACGCGTCCGTTCGTCATGCTATTGTTTGGTGCAGTCCCACAGATTGTACAACTAGTCTCTCTACCATGAGCGTCCGCATTTCGGCCCCGCACAGGCCGACCAGCAAACCTACAAATAGATTGCAAGAGTCCACGTTTTTCTGAAATTCGACCTTTTCTTTTCCTTGACGAGTTGAAAGAGTATACCACCGACTGAAGCGATGGGACCAACGATATCGCGTATGATCTCAAGTAGCAGAGTCGACACGACTGCAGGCCATGCTCCGCCCCCTGCGACAGGAAGCCACCTTCTTCAGCTCCCTGCCGAACTCAGGCTCGCGATTTATGAATACGTCTTGATGACGCCACAAGAGCTGTGGTACTACCCCGTGCTTGACGACGTTGGGCATATGTACACTTGCAATATCGCGCTCCTGCGCACCACCGATGGGAAAGGAGACTCAAGGCGCTCGCGACATGCTGCACGTGAAGCAAATCAGATGAGGCATGTAAACCGACAGATGCATCGCGAAACAAGAGGATTACTCCTAAGGAACAACGACTTCGCCTTCTGCAACGTTCAGGAGCTTGCGGCTTTCCTCCGTAGCTGCCCTGTGTCAGCGCACAAGGACTTCCGACGTTTGACCGTTCACGATCCGATCTATCTACCGGCATATCTCCGGTGCTCCCACGGAGACGAAGAAGCAGTGCAGCAGGTCTTCGAATTTTGCCGGCAAACGCCTAATGTGCTTATTCGAAACACCTTCAAGCTGCGCCTTTCGTGTCGCTTCATTCTCGACGCGATCCGACTGGAAATGGCAGCCAGGAAGACTCTCATTTTGCTCGAGTCCAGTTACTCTTTCCCACACTTTCGGGACACGATCCTGGAAGTTATGTTGGACATAGCTGGGGTCAATTCGCTTGCAGACCTTCCCGAAGTCGCGCCTGCCAACTTTCGGTTACATCCCCAGCTGGAAGATCCCGGTCCGGAGACAGCTCTTCTTTCTCATAGGGCGTGTATTGAAGATAATCGTACCAGATGCCGAATGCTTCTTCAAGTTACAGGTGGATCGGATGGATGGACCGACCTCGTGCAGCGCATTCTCAGGGAAGGCATCTGACCAGGAAGCCACGACTGGACCAAAGCAAGCCTCTGATTATAAGCCGACGCCACGGTGCAGGCGCCCCATTTTCGTTAAAGTCTGGTAGAAAAGATGGAGATTTCGTGCGAATATGCTGGTTTCTGGAAGAAGTTCAGCGTCCGTGACACGGTGTACGTTAGCGTCTCACGTAACTCGGTTCCAGTCTGTGCGTCGCCACAGAAACCTCCAGTACTGGTCAGCTCCATCTCTGCTTTTTCAACCTCTCCTTTACGAACACCTCTTTGCAACTCTCTGGATCGGCCTCATCATCTCGAATCGACCCTCTTCCGCTGTCACACTGACTCTATCGATAACATTCTGCGTGAGGGTGCAAACAAGGGATATTCACAGAATTAGGCACCGATTTGCCGACATCTTCATCCTTGGCAACGCATGGCCAATCACATCAGTACAGCTGGTTCCGACCAATACTGCTCATTCCTCGAACTTCCTGGAGAGCTCCGCAACGCCATTTATTCTTATGCCCTGCGTGAGCCTGCTGGCCTTCGCTTCCGCCAAGACGACTATGGCGTTGGACGCCTGGAAATCACAAGTCTAGCCGTGCCTTCAACACCGACTGTGTACTTCGCGACATGCAAGACCGAGAACATTGTCAAGAGGGAGATAGCCAAGGCGGCGTTGGGCGCAGCAAACCAACTTCAGTACGTCAACCACGAGCTTCGAAAAGAGACGCGAGGGCTCGGTATTCGCTGCAACGACCTATCCTTCGACAAGCTGAGGGATCTACTCTCATTCATATCCATTTGCCCAAACACGGAAACGCAATATCTTCGAAAGCTACGCTTGCAGGACGCCTTATACACCACGTATGGAGGCCCGTACGTGGACCTACTTCAACCTGACGAGAGACATACGCAAATCTTGCAGTTCTGCGAGGCGAATCCAGGACTCATAGTCGAGAGCTACATTAAGGGCTGGGGGCAAACGCACACAATGTTTGTTCCTTATGCGATGCTTGTCGAGATGCAATTCCGCAAGACTAACAACCGCGTCCCGGACTTCTTCACGGACCCTGGTTGCTGGCCCCTGGTTGAAGGAGTGACGAAGAGGAAGCTTGCGAACGCAGGACAGGGGACACCAGCTAATCTCAAGTTCTTCCCTGGAGACAAGGTCTTCGACGAAGAGGCATTCCGAACATCAGCGCTAGGCATAGCGAACTTTTTCGGCCCTGGCGATTTTAATCGAATTGTTGAGGGAGGAGTCGACCGATGGGTACCACTTGTCAAGAACATTTACCACGAAGGTATATAGAGTTGAGGTGAGGTTTTGAGAGTTCAACTTCTGGCTTTGTTCGTGCTCGGGCCGTCCTGCTGAACGTATGTTCGATCGTGAGACTGGAAGCATTCATCTTGATCGTGGGGAACTTGATGGATATGAGCTTCGTTCGCGCACGTATAGGATGGTTAGGAGGTTACAAGTTACGCGTATGTTGCAGTTCCCTATTTTCCGAACGTTGAGAATTTTGAACGTATTGGTACACCGTAGAGTTAGACCAGTGCTGTTATTAAGTATGTGAACTATAGAAATGTGTCCAAGCTTTTCCTCTCTCACAGATCTTGCAAATCCAGCGTAGGCCAGACATAGCTGTGTAAGATTATCGGAGGAGAACGGAAGCATATTTCGGTTGACCCTGGTGAGCAGATTTATACCGTGGTCGGTGATTAGCTAGCGCAAATGATTCCTCCAAATAGAAATATATAATCAAGTAACGTTACCACTTCCTGCATTGCGAGACATACACCCGAATCTAGACTCAAGTGAACACAGCCACATCTTGCAAGCCTTCCCGCGTCGCACCACTGATACACGTTCGAATATATACACGCTCGAGTCGACAATCCATCTCTCCGTCGCACCGACACACACATGATATGGTCCTCAACCGATCTGCCTCACACTGGTCAGAGGGATCACATCCTTGGCCTCCCCGTCGAGATCCGCCTGATGATCTACACATTTGCATTATCAAACCGCGACGGACTCCGTTACCACCGCGACGACTACGGTGCCGAACGCTTGTACGAACGAAAAGTCGACGCTGGACCAGTCAAACCATACCAAGAGGCAAATCAACTCCAGTATGTCTCCCGCTGCTTTCGCAAGGAGTGTCGGCTTCTCAACTTGCTACACAACAAAGTGTACTTCGACGATTACGAAGACACAGCAGCGTTCGCTAGAGGCCTTGGCTCGTCGGTCTGCAAGCGTATCGAGGAGATCTATATAGTGAACGGCAGACCTTCCAACAATTCGAGGAATATCATAAAGCCAGGCTTCCAAGCTATCCGGCTGTTCTGCGCCGACAACCCTCACATCAAGATCAGGGCCCAGTTAGCAGTCATGAAACTAGAAATCCCAGATCTGCTATCTAAATGCCTGGCCTTCTCGCTCCGCGCAAGGGGGTACGTGTGTGTTTCCTTTCGCGTAATGGCAGCATTACAGGCTTCCCAGGAAGTTCTGGACGCGTACTCTGGAAGAAACCGTGCAAAGTTTTATCACTCGATGGCGAGGGTCAGCGCCATTCCCGAGAACTTGCGTTTATGTCCGCTGCGTTCTTGGGATGAGCACAGCTTTCGGGAACACGTTGCGGCTGATACGGCGTTTACTGGCGTTCAGAGGCTTCCGATGGGGTTGACTGAGGGTCTGGGCGAGGGAGGCGTAGATGCGTTTGTGGAGGTCGTGAAGGAGGTGCTTGAAGAAGGACTGTAGGGTAGCACATAAAGTACCATATGGGTCCCTATTTAGCTCTTCTGGCGTAGTTTACATTTTGTTCTCCGGTATGGGTAGGGAACAATCTTGATTGGGCACGTAACTGTGGTTGACGGACTAGCGACCCAAAGTCTGCCACCCACGAATCGGATCACTTCTCTCTTTCTACACGGGGAAGACTACGCTTAAAGTGGGGCCGTGAGATTCTCGACAAGCATGAAAGTTCATAGACAAGAAGTATTTGAACACAATGAACTATGTTGCTGCACATCCGTGGCGTACACAATGCTATCTTTCTGTACATCAGTCACTGCTCCATTTTCCCTGACGACTTTCGATAACAAGCGATGGGCTGTCAGTCAAACAACTCTCAAAACTCAACCACGAATTCCGAACTTACAAGCGACTGCCACCATCAAGAAATGGCTCCCTCATCTCCCATCGCCACCCCAAACCAAGAGCAGCAAATGTCTCCTCTCCTGGCCCTTCCAGGAGAGATACGCAACCTGATCTACGACTAAACTTTCACGATTGCTAACGGTCTCGCCTACGTTCGCGATCACAACTGCATCGGACGTCTCATTGATCACGCTCCGGACAGCTTCATGACCAGCCGTCCCCAATTCGAGTCGGATCAGCTTCAGTTTATTTGCCGCCAGCTGCGATATGACACGCGCGGACTTGGAATGACTCGTAACGATTTTCACTTTTGAGAATTATGCCGAGGCTGCCATGTTCATTCGATGCCTTCCGCCGGCAATGTACTCGTGTCTTAGGGTTCTTCATATCCATGACGGGGATTTCGAAGTTCAATTCAGTAGCTGGCAGAAAGGCGCATCACCAGTTGTACGAACAGTGAAGGATTTGTGTGCCAAATATCCTCATATCACCGTCCGCGTTCACCGCTCTGCCCTCTGACTCGACCTGAAGTCGCTGGCCATGAGCGTGATGTTCTTGCAGAATAGGTTCCGCGGTCACAAGGACATAGTTTACAGCATCATGAATGTGCTAAGAGCAGCTGAGGATTTCATCGAAAAGACTCGTTTCGAGTAAGTTACATGCCTTTGAACGTGTCTTTATCTCACGCTAGCAGACTTCCCAAGAACCTAAGGCTATGCCGGGAAGAAGATTTTGATAAAGACGAGTTGCATGCTACTGTTCAGAGTAGCAGTGACTAGTTGGAATCAGTGCAGCAAGGAACGCAAGGTGGTCTTGATGCGTACGTCAAAATCATGAAAGAGATCTGGGAGGAGGGCATATAGTGTAAGTCAAGGTGAACCGATTCTTCATCGTAAGGTAAACAATCTTATTCATGAATCTGTCCGAACTACTGAACTAGCAAACTCCAAGAATAAAACCAAATCAAATCTATCCAACATCACAATCGCTCATCATCTCACACTTCCTTCCATATCGTCATCCAAGCCAGATCTCTTCTCACTTGCTCTTTCCAAAAGAGCCGGGCTTCTTGCTCTGCTAGAAAACGCCAGCAGTCGTCTGGTTCTGCGCGGGAGGTGCAGCGATCGGCGCGGGACGAGGCGGAGGAGGCATGGTGGTGGTGGTGGTGGCGGGCGGCGCAGCGAATGAGGTCTTGGTGGGCGGCGGGGTGTCGAGGCCATCATCGTTCCGGAGCCGGGAGGGACGAGGGTGCCGGAGCCGCAGAGACGAACGGGGGGAGCAGCGGAGAGGGTGCACCATGGTTCGATGATGCGGCAGCCAACGACGCGAAGACCAGGGAGCGGACCCTGTCTGCCTTCGAGGCGGAAGCCGCCAGACGGGACGATCGCACTCAACACACCAGCAATGCTCAGGAGGCGTGAAGTTTGAACGATGTTGGACATGATCGTGTCTTACTTAGTATGTTCGGGTCGTAAGTTGAGGTTTCGTGATTGTAGAAGGAGTTGACAGAAGAAGTAGTGTGAACAAGTAAAAGTGTGGGATGGAAGGGTATATGTAATGGCGCGAAAGAGACGCATGGGGTGAATGACCAGACCAACAGGAAGTTCGGGCGCTGCTAGCACACAATTCACTTTTGAGTCTTGCTCTATGCTACCTAGTCACTGTCTCATCTCCAGAATCCCTTGAAGGGGCCTTACAGCGGAACTTTCACTTCTACGACTAGTGCCGTAAACCAAGACTCCTCGGGATCGTCTGGCAAATTGCGTCGAGAGTGTCGTCGCTTAGACATGTCGTGCTCTCACTCCGCCTATTCACTATCAAGGTCAGAAGACTTCAAGTCTTCCATGCATAACGTACTGCCGCCACCCCTCTAGATGCCGTTCCAAATTTAATGCTTCGTCATCGCCAAACTTCCGTTCATAATCCCCTCGTCGTCATCCATGCCAGACTCACACAGTGTGCAAGCACCTCGTGCTTTGCTAGTGCGTCTCGAGCGAAACCCTCAACAACACAACATTGTCCGCTTTCTTAGCCACGTTGCACTGCTGTGAGATCGATACCACGGACCGCATATGTTATGATGACTCCAAAGTTCACGAGATCTGCTACCCAGATCTAACAGTCACTTCGAGGACTATATTTTTAAAATATTGTAACGCGATTGATGGGCCCGAGTGTCCGAGTTAAGCCACACTCGAGCTCGTCGAGGGTGTAGTAGGCACCTGAGAAGCGCATGTTGGGCCGCGGGTGCGCTATGCAGAAGTCGACTGAGCTTAGTGAAGGAAATCGAATCTTGCCGCGATAGAAAGCTAGGCAGATAATATAAACTCCATTCATCGAACGAACGTTGACGATGGGCCTTGATAAGCACGTCACTTATGAAGACCAATCGTGGATCTACAATGCCACCAAAGCCGCAACAACACCCGCCATAAGTATACCAAAACTAACACCCACTGATCCGGCCGCATTCGTGTTCTGAGGCGGCGCACCACTGTTCGTGGGAGACGGCTTTCCACCCTGCGTCCCATTGCCAGCGCCGGACGCACTCACCAACGCCTTCGCGCCAGGATACAGCAAGACCTGCACCACCTCCATCGCATTGAAAATCTCTCCCAGATTGCCATCCTTGGCGCTGTTGGCCTCCCACTTGCTCGTTGCCTCTGTCCAGCCCAGCTTGCATTCTGGGTCGCTGCCATCCGTACAAGCAGCCGCGGCAGCAACAGCGGACGCAGACAGCATCCTCTTGATCTCCTCGGAAACGATGGGCGCAACGAGCGCAGCGCGCGCCATGCTGCGTGCAAACATGCCCTTGTAGGCGCGCTGATCAGTGTTGCATTTCCCGTTCCTTTCGCATGCGACTTCGACGATCACGGCGCTGTTGTTGCTCGAGTTCGACGAAGAATTGCCAGCGAAGATGGATGTAGCGTCGACGAAGCCTGTAACGGCGTTTTTCCAAGTTTGGTTTCCGGTCTAGTGTACTCGTTAGTGATGTGGAAGGGAGCGTTGGATGGAAAAGGAACATACGATGTTGTACATCAACGCCGCGCCTTCAGTGTAAGCGCCGTGCGTCGCGGTCCATAGCAATTTCTGGGTGCTCGAGCAATTCGTGTTTGCGTCCGTGCCGTCATACACTCGGTAGTCGTCTGTGACGAGCTTGGCTGCCTTGGACCATTTGTACACCTTATCGGCGTACTGCGAGTACGTTGCGTTGCCGGTGAACTTGGCCAGGCGTGCTGCCAGGAGGAAGAAGTTGCCGTTTGACGCCGCGTTCTTGTAACTGTATCCGGCGTTGAAGGTGAAGATTTGCCACCTGAGGCCACCACCACAAGTCCCTGCTTTCTCTTCGATGTCGTAGCGCACTGCTTGCGTGTTGAACACGTTGGCTGCAATATCGACCCACTCGGTTCCATTGGGCTTGGGGAAGCCGACTTCAGCGGCGTTCATGGCGGCAAGACCCCAAGAGCTCTGGTCGTCGTTGCCGAGGGTTTTGGTCTGATTGGGTGGCATGAAAGCATTATAGTCGCCGAGCTGATGCTGCAGTGCTTGGGAGATGAGCGCGTTGTACTGAGTATCGCCGGTCAAGTGCGAGTACTCAATCAAGCCATTGAAGACGGTGCCAGCCTCCCACCAGTAATAAGGCTCAGAGAAGAGTCCCGGGACTCGATCCTCAGCTAGGGTCTCTTTGTAGGCTTCGACGATACCCCCGGCGAGTGTCTTCGCTACAGACTTGATGGATTCTAATTTTGTCAGCATGAACCTGGAAACCAAACGTACATCAACCCACCCTGGCTCTTGACGTCTAGCTGAATAGCTCCAACACCTTGACTGATAAGGAGAGGGAGAACGAGTGACAGCACACCATTGCGTGCAAACATTTTGAGTGATTGAGAGAATGACGGTATGAGAAGAACGGGACAGATGTGCCTGACGCATGGGAGACATGATGGGAATCGTCACTTTTTGATGTTGTCTCAAAGGATCTGCCCGAGCCTCGTAAAACCCTGCCGCAACTCCCGGTTTGACCAATCACACTCCAGCCGTTGTAGCGCCCGCAGGACGCCTTACCCGTAGCGCAGTTCTAATCTCGGATAGGCAACAAGGGGGTGGCTCAGGTGGTTGCCTTCACTCCAACATCGTAACATGGGACATTACTTCATCCTTCGACTGAGGTCCATCTTGGCGACGAGAGCTTCGGCAATGTCGTGCGCAAATCCTTCAGCGTTGATGGCACGCTTGTCTTCCACGATCTTGATGCCGCTGCCCGCCAGCCCATTTCTGATGACCTGGAAGAGGGTGGCGTCAGCTTCAGCGTCCTCGAATGGTCCACCCGGCACCGCGATCATACTGATGCCGCCTGTTGGTAGCCAGACTTCGACCATGTCAGGATTCTTCGTAAACCTTTTCAATTTCTCGACGATAAAATTGCCCAGCTGCTCCGCCTCTTCCTTCGACGTACGCATCAGGGTCACCAAGGAATTGTGCTCGTATAACTTGCGATCCTTATAGTGCTCTGGCACCGCGCTGAACTGTCCAAAGTTGCTCATGTCGGTTGCGCCTACAGAAATGATGTTCGGGATGCCGGCTTCTGCAGCTGCTTCGAGTCGATGTGGGCCAGCAGACATGACGCCGCCTGTGATGTGGTCGCAGATTTCCGTGGTTGTCAGATCAAGGACAGCATCCAATCCACCTTCGCGAACGAGTCGCTCCATAGCCTTGCCACCATGGCCGGTAGCGTGAAATACGTAAAGTTCGACATCGTAGTTTGCCTGCAGGTGCTTGCGAATTGCATCCACAGCCGGTGTTGTCACGCCGAACATGGTAATGCCCATCCGGGCTTTGGTGCTTTTTGCTCCAGCATTGTCGCCCCTAGACATTTGTGCGCGGGCCATAGCAGCGATTGCGAAGCCAGCGTTGCTCAACACTTGTCGCAATATCTGATTAAGACCAGCAACATCAACGACCGAGTTCATCAGCGTGATGTCCGTTTCCTCCACGATCGGTCCCGTGTCACCGCTCGCAACAGTCGAAACGATCAACTTGGGAAATCCAATCGGCAAAGCATCCCTCATGACTTGGGCAGCTAACGAGGTACCGCCAGATCCACCAGCGGAAACGATCGCGTGTATGATGCCTTCATTGTAGAGGTTTTTCACAGCTTTTGTTGCGCATTCCGCCATCATCTTGATCACTTCACCGCGGGGCAGCTCGGCAACGGCCTTATTGTCGCCATGCTTCGAAAGCAATACTTCTTGCCTGATTGCGATAGCTTTATGTTGCGTTGGTTTTCGTCCCACATCGATGAGAATAACTTCTGTTCCGTCGCGCTCGATCTCGTCGCGTAAATAGAGAAGTTCGTCGAGCTTGGTGTCGCAAGTGCCGATCAACGCGACACACGGAGGATCAGACATGGTTTGTAAGTAGGCAAATGTAGCTAAGAGGTCGATGGGTATCGGTAGAAAGTGTTGATAATGGCCTCATTGGGGTTGACGGCGATGGGATGTATCTCCAAAATCCCCGCGATCGCATACGTCATCGTTATCACTTTCTTTCCAAAACAGCAACCGCGATCTCATCGAAGACACATCTTTCCTCTCCGCTCCAAAATGTCACCTCCAACGGATCGCAAAGCCATACTGGGCGGGTTGCGAAAGTCTATCGTCGATGGCAAGATCATTGTTGGCGCAGGCGCGGGCATCGGTCTCTCAGCCAAATTCATCGAGCAAGGCGGCGGCGACATGATTATCATTTACAACAGTGGACGCTTCCGAATGGCTGGTCGAGGATCGCTAGCCGGTCTCATGCCATATGGAAATGCCAATGACGTGGTGGTTGAGATGGTACGAGCCCTGACGGTACTGCGTGGTTGCTCGGATGCATCGTTGATCCCTTATAGGCCAGCGAAGTCCTCCCAGTCGTGAAGCACACACCAGTGCTGGCCGGCGTATGTGCCTCCGACCCATTTCGCGACATGGACCGTTTCCTCAAGCAGCTCAGAGATCTCGGTTTCGCCGGCGTCCAGAATTTCCCAACCGTAGGCCTCATCGACGGCACATTCCGCCAGAACCTTGAAGAAACTGGCATGGGCTACGACACCGAGGTATCGATGATCCAAAAAGCACGAGAGCTCGACCTCCTCACCACACCCTACGTCTTCAATGTCGACGAGTCCAAGAAAATGGCCGAAGCAGGCGCCGACATCCTAGTCGCGCACATGGGCCTCACGACATCCGGTAGTATTGGCGCAACGAGCGGGAAGACCCTAGATGACTGTGTTAAACTCATCCAAGAAATCAGCGACACCGCCATCGCTATCAAGCCTGACATTCTCGTGCTCTGCCACGGCGGCCCTATTGCAAAGCCCGAAGACGCAGAGTACGTGATTAGTCGAACGAAAGGCATCCACGGCTTCTACGGCGCGAGTTCGATGGAGCGTCTGCCAGTCGAAGAAGCCATCACGAACATCACCAAGACGTTCAAGAACATCAAGCCTTCCCACCAGCAATCATAATTCCATTACATCCTAGATCTTGGCATAGGGTTCCTGTTGAGACTTCTGTATTCCCTCTTTCAACTTTTTCATTTCCTCACTCCGCCGCTTAACATCCCGCGCAAACCCTTCAAACAATCCAACAACATTCCCCCTTCCAATTCCGCAAACGCTCTCTCCAAACATCCCCGTTATCCAGCCATCGTACTCGCCATGCACGAACGTCGTCCCTCCAGGCGCTACATTGTCGCGTGTTTCCTCGATCTTGGCTTTGCGCTCCGCTTCCCTCTTCTGGCGTTCAGCTTTCTTCTCCTGCGCTGCAAGTTTTGCCGCTAGTCTCGCTGCCTCTTTGTCAAAGTCCACGTACTCTTCAGCGTCGGCGGTTTCATCGAAGTCAGTCTTATGCTCCGAATCTGTAGACGCTTGTGGCTTCCTCGCCTTCTTCCTGCCCTTTACCTTACCCTTGGAGGCTCCCGCATGCGTGTTGACATAGTTGAACAGCTCGGTCAATGAACTTGCAGATATCGCGATCTTGCAGGCTCGACAAGCTATCGCACCTCCATGCGGACATCGATAACCGTACTCCTGTACCGCGGTATCGCAGAAGTGACACTAATGCCGACCTTTCTTTTTCTCGAAGCCCAGCTCCAGCACGTCTTTGCTGTGATTGCAGTGCATGCCATTGAATCGCAGTGCCTCAGCATATTTCTTCTGTACGCCTTAGACCCACACCTTCGCCATCGCTAGCTCCTCCTCCTGCGTGTGTGTCTGCGTGCTGAACACATGGGCCGGTGTTTCCTCTTGTTGCCTGGCGAGAGCCTGCTTGTTGGCGCGTTCCTTCTTGCGCACCTCTTCTTTCGCTGCGCGGTCACGTGACTCTGCTTCCTGCTGTGCACGACGTGCCTCGCGTTCGAGGGCTTCTTCTCGGCGACGATACTCGTCATAGTCTTCAGCACGGCCGCGACCTCCAGGCCGAAGCTGAATCCGAACATGTGTTCGAAAAACTCCTCTGCAGAACTGAACGTATGAGATCTGCCATTGTTGAAACCAAACTCGTCGGCGTCGTCGTATCCGTGATGGGTGTGTGTGTAACTTGGTCGCACGCGGTGTCTTGGTGGTACTCGTGGCGTGCTCACATTTTTCCGTCTTCAGGTGTCTGGGTTCTTGTTGAATTCCGCAACGTCGGACTTGTATTTGACCCATTCCCTCAGCATTTGCGAATACCGCTGGTCGTATCGCGCCTTGATCTGCGAGTCTTCAAGGATATCGTACGCTTCCTTGACTTTGCGGAACTCTGCCGCATCAGTCACGTTTGGGTTCTTATCGGGATGGTGGAGCAGGGCGAGTCTACAGTAAGCGGTCTTGATATCTGCGCTGCTGGCGGTTGGCTGCAGGCCGAGATCAGCGT
>Ga0265798_10007350_pt1 | contig 14261 bp, 9 predicted proteins | sample P3T30metagenome_FD_192430 | JGI IMG/M metagenome (GOLD analysis project Ga0265798, IMG submission 192430) | Plant litter microbial communities from East Loma Ridge, Irvine, California - P3 T30 | ecosystem: Environmental > Terrestrial > Plant litter > Unclassified | place: USA: California...
CCAGCAGGATGAGGAGGGCGATCGACCAGCGCAGCAGGTTGAGCGTCATCGGCGGCATGGCGTCGCGCACGAGGCGGCCGATGATGGCATTGCCCGCCCAGAGTACGGGCGGGATGCTCAGCAGCAGAACGGTGGTGAGCGAAAGTCGCTGCCGCACGGTGCTAGCGCCGGCGCGGCGTCAGCACGCTCGGCAGTGCCTTGGGCAAGGTGTCGGGGAAGTCGCGCGAATAGTGCAGGCCGCGGCTTTCGTGGCGCGACATGGCGCTTTTCACGATCAGGTGCGCCACTTCGACCAGGTTGCGCAGCTCGAGCAGGTCGGGCGTGATGCGGAAGTTGCGGTAGTACTCGTCGATTTCTTCCTTGAGCAGCTTGATCCGGTGCAGCGCGCGTTCGAGGCGTTTGGTCGTGCGCACGATGCCGACGTAATTCCACATGAAGCGGCGCAGCTCGTCCCAGTTGTGGGCGATCACCACTTCTTCGTCGGCGTTCGTGACGCGGCTGGCGTCCCAGTCCGGCAGCGCAGGGTTGGCAATCGCCGGACTCGCGGCGATCTGCTGCGCGCAGGCGCGGCCGACGACGACGCATTCGAGCAGCGAATTGCTGGCCAGCCGGTTGGCGCCATGCAGGCCAGTGCAGGCGACTTCGCCCACCGCATACAGGCCGGGAATATCGGTGCGTCCGGCCAGGTCGGTGACCACGCCACCACAGGTAAAGTGCACGGCCGGCACGACGGGGATCGGCTGCTGCGTGATGTCGATGCCCAGTTCGAGGCAGCGCGCATAGATGGTCGGGAAGTGCTCCATCAAAAATTCGGGCGGCTGGTGACTGATGTCGAGGTTGACGTAATCCAGGCCCCGTTTCTTCATCTCGAAGTCGATCGCGCGTGCCACGACATCGCGCGGCGCCAGTTCGCCACGCGCGTCATGCGCCGGCATGAAGCGCTCGCCGGCCTGTGCGCCTGCTTCCGGTGGCAACTTGAGCAGGCCGCCTTCGCCGCGGATCGCTTCGGTGATCAGGAATGATTTCGCATACGGGTGGTACAGGCAGGTCGGGTGAAACTGGATGAACTCCATGTTCGACACCCGGCAACCGGCGCGCCAGGCCATCGCGATGCCGTCGCCAGTGGCGGTGTCGGGGTTCGTCGTGTACAGATACACCTTGCCGGCGCCGCCCGTGGCCAGCACCGTGTGCTCCGCTTCGAAGGTGAGCACCTCGCCACTGTTCACATCCTGCACGTGCAGGCCGTAGCAACGCGGCTGGCTGCCATGCGCCACCTTGGGCCGCAGCTTGTTGGAGGTGATGACGTCGATCGCGACATGGTGCTCGAACAGCGAAATATTCGGATGGGCGCGGACCTTCTGTTCCAGCGTGACTTGCACGGCGTGCCCGGTGGCATCGGCCGCATGGATGATCCGTCGCTGGCCGTGGCCGCCTTCGCGCGTCAGGTGAAAGCCCATTTCAGCTGTGGCGTCACGCGTGAACGGCACGCCCTGATCGATCAGCCATTCGATCGCTTCGCGCCCGTGTTCGACGATGTAACGGGTGGCGGTCTCGTCGCACAGACCGGCGCCGGCAACCAGGGTATCGGCCACATGCTGCTCGTGGCTGTCGCCCGAATCGAGCACGGCCGCGATACCACCCTGGGCCCAGGCGCTGGCGCCGTCGAGCAGGGTGCGCTTGGAGATGATGGCAACCTTGCGGGTCTGGGCCAAGTGCAGGGCTACCGACAGGCCGGCCAGGCCGCTGCCGACGATCGCGACGTCGAATTTCATGGGATTGTTGAAATGTTTACAGAGGCAATACTATAAGCCATTTGCCGCCGGCTGCGGGACAGCGTGACCAGGTCGTAGACCGCGGTTGCGGGTCGCAAATGTACGCCTGCGCACTGAAGGGCGGCGTCGAGCGCGTTAGGATGAGTCATTACTCACCTGATCAAGGATTCACCATGACCGCAGACCGCACCCACGTAGCAGCCCTCGAAGACCGTATCGGTTCCCTGCGCTTTGCCATGTTCACGTTCCGTGACGAGCACGATCACCTGGCGAGCCAGCCAATGACCAAACAGGACGTCGATGCCGAAGGCGGCATCTGGTTCTTCGTGCATTCGGCCACCGCCCTGTGGGACAGCATCGCACACCAGCCTGAAGTCAACATCAGTTTTTCGGATATCGATGACAGCACGTATGTCTCGGTCAGCGGCACGGCCGAACGCATCGTCGACCGCGACAAGATTCGCAGCATGTGGAACCCGATGGTGCAAGCCTGGTTCCCGGCCGGCCCGGAAGACCAGCACGCGGTGCTCGTGCGCGTGGTCCCGCACGCAGCCGAGTACTGGGACTCGAACGACAGCAAGATGGTGCGTCTGTTTGCGGTCGCCAAGGCAGCCGTGACCGGCAAGCAGCCGGATCTGGATTCGGAGCACGGCACCATCAAGCTGTAAGCAACTTTCTGCACTAACTTGCGGCGGGGCATGAGAGTGGCGTAGAGTAGCCGCTCTCATTCAGAGGACACTCTCCATGTTCCCAGCCTGGCTCCGCCGCATCCGATGATATCTCCCCTCGAACTGGTCGCGAACCTCTTCACGGCTGTCGCAATACTCCTGGCAGGCCGCAACAACGTGCACACGTGGTGGACAGGGATTGTTGGCTGTACCCTGTTCGGCGTGCTATTCATGCAGTCGCAGCTGTATGCCGATGTCGTGCTGCAAGCCTTCTTCGTCGTGACGGGTGTGCTGGGGTGGTGGCGCTGGTTGCATGGCAAGGGCGGGGCGCCGCTACCGATTACCCATGCGGGCTCGCGTACGATGGCATGGATGACGCCTGTTGGGCTCATTGCTACTGGCGCGTATGGCGCTGCACTTCACTTCTATACCAATGCTTACGCACCGTTCATCGATTCGGCGGTGCTTGTGTTTTCCGTCATCGCGCAATTACTGATGATGGGGCGGCGCATCGAGAGCTGGCCGGTCTGGCTGTTGGTGAACACCATTGCGGTGCCGCTGTATTTCAGCCGCGGCTTGTACCTGACAGCGTTCCTGTATATGTGCTTCTGGGTGAATGCGATCGTATCGTGGATCTGGTGGCGCAAGTTGGCGAAGCGGGAGCAGGTCGCGGCACACGCCTCAGGGGGTGCGCATGCTGCTGCAGGCGGCCTGTCGTGAAGCTTTTATGTTCGCCTGGCCCGCTTGGACAGATGATCAGGCAAACATTGAAACTTTAGCGGCGGGCACAACTTACATCAGCGCGTGAATGGCGGCAGATCCCCGGCAGTTTGATTGCCACCCGTTTCCGGTGCGCCCATGCCCGTTACTTTCGGGCCGGCCTGGCCTGGCCGCGTATCCTGCGCGCCTGGATTGGCATGCGTTGCTGCTGTGTCGAGCGGTATGGTGCTTGGGGCCTCTGGCTGCGGCGCGGCGCTGCCGTCAGTAATGGGCGGCTCATTGCCTTCTGTACCGTCGGGCGCGTTCACGTACGGTCCGGATTGATTACGGGTCAGCCCAGGGCCGCCATTGCCGCCGGTTTCTGTCTGCGACTCATGCGATGGCGTCGCGCCTTGCTGGCCGCTGGTCTGGCCGCCAATACCGACGGTGGCGCCGTCCTGGGTTGCAGTCGTCGATGCGGGTGCGTTGCTGTTCATGGTAGTCCCCTTCGTGAAATGGATGAACCATTGTCACGCAGGGCAGGGCGGGCACGTATCGGCGCGCAGGGCATGGCGCTGTAGGACGAGAGCGCCCTTCATCGGTAATTGAGCGAAAATTTGCGGCAGCAGCCCTTACGAAGCCTGGCAGCACAGTGCTATACTGTATATCCATACAGTTATCTTATTCAGCGCTCATGCCTGTGTTTGTACCAATCAATCTCGACCCACTGCCACCAGCCGCCCCTGATCGGGCGGCCGCCAGCCGGTTCGGTGCGGGCAGCTTCTCCAGCATGTACGATGAGCCGGTCACTTCCGCCACGAGCGACGCCGAACTGGCACGTGAATACATCTCCCATGGCGAGCTCAGCCCCAAGTCGATCGCCAATCTGCAGAAGGAGCTGTACCGGTTCCTGACCTGGTGCCGCGAAGAAGCAGGCAAGACGTTCCAGCAGCTGAACGTTGGCGACCTCAATCTGTACAAGGAATTCATCCGGCAGCCGCCGCCCGCGTGGATCAGTACCACCAAGTGGCCGCGCAACGATCCGCGCTATCGGCCGTTCACTGGACCACTGTCCGACACCAGCCGTCGCCAGGCGATGATTGCGATCAAGGGCGTGCTGACGTTTGCTGAACAGACCGGCTACCTGCGCCGCAATCCAGCGCGGCTCGTGCGCAATGTCCGCGCTGCACACGCGAGCCGCATCACCCGCTATCTGAGCCCGGATGCGATTGCCTATGCGCTGGCTGCGGCCGAGGCACGGCCTGGCGACACCGAAGCGACAGCGCGTCAGCGAGCGCGTGACCGCTTCCTGCTGATCGCGTTTGCGCAGACCGGCGCGCGCCTGAACGAAATCGTCAGCGCCACCATGGGCGCCGTCTACAGCGAAGGCGACGGGCGCTGGTGGCTCGACGTGCTGGGTAAAGGGAACAAGCCGCGCCGCCTGCCGGCGCCCCCAGCCACCGTCGGCGCTTACCGTGATTACCGGCGCGCGTTCGGTCTGCTGGAGCAGACGAGCAGGGGGGACCGGATGCCTCTGGTGCTGTCGAGCCGCACGAAAGACTATGTGGGGATCACCGACGAGGCCGCATCCGAAGCGCTCAAGGCGATCTTTCAGCTTGCAGCGGATGACGCGGCGGCGAAGGGGGATGGCAATAGCGCATCGATGCTGAGGCTGGCATCACCGCACTGGCTACGGCACAGCATGCTGACGAATCATGCCAATAGTGGGGTGCAGCTCAAGACACTGCAAGATACCGCCGGGCACGCGAATATTGCAACAACAGCAGCCTATCTGCACAAGACCGACCATGAGCGGCATGACGAGATTCTTCGGTCCAACGGTGACCAGGGCATTAAATGACTGTGGCGTAAGGCTGAGCCTTGCCGGTAAAAAAGTAACTAACCAACAAAAGACCTACGAATTACCTGATAACTCAACGGCCAACAACCTCGGACTCAATAACATTGATCAGCCCGGTCAGCAGAACAAAAGCCGGGCGGGTCTCAGCCAGCCGTGAGCAGCAGGAGCCGACAGGACAAGCACTGTCGCTCACGGATGCCACGGCTGAAGGCTCAGACAGGGATCGACGACGTACCGCCTTCTGCGCTACCGTAATTCTGTAACTCGTCGAGTGTCAGACGCCGCTCGTTCAACGCCGTAATGATCGCGCCGAGTTGTTCATCATCCGGCTGGATGTAGACAATTCGCTGTTCGAGCAGGTTGTCCCAGTATGGCGTGTAGGGGACGGCGGTCTCGGTCATGACTTCTGCTGCAAAGCTGCCATCGTGCATTTCGCCGACGAGTGTGATGCGGGTTGTGGCTGGGACAGTATTCTGGACAGTGATGTTCATGGTGTTCCTTTGAGTGATCAGTAAGTGTCATTCCATTGTCACGCAGTCATCGGGTGTTTGCAAATCGCTACCTTTGTGTCGTGCGCGCCTCCCGCGTTCAATTCTCGATCACGGTATTGAGCCGATGGGCGATGGCGAGGGGAGCGTGTCGTGTGCGGCAGGAATGACACGGTGGCGGTATCTGGTAACACGGTGCCGCGTCGTGGGTCAGGAACGGGCAGGCTGGAAGGTGCCGCGCCAGGATTGCGGATGCAGTCGATCGCATCCACCCACATTTGGCAGATGCGGTCTGGGCTTGGCGCTTGCTTGATGAGGAAGCAGGGTAGCAGGGGCAAAGACTGTGTTGGAATCCCGGCTAGCCCTGGGGTGGTTGGACAAGCCACGATGATCGAGCATTGTCCGACGCTGTAATACGACATGTAAATCTGGAAAGCAAAGGAGCCATACCGCGTTTGCAATTCAAGCTGCATCCACACGCAGCGATGTTGGAAACGCAAATGGCAGGCAATGTGAGTCTTTATGATGGTGAGCAAAGAAACGTCAGAAACAACGCGGTGAAAGAAGGCTGTGCTTGAACAAAATATTCGACCTGGATGAGGTAATGGCTACGACATTCATGCAGACACGAATAAGAGTAATAAATGTAACTAACCAACAAGCGCAAATAAATCAAAAACTAAATCAAGCGTCACGGGCTATAACAGAATTAACGAACAACAAACAAGCTTGCAAGAAGAGGAGGTTATCGAAAAGTAAAAGACATGCTCTTATGATAGCCAGCCAAAACAGAATCATCACGACATCGCTCGATCAGCTACCACTGCCGCTGACGATATTGTCATTGTCGACGTGGGGTTTGCGGATTTGCTTCAGGGGAGCATGATCATGCGACTCGCCTGTCGTTGTGGCTTGGACGCCCATGCGGCGCGGGTGGACTCGCGCAATAACCTTGAACTGCCAACACAACTCCACGAGTTACGGAATAGCTGCTTGACCTGACAGGTTGCCAATCACTGCGTCGATACATCCGCACGCAGCAGCAAATTACGCTTGCAATCTTGTTCCTTATATCGCTGACATGTATTCACCTGAAAGCAACACTCTGCCTCGCTGTGTTGAAGATTCTGTGGACCATCGCCGTAAATATTGCTTACCATGGAAAGAGCAACGGGATCTATCGGAGATAAGTTTTTATCAATTTGTTGAGTATGCCTCGGCCAGATGCCTGGCCGTATTCCATGATTCTTTCGTTACATCAGGAAGTTAAAAAAAATGACGTTCAACTCCAGAAAAGGCTTCTCCGTTATTGCATTGATATCGGGTATCGGAATGGCTGGCTTCAGCCCGGCCAGCTATGCCTGTTCCGTCGAGCCTTATATAGGAAGCGTCTGTGTCATGGCAGTGTCCCCAAGCCGGTTCCCGGGCATTGGATCGAGCTATTTGCTGGCCATGGGACAAACCATGCAGATCAACCAGGCGACTGCGCTATATTCACTGGTGGGCACGACCTTCGGTGGCAATGGCAGCAGCAATTTCAACCTGCCCGACCTGCGCGGCAGGGTCATTGTCGGCTATGACCCGAGAAATCCGGGTGGCGGCGCCATGGGAGCCAATGGCGGCAATACGTCGGTCAAGCTCACTATCGCCCAGCTGCCGATGCATGCCCTGTCGTTCACTGCGCCGGTCAACCTGAGCGGTCTGACCGCGCAGACCACGCTGACAGGCCTGAGTGCGACCGCAAACCTGTCGGGTCTGGTGATTGCGGGTTCCGCCAGCGGTCTGGTCGTGAAGGCATCATCGGGCGCCGGCGGCGTGACCACGCCGACCAACAACTACCTGGGCAAGCCCACGAGTCCCACCGCTGGTCCGTACACCGCCAACGCGCCCGATGTGAACCTCAATGCCGGCACCATCGGCGGTACGCTCTCGCTGACCGTTGGTCAGGGCGTCACCGCTCCGGTGGCATTTACCGGCAACGCGTCGACCACGCTGACCGGCGCCGCCACCGTATCGGGCAATACGGCGCCGATCGGCAGCAACGCTGATATTCCAACCATGCCGCCGTATCTCGTAATGCCTTATTACATCGCAGTCAACGGTATTTATCCCTCTTCAAACGACTGAGCATGGTCAAAACGCTGGCAGCGATGGCATCGCCGGCGCGATGGTCAGCGGTCGGCTCAACTCAGGAAGCCATGTTGCGAAACGCCATATTGCTTGTTGCTCTGCTGCTGACCGGACCGGTGCAGGCACAATCGTCGATCGAGGATTTGTCCAGGGAACTGGCGCCGGCCCAGAAAGCGTTGGCCGTGCGTGATTTTGCGAAGGCGTACCCGGCATATGCCGCGCATGCCGGCACCAATCCCCTGGCGCAATTTACCCTGGGTTTATTCGAGCGCGAAGGATGGGGGCGCGATGCCGATCCGGTTGCCGCTTGCGCATGGTTCGCACAAGCGGCGCAACAGCAGATCCCGGCCGCTGAACAGGCATTCGGCGATTGTCTGGCACAAGGCATTGGCCGCGCTGTCGACGGGCAGGCCGCAATACAGTGGTATCGCAAGGCCGGTGCGTCGGGTGTCTCCTACGCGTTGTGCCAGGCCGCAGACCTGTATATCAGCGGGAAAATTGTTGCCAGGGATGTCGCCCAGGGTCTGGCACTATGCACGGCCGCAGCGCAGGCGGATTCGCCGCCGGCCATGTTGAAGCTGGCTGATTACTACCGAGAAGGTACCGTCGTTCCGCAGAACTTGCGCCTTGCCAGGTATTGGTACGATCAGGCCGCGCAGCGCCACAACCGTGAAGCGCAGTTTCGCCTCGGGCTGATGCTCAGCGAGGGCGAGGGCGGCGATGCGAACCTCGCGCAGGCACGCTTCTGGCTGGAGCACGCTGCCATGGAGGGCTATGCGCCTGCCTACCTGCCGACGGCAATCCTGTACGCAAACGCCACGCCCGACCCCGGTACCGGGGCCCTGACGCCGGCCGACCTGGCCAAAATCTACATGTGGAACCGCGCCGCCAGGGCCAGCACACCCGGTTCCGTGCAATTGGCGGAAATCGACCGCATCGAGAGGCTGGTACTGACCGTCATGCCGGCTCAGTGGCAACCGGACCTCGACCGCCGCGTTGCCGATCATATTTCCAAATACCCGCAATAAACCGCGCCAACTAGTCAGAACCATCGCCCTACAGGGAACCAAATGGACCGCCACGCCTCAATCAATCGCATTTACCGACTCGTCTGGAGTCATGTACACAAGACGTGGGTCGTGGTCGCCGAGACGGCGCGCGGCCGCGGCAAGAAGACCAATCGCAAGCTGCTGGCTGCAAGCGCTCTGGCGGTCGCAACGCAGCTGGCACACGCGGGCCCCACGGGCGGACAGGTAACTGCTGGCAGCGGATCGATCCACCAGTCTGGCAACACCACGACGATCAACCAGTCCAGTCAGATCCTGTCGCTCACGTGGCAGAGCTTCAACACGAATGGCGGCGAGACGGTCAATGTCGTGCAGCCGTCAAGCAGTGCGATCGCGGTCAATCGCATCTTCGACACCAATGGCACCCAATTCATGGGCAAGCTCAATGCCAATGGCCAGGTCTACCTGATCAACCCCAACGGCGTGCTGTTCGGCGCCGGTTCGCAGGTCAACGTGGGCGGCCTGATTGCATCCACGCTCGACATTGACGATGCTGCGCTCGATGGCGCGGCGCGCCGGTTCAGCGGCGCCGGCACCGGCAGCATCGTCAATCGCGGTAGTATCACGACGCCCGATGGCGGGTACGTCGCCTTTATCGGCAACCGCGTCAGCAACCACGGCATCATCGGTACGCCCACGGGCCGTGTGGCACTAGGCTCTGGCAGCGACGTGACCTTGTCGTTCGCCGGCAACAGCCTGGTCAACATGCAGGTCAACCGGAGCACGCTCGATAATCTCGTGGAAAACGGCGGCTTGATCCAGGCCGACGGCGGCGCCGTGATCCTGACCTCGGGTGCGAAGGATGCCGTGCTGGCCAGCGTGGTCAACAACACCGGCATCATCCAGGCACGTACCGTGGAAAACATCGACGGCACGATCGTGCTCGGCGGTGGGCAACAGAGCACGGTCAGTAACGGCGGCGCGCTGGATGCGTCGGGGTTGGCTGCGGGCCAGCAGGGCGGCACGGTCAAGGTGCTGGGCGATCACGTCGCGCTCGCGGCTGGCAGTACGATCAATGTGTCGGGCGACGGGGGCGGTGGTACGACTCTGGTGGGCGGCAACTTTCTTGGCGCCGGCCCCGAACGGAATGCGCTGACGACCGACGTGGCCGCCGGAAGCGCGATTCAAGCGGACGCGATCACGCGCGGCAATGGAGGACAAGTAGCGGTCTGGTCGAATGACACCACCCGGTTCGATGGCAGCATCAGCGCCCGTGGTGGCGCGCAGGCAGGTGATGGCGGTCAGGTGGAAACCTCGGGCCATGTGCTCAAGGTCAGCAAGTCCGCCGCGGTCTATACCTCGGCCGCCCGCGGAACGACCGGCAGCTGGCTTCTTGATCCGGCCGACATCACCATCGGCAACCGTAGCTCATGGGATTCTTCGGTCAATATCGATGTCGACTCTGTGGCACTGACGAGAGCGCTCAATACCACCGACGTCACCGTCAAGACGACCGCTTCGCTGCCCGACTGCACTGGTGTCGCCTGCACCAGCGGCAGCAGCGGCCAGGGCGACATCAATATCCTCGATGCGATCGGGGGCGTGGCCGATTTCGACGATGGCGGCCGTATTTACAACTGGATCAGTACGAAGACCCTGACGCTGAGCGCCTATCGCGATATCCGTTTCGTGACCACACGCAATGCGACAACTGCAGGGGGCTTTGGCGATGTGGGTGGTGTGATCGAGGTGCAGGGTGGCGGGAAAGTCGTCCTGCGTACCGATAACGCTGGCAGGGGGCTGGGCACCGTCAGATTCGACGATCCGGGTTACTCGTATATCTACGCGGACAGCGCCAGCACGATCGACATCTTCTACAACCCTGACAGGGATGGTAACGGCACGTGGATGCCGACCGACTACAGCGCATACAACATGGGAAACCCTGGCACGCTCAATACGTTCATGCTCGTCAACTTCGCAGCGAACGTCGGCAGCAAGACCTATGACGGCACCACCACCGCGAGCCTGAACGGTTTGACGATCGTGGGCGGCGCACCCGGCGACATCACCATCGACACCAGCCAGGCGACGGCCAATTTCCAGAACAAGAATGCGGGTTCGAACAAGGCGGTAACCATCAGTGGCATCGGCCTGGTCGGCGCCAACGCCAACGCCTACGCCATCAACGGCCTGGAGAACAAAACCGCCTCGATCACCAAGGCCGACCTTACCGTGTTCGGCGTGACCGCCAACAACAAGACCTACGACGGCACCACTGCCGGCACCCTGTCGGGTACTGCGGCCGTCAATGCGTTCGCCAGCGATGTCGTGTCCGTGAGTGGCAGCGGCAGCGCGGCCTTCGGCGACAAGAACGCCGGCAACGCCAAAGCCGTTACCGTCAGCGGCTATACCCTGAGCGGCGTTGACGCAGCCAACTACACGATCCGGCAGCCGACCGGTCTGTCGGCCAATATTGGCAAAGCCAATCTGGTCGTGACCGGCGTCACCGCAAGCAACAAGACCTATGACGGCACGACCGCCGCGACCCTGTCGGGTAGTGCGACGGTGGCGGCCTTTGGCGCCGACGCCGTGACGGTGAGCGGGACCGGCAGCGCCAGCTTCGCAAACAAGAACGCCGGTAACGGCAAACTGGTGAATGTCTTCGGCTACACCCTGAACGGCGCCGACGCGGGCAACTACAACGTCGTGCAGCCAAGTGGCCTTGTCGCCACCATCGACAAGGCCAGCCTGCAGCTGACGGGCGTGTCGGTCAGCGACAAAGTCTATGACGGCACCACGGCGGCGACCCTGTCCGGCAGTGCGAGCGTGACGCCTATAGGCCTTGATGACGTGTCGCTGTCGGGCAGTGGCAGCGCAGTCTTTGCCGACAAGAACGCCGGGAGTAACAAGTCCGCAAACGTCAGCGGCTTCGTGCTTGCCGGCGCGGACGCGGGCAACTATAACCTGCTGCAAGCGGGCGGCTTGAGCGCGAATATCGGCAAGGCCGATCTCACCGTGAGCGGCGTGTTCGCGAACAACAAGGTCTACGACGGCACCACGGCGGCGACGCTGTCCGGTACCGCGACCGTGACGCCGTTCGGCAGCGATGCGGTGACCCTGGCCGGCACCGCGACGGCGGGCTTCCTGAGCAAGAACGCTGGCGCGGGCAAGGCGGTGACGGTCAGCGGCTATTCGCTGAGCGGCGCCGATGCCGGCAACTACAATATAGCGCAGCCAACCGGCCTGAACGCCGACATTGGCAAGGCCGACCTCGCGGTCAGCGGCATCACCGCAAACAACAAGACCTATGACGGCACGACCGCAGCGACGCTCTCGGGCAATGGCACCGTGGCCGCATTCGGCAGCGACGTGGTCGTGGTCGGGGGCGCCGGCATGGCCAGCTTTGCCGACAAGAACGCCGGCAACGGCAAGCTGGTGAATGTCTCTGGTTACACCTTGAACGGCGCCGACGCGGGCAACTACAACGTCGTGCAGCCAAGTGGCCTGACTGCCACCATCGAAAAGGCCAGCCTGCAGCTGACCGGCGTGTCGGTCAGCGACAAGAACTACGACGGCACCACCGCTGCGACCCTGTCCGGCACTGCAGGCGTGACGCCTTTTGGTACTGACCAGGTTGCATTGAGCGGCAGCGGCAGTGCGGTCTTCGCTGACAGGAACGCGGGCAGTAACAAGGCGGCCAACGTCAGCGGCTTCGTGCTTTCCGGCGGGGATGCCGGCAACTACGATCTGCTCCAGGTGGGCGGCCTGTCCGCCACGATCTTCAAGGCCGGTCTCGTCGTCGGCGGCGTGTTCGCGAACAACAAGATCTATGATGGCACCACGGCGGCGACCCTGTCCGGCACCGCGACCGTGACGCCATTGGGCGGCGACGCGGTGAGCCTGTCGGGCACGGCAACGGCCAGCTTCGCGAGCAAGAACGCCGGTGCGGGCAGGGCGGTGACGGTCAGTGGGTATTCGCTGGACGGCGCCGACGCAGGCAACTACACCATTGCGCAGCCTATCGGGCTGAACGCCGATATCGGCAAAGCGAGTCTGACCGTGACCGGCATCACCGCCAACAACAAGACCTATGACGGCACAACCACCGCAACGCTGTCCGGCAGCGCGTCCGTGGCTGCATTCGGCGCTGACCTGGTCGCGGTGAATGGCAACGCCAGCGGCAACTTCGCCGACAAGAACGCTGGCACAGGCAAGGCGGTCGCCGTCAGCGGGTACACGCTCGGCGGTGCGGACGCCGGCAACTACACGCTGGTGCAACCGGGTGGCTTGAGCGCCGATATCGGCAAGGCGGGCCTGGCATTGGCAGGCCTGAGCGTGGCCGACAAGGTGTATGACGGCACGACGGCGGCAAGCCTGGCCGGTAGCGCGGGCGTGCGCGGCATCGGCGCCGACCTGGTCGGCGTGAGTGGCAGCGGCGCGGCCGTCTTTGCGGACAAGAATGCCGGCAGCGGCAAGGCCGTCATCATCAGCGGATTCACCCTGTCTGGCGACGATGCCGGCAACTACACGCTTCTGCCATCCGGCGGGCTGAGCGCCAATATCGGCAAAGCCGACCTTGCGCTATCCGGCCTGTCGGCGCGCAACCGCAGCTATGACGGCACCACCACCGCCACGCTGTCGGGCACCGCCATCGTCCGTCCGATCGGCGCAGACGTCGTGACGCTCGGCGGTGTCGGGGTCGGCGCGTTCTCGGACAAAAACGCAGGCAATGCGAAGCGTGTGACAGTGTCCGGCTACACGCTTTCGGGGACCGATGCCGGTAACTATAACCTTGTCAGCCTGGATAGTCTGAGCGCCGACATTACCAGGGCGAGTATCAACGTTTCGGGTATCGTAGCCAGCGATAAGGTATTCGACGGTACGACCGCAGCGACCGCCGACACCAGGGGCGTGGTGTTCGCGGGCCTGTTCGGCACGGATCGGCTCACTGTCGCCTCGCTCGGCGCTTTCGACGATGCCGGCGTCGGCACCGGCAAGGTGGTCAGACTGACCAATACCTATGGTGGCGCCGACATTGGCAACTACGACATTGCCACCGACCAGACGACCGCGTTCGCCAGCATTACCGCAGCGCCGGTGCAACCGCCAACACAGCCTAATCCGCCGGTGCAACCGCCGGTACAGCCCAATCCGCCGGTGCAACCGCCGGTACAGCCCAATCCGCCGGTGCAACCGCCGGTACAGATCACACCGCCAGTCACGCCGGTCACGCCGGAAGTGCAGGCGCCGGAGCAGGTGCGCACGATTCTGGCGCAGGTACAGTCGATGGCCTTGCCACCGCAAGCGAGCGCCCGTCCTGGCGCGCTTCGTCTGTCGTCCACACTGCAAGTGTCATCGGACGATGGCAAGGCAGCGCCCGCGGCGCAAGCAGACCGGGATGCGCCAGTGCCGTCGATCATCACGACGGTCGGGTCCGGGGTGGGGGCGCCGCGCCTCCAGATCCAGAATGGCGGCATGCTGCTGCCGCCTTTGGCGTCCGTCGCTGCTGAATGAACACTTGCATGAAATCTGTTTCCAAGGGACGCATGATGTTGAAACCTCTCGTCGCTGCGCTCGCGATGGCATCGCTCCAGGTCGATGCGCAGACGCAGCAGGGTGTGCCCAATTCCGGC
>Ga0265798_10007351_pt1 | contig 14261 bp, 9 predicted proteins | sample P3T30metagenome_FD_192430 | JGI IMG/M metagenome (GOLD analysis project Ga0265798, IMG submission 192430) | Plant litter microbial communities from East Loma Ridge, Irvine, California - P3 T30 | ecosystem: Environmental > Terrestrial > Plant litter > Unclassified | place: USA: California...
CTTTGCCGCTGACACGATCGTACAGGTCTACAATGCGACTGAGGCTCGTATGTCAGGGCTGGACCCGGCCACGGTGGTCGGCGTTCCGTTCTTTGACGCAGTCGCACAGTGCATGAACAATTTCATGGTGGCGCAGCGGTTTGAAGACGAACCGGAACTCGATGACATATTCCCATATGTCCTGACGCTTCGCATGCGGCCGACCAAGGTGCGCTTGCGGTTGCTCGCGACCGCAAAAACGCCGCGCCGTTACGTGCTCATTGAACGCTGAAGGCTAGCCGAATGACCGATACGTCGGGTGAGGAGGAACTCCTCGAATTTCTATATGCCTGTCCGATCGGCCTGATCAAATGCGGCGCTACTGGTGAGATCGGTTTGATGAACCCGCACGCCATGCAGCACCTGCTGCCGCTGGCGGGGCCGCGTGGCGTCAGCAACCTGTTCTCTGCGCTCGAACCCTACGCCCCGGAACTAAGAAGCATGGCAGAAGCCTTTGCACTGCCCAGAGGACGCATTTGCGACGGTCACCGTATTTTCGTCGACCTCGGACCGGGCCGGAGCGGTGCAACGCCGAAGGTCCTAGCCTGTACGCTCGTCAAGCTCGGCGCGGACCGAATTATGGCAACGCTTACTGATATTAGCCACCAGGTTGTTCAAGAAAACCGCCTGCGCCAGGCCGACACTTGGTTCGCCACCCTACTCGATGGCGTTAACGGCTATGCCGCTCTGACGATCACGCCAGATGGCCAAATCGCAGCAGCCGACACCTGCTTTGCCCGACAGACGGGGTATGAGCCGGCCGACGTTACCGGTCACAACCTTGCCGATGTCCTCGGTACCGATCTGTCGGGGGGTGATCTGCGTCTGGACGAGCAGCTGGCGATCGCAGCTCGTGAGGGCTGGCATCTTCAGGAAGGGTGGCAGCAACGCGCCGATGGCGAGCGCTACTGGTGTCAGCGTCTGGTCGTCGCTCGGTCGGCACTCGACAATGCGACCTTACCCCGGTTTTCCGTTGTGCTTCGTGATGTACCGCGTCGCGACGCTGCGACTGAAGACGTGCGGCGTCTCCTGACATGCGACCATTTGACCGGCGCGGCAAACCGACGGCATTTTAGTCAGATAATGGCTCGCGAACAGGAAAGCTGGCGCGAACTTCGTCAGTCGCTGTCACTTGTCGTACTCGATCTCGATCACTTCAAGGCTGTCAACGACACGCACGGCCATCCGGTAGGCGATGCGCTTCTATGCCGGGTGACTCAGGCGTGTCGCGCACTCCTGCCACCACGCGGTATCTTTGCGCGCTTGGGGGGCGAGGAGTTTGGGGTTCTGCTACCGCGCTACGATCGCGACCAGGCGATGGAACTTGCCGAACGCCTTCGCGAAGCGATTGCCGATGTCGTCATCGAAACTCCCTCGGGCACTCTGCGGGTAACGGCCAGCCTGGCCTGTGCGACCCTCGACGAGACCGAAGGATCGATCGAAGCTCTTATCGAGCTGGCTGACAAACGTCTCTACTCTGCGAAGCATGCAGGTCGGAACCGGGTCTTTGTGGTTGAAACCGAGGCAGCGTGACTTAGCGCCGCCTGCAACGTTCAGCCGTGCATCGAATTGTGTGAGCCGTCGTCGCGGCCGAGTTCCGCCGTCAGCGCGGTACGGACCATCCTCATGCAACGAAGGGAGATTAGCCGTCCCCGACGCCGATCGGCGACAACGGGCTGGAGTTGGACTCGATGGAGCAGCTAGGTGCGCTAGGAGCGCTAGCAGAGGCGTTCGACCTCGACGACAGCCTGTTGAGCAATGATCCGCCGCAGACGGTAGGTGCCAGGGTTGATTGGGTCATGCACGCGCACGCAGAAGGCAATGGCCGAATGATGCTAGCCACCTTTGGATCGACCCGCATCCCGCGTCCGTGTGCACGACGTTGCAGACTTGCAATATAAAGCCGCATTCCTGGCGACGCAGTTCAGTGGAAGACGCCGGGTGGTTGCGATGGTATCTGCACATCATCTGTATGTGATGATCTGGGCCGCTTTGTCACCGACGCATTGGGCTCCAGTGGTGATGCACACTATCGGTGCGCCCCTTGGACTGACGATGATGAACTCTACTCTGATAAGTTACGCTTTAGACATGGTCGCTAAAAGTTAGCCGTCATCGGCGACACGCGACATATCGTAGAAACAGCGGCGGATTCTATCCCGTTGCTTAATGGCGCGTGTGCACCGTATTATCTAGCCGAGACAATACACTCCTCAGGCTTTCCAATCAGAAAGCCCTGAACCTGATCACAGCCCCAGCGACGCAAAACCGACAGCTGCTCCTCAGTTTCGACCCCTTCTGCAACAATGACGAGGCCGAGGCTCTTGCCCAAACCGATCGTCGCCCTAACAATTGAGGAAGATGAGTCGTGACTATGCATTGTAGCGACGAAGCTCCGGTCGATCTTGATCTTGTCGAAGGTAAACTCTTTGAGATTGCTGAGCGACGAGTGCCCAGTTCCAAAGTCGTCCATCACGACCTTAGCGCCGCGCGTTCGCAACTCTCTTAGGGTTGCAAGGACGTTGTCCCGCTGAAAGCCCAAGAGCGTGGCGCTTTCGGTAACTTCAAGTTCCAATCGGTCGAATTTGAACCGGCAACGCAGTGCAGCCTCACATATCTCAGCCACAAGCCCGACGGAGCGAAACTGTATCGGCGACAGATTGATTGCTAGCGACAACTTTGGATTCCAAGTTGATGCAGTACAGAGTGCGTGATCGATCATCCATGAACCGATAGTGTCGATGAGTCCGCAAGACTCGGCGATGGGTATAAAAATGTCCGGTGATATTTCCCCAAGACTGGGATGCCGCCAGCGAAGCAGTGCCTCATACGCGACGATCTCTAGCGAAGCTGTGTCAGCTATTGGTTGGAAATATAGGTGCAGTTCGTTCGCCGAGACGGCATTCTCTAGATCCCTCGCAAGCCGAAGGCGCTGGCTAGCTTCATCTTTCAAGTGTTTGTTATAAATGCGCGCCGTATTTCTGCCGTCGGACTTGGCGCGATACAACGCAAGGTCCGCAAGCTCGTAAAGTTCGTCTCCAGTTTGGCCAGGCTCAGAAAGCGCTACTCCCACGCTCATCCTGATCGCGACACCCTCGTCCGACGGTGCTGACGCCATCTTATATATACGAGAAAGGAGTGCTTCTGTAGCCGCAGGTTGTACATGCGCCACTTGAATGACGGCGAATTCGTCGCCACCAATACGGGCAACTAGGTCATCGCTGCGGACACACGAAGACAGCAGCTGTGCCGTACGCTTGAGCACGCGGTCTCCGCCCGCATGACCCATTCGATCATTAATAGCCTTGAACGCGTCCAGATCGATGGCAAATAACGCTACGACGTCCCCGGTCCGCGCGCTGCGGGCAAGTTCGTGAGCAAGACGATTTTCAAACAGAAAGCGGTTCGCAAGTCCAGTCAGCATGTCGTGGCTGGCTAGGAATTCCGCGCGACGCTCTGCAGTCCGACGACTCTCCACCGCATTCCGATATTCGTAAATTCCACGCGCCAGATCGCCAAGCTCGTCGGTTCGCTCAAGTGAGGGTACGTCTCCGTAGCTTTCACCAACCCGGAACTCGCGCAGTCGCGCGGCCATAACTGTGATCGGCAATACCAGCCTTTGACGAAGCCAGATGGCCATGCTGAATATGACAACCACGATCCCGAGTCCGCCGAGCAGTACCGAAATGATGTCCCGGTGGCTCTCACGTCTGTTTTTTTCCGCTGCCTTCCAGATCGCCGAGGTTAGTTCTTGTCGCGCATGACTACGGCTCGCCTCCAAGGCCGTTAGCGCACCTAGAAAACGTGGCATTGCAGCTTTGATACCGGATGGTCTGAACCGGCTCATCTCTATTAACTGGTCGGAGGCCATAGCAAATACCGCCGCGGCTTGCTGCCCCTCCTGAATAGGCGCCGATCCTACCTCCGATCGCATATCGGGAAATATAGTCGCTTGCGCCGAATGTCGTTTGAACTCCGCGATCTGCTTGTGCAAGTCCTCCCAGCGCGCGCTAGGCACCTTTACGCCTTGTTCTGCATCCCGGGTCAGGCGACCGACATCCTGACGCAATCGTCGTTGTGCCTGATCAAGCCTATCCTGTTGCCCTAGAATCTCGCTGAGCAATGCTATGCGTACGTCAGCATGATGGATCTTGTTGCCAACTGAAAGGCCGGTTGCCAGTACGGCTAGCGCCATGATGATGACAGCTGCGCACGCTATGGATACACGCGCCGATATCGATAGCCGCACACACTTCTCCCCGAGAATCTCGCTTAGGGTCAAAGCGTTACGTTATGGCGAGAAGATCACACTTGCGCCACCTGCCATGCTCAAATCGAGCTTACGGCACGCAGCAACCTTGTAGATGGGCGAGCAACGCGAAAGGCCATTGAGGACAATTTCAACATCGAGGAGACCTATATCCAGCCTACATTACGCCCGGCGCTTCTCGAATTCGGCCCCTCGTTCTTTTTGGGTAAGCAGATGGAAAGGGAGCTGTACGATTATCAGTAAGGCCTGTCCGACATTGCCAGATGGAACATTCACCCGCATTGCGGCAACTACATCGCGGCCAGACATTCGAGACTGCGAGATCATGCAGCGGCTGTCGTTCTGATAACCCGCCGCGGCATCATCCAGAAAGGCAGTTTTTGATGCAAACCCGAGACGTTCACCTTCCCGCAACGACGATCTTCGGAAGTGTCGTGATCGGTTCCACGGTGATTGCCCGAAACCACGTCTCGGCGCCTTCGGATTGCAGCTGAATGTGACCATGCGTTAGCGGCCGCCGAGTGCCGTCGGTCGCGATCGTCGCCAAGTCGTGCACTTCGGCGACTGGTACGCCGTTTACGACATGCACCGCGCGGCTGCCAACGACATACAGGTCGAGCGTGTTCCACGCGCCGACGGGGCGCTCCGCATCGGTCGCGGCCTCGACGTTCCAGGTCGGGGTGCTGTTGACGATGTCGATCTCGCGGCCCCCGGCGCGGAAGCGAAGATATGGTTCGACCAACGATGGATCAAACTTCACGCCAGTGCGCCCACGCACCTTGCCGCCTACCGCGACGATCATGCCGGTCGATCCGGTCATAATTTCGAACTCGACGGATGGACGCCAAGTCCCGAAGACTTCGCCGGGGGTGCCGTGGGTATGATAGAGCAGCCCGTTGTTGCGCGGCAGCGTCGCACGTGGCGCCCAAGTCTTCTCCCCCCATTTGAACTGCAGCCGCAAGTGATAGTCGCGAAGGTCGACGGTGTTGACGAGGCTACCCCAGGTCTTGCCCTTCACCCAGATCGCAGGAGCACCATCCACGGAGCGCACGGCGAAGTCGCTGCTGGTGTCTCGGTTGGTACCGATCGGCGGCGCGTCTGGGTTCGACTGATACGTGATTGAGGGGTCGGCATAGCCGAGCCAAGGCGCCCAGCCCTTCAGGCTGCGCCCGTCAAACAACACGGTCGGCTTGCCGGTCGGCACGGGTATGTCCCTCAGCGTCAACCGCTGCACTGAATTTTCCGGTTCGCCCGCAATGGCACGTGCACGGTCCCTTGACGTTTGCGCAATCGCGGGGGCGGACAGCACCAGAAGCGCTGCCAATGCTCGATCAAACCACATAAACATTCGCCCTCAATCATCGTTCGACGCGCGACTACTCCATTTGCCTAGTTGTATCGATACTAGTTGAAAGTTGGCGTGCACACTTGGATCGTTGTGGGGCTCACCGCTGCTGCTCGAAGGAGAAAGTTCACCCGCCGTCTCAGCGATCCGGTTACTGCACCAAAATTCGTTTAAGAACGCTAACGGTGTCCCGAAAAGGCAAAGCGAAATTCGGACCTGAAAGTTGGTTAATTATGTGTGATCGAAATACGATGATCATGCTAAGGCAGCAGCTAAAGCGCACGGTATCGCTCGGAACCTCGGCGATCCACACGCAGCCATTAACGGGGCGGGTGGATCATATTTCTCCTTTAATTTAAGAGTAATCGACGTCGGCAACATGTGTAAGCGGCTAAGAGCGACCAGCCTCTACTGCCCCAGTTGGCACAAACCGCCGATGACCTCATAACGCGCTTTTTGTACCGACCGAACTCGCTAGGACGGCGTCTCAGGGCGAATGCTGAAGGCGGGCTGCAGCCAAATTGCGATAAAGCTGCGGCCCTAGCCGCCCCGTTACCCGGGAAGGTTTGGGGGGTTAGCAGTACCCTATGGTCATAAGGCTGAAACACGAAACTCCTGATTTGCCCAACAAGTCCGGTTGTCCTGGACGGAACAACCCAAGCCGCGCCACACTTCGTGTCGACACCATCGTACAACTGCGTCAAGCTATTACGATGCGTAACTGTGTTCGCAACAGCTAGGAGACCAAGGCTTTACACGCTTTTTGGGGCGACGTTCCCCGCCATCCCCTGCTCGACAATCGCTTCGATCCTAATGAACTTATGCCACGCAGTCGGTCGTAAGTGATCCGTGAGACGGTCCGAAGAATGCCGGCTCCCGTCTACGCCGCTCATTGGGGAGCTTGTTAGCAAGGCGCCTTGGCGCGGTGTGAGCAGTAGGTCCGGTAAGCCAGGCCTGGCCACCACAATCGCGTCGGGTCGCCCAAGTACGGACCGATCGCTTGGGACATGTTCCCCCCTCCGCCTGCAACTGATCTCAAACCTTACCCTACGCTTGGTGCCCGCTCAATTCTGAACCGGCATCCCGCGCGAACCGTTGGTTCCATAACGTTGCGGATGCAGAAACCGCAGTGACCACAAGAAACGCCAACGTGAAGTCCCTCAGCGCCGGAGTCCCGCGTCCCGATCCCAACATCCCGACATGCAACGCCGCCGCCCCGACGCAAATGCCGAGCGAAAGCATTAACTGTTGGAACGTTGCATAGAAACTAGTCGCGCTACTCATGCGAGTCGACGGGATCTCGTCATAGGCGATCGTATTGTACGCCGAGAACTGGAACGACATGAAGAAACCCGACAACATCAACACGCCGAAGACCGCCGGGATCGGCCAGTCGGGGCGAAACAGCCCGCACACGGCATAGCCAGCACTCGCGCCGATCCCGCCGACGATCAGGCTATTGCGAAAGCCGAACCGCCGCAGCAGCCGCGGCGCGAGCCCCTTCATGCACAGCGACCCGATCGCCCCCGCCACTGTGATCGCGCCGCTCGCCGCCGCGGTCATCCCGAAGCCGAGCTGCAGCATCATCGGCAGCAGGAACGGCTGCGCGCCCTGCGTGATGCGCGTCAGCGACCCACCGATCACCGACAGGCGAAAGGACGGGATCCGCATAAGCGAGAGGTCGAGGATCGGGTCAGCGCGGCACTTGGCATGGCGGATGTAGAGAATACCGGAGACTAGTCCAATCCCGATCAGGATCAGCGCGTGCGCCAGTTCCCCCGTCCGGCTCGTCATTTCGAACCCGAACAGCAGGCAGCCGAGCGACACCCCCGAAAGCAAGAAGCCGGGGACGTCGAACTTGGCGGGGCGATCCTCGCGCACGTTGCCGATGTAGCGCGTCACCAGCACCACCCCGAGCAACCCGATCGGTACGTTGAGATAGAAGATCCAGCGCCAGTCGAGATAGGTGACGATCGCCCCCCCCACCGGCGGTCCCAGGATCGGCCCGATCAGCGCGGGCATGATCAGCCACGACATCGCCTGGACCATGTCCTCCTTTGCGACGCTGCGCAGCAGGACGAGCCGCCCGATCGGGATCATCATCGCACCGCCGAGCCCTTGCAGGAAGCGCGCCGCCATCATGAACGGCAAGCTGGTGGCGAAGCCGCACAGCATCGATCCGCCGACGAAGATCAGGATCGCGGCGCAGAACACGGTGCGCGACCCGAACCGGTCCGCAAGTCGCCCGCTCGCCGGGATGAAGATCGCCAGCGCGAGCAGATAGGAGGTCAGCGCCGACCCCATGCTGGTCGCGGGCACACCGAAATCGCGCGCCATCGTCGGCAGAGCGGTGGAGAGCACGGTCGCGTCCATCTGTTCCATGAACAAAGCGCAGGCGATAATCAGCGCAGTGACGCGGTAGTTGCGCGGCGTGTGCGGGACGGTGCCCGGCTCCTTGGCGACCTGCGCGATCGTGTCCGCGGCGGGGAGGATGCCGTCGCGGATCTCACTGTTGATCGCGGCCAGCCCGCGACGGCGCAGCCTCATGCCTGCCACCCTCCGCCAAGCGCCTTAAATACGTCGACCTGCCGATCGACTAGCAAGGCGTCGGATGCCGCCAGATTGGCCTGCGCGCTGGTCAGCGCGGCCTGCGCGGTCAGCAGCGAGAGGAAATCGGTCCGCCCGAAACGGTAGAGTCGCCCCGCCTGATCCGCCGCGGTCGCCGCGCTCCCCTGCGCGCGCGACAGCGCCGCGTTGCGGTCGGCCTCGCGCGCATAAGCGGACAACGCCGTTTCGGTCTGGCGCAAGGCCTCCAGCGTCGTGGAATCGAATTGTGCCAGCGCCTGATCGGCGGACGCCCCCGCCTGCGCGATCTGCGCGCGGACGACCGGGCGATTGGGGAAGCTCCAGCTGATCAAAGGTCCCAGCCCGAGGTGAAAGGCGTTGCCCGACCCCAAAGCCGACACCGGGCCGGTGAAGCCCGCAGAGCCGCTGAGGCTCACCTGCGGGTACAGGTTGGCGGTCGCCATACCGATCCGCGCGGTAGCGGCGGCGAGCGAGCGTTCCGCGCCGCGGATATCGGGGCGGCGGCGGATCAGCGCCGCACCGTCGCCGATCGGCAGCGGACGCGTCAGCGCGGGCGGCCGCGCGCAGGTGGCGACGTCGCGCGGGTAATCCGCGGGCGCGCGCCCCATCAGCGTCGCGAGCCGGTACAGCGCTGCGGTGCGGGTCGCGATCTGTGTCGGGATCAGCGCCGCGCTTTGCTCGACCGCCGAGCGCGCGCGGGTGACGTCGAACGCGGTCCCGCGACCGCCGCGTTGCAGCCGCAGCGTCACGTCGAGCGTCTGGCGTTGCAGCGCGAGGATCCGATTGTTGGCGGCGAGCACCATGTTGGCGGTGCAGGCGGCGGCGTAGCTGCGCGCGGTCTCGGCGGCGACGGTCACGCGGACGTTGTCGCGCGCGGCGGCGACCGCTTCGGCATCACCCTGCGCCGCCTCGATCCCGCGCCGGATCCGCCCCGACAGGTCGAGCGGATAGGCAAGCGAGATGCCGAGGTTGTAATCGAGCGTCCCCGGCAGCGAGCCGCCGGTCGTCGTCAGGCGATCGACCGAGGTCCCGCCGCCGAGCACGGTCGACAGCGTCCTGCCCGCCGCCACTTCCGCGACCACCCCATCCGCGCGGCGCAGGTTCGCGTCCGCCGCGCGCAGATCGGTGTTCGCGGCGAGCGCCTCGGTGACGAAGCCGTCGAGCCGTGCGTCGCCGTAAAGCTGCCACCAGCGATCGGGCAGCGGCACGTCGGCGAAGACCTTGTCATGCCCGCTGTCGAAACTGTTCTGCGCGGACGGGCGATTGACCGCCGCCGCCTCCGGAAGCGCGTAATTCGGTCCGGCGGTCGTACACCCCGCCAGCGCCAGTGCGATCAGCGCGGGCAACGTCCGCCGCGGTGCGGTCCGCAGGCGCGTCATGCCGCCACCACCGGCTGACCAGCCTTCTGCTCGACCGTCACCGTCGCGGTCCGCCCGACGATCAGCGAAATGCCTGCGGGCACTTGCCCCAGCTTGACCCGCACCGGAATGCGCTGCGCGAGCCGGACCCAGCTGAAGGTCGGGTTGACGTTGGGCAGCAGGTTGGACGTGTTGGTCCGTTCGCTGTCGTTGATCCCCGCGGCGATGCTGTCGACCCGCCCGTGCAGCGCGCGTGGCTCGCCCATCAAATGGACGACGACCGGATCGCCAAGATGAATCCCGCCGAGCTTGGTCTCTTCGAAATACCCCTCGACGCGAAGCGAGTCGGTATCGACCAGCGCCATCGCCTGCGTCCCCGCCGCGATATAGTCGCCAGGGTGGAGATCGAGGTTGGTAACGATCCCGTGCACCGTCGCGCGCACCGTCGTCCGCGCGAGATTGAGCGCGGCGGTCGAGCGCGCGCTCTGCGCTTGCGCCAGTGCCGCCGAGGCGGTGGCGACGCGTGCGACATTCTGTTCGTGCGTTTCCTTCGCGACCAGATCACCCAGCGCCAGATCGCGTTGCGCCTCGCGTCGTGCCTGCAGCAGAGTCGCGCGCGCACTCGCGATCGACGCGTCCGATTGCGCGAGCGTCAGTTCGAACCGCGGGCGATCGACCACGAACAGGATGTCGCCGGGCTTGACCGATTGATTATCATGCACCGCGACTTGCGTCACCAGCCCCGCCACGTCGGGCGTGACGCGGACGATATCGGCGCGGATGCGACCGTCGCGCGTCCACGGATCGGTCTCGTACCGCCGCCACAGCCAGATCGCGACCAGCACCGCGAGCGCGACGATGATCAGGGTGATGGCGGACCGGCCAAGCGGGGCGATCAGCGATTTCAGGCGGGCGGAGGTCATGCGGAAGGTCCGGTCAGCAGGGCGAGCAGCCCGAGGAGAATGATGAACAAGGCGACGTCGACGAGCGGTCGATAGGCGACCAGGCGATAGACCCCGGCAAAGCCCAGCAGGCGTGACACCGCAGCGGTCAGCAGCAGGGCCGCAACGCCCAGCAGCAGGATGGTCGGCAGATACACGCCACCGATCGAAACCTCACCGATCATGCCGTCAGCTCCACGCCCGGTTGATAGGCAACCGCCTGCGGAAAAAGGTTACGGCGCAGCGACGTCAGCGCGAGCACTCCGCTGCGGTGCCGCTCGGGCAAGCTCATGCCGAAGCCGGTCAGCGCGCGATCGATCCCCGCGAGCAGCGCCGGTTCGGGCGGCGCGGGCTGGTTGGGCCGCAAAGCGCGGTAATGCGTGCCGACGCCGAGCAGTACCGGCGTGATCAGCGCGTCCTCGGTCGTCGAGCCGTCCAACCGCAACTGCCGCAACTCGCCGACCGCGACGCCGATCCGCAGATCGGCCAGCGCATCGAGCAACGGCTTCCCCGGGTCCTCGCCCTGAAGCACAAGGCGCGGCGCGAGCAGCCCGATCCGGTCGAGCATCCGCGCGACCCAACCCGCCGCATCGGGCCGCCCGCGCGCATCGCTTCGTGCCGCGAGTTCGCGCCAGCCCGCCCGGATCAGCCGCCGCGCGCTGGTATCCGCGCCGATCGTCTGGAACAGGCCGACGGTGACGACCGCGAACAAGGTCCCCACCAGCTGCGATATGCCGCCGTTGATGAACGCGTCGAAGCTCTCACCGAAGCGATCGTTGAGCCCCACAGTGTTGAGCCCGCCGAGCAACGCGCCGAGCGTGATCAGCAAGGTCGACGGTCGCGCCAGATACATCCCGCCGATCAGCATCGGCGGTGCCAGCACCGCTGCCAGCGTGACGAAGTCAGTCACGCGCGGCAGGATCGCAAACGCATAGACCGCCGCAACGACCAGCCCGACGATCGTCCCGTAAAAGAACGCCATGATCGCGGGCGCCGGATCGTCGCTATTGCCGAACAAGGCGCAGCACACCCCCGCGATCAGCACTGCCCCCGCGCCGTCCGACCAGCCCGTCCCGATCCAGAAAGCGCAGCCGAGCAAAATCGTCGCCACAGTCCCGCCAGCCGCGCGCAGCGCAATCCCGCGGTCGCGGTGGAGCGGACGCCGCGCGGCGCGCTTGAGCAGCGCGGAAACCCCCGGCGTGACGGGCGCGCGCGACGGCGAACGCATCTGGTCGCGCAAATCGCGCGCGTTGCGATGCGCGTCGATCAGTTCGGCGAGACGCGCGAGCAAGCTGAGCCGAAGCGCATCGCGCCAGATCATCGATGGCGCGGGGGCGGGTTCAAGGGCGCGCGCACGCGCGATCAGCGCGTCAGCGGTCGCGCCGCGGTCCGCGGTGGAGGGCGGATCGCGCAGCCATTCGCGGACGTCCGCGATCAGTGCGAGCGCCTCGGGCCGCGGCGCATCGGCACTGCGCAAGAGCTCGCCGATCCGGTCGTCCACCGCGCTCGCTAGCGGGAGCAGCATCGACAGTTCGGCCTGAAGCGCGCGCAGCGTGCGCACGCGCGGCAGCAGCCGTGCGGTGTCGAACGGCAGATGGATGGAAAGCTGATGCAGCTCGTTGATGTCGAGCGCGAGGCGGCGGCGGTCGCGGTCGAGCGCCGCATCCGCCGTCCCCGCCAGCGAATCGCACGACCAGCGTTCCGCATCGCCGAGGATCGTGTCGATCCGCGTGAGCAATGTCGCGGTCACCGTCTGCGGGAAGACCAGCCCGTGGACGAGACTGCCGCACAGGATGCCGATCGTGATTTCCTGCACGCGCAGCGCCGCCGTCGTGAAGATAGCATCGGGCGCATTGACCGACGGGAAGCCGATGATGCTCGCGGTATAGCCCGCCAGCAGGAATAAATAAGCGCGCGGGGTCCGGTCCAGCAGCGAGATGTAGAGGCACAGGCCGAGCCACAGCGCGAGACCGAGCGAGAGCAGTTCGGGCGCGTTGACCAGATTGGGTACCAGCCCCACCGCCGCGATCGCGCCCAGCACCGTACCGGCGACGCGGAACACCGCCTTCGACAGCACCGCGCCCGCAAGCGGCTGCGCGACAATGTACGACGTCGTTACCGCCCAGTACGGCCGCGTCAGCCCGATCCGAAGCGCGATATAATAAGCCAGGATCGCCGCGACGAAGCACTTCGCCGCGAACAGCGCTTCCCGGCTGCCGAACCGCGCCCCGATCATCGAGCACGGTCCTGCTGAAAGCGCGTCCCGACTTTCTCGGCAACGCGCAGCGCAGTCGCGAGATCGTCATCACTAACGCCGTCGAGCATCGTCCGCCGCAGCGTTTCGAGGGTCGCTTCGATCCTCGCGACCAGTGTGCAACCATGCGGGGTCAAACGGATCCGGCTGACCCGCGCATCGTCAGTGTCACGATGCCGCTCGACCAGTCCGCCCTTCACCATTTGGTCGAGCGAACGGACGAGCGACGCCTGAGTGACGTCGAGCTCATTCGCCAGATCGGTCTGGCGCGCATCGTTCCCCAATCGCCCGACCTGGATCAGCGCCCAGCCGATCGAAGCGGACAGCCCCATGCCACTGAGCGCACCATCCGCCGCCTGCCGCCACATCCGCGCGAGCGGCAGAAGGGTGCGAGCGTAGGAAGACTCAAGCGCGAGGCGTGGCAATGTCATTAGCGTGCTAAGTAATATTCTTTCGTCCCGCTGCAACGCAGCAGGGCGAACTTTTGGCACAAATTTGTGATTGCCTTGCGAAATCTGACGCTACAGAATTTCGCCCCGCGCAGAAACCGCTGCTTAACTGCGTTCGTGAGGTAGGAGGCTTAAAGCCGAGGTAGCTCTTCTGCCCAAAGCGGCGAGTCAGTTGCCCCCGTCACGTCCGCGATCGCTGTTAGGTCGTGGCCTACGTCGAGGAAACGATAAGGGGATTGCACGTGATGCACGCGACCCTAACGCGCCCGACCTTTTTGTATTACTAAAAAAGACGCGTCCGGAAACCGTAGAGAACTACGGCTCCCGAACGCGAGTGGGGGGACATCGATAGGTCCACGCCGTCAAAGACGCAGCGCCAAATCAGTTACGCATCCGGAACGTCAAACCAAAACGGCGGTCGTTCAGTTCGTAGTTGCGCGGATTAGTAGCATAATATTGATAGCTGTCATAGCGCGCCCGCAACGGGTTAGTCGCGTCGATCGTAACAGACACCTTAGGCGTGAAATTGTAAGAAATCGACGCATCGAGCTGCCCAAACGCGCGGTTGTAGATTGGAATCCCGCCTGTTCCGTTGCTCGCGCTGTCGAACAGATAACTGCTGCGCCAGTTGTACGCAGCGCGTGCGCTAAACCCGTACTTTTCGTACAGACCGACGAGATTGTAGCTCCACTTGGACAAACCCTGCAATTCGGTCGGCACCGCCTGTCCGGTAATCAGCGTGCCGGTCGCGCCGGGGGCGTTGCTGTCGACATAGGTCACGTTTGCTTGCGCGCCGAGACCGGCGAGCGGCCCCGGCAGGAAGTCAAAGAAGGTGTTACCGCCGATTTCTGCGCCCTTCACCGTCCCGCGCGTCCCGTTGACGAAGGTCGTCGTGCGGAACGTTTGGTCTGCCTGCCCCGGCACCGGATAGGTGACGTTGGACACCGCCGCCTGGGTAAAGTTCTTTAGCTTCTTGTAGAATAGCGTGCCGTACAGGAAGGTCGTGCGCGACGCGTTCC
>Ga0265798_10007353_pt1 | contig 14260 bp, 14 predicted proteins | sample P3T30metagenome_FD_192430 | JGI IMG/M metagenome (GOLD analysis project Ga0265798, IMG submission 192430) | Plant litter microbial communities from East Loma Ridge, Irvine, California - P3 T30 | ecosystem: Environmental > Terrestrial > Plant litter > Unclassified | place: USA: California...
GAAATGAAGGGAGTCACCGTCTGGGCCGCGGTTTACGATGTGTTCCGTGCATACAACATCACGACCATCTTTGGCAACCCAGGATCCACTGGTGAGTTGGGGTCAGCAATCAGTTGCAAAACAGACGACTAACTTTCACTTACCATCGTCGCAGAACAGCCAATGTTGAAGAACTTCCCCTCGGACTTCCGTTACGTTCTCGGGCTCCAAGAAGCCTCCGTCGTCGGCATGGCAGACGGATTCGCACAAGCTACAAGGAACCCCGCCGTCGCTGTTCTGCACACCGCAGCAGGTACTGGCAACGGCATGGGAAACATCATCAGTGCCTTCCTCAACAAATCGCCCTTGATTATCATCGCTGGTCAACAAACCCGGCAGATGCTCCTCGGAGATCCGTACCTCACCAACCGAGAAGCGACGAAACTTCCCGAGCCGTGGGTGAAGTGGTCGTATCAACCAGCACGGGCAGAGGATGTACCAGCGGCACTAGTGCGGGCTATCGCCATGGCCAGTATGCCGCCTGCCGGACCTGTTTTCCTTTCGATCCCCCTGGACGATTGGGCCACTGAGACTGATGCCGTGCCTACCCCGAGAACAGTCAGCACGAGAACAGCCCCAGATCCAGATCAACTCTCGAGCTACGCTGCTCAGATACTGTCAGCCAAGAAACTTGCTCTGGTGCTCGGAGAAGAGGTCGACAAGAGTCTTGGATGGGCAGCGGCGGTCAAGCTTGCAGAGTTGCTCAAAGTACCCGTCTTTGTCGCCCCATTGTCAGAGCGCGCTGTCTTCCCAGAAGACCATCCGTTGTTCCGGGGCTCACTACCAATTGCTCGGGGTGCATTGAGCACAGCACTTGAGGCCTATGACCTAGCCCTTGTGGTTGGAGCGGAAGTTTGGAGGTATTATCCATGGGATGGAGGGCCCGTGTCGCCTCCTGGCTTGAAGATCTTACAAGTCACGAACGATCCACACGACGCTGGGTCTGCTCTTGTTGGAGACAGCATGCTTTCCGATGCACGATTGGCTCTTGAAAGGTTGTACGAGGTGCTGCACATGTCCGTTCCGCCTGTTTCCCCAATCAAGACGTCAAAGGCCACCTCTCCAGAAGCAACGCCTGCTCGATCGATCCTCAAAAACCACACGGCTCTCATGACCGCATCCGAAGCATTCAGCGCAGTGGCATTGCTCCGCAGAGAAGGCGATCTGCTCGTTCAAGAATCCGCCTCTAACGTTGGAGATCTACTCAACGCCTGGCCGATCGTCCAACAAGAAAGCTACTTCACATCAGCCAGTGGCGGTCTTGGCTGGGGAGGGCCAGCGGCTGTAGGCATTGCGCTTGCACAGCGCAATCGAACCGTCATCCTTGCAATCGGCGACGGCAGTCTGCACTACTCTGTTCAAAGCATCTACACAGCGGTCCAGCAAAAGGCCAAATTGATCATACTGGTGCCCAGGAATGAGGAGTATGCGATCTTAAAGGAGTTTGCGGTTTTCGAGGACACCCCAAACTGCCGTGAGTACACCCAACACGAAATTGATGATTTTATCAGATGGAGACACTGACCCTTCATATAGCTGCTCTGAACCTCCCGGGACTCAACGCTGTAGCCATTGCGGAAGCGTATGGCTGCCCGGCTTTTCGCGCTGACACTCCTGCGGACTTGTATGAAGCTTTCCAGAAGGCTCGAACGGTTGACGGCCCGGTCTTGATCGAATTCCAAATTGATCCAAAATTAGAGCCTTTGCCGATTTGAATGCTCGAGAGCCTTCGTCCTAGTTAATTTGAGGCTTATCGTAGAGACATCAAGTCATAGATCAGACGCACTGAGACGACTGCTAGCACTGCTCCTCTATGTCGTCAAAAGTCACTCGGTACTTCCTGAGTCGTTCAGCGATGCTGCTTACAACAACGATCTTCGATAGACGAATCATGTACTTTGTCGTCTCGACATAGCAATGACAGATCAAACGTTGATCGATGTTTTGTTACCTAGACTATACGAGGCAAGTTCCCTTCTCCTCCGTTGTGATCATAAGCAAGCTGATGACACAAAAACAGACAGTTATTAGCAGCAAATTTCAATCATCGAGGTCTTAGTTCAGGCACTTTCGAGATGCGAGTGCTCTGAGCGAACTCGTAGTGAATCGCAGATGCAGACCGCGCTTAGTCGTGGACTATTCGAGCACCAGAGATCTCAGATCCTATTGAGATGCTCTTCGATCCGGTGCCCGACGCCGCCGATAATCGTTGCATTTTCTAATGAGTATAAGATATTCGGGACAAGTCTCACCAAGGAGCTTGCTTCTATTAGCAACGAGTTCGGACGGCTGAGATCGGAGAGAGCATTCCGTCAATACCACTTGACTCCGAGTCTCTAGACAGCGAAGTTGTAAGTCGGTGCTTACAAGTGAGAGGAGTTGAGCAAGTCGTTAGGCGGGACCTACTCTGGCGGCGCTGAGTGCAGAGACGAGGTTGTATTTCTGGCGAAAGCCTTTAGTATGTAGTTGCACTCAATAATGAATCGATATTGTAATCGGCGACCAGCCGCAATGATGAATGTTGCTCGGCTGCGGCACCATCGGGAAGCGCGTTGGCAATACTGAGAGGTGCCGTGACAGTGGGACTAATCGTGAAAGAGGAGGCGAGAATAGGCTGTGGTACGAGCGCCTAAGCTCAGCACTGACTACTATCGGACGTGTGCATTTTCTCTGCAGCCTAGCTCTACTATCCGGGTGTCGGCTATGTTATCCGCTTCAAGCAACGTGAAGGAAGTCGTTGGCAGTAGTGATTCTTTTACGAATCGATAATCGGTGGTGGAGTTATGCCGCTTCACTTGATCCGACTCATGTACTCTCTGGCTGTGTCCTTCGATCACGGTCAAGATTCAGTCCCATCTCAGGTTCAGCTTCCAAACACGCATTGATCGCGAACGCGCCTCAATAGCTAAGCGCTAACGAGGCAGACATAGATCGAAGTCTTGTCGGCAGCTACATTATCAATCTCCAAGACGAGAGAGCTTTGACAGTCTCGGAGATCTCCATCTCACTAGCGTAGGATTTACGTGTCGGAAAGGGAAATATAACGGAGCCCGGCTAACTTTGCATCCGGTATTCCGTTGAACGCAAGATACAGTACCAACGGCAGCCTCTCGACAGAGGAACAAACCAACACCATCTTCTATCCATCCATCCCAGCCGGTGACACTCTCTTCACCGATGATTTCTCAGGACGTCACCATTTCGCTATGCGACTTGCAGCCGACGGGCAGTCCACTTTCTCAATGGACTGGCTTGAGACCAGAGACATTGACACTGCCCTTTGGCCATGTCAGAGAGTTCGGACGACGCGCATTCCTTGCGGACACGATTCTTGAGAGAGATGTTGTCATTCCATTGAGGGACAGCCACTCCCTTAGAGCCGACGTCTTCCGACCGGCCAACGTTGATCACAGCCGTGTCCCCGCTCTGGTTGTTTGGAGTCCTTATGGGAAGACGGGATCGGGTGTGTTGTCTCTTGTGTTGAACAGTATGTAAGCCTGTTCGTTGTCGTCTGACGTCCGATCTTCTTAGGCCACTTCAACCTTGACCTCGTTCAGAGTCGTGCTGGCGTCTCCAAGTCTGCCACATCTGGCTACGAAAGCTTCGAGGCTCCAGATCCTGCTGAGTGGACGGCTCGTGGCTATGCTATCGTTAACGTTAACGCTCGTGGTATCATGGGCTCGACAGGGAATGCAAGGTAGGTTTCTCGATCCGCCTCAGGTGGTGCGATGCTTCGCTTACACCTTACGAGATAGGTGGTTTGGATCAGCCGAAGGACGCGACGGCTATGATGCCATCGAACACATCGCCACCCTGAATTGGTGTACCGGGAAGACAGCATTGGTTGGCAATTCCTGGCTCGCCATGGCGCAGTGGTTCATTGCTGCGGAGCAACCTCCATCTCTGACTTGTATCGTGCCTCTGGAAGGGTGCAGCGACTTTTACCGGGAGACATTGTGCCGTGGCGGCGTCCCAAACACACCCTTCTGGCAACTGATCTGCTCTTCGCTATTTGGTATGTCTCGGAAAGTATCGGGTTGACACCAGTCCTGACATGTATCCAGGTGATGGACGGCAGGAAGACGTGGCCACGATGCTCGAGCGACATCCTTTGATGCACGAATACTGGGAGGACAAGCGAGCTCAGATCGACCGCATCAAAGTCCCGGCATATGTCCTTGCTAGCTTCTCAACGATGCTACACACGGAGGGATCTTTCAGAGGCTTCGAAGACATCGTCCACAATGAGAAATGGTGGGCATTCCCTCGCGCCTCAATGTGACTGCCCTTTACTGACTGGCCACATCGCAGGCTTCGCGTACATCCCACGCAGGAATGGCACGACCTATATCAGCCGGACACCATCAAAGACCTAGCCCGCTTCTTCGATCATTACCTTCAAGGCCTCAACAACGGCTGGGAGGAGACGCCGAAGGTTAGGCTGTCATGTCTGCGGTTCACCGAGGTAAGTAAGATCCCATTTCTACTCCTATGTATATACTAATCACGCTGTACAGTCCGCAATGCCATATCGTGCTTTCACAAACTGGCCGATCCCTGACGCGCAGTACACAACGCTTTTCCTCAACCGCGGGAAGACCATGTCTCCAGTCCAACCAGACCAGCCGGCGATTTTCACTTACCAAGCAGACGTTCCCGCCCAGCAAATCGACAACGACCTCGAAGAAATCCGCTTCGAGCACACTTTCGAGGCCGTCACACACATGATCGGCTACTCTCGCGTCGTTCTGTACATGTCCTGCGACCAAGGCGACGACTTCGACGTCTTCGTGCAATTGCGAAAGGCAGATCGGACCGGCAAGCTGTTGCAAAACATCAACATCCCGCCCTCAGATTTAGGCCTCCGGGTGGAAGAAGTGGAAGCGATCAACCCACTGAAATACCTGGGTCCGTCGGGCATCTTGCGCGCAAGTCACAGGGACATTGATGAAGCACGCTCGAAGCCGTACTGGCCGTTTTACCCGCAAACGACGAAAAAGCTCGTCTCGCCCGGGAAAATCGTGCGACTCGAGATTGGTGTCTGGCCGACTGCGATCCGGTTCGAAGCTGGCGAGAAGCTGGTGCTTAAGGTGGCTGGCCACAATATGACTCTTGCGGAGTTCCCACTCTTGAGAGGAAAGTCTGTGAACTGCAAAAAGGGTGCTCACAATTTGTTTGTTGGGCCCGAGACTCTCAGTAGTCTTACAATTCCTATCGTAGAACAGGAATAGCGACATAGTCTATCTCGGAGAGAAAGGAATGTCCGGGGACGACCTGCCGACCTGATCACTTGTTCAAAGCGTGCTGTGTTATGCTTCAGCTGTCGGCTATCGATTGACTATGAGGACAGGGAAACAAGCCCTCACGGTGTTCAGAATCATCGTAGTCGCGTGTTAGGAGGCTACAAAATTCCTAACCTTTGAAAGTGTCTAAAAACGGCTGCACCCGTTCCATCTCACCATCAACGATAGCCACATGCTCAAGAGACCTGGGCTTCAAAATGAGTGGGAAACGTTTCGGACACACCAGCAGCCCGCCATCATAGCCACTGAGGATAGAGTCATCGGCTATGGTATGCTCTTGCAGGGAAATGTCGAAGGCCCACACCAGCTTGGCCATGTTGATGATCTAGACGACACAGGTTAGCCGACTCACTCGACTGAGGCCTTTGGGGATTCGGGAGCAGTCTTAATATTGTTCGAAGGCAATCCCAATGGGCACGCAGACTTACCAAAGAGTTCTCGGCGAGCCTCTGACCCGAGCAAGCGCGCCTTCCAGCTCCGAAGCCGTACAGCGGGCGTCGCATGCTGTCTTTTTCGTCTCCAGTCAACTCGGCCGCGATACCGTACTCGTTGTCCAGGAACCGCTCGGGAATGAACTCGTCGGGATCGGCGTATTCGCAAGTACGGTGGATTGACCACGTGTTGGCGAACAGGACTGTGCCTTTCGGTAGAACGTAGTCGCCATACTTGTCGTCTTGGATAAGAACGTGTGGAATTCCACCGGCGGCTACAGGACGCCAACGGAGTGTCTGGGTCGGGAATCGTCAGCTGACATCAAGGTGTTGGAGCATTATCGGGACAGGCTCTTACCTCCTTCATCACAGCCCGCAGGTACTGTAGCTTTGGCATGTCGGCAGCCGTCGGCGATCGGTCCATGCCCACCACATGGTCTACCTCTTCGTGGCACTTACGCAGCACGTTAGGTCGGGAAGAGAGAGCAAGTAAGAATGACAAGAGAGTAGACGCAGTCGTGTCCGAGCCAGCTTCCATCTGGGAGACAAAGTCAGTGTCATGTTCCACAGCACGCGAAAGGCAAATCGGTAAAGAACGAACCAAGACGCCTCCCAAGTGGGCGATCTGCTCTTCCGTCAGGCCATTCTTCTCTTGGGCGTCCATCATCTTTGCGAAGAAACAGTCCACCCCGCTCGACCGGCTATCTTCAACGAGCTTGAAGAGGAGCTTCCGATAATCCGACCTGATGCTTTTTGCCCATCTTCTCCATGGGCTGACAGAGTCCGGCAAAGCCTTCAGAAACGGGAAGATGTCCACAGGTGGTGTTGCACCGAGCTCGTGGATCGCTGCATTCTGGTCTTGGACGTCGTAGAAAGACTTGACCCGGGGACTGTCGCAGTGAGCTCCTCGGAGACCAAACACGGAAGCAAGGATGACAGCGGTCGAATAGCGGCGGACGTGGTCGAACCACCGTTCTGGACTGTGCATGAGGTGGTGCAGAGTCTGTATACTCTCGGCTTCTTGGAGGGGCAAAATCTCGTCCACGGCTGTAGTGCGGAGCAATTGCTGAAGAGTTTTTCTCATGAGGCGCCATTCGCGGCCATAAGGCAAGAACAGGATGTGGGTCTTGTCCTTGAAGATGACATCGTTCGCGACGTGACTGTCAGGTCGACTAGAGTAGATCGCTCCTCGACGATCGAACAGTCTGGTAGAATTGCATGTCAGATTGATCTTCGCACTTCGATGGCATAGTTTGATGCTTACTCAAGGACGTGTTTGTAGTCGTTCAAGATCACTACGTTTTGGGATCCCAGTTTCAGTCCAACGATAGAGCCGTATTCAGACGCCCATTCGTGGAATCTGTTTCCATCAAACGGTCAGTTATCTTAAAGACTATCCCGGGACGCTGGCAACTCACTTTAAGAAACTCTTGGTCGACGGGATCTGGGTTAGATTTCCCAAGATTGGCACCGTCGAGGGTCCAGGAGGGAAGTCTTTGGGACGGCGACTGGACCGGATGCTCTGTACGAGATGAAAGAAGGCAATACCGGCCAGCGGGAGTGCCAACACTATGATGAGAGTCGACGAGATCATCTTGGTAGAGGAGTTGGAGTGTTCTCTTGCGTACCGCAGCGTGCGGCGTGTAGTTTGGTGTGCAAAGATTCCTGGTACAGAGTATGTTATTGTGATATGTATCTGGTCAAGGAGTCGATGCTTCTCTTCTCCAGCCAGACTGCGTATGTATTGTAGCCTTTGAGCTTTTTCGCAGTGACACGCACGTGTCATCAAACATCGACGGGACACAGAACGTTAGTTAACATGTCACCATAGGTGTACGGACGATCTCCAAACCGTTACGAAGTAACAGGTGAGGACAGAAAAGAAGATATGGGAGGTGAGATGTGAGGGGAAGTGTGGAGTGAGGGGAAGTTTGGCATTATACCCAAGCGAGATCAGGTCAATCCAAAACAGTAGACACCTTATCCCTTATGCACCTTCCAAATCTGGCTCATCTTGCATGTGGATTTGATGTTGTGTGACGATGCATGTGTGAATACTGGTGCCAGAATGCGGAACAGGACACCAGAATACCTTTTTGACGTCTCGGCCTTCTTACCAAGCAGCGTGGCAGCGATTTTGATCCAGCATTCGATGGAGTCCGAATTTTCATGTAAAATGTCTTTGAGGGCAGTGATCCGGGTTTCTGGACGCGGCGGGGATTCAATTGAGTTGCGATCGCTTCCCGGGAATCTCGTACTCCAGAATGCAGCAAATCAAACGAAGCCGTCGAGCTTGACATCAACATCCAACCTACAGCCATTTACTTCCGCACCGGTGGGTCGCTCGTGCTCGTTATCCGGGGACGAGACTTTGTCTTGATGCCAAATTCCGCGCGCGGGTACCAGGATGAACGAGGACGCGATGCATCGCGTGTTCCTTAAGAGTAGTCTCCTGGAGTTACAGATTGTTCCTCACTCTCTGGAGAGTCCCGAGTCGTGAGATAGACTCCCCAGAAGTCAGTTTCCATTTTAAGTGAACGCCTCCGGACGAGTGATTGTCGTCCAAACCAGGCGATTGATTGGATAAAGACCCATGGGTCTGACGAGGATTGATAGCCTCCTTGATAGTACCATACGATTCAGGCTCCAGAACCACGTGAGCCAGGTATGTTACCTTATCTGCATTCCGACGCGGTCGCGATTAAGGTAGCTCGGGAGCGTTTTTGCGGCGAGTGCCGCAATCCTATTGGTCAGTACTTTTAGGGTTAGGGCTAGGGTCGCGGTTTCTATATGCTATCCTTTTATCTTAGAACGACATCCTCTGCTGAACAATGGAGAAGAAACAGATCATCAACGCTTAGTGGTTCCTAGGGATTGATTGAATATCAGTGACGGGGTAACTCAACACATCATCGGCTGTCAAACGCCTGGCTATACACCCGTTTGAAACTCAAGCCTTTTCATTGGTTTGAGATCCTTCAGGTGGGTATTGGTATTATCGTGTCACCTTTCAGACCATTTCATGGTCTGGAGACACGTTTGGGTTTCGTCCCATAGGTCAACAGTGGGGATCCTCGATGATGGGATATCAACATCAGGATCAAGGTTTTTTCTACGGACAAATTGCAGCAATCGCTTTCATCTCATCTCCGCTTCCTGAGATCTTGCCGTGCTTTCGCATCAACGTGTCCCACCACAACCGTCTCGCCACCTTCTGCGGAAGGAGATGCATCGATCTCAGCATCCTTATCAGCCGCCTCATTCTCCACCTCATTCTGACGTCCAGCCTCGTCTCCAGTCACGGCTTCAATATCTCCACCACCTTCCACACTCCTAGACTTCGATCCATAAGCCTCTTGCAAGAAGCCACCAAAGTACATGATCGCGTCGACCATCTCCTTGCCAGTCGGGATGATGTGCTCCCTCGGCAGCAAGAAGCCATACGTCCCGCGATCCCGCAGTTTGAGCTGGTACGCCCAACGGACATGCATCTCGTGGTAGAACCAGTCCAAGCCGGAACCGCCACGGTTCTCCATCTGCGGCAGGTAAGACTTCTTGCCAGACGCTCCGGCGGCGATGGCGTTGCCTTCACACGCGGGCAAGACCTCGTATACATGGCCGTGAGCGCGGCGAATTGCTTTTTGCAGACCATAGCCTAGCTCTTCGAGATCCTCGAGGCCGGGCGCCAGGTCTTTGCAGGAGAAGCTGTAGGGGTATAGGATCTGTTGGGAGTACGAGTGCAAGTCCATGAGGCCAATGAATTCGACATTGTTGTTTTCGGTCTCGTTGCGTGCCCAGTCCGCGAGTGCTCTGGCTTCGACCGCATCGAAAGCTTGCTCGCCAGCATAGCTTTCCGAACAAGGGTTTCCAGCTGTCGAGCTGCCATCCCATTGAAAGCCAAATGAGTGATCGAGGTCCATACCGTGGCAGAATCGGATCGAGGTCTGTTGGCGATTCTTGCGCCACAGGCGGTCGGTTTCCCATGTGTAGACATAGCCGTCAGGGTTCAGGGTGGGAACGATGACAAAGTCAAAGTCTTCGAGCATGCGGGTGATGCTGGCAGTCTTGCCGAAACCCGTGATAAGGGTGTAGGCGATGTAGTTGGCAGTGCTCGTGCTGATCCATTCGCGCGCATGGAGGCCGGCAGTGATGAGAACGGTCTTGCGCGTTGGGGGCGCTGGGTCGTCATCGTTCGTTGGGTGAATGCCAATGCGCAAACCCTGGATGTCGCGACCCTGAGCGCTCGTTCCGACGTTGACCAGACGCACATGAGTCGTGAATAGAGAAGTCAACAGGCGCATCCAAGGCTGGATCACGCTCAGCGGCTGGTAATCATTGAAAAAGATGTTTGTTTCGGCACCTTGAGGGTACAGAGACGGGCCAACAGGACGTTGGTCATGAGACATGGGCGAGGGTAGACTCGCTTTGGAAGCCTCAAGATGGCGTGCATGGTCGCGAGGCGTCGGGTATGTGTCGAAGATAGCTTGCGCCAACTCGCGCTCACGCAGCAGAGGCACGTGGGATCGTTGGAGCGATTGCGGCAGCAAACCCAACAACGAGGGCACTAGTTCTTGTGCAAGTCTGATATCCACCCAGTCGGCCGCAAATTCCCACACATCCAGCAACAGTGTGTCGGAGGCCTCGGCCAGACTCTTCGCTTCTTGTTCGGTGCTGATGTTGAAGCGCAGTAGGACGTCGCCGCCGTAGCGCGCCAGGGTATGCGCCGGCAGCAGCTGTTCCTCAGTCTTGCTGATCTTCTTCACTTTGGTGATGTTCTCCTCGTTTTTCGAAGGCTGGGACCAGATGGTCTCAATGACCCGTTGCGATAGTCGTTGCCATTGGCCTAGGAAAGGCCGGGTTTGCGGGTGGGCTGATGCGACGGGTTGGAAGGCTTCGTCCGCGTGTGAGGGCACTGCGGTCGCTACACCGAGCTCAGCCAGCGGTATGGCCAGGAGGGCAGCGTGGTGGAAACGCATACTGCGTTGGAGTGTCTGGCGCGTTGGGAAGCATGTTCATGAAGGTGGAAAGATGATGATATCTAAAGCCGTTGCCTGTTTGGCACAAGCTTTGCGGGGATGGAAAACGGCACGCGACAGCCACCAGGGTTCACGGAGTGACATTGAAAGTGAAGTGAAGATATGGAAGTGAAGTAATTACGATATTTGGATATGATATACACGTGAGCATCTATAGCTTGTGGCAGTTCACTAATCATCATCCTTCTCAAGCATTGCGATCAGCCTCCTTCATGCCCACTTTCTCCTGATACTCTCTCACCACGTCCAGTGCGCCTTCGAAACTGGACAACGGCTCCCATGTCGGCGCCTCCCATCCCTCCCATTTCACCTTGTAAAGCATCACTGCCTTTTTGCCAACGTGGTTGGGGTGCTCGATGGGTTTTGTGAGACCGTGGGCCAAGATGGCTTGCACGACGTACTCATCTGCGGGCAACTCATCATCGTCTGATTCGCCGGCAGAAGATGGCTCCGTAGCTGCAGCCGACCGGTGGGAAATGGCGACTTTCGACGAGCCAGTTCGTGGAGCAGCGATTTCTTCTTCTTCTTCTTCTTCCTCCTCCTCTTCCTCGGATGAAGAGTCGCCACCATCAACTTCAAGGGGAATGATGGAGGAGTTCGAGCTAGAAGATGGCTTGCGAGACTGCGCCGGTTTCTTCTGAGAGGCGTGGGCCGAGAGTGCGGTGGAATGAGACCGCCTAGGTCTGCCATCACTCGACGGAGAGTTGGCTGCCTTTTGATTGACGGCAGCACCTCCCACGCCTCGCCTGAGAAGTTTCGGTTTGGGCGCGACCGGTGTAACCTGAAATTTGTCTTCTGCCGAGTCCGAGTCGAAATTGATAACGTCCCCTTTCTTAAAGGCTATCAATGCTGCTTGTGGTGGTGCTTTAACGTCGTTACTCGGCTTATGTGGCGTTCCAGATGCACCGCTTGAAGACATGTTCCGTTCCAAACGCCTACGCTTTGGCTCGTTTTCATTTGACAGACTGAGTCTTTGGATTGATGGCACTTTGATACCAGCTTGTCTCTGCTGTTTCTCTGCCTCTGGATCGTAGGTCCACCCCAAGGGCATGAGCATGTTCGTAAGTGGATGTCTTCTGCGTCTGGGGCGCTTGGGCTTCTCGTAGAATGATGTTGCCATCACCTGCAAAGCCGAACCTGATCCAGCGTCCTTGGCTTGGGCTTCGGAAGTCTTGAAACTAGACTGATACCCGTTCGGTGAGTCCAGTGGCAGGAGTTCCTTTGTGATAGGATCTCGTTTCCTCCGTCGTCTTACGGGCAAGCTGCGCATTGAGACCGGGCCACGTTTCCGCTCGGAGCGATCGTCTGATGAAGAGTCCTCGTCATCCTGCTTGATCGGGCGGCCTGGCAGCACCTCATCGTCGTCACTGCGTGGTAGCAGTTCCCCAGTCACAGGGTCTCTCTTCCTTCTTCGTCTGCGTTGCCTCACTTTCAAGAGATCCTTCTTGTAAGAAGGCCTTGGCCTCCCATTCTTCCCAGTGATAGGATCGTACTCCGTCGCGTCCTCCTGGCTGTCATCGCTCATGCTTGTATCCTGCATGACAGCCACTCCCTTATACTTTGCCCTCTGCTTGCGTCGTTCATCCTTCTCCTCGCGATACCGCCTATCTTCCTCGTCGGCGATTCGCAGTACTTCCTCCTCCAACTTGAAAGCTTCATTCTCGTACTCCTCCAGGTGATATGGCGAGACGTAATCCAGTACTTCTTCCAGTCCGATGCCGTTCATCACCGTGTCGCCAATCTTGAGCTCGAAAGTGACGACCCCGCCTTCGAAGACGCGGTTGACGATACGCGCCTTGAGCGGCGCATGATCGGACGCCTTGATAGGCAGTGGACCATCGTCGTATTGGCGCTGTTTTTGATCGAGTGGTGCCGGCTGCTTGCCTTTGCGACGTCCCAGAGTCTCGGCCTCAAAGCGGTTGATAACCACAGACATGAGAGCGAGTGGCCTGCTTGCGCGGGTAGATGCGGCTGGGGAGTGTTGAGTTGGCGCGTAGTGATAAGAGGGTGGTTATGAGGAATCCATGGTAGTGACCTACCGTTCAGGCAATTTGGTAGTGGAAAGCGAACATCACTTCATGCGCTTAGTATGCGTGTCTTGTTGGTCCTTAGTTGCACGCGTATGTGAAGTGATGTTCCATGCGACGGCTTTATAGTGGCAGCAACACCTTCCTATGTTGCGAACAGCGGGGTCTACTTAGCCTTCACTTTTACTTTCATCACTTCAACATCGCCCATCACACTACACAGATCAAATTCCAATGGCACGCGACCTGGCTCCCGACTGGATCCTACAGGAGACTCTGGCGATCCAGGCCCAAACAGCGCAATGGTTTAAAGACAAGCAGGCCGAGCACGCCGGACAAAAACCCCTCACCTTGACGGTCCTGGGATGCGGTACGCGGGATCATCACTAAGAGGAGGCGTCGACAGACTGTTGACACCAAGTAGGAGACTTGGGCACTGCCGTTTTGAGCGGGATCTTTGACTCTCTCTCGCCCTCGGATACACCAGACAACTCCAAGGCCATCGCACCCAAGGATCCCGCCGAGCCTGCCAAACTGCCGACACGATTCAGCGCGTGTGTCACGAGAGCAGAGAGTGGGGAGAGAATCAAGAAGGAGCTTGCCAAATACGAGACCAAGATCACAATCCATGTGAACAACAACCTACAAGCCGTGCAAGATGCGGACATCATCATCTTGGGCTGCAAACCTCACCTTGCTGAACGCATTCTCGGCAACGACGACATGCGCGCCGCGCTCAAGGGCAAGCTTCTCATAAGCATCCTCGCTGGTGTGACCGAGATTCAACTCGGTAACATCGTCTATCCAGATGGCAATGCGCCTAGCTTCGGCGGGTGTAGGATCGTCCGCGCGATGCCCAACGTTGCCGCCACTGTGCGCGAGAGCATGACCGTCATTGGAACCTCAGACTCTCCTCTATCAGAAGAGACGAACAAAATGGTCACCTGGATCTTCACACGGATTGGCCGCGTCGTCCATCTGCCACCTGCCAACATGGATGCCTGCACGGCGCTCTGCGGCTCTGGACCGGGGTTTGTGGCAATCATGCTCGAGAGTATGGTCGCTGGAGCGGTGGCTATGGGTATACCTCGAGAGGAAGCCTACATCATGGCTGCACAGACGATGCGTGGAACGACTGGTCTGGTGCTGCAGGGTGGCGAGCACCCTGCGATGGTGAGAGATAAGGTCATGACTCCTGGGGGCTGCACTGTGGGTGGTATGCTGGTACTCGAGGAGGGTGGCTTGAGAGGCACCATCGCCAAAGCAGTTAGGGAGGCGACGGTCGTGGCTTCACAGCTGGGGGAGGGAAAGCAAGGCGTAAATGGCACGAGATTCTGATTGAACTGCAGAGGCCTGACGACTAGACTGCATGGTTCGGTATGGCTATATACATGTAAATTTTAATGCCAATCCCAATGCCAATT
>Ga0265798_10007354_pt1 | contig 14257 bp, 15 predicted proteins | sample P3T30metagenome_FD_192430 | JGI IMG/M metagenome (GOLD analysis project Ga0265798, IMG submission 192430) | Plant litter microbial communities from East Loma Ridge, Irvine, California - P3 T30 | ecosystem: Environmental > Terrestrial > Plant litter > Unclassified | place: USA: California...
CGCGGTGGCTGCATCATTACAATCACCACCGACCCCACACCAGCCTCAACGGATCAACACCAGCACAACGCGTTCACAACCTCACAGGGAACTACAACTAAGGCGTCGTCTCCGCGACAGCGGCCCTGCCGCGGTCCCGGTACTCGGTGAGCCGGCGGTGATGATTGACGATGCTCTCCCGGTGCCCACGGAGGTACGCGCCGAGGACATCCCGGATGTGCCCGGCGATCCAGCGGCACTCCAACGCCGGAGTGGCCTGACCGACGTCACCGATCGCGTACCGTGCCGAGACACCCTCGATGGCCTCGACACCGAAGTACACACCGTGCCGGACACGCTCGTCGGAGATGATCGCCGCGCGGGTACTGATCCGGCGGAGGATCGGTTCGTGCAGGTCGGTGAAGCGCCCTTCCGCGTCCGGCAGGTCGTCGTGCCATGCGTCGAGCAGTTCGAGGGTGCTCTCGAACGCCTTCTCGGCGGCGTTCATGCTCCGATCGCGCAGCTCGTCCGCCAACTCGTGCTCGCGTCGGGTGACGGCCGATCGCCTCTCACGAGCGTTCGTCGCCAACTGCGTGATGAGGGCACCGGCTACCGCCGCTCCGGCTCCGATGCCGCCGCTGACGATGCTGGCCCATGGGAACGCGTCGGTCATGACGCGACGGTAGCCAACGCAGCAGGTCGGCGGATGCCCCCACTTCAGGGTCGACGGCGGCCGGGGACCAGGACCGGCACCGACCCGGGTGTCAGTTGTTGAAGCGGAACTCCACCACGTCGCCGTCCTGCATGACGTAGTCCTTGCCCTCGATGCGTGCCTTGCCGTGCGCACGCGCCTCGGCGATCGAGCCGGCCTCCATGAGGTCCTCGAACGAGATGACCTCGGCCTTGATGAAGCCCTTCTCGAAGTCGGTGTGGATGACACCGGCGGCCTGGGGAGCCTTCCACCCCTTGCCGATCGTCCACGCGCGCGCTTCCTTCGGCCCCGCGGTCAGGTAGGTCTGCAGGCCGAGGGTGTCGAAGCCGATGCGGGCGAGCTGGTCGAGGCCGGACTCGGTCTGGCCGGTCGACTCGAGGAGCTCGGCGGCGTCCTCGGGGTCGAGGTCGATGAGCTCGGACTCGATCTTCGCGTCGAGGAACACCGCCTGGGCCGGGGCGACGAGCGCCGCGAGTTCGGCCTTGCGGGCCTCGTCCATCAGGACCGCTTCGTCGACGTTGAAGACGAAGATGAACGGCTTGGCGCTGAGGAGCCCGAGTTCGCGGATCGGGTCGAGGTCGATCGAGGTGGCGGAGAGCAGGACGCCCTTCTCGAGCTCGGCCTTGGCCTCGCGAGCGGTCTCGAGCACGATCGGCTCGGCCTGCTTCAGCTTCACGGTCTTCTCGTACCGCGGCAGGGCCTTCTCGATGGTCTCGAGGTCGGCGAGGATCAGCTCGGTGTTGATGACCTCGAGGTCGTCCTTCGGCGAGACCTTGTTCGCCACGTGCACGACGTCGTCGTCGGCGAACCCGCGGACGACCTGCGCGATGGCGTCGGCCTCGCGGATGTTCGCGAGGAACTTGTTGCCGAGGCCCTCGCCCTCGCTCGCGCCCTTGACGATGCCGGCGATGTCGACGAAGGACACCGGCGCGGGCACGGTCTTCTCGGAGCTGAACAGCGCGGCGAGCTGGTCGAGCCGCGGGTCGGGCAGGTTCACCACGCCGATGTTCGGCTCGATCGTCGCGAACGGGTAGTTGGCGGCGAGGACCTGGTTCTTGGTCAGGGCGTTGAACAGGGTCGACTTGCCGACGTTCGGGAGACCGACGATTCCGATGGTGAGAGCCACGGGAGGACAGCCTACCGGCGGCTGCCCGTCGGAGCCGACCCGGGCCTCCAGGCTGCTGCGGTCAACGCGGCCAGATGCCGAAGAGGAAGCTCACGAACGTCAGCAGCAGGCCGTGCGCGATCCCGAGCACGATGCAGGCGACCAGGCCCGCCGTCAGGAGCAGCGTGGTGCCCAGACCGATCCCCCGGCGCACCGTGTGCGGCTGTGCGTCCACGCGGGGCGCGCCTGCCAACAGCTCGTCCAGGTCCCTCGGCTCCCCCATGCGCCGACTGTACGTCGCCGCCGGTCAGGACACCAGGGCCGCGATGCGTCGGTCGACCAGCTCCAGGACGTCGGCCTGGAGGCGCAGCGAACGCCTCCAGTCGCCGCGCACCTCGAGCGCGTGGTCGGCTCCGTCGACGGTGTGCAGCCGGGCACGGCCCGTCCCGACCGGCGCGGTGCCGCAACGCCGAGGACGCGTCCCGACGATGTCGGAACCCCGTGCGAGCATCGAGGGCGTGCCGTTGAACTTCACCGCGATCGACTTCGAGACCGCGAACAGCTCGCCCGCGAGCGCCTGCTCCGTCGGGCTCGTCAAGGTCCGGGCGGGCCGGGTCGTCGAACGGGCGTCGTGGTTCATCCAGCCGCCGGTCGGGCACGACACGTTCCTCGAGTGGAACACCCGCATCCACGGCATCGTCGCCTCCGACGTCGCCGGTGCGAAGGGCTGGGCCGAGCAGTACGTCGACATCGTGGCGTTCGCCGACGGCGACGTGCTCGTCGCCCACAACGCCCGGTTCGACATGGGTGTCATCACCGGCGGCTGCTCCGCGACGGGCACGGAACTCGCCGAACACCACTCGCTGTGCTCCCTGCAGGTGGCGCGCAAGACGTACACGCTGGACTCCTACCGGCTGCCGATGGCTGCGCGTGCCGCCGGGTACGAGGGCTTCCAGCACCACGACGCCGCCGCCGACGCGGAGGCCTGCGCGGCGATCGTCGTGCACGCGGCGCAGCAGCACGGGGCGGACACGGTGGAGGCGCTGGGCGCGGCCACCCGCGTGCACCTCGCCCCGGTGCGGCCCCGTGCGGAGAAGCTGCGGACGGCCCCGCAGCCGCGGCTGTCGAACCGCCCGATGATCTTCGCCGGCTGACCGGGGCCGTGGTCGAGGACCTCGTCGGGTCCGCGGAGGTCCGCGGGCTGCGCTGACGACCGCTCGCCGCCACCTCCGGCCGGCCGGGAGGCGCGGTGTCGGTGGGCTCTGCCAAGGTCGCGTCATGCAGATCCTCGCCCTCGTCATCGGCCTCGTCCTCGGCGTCGCCGTCGGTGCCGTCGTCGCCTGGTCGCTCGCCCGGTCCCGCGCCGGCGTGGACGCGGCGTCGGCCCGTGCCACCGCCGAGGCCCTGCGCGGGCAGCTCGACGCCGCCCGTCGTGACGCCGAGGAACGGCTCGACGCGCAGGACGCCCAGTACCGCCGGCAGGTCGACTCGCTGGAACGGCGGGCCGCCGAACTGGAGCACCTCGTGCAGCGCATGCACGGCGCCGACGCCGCCCGGTCGGAGAACGAGTCCAAGGTGCTCTCCGCGCTGAGCCCCGTCGCCCAGACCCTCGACGTCATGCGCGCGAAGATCGCCGAGCTGGAGCAGTCCCGGAGCGAGCAGTACGGCGCACTGTCCGCGCAGCTGCGGTCCGCCGCCGAGTCCGAGGAACGCCTCCGGGCGACGGCGGACACGCTGGCGAGCGCGCTGTCGTCGAACAGCACCCGCGGGGTCTGGGGCGAGACGCAACTCCGGAACGTCGTCGAGGCGGCGGGGCTGCTCGAACGCGTCGACTTCGACGTGCAGTCGTCGGTCAGCACCGCGTCGGGGGCCGCGCGTCCGGACATGGTCGTGCACCTGCCGGGCGGCAAGACGATCGCGGTGGACGCGAAGGTGCCGTTCAGCGCCTACCTGCAGGCGGCGGAGATCCCGGCCACGGCCGGCGGGACCGAGGGTGCCCGGCGCGAGCAGCTCATGGCGCAGCACGTGAAGGCGCTCCGCGCGCACGTCGACGCCCTCGCCGCGCGGGAGTACTGGTCCGGGTACGACGCCTCCCCCGAGCTCACCATCGCGTTCATCCCGTCGGAGTCCCTCGTCTCGAGCGCCCTCGCCGCCGACCCCGGTCTCCTCGACCACGCGTTCCGGAAGCGGATCGCCCTCGCCTCACCGGTGACCCTGTGGTCCGTGCTGAAGACGGTGGCGTTCTCGTGGCAGCAGGACGTCGTCACCGCCGAGGCGCGTGAGCTCTTCCGGGTGTCCCGCGAACTGCACGGGCGGCTGTCCACGATGGCGGGGCACGTCGACAAGCTGGGCCGGGCGATCCGCGGCTCCGTCGTCGACTACAACCGGTTCGTCGGGTCGCTCGAGCGCCAGGTGCTGCCGAGCGCGCGGCGGTTGTCGCTGCTCGACGAGTCGAAGGTCATCGCCGACCCGACGACGATCGAGGACGAGCCGCGGTTGCTCACCGCCCCGGAGCTCGTCGGCGCCGTCGACGAGGACTGACCGCCCCGCGAGACGCCCCCGACCGCACGAGACGCCGCCGAATACGCGAGACGCCGCCGGATCCGGCGGCGTCTCGCTCGTTCAGGGGTGTCCTGCGCGGTGTGCGGCGCGGATCAGAACCACTTCTCGGCGCGGTGGTCCGCCTGGATGCGGCGGATGGTGTTCGAGCGGGACCGGAGCACGATCGAGTCGGTGTGGATGACGCCGCGCTCACGCCGCACCCCGTCCACGAGGACGCCGTCGGTGACGCCGGTCGCGACGAAGAACGTGTTGTCCCCGGTGACCAGGTCGTCCTGGTCGAGGACCTTGTCGAGGTCGTGGCCAGCGTCGAGCGCCTTCTGCCGCTCGTCGTCGTCCTTCGGCTGCAGCTTGCCGAGGATCACGCCGCCGAGCGCCTTGATCGCGCACGCCGTGATGATGCCCTCGGGGGTGCCGCCGACGCCGACGCACATGTCGATCTTCGAGCCGGGCAGCGCCGCCGAGATGCCGCCGGCGACGTCGCCGTCGAGCAGCAGCCGCGTGCCGGCGCCGGTGGCGCGGATGGCGCGGATGAGCTCGTCGTGGCGGGGGCGGTCGAGGACGGCGATCTGCATGTCCTCGATGTCCTTGCCCTTCGCCTTCGCCAGGGCGCGGATGTTCTCGCCGATCGGCTTCTCGAGGTCGAGGACCCCGCGGCCCTCGGGCCCGGCGGCGATCTTGTCCATGTAGAACACGGCGGACGGGTCGTACATCGAGCCGCGGTCCGAGACGGCCATCACGGAGATGGCGTTCTGCCGGCCGGCGGCGGTGAGCGAGGTGCCGTCGATCGGGTCCACCGCGATGTCGCACGCGGGGCCGTGGCCGTTGCCGACGTGCTCGCCGTTGTAGAGCATCGGGGCGTTGTCCTTCTCGCCCTCGCCGATCACGACGACGCCGTCGAAGTTCACGGTGCCGAGGAACTTCCGCATCGCGTCCACCGCGGCACCGTCCGCGAGGTTCTTCTCGCCCCGTCCCACCCACGGCTGCGCCCGGATCGCGGCGGCCTCCGTCGCACGCACGAGCTCGAGCGCGAGGTTGCGGTCGGGCTGGAGGAACAGGGAACCGGTCTCAGTGGTGGGAGTCACGACCAGAGCCTACCGAGCAGCAGCGGGACGCCCTCACCGGGTGCACGCATGTGCAGGTGCCGCACGCGCACCCGCGCGACCGGTCCGCGGAACCCGCACCGCGCCTCCAGTGGGTCTGACTACGATCGGCGGGGACATCACCGAAGTCGAAGGAGATCGCTGTGCCCATCGCAACGCCGGAACAGTACGCCGAGATGATCGAACGCGCGAAGGCCGGCAAGTTCGCCTACCCCGCGGTGAACGTGTCGTCCTCGCAGACGATCAACGCCGTCCTCCAGGGCCTGCAGGAGGCCGGATCGGACGGCATCATCCAGGTGACCACCGGTGGGGCCGACTACTTCGCCGGCCACACCGTGAAGAACCGCGCGGCGGGCGCCCTCGCGATGGCGCGCTTCGCCCACGAGGTCGCGAAGAACTACGACATCACGGTGGCCCTGCACACCGACCACTGCCCGAAGGACGCCCTCGACGGCTTCGTCCTCCCCCTCATCGCCGCGAGCGAGGAGGAGGTCCGCCAGGGCCGCAACCCGATCTTCCAGTCGCACATGTGGGACGGCTCGGCCGTGCCGCTCGACGAGAACATCGAGATCGCGAAGACCATGATCGAGAAGACGCGGAACATCAACGCGATCCTCGAGGTCGAGATCGGCGTCGTCGGCGGCGAGGAGGACGGCGTCCAGCACGAGGGCACGAACGACGCCCTCTACACGACGCCGGACGACGTCGAGAAGGTCGTCGACGCGCTCGGCCTCGGCGACCAGGGCCGCTGGATCGCCGCGCTCACGTTCGGCAACGTGCACGGCGTCTACAAGCCGGGCAACGTGAAGCTCCGCCCGGAGCTCCTCGGCGAGATCCAGGCCTCGGTCGCGTCGAAGCACGGCACCGGCGAGAACCCGCTCGACCTCGTCTTCCACGGCGGCTCCGGCTCCACCGACGACGAGATCGCCGAGGCCGTCCGCAACGGCGTCATCAAGATGAACATCGACACGGACACGCAGTACGCGTTCACCCGCTCGATCGCCGACTCGATGTTCCGCAACTACGACGGCGTCCTCAAGGTCGACGGCGAGGTCGGCAACAAGAAGCAGTACGACCCGCGCGCCTGGGGCAAGGTCGCCGAGACCGCGATGGCCGCCCGCGTGGTCGAGGCCGCGACGGTCCTCGGCTCGGCCGGTCACACCAAGGGCTGACCCGCCCGCAGCAGCACGAGACGCCGCCGACCCGACGACACACCGCCGGGTCGGCGGCGTCTCGTGCGTCCGGGGTCGTCTCGTGCGTCCGGGGTCGTCTCGTGCGTCCGGCGGCGTCGGCCTGGAGGCCCGGCTGGCGTCCGCCCCGTCCGCCGCGTGACACGATGGTCGGGTGACCGTCGACGCCATCGCCTCCGAGTTCGCCCAGTTCGTCACCGAGTCGCCGACCGCGTTCCACGCGGCGGCGGCGGCGCGCGACCGGCTCGTCGCCGCCGGGTTCACCGAGCTGTCCGAGCTGGACGCCTGGCCCACCGGGCCCGGCGCGTACGTCGTCGTCCGTGACGGCGCGGTCATCGCCTGGCGTCTGCCCGACGGCGCGTCCCCGACGACGCCGTTCCGCATCCTCGGCGCGCACACCGACTCCCCCGGGTTCCGGATCAAGCCGAACCCGACCGTGCGGGTCGGCGGGTGGGAGCAGCTGGGCGTCGAGGTGTACGGCGGCGCGCTGCTGTCGACGTGGTTCGACCGTGACCTCCGGATCGCCGGCCGGGTCGTCGACGCGGACGGCTCGGTCCGCCTGGTGTCGACGGACGCCGTCGCCCGGATCCCGAACCTCGCCATCCACCTCGACCGCGGTGTGAACGACGGCAGGGAGATCGAGCGGCAACGGCACACCCTGCCCGTCGTCGGCGTCGCGGGCGACCTCGGCGGCACCGACGTCGTCCCGTGGCTCCGCGCCCGCTTCGGCGAGGACGCCGTCTCGTGGGACCTCTTCCTCGCGGACACGCAGGCCCCGGCGCGGATCGGCATCGACCGGGAGTTCCTGGCGTCGGGCCGGATGGACAACCTGACCAGCGTGCACGCCGGCGTCCGCGGGATCGTCGACGCCCCCGCCGACGGGGACCACATCCCGGTGTTCGCGGCGTTCGACCACGAGGAGATCGGCTCCTCGACCCCGTCCGGCGCGGGCGGCCCCTTCCTCGAGGACGTCCTCGGCCGCGTGCAGGAGGGCCTCGGCGCCACCCGCTCCGAGTCCGCGCGGGCGTTCCGTGCCTCGTGGCTGCTGTCGAGCGACGCCGGGCACCTCGTGCACCCGAACCAGCCGGAGAAGCACGACCCCACGAACCGGCCGCGCCCGGGCGGGGGGCCGCTCCTGAAGATCAGCGCGAACCAGCGGTACATGACCGAGGCGAAGGGCGAGGCCGTGTGGGCCGCGGCCTGCGACACCGCCGGCGTGGCGTGGCAGCCGTTCGTCAACGTCAACACGATCCCGGGCGGCTCGACGATCGGCCCGATCGCCGCGACCCGGCTCGGCATCCCGACGATCGACATCGGCGTCGGGCTCCTGTCGATGCACTCGGTGCGGGAGCTCGTGCACGTCGACGACCTCGCCGGCCTGCACGGGGCCGTCGCCGCCTTCCTGGCCGGGTAGGCGGGGCGGCAGGCGTCGCTCAGAGCGTGACGACGACCTTCCGTGCCGACACCCCGGCGCGCTGCCGGTCCAGGCCGACCTGCACGGCGTCGAGTCCGGAGCCGACGACGAGGGGTTCCGGCACCGGCCGCAGCGTGCGGTCGGCGATCCCCGCCGGCAGCACCTCGCCCCACAGGCGGCGGCCGACCTCGTCGTCGCGCAGGCTGCTGCCCCAGACGAAGGCCGAGCGGATGCCGGCGCGACGGGCGCGCAGCGTCAGTGCGAGCATCGTCAGCCCCACCCGGCCGAACACCGGCACCATCGCCGGGAAGAGCCGCCGCCTGCCCGCGAGGCCGTCGAGCGCCACGGGCGTGCTCGCCATCGCGAGGACGGTGCCGCCGGTCCGCCGCAGGACCTCGATGCACGCCGCGGTGGAGGTCGTCCCGAGGGCGACCGCGCCGACGACCCGGCGTCCGGCGATCCCGGCGACCAGTGCGTCGACCGCCCCGGGGGAACCGTGGTCCGCGACGACATCGGCGCCGAGCGACCGCACGAGGTCGGCGTTCCGGGGCGAGGCCGTGCTGACGACGTCGTACCCGGCGGCGCGGGCCAGCTGCACGGCGTTCATCCCGACGCTCGTCGACCCGCCCCACACCACGACGACCCCGCGCTCGCCGGTCGCCGGGTCGCCCGGTGCCGGCTCGCCCGGCATCGTGAGCCCGAGGTGCGTCGGCTGGAACAGGGCGCAGGCCGCGGTGGAGGCGCCGAGCGGCAGGACCGCGGCCTCGGCGTCGGACACCCCGTCCGGCGTCGGGGCGGTGAGCCGTTCGAGGAGCGCCGTGTGCTCCTGGAAGGCGCCCTCGTGCATCGGGTCCCGGCCGCGGTCGGTCCCGGTGGCGAGCCCGAAGACCCGATCGCCGACCCGGAAGCGGGTCACGTCCGGGCCGACGGCGACGACCTCACCGGCGACGTCGGAGCCGAGCACCGCCGGGTACCGCAGCCATCGGTAGGTCACGGAGCCGGTGCCCTGGATCACCCAGTCGACCGGGTTGACGGCGACGGCGGACACCCGCACGACGACCTCGTCCGCCGCCGGCACCGGGACCTCGGTGCGTTCGACGACGAGCTGGGCACGGGCCGACCGGAGAACGGCGGAGGACTGCTGCGACACGGGGGTGCCCTTCGGGAGGAGTGATGACACTTGGTGCCCTCACCCTACCCGTGACGACACCCGGTGTCATCACCTAGGCTGCGGTCATGGCGAGATGGGCACCGGACACCCGGGAACGACTCCGCACCGCAGCGCTCGAGCTCTTCGACGAGCGCGGGTTCGGTGCGACCACGGTCCCGGACATCGTCGCCCGGGCGGGGCTGACGAAGCGGACCTTCTTCCGGCACTTCAGCGACAAGCGCGAGGTGTTCTTCGGACACGACGAGATCCCGACGATCGCCACCCGGATGCTCGCGGCCGCTCCCCCGCAGGTGCCACCGCTCACCCTGGTGACCGAGGGCCTCCGCACGCTCGCCGTCGAACGCTTCGAGCCGCAGCGCGCCGCGATGCGGTCCGCACGTCGGATCATCGAGGCGGAACCCGCCCTGCGCGAACGCGACCTCCGCAAGCAGGCCGACCTCCGCGACGCGGTCCGCGACGGCTTCCTGCGTCGCGGCGAGGACCCGCTGACGGCCCGGGTGCTCGCCGGCACCACCGTCGAGCTGATCCAGACCGCGCTCGAGGCCTGGCTCGCCGACGAGTCGGACGCACCCCTGACCACGCACCTCCAGACCGTGCTCGAACGCATGCGGAGCACCCTCGGCTCATGACCGCGCGGCGCGCGCCCCGTGGCGCCGGCCCCGCGGCACCGGGGCCGCACTCCGGTGTCAGCCGCCGGTCATCCGCTGCATGTAGGCGGCGAACTGCGGGTCCTGGAAGATCACGACCATCACCGGCACCATGCCGAGCACCGTCGCGACCACCCCGCCGACGAGCGGGACCCAGAACGTCCACCGTCGTGACCGCAGTCGGCGGATCGACCACCACGCCACGAGCACGAACAGGACGACGAGGACGCCGGCGCGGACGAGCACCGCGGACGACAGCGCCGCCGGGTCCGACAGCTCGGTGTACTGCTGCTCCACCACCGTGCGGATCGTCGTCGCCTGGGACTGGACCGCCAGCGACTCGATCACGACCCAGAGGCCCACCACGAGGAGGCCGACGGTCAGGACGAAGTCGAGCGGCGACGCGCCGAAGCGGCCGGACGCGGGAGCCGAGCGGCCGCCGGCGTCGCGGGGCCCGGCGGGACCGGCCGAGCGGGTGGCGTCCGCGGGACGACGCGCCTCCCACCCACGCTGCTCCTGCTCACGCTCGCGCTCGCGCTCCCGGCGCTGCTGCTCCTGGCGCTCCTGCTCGACCAGGACCGGGTTCACCCAGCCCTCCGGCGCGTACTCGCCGTACTGCGGCGCCGGCGTGCCGTGGACGGGGCCGTGCGCGCTGCCGGCGGCCGGCGTGCCGGGCGTGGGACGGGCCTCCCGGCCGTGGCCGTCCGGGGATGCCGGGTCGTGGACCGGCACCGAGGACCAGCCGTCCGCCCCGCTCACCGGCGCCGCCCGCCGAGCCCGCGCGTCGGGTTGCCCGACGCGTCGGTGCGGAGCTCCTTGGGGAGCGAGAACATGAGGTCCTCGTGGGCGGTGACGACCTCTTCCACGGTGCCGTAGCCGGCGTCGGCGAGCTGCTCCAGCACCTCGGCGACGAGTTCCTCGGGGACGGACGCGCCGCTCGTGACGCCGACGGTGCGGACGCCGTCGAGCCACTCCTGCCGGATCTCCTCGGCGTAGTCGACCCGGTGCGCGGTCGTCGCGCCGTGTTCCAGGGCCACCTCGACCAGGCGGACGCTGTTCGACGAGTTCGCGGATCCGACGACGATGACGAGGTCCGCCGCCGGGGCGACCTTCTTCACCGCGACCTGGCGGTTCTGCGTCGCGTAGCAGATGTCGTCGGACGGCGGGTTCTCGATCGACGGGAACCTCTCGCGGAGCAGGCGGACCGTCTCCATCGTCTCGTCGACGCTCAGCGTGGTCTGCGACAGCCAGACGAGGTTCTCGGGGTCGGGGACCTCGAGCGCGGCGACGTCCTCCGGCCCGTTGACCAGGATCGTCCGTTCCGGGGCATGCCCCATGGTGCCCTCGACCTCCTCGTGACCGGCGTGGCCGATGAGGATGATCGTGCGGTCGGCCTTCGCGAAGCGCGTGGCCTCGCGGTGCACCTTCGTCACGAGCGGGCAGGTCGCGTCGATGGCGTGCAGGTCGCGGTCCGCGGCTCCGGCGACGACCGCGGGCGAGACGCCGTGGGCGCTGAAGACCACGTGTGCGCCGCGCGGGACCTCGGCGACGTCGTCGACGAACACCGCGCCGCGCTGCTCCAGCGTCGACACGACGTGCACGTTGTGGACGATCTGCTTGCGGACGTAGACGGGCTCGCCGTACTGCTCGAGCGCCTTCTCGACGGCGACGACCGCGCGGTCGACGCCCGCGCAGTACCCGCGCGGTGCGGCGAGCAGGACCTTCTTCGTGCCGGCGACCGGTTCGTCCCGCAGGCGGCCGCGCGCCGCGTGCACGCGCGGCGGGGCGAGCGGGACCGTGCGGCCGTTCGTGATCGTCACGCCCCCGATGATAGGTGAGCGGGACGCGCGCGACCTGGGCGTGTGGACGGCCGTCGGCAGGGTGGCGGCGGAGACCCGGCGGCGACGGAGACCCGGCGGCGACGGAGACCGGGCGGCCGCACGGGAGCGGGCGGACCGGTGCGGTGGACCGCGCGGTGCGGCGGTGGGCAGCACGGTGCGGCGGTGCGCCGTGCGGTGCGGCAGCGACCGGTGTCGCCGGCGTCGGGCAGGATTGGACGGCACCACCAGGAGGAGCGCATGGCGATCGAACAGGGACCCCCGACGGCAGACAACCCGTGGCCGGTCGCGCTGCTCGGCGCCAAGCTGCGGGACTGGATCGACCGCCTCGGGACCGCCTGGGTCGAGGGCGAGATCACCCAGTGGAACGTCGCCGGCGGGAACGTCTACGGCAAGCTGAAGGACGTCGAGGTCGACGCGACGGTGTCGTTCTCGATCTGGTCGAGCGTCCGCTCCCGGGTGCCGGCCGACCTCAAGCAGGGCGACCGGGTCGTCGCGGCCGTCAAGCCGAACTACTGGGTCAAGGGCGGCTCGCTGACCATGCAGGTCGTCGAGATGAAGCACGTCGGGCTCGGCGACCTGCTCGAACGCCTCGAACGCCTCCGTCGGACCCTCGGGGAGGAGGGGCTGTTCGACCCGTCGCGCAAGAAGCGCCTGCCGTTCCTGCCGCACCGGATCGGACTCATCACGGGCAGGGACTCGGACGCCGAGAAGGACGTGAAGCGGAACGCCCAGCTGCGGTGGCCGCAGGTCGAGTTCCGGACGGTGCACACCGCGGTCCAGGGCAACCGCACCGTCACCGAGGTCACCGCCGCGATCCTCGAGCTCGACGCGGACCCCTCGGTCGACGTGATCATCGTGGCCCGCGGCGGCGGCGACTTCCAGAACCTGCTCGGGTTCAGCGACGAAGGGCTCGTCCGCGCGGCGGCGGCGGCCGTGACCCCGATCGTCTCGGCCATCGGGCACGAGGCCGACCGTCCGATCCTCGACGAGGTCGCCGACCTGCGCGCCTCCACCCCGACGGACGCCGCCAAGCGGGTGGTCCCGGACGTGGCCGAGGAGCTCGCCAACGTGCGTCAGGCCCGGGCCCGGCTCGGCCTCCGGCTGTCGCACACGCTGTCGGTCGAGGCCGACCGGATCGCGGCACTGCGGTCGCGCCCGGCCCTCGCGTCCACCGCGTGGCTCGTCGACACCCGCGCCGAGGAGGTGGCACGCGACCTCTCCCGCGCCCGCGAGCTCCTCGACCGCCGACTCGAACGGTCGCACGCGGACGTCGGCCACCTCACCGCCCGGCTCCGGGCGCTGTCCCCGCGGGACACGCTGCGGCGCGGCTACGCGATCGTGCAGACCGCGGACGGCGGGGTCGTGCGGGGGTCGGACGACCTCGACGGAGCGACGCCGGTGCACGTCACCCTCGGCGCGGGCACTGCGACCGGGACGCTGGAACCCGACGGACCGGGTCCGGACGGCTCGTGACCGCCGTCCACAGGTGCGCGGACGGGAACCGTACGTCGGTGGACGCTCGGTAGGATCGGGCTGTGCCATCCCAGCAGGAACCCGAGCAGACCGACGTCCAGTCGTTGAGCTACGAGGCCGCGCGCGACGAACTCGTGCGGGTCGTCGCCGAGCTCGAGCAGGGGTCCGCCACGCTCGAGCGGTCGCTCGGGCTCTGGGAGCGCGGCGAGGCCCTCGCGGCCCGGTGCGAGGAGTGGCTCGTCGGCGCCCGCGCCCGTCTCGACGCCGCCCGCGCCGCCTCCGAGGACGGCGCAGCACGATGACCGACGCCGACGGCCGCCCGATCGTCGCCGAACTCGGTCGACCGGAGACGCCGGAGGAGACCTGGGCGCGCAAGGACGCCGCACGCATCGCACGCCGGCAGCACCAGACGGCGTTCAACCTCGTGATCGCGCTCGTCGCGTCGCTCGGCATCGTCCTGGTCCTCGTCCTCGTGGTCGTCCGGCCGAACACCCCGGTGGTCGACCGCGCCGTCGACTACCGCCAGGTCGCGGCCGAGGCGGACGTCGCGGGGACCACGCTCGCGGCGCCGTCGCTCCCCGACGGCTACTCGGCGAACCGTGCCGACTTCCAGGACCGGACCAACGACGACGTCGACGTCTGGACCGTCGGGCTCGTCACCCCCGACCGGCAGTACGTGGGCCTGCAGCAGGGCATCGACGCGAACGCGACGTGGGTGTCGAACCAGCTCGAGCAGCGGTCGGCCACCGGGTCGCGGACCATCGACGGCACGGAGTGGACCGTGTACGACCGCCGGTCCGAGGGCAGGGACGCCGGCAACCACGCGTACTCGCTCGTCACGACGATCGGCACGAGCACCATCGTGCTGTCCGGGACCGCCGACGACCGCTCCTTCACCACCATCGCGCGCGCCGTCTCCGAGCAGCTCGCCTCCTAGCCCCCCCCACCGCAGCCGAACCACCCGTACCGAGGAGCCCCATGCCCGACCGCGCCGCCTCCACGCCGTCCGACGCCCTCCGCCTGCTCGTCGCGGGGAACGCCCGCTTCGCGGCGGACAAGCGTC
>Ga0265798_10007355_pt1 | contig 14256 bp, 17 predicted proteins | sample P3T30metagenome_FD_192430 | JGI IMG/M metagenome (GOLD analysis project Ga0265798, IMG submission 192430) | Plant litter microbial communities from East Loma Ridge, Irvine, California - P3 T30 | ecosystem: Environmental > Terrestrial > Plant litter > Unclassified | place: USA: California...
TCCAATATAAATATGCTGAGGCGTTGGCGGTGGTGAGGGCATTGTGGATTTTGTTCGCCCAGTTTAGGCCCTCGCCTGCGCCATTGTTGGTGTAGAAGGTCGTTTGCCATGCGCCTTGGAGGTCGGCATTTTCAGTTTGCCAGACGTGGTGGGGGGTGTTTATTGGGCTGTTGGGTTGGGATGTGTAGGAACTAGATGATGGTGAGTGTGTGGTTTTGGCGTCTGGGTGGACGACTTACTGTGCGGTGATCGTACCCAACAGGCTGCTCACGCTACTCAGTGCACTCATCATACTCTGCTGGCTACTCCATCCCTCGGCGTCACAGCACGTAACCTTTACGCTCGTAAAGTTCGCTTTGTCGAGTGTTGGCCGTAGTACTTTGATAAAATCCGCGGCTTGCTGCCCGGTGCTCCTCATACTGGCATAGCTCGTCGTAAGATCTGGCTCGTTGAGGAATCCCAGATGTGTGATATCCACTCCGATGGTCTTGTAGTAAGTGATGTACTGAACCAAATAGTTGGCGTACGCCTGTTTCCAATCTCCGCTCGAACAACTGGCACCGGACACCCCGCATAGAGACCCTCCATTCGCATCGTTGTTATTTGTTTTCATGTATCCTGGTGCCGACCACGCGTTTGCATATACAGTGCGTAAGCCGTACGTCTTCACTGCTTCTGTACTAACCCAGACCTGGCTGTTGTCATTGCCGTCAAACACGTATTTCGGCGTCGCGTTCGGGCCACCGGGATTTGTAGGTTGGATGGAGACCATGTGGTCGCTACTGGAATCTGGAGATGAACCGATGCCATTTCGCAGGATTGAAAAGCCAGCGCCTGATGTACGGTTGAAGAGCAGGTCAAGAGCGTAGCGTTGGAGTGAGGGCGAGAGGGAATGCATCTGGTTCGCGCGTTGAAAGGTTTCCGATATGCCGAAGCCGTCTATGGTCTGGTAGGTTTTGGTCAAGTCGACTGTTACAGTGGAGGACTGTCGGGGTTGTAAGGATGCGTATGTACTCGCGAAAATCGTCAGCGCCAGGACGAGGTAGCTTGAGAGCGCCATGACTGGAGTCTGAGGTAACTTGGTCCCTTGGAATACACCTACTTGAATTGCGATAAGCGAAGCTTTTGTATAAGCATCATCTCCATTTAGCCTTTATCCATGTTAAAGGGAACGCCGCAGGGATGCTATTAGTTGGGAGCCCCACAATGGCTTCAAGATCAAGCTTCCTGTTCATCCAGTATACGTATACGAAGATCATCTGTGAGCTGCTCCCCGCCATTGCGGTATGATCGAGCAGCAGTGTCGCTGTGAGTGGTGGAATTACCCGGTGCTTACCTCCGTAAAGTACTATAGCTCTCATATATAAATCTCCGAGAAGTGACCTCGAGAGATTGAGCCATATCCTGAGCGGTCACACCCCACAATGTCGACTCCATGCTAGTACCCATGTGCGAATCCCTAGGAACTATCTCTTTCTGAATATTACACAGGACATGGCCCTAAATTCAGTTGCGTTGCTTCATCTGAAAATAGCTGGGGTCAATGATCAAGATCTTCCTACTCGATACGAGATCGACATGTCGTTGCTCGTCGGTGTCTCACCGATCTTTAATATGTCATGTGACCGGGAAGCAAGGCGGATCGCATGTCAGATCGCGTCGGGATACGACGGACAGATCACCGAGCATGTTATCAATTGTGCCTCTGACACATCTGAGGTGTTGCCGACCTTGCAGAACTGGTGCTTAGCCGTCGTGATGTTGAGGAGTGATGAGGCCTCATCCAGGGTCGAGGCTGTCGCATGCAAGCCACGCTAGTGGCTTGGCAGTCGTCAATCCAACATTTCGCGGAGGAGCGACTGCCCTCACAGCAACAACAACCCACCATGGCCGACCTAGCAAAAGCAGACGAAGCAGCGCCCGCGCCCGAAGCCCCTCAAAACGTCGAAGAGGAGGTCACTACCGTATCCGTACCGCCCAAAGTCGAAAAGGCCGAAGCATCAGACACCATGAGCGCGAATGGAGCGCCAGCGCAAGATGCGATCACAGTCCACGAAGCCGCTTCGACAGAAGATAGCTCTCTCACTGTGGCTCCAAATCCCGACCCGAAAGCTGCGCTCGCTGCGCGAATGGCCCGCTTCAAAGCGCTCCAAGCAGCCAAAGTAAACGGGCGTAAAGAGACAGAGCGCGAGGTTCGCGATGCCGAAGACCGCAGTTCTCGTCTCGCGCAGATCTCTAAACTTGGCGCCCTCAACGAGAAAGCCTCGTACAAACTTCTCAAATCCGAAGATCCTGATTTCGAGCGCAAGAGGAATTGGGACTACACGGTTGAAGAGAGCGAGAGCTGGGACAAGCGGCTGAAGAAGAAGTCGAAGAACAGGGAGGGAGTTGCGTTTGCCGACTACAGGAATGAGGCGAACAAGGTGTACAAGAGGCAGATTGGTCAGATGAGCAAGGTCGACCTGGAGGCGTATGCCGAGGAGAAGGCCAGGAAACTGCAGTCGCAAGTGTCCTCCGGACTCCTGCAACTCGTCGAGACGGATGCCGGAGAAATCTACACCGTCGACAACCAAGGGCGCATAAACACACCAGTCGACGAAGCGTACAGCCACGATCACAAGCCATCGAAGGAAGCCGTGGATAGGCTAGTAGAAGACTTAGAGAAGGGCGAGCGCGCCAGGTTGAAGGCCAGGGCTGCGAGGGGCATACGCGACTCCGAAGATATGGGCGATGTCACGTACATCAACCAGAAGAACAAACAGTTCAACGACAAGCTCTCGCGCTTCTACAACAAATACACGAGCGAGATACGGGACAGCTTCGAGCGAGGAACCGCGATATAAATTGGGACACAAGAACAATATTACACTTATACCCTGGCATTTTGCTCTCGAGGGCCGGCGTTATATCATGCAGAAAGGTATCGGGGGTTTGGCGTTATTACTATTGCATCACGGCACTAGATTCCATCACCAATACGGCTAAGGACATTGGTTCAAGTCTGAAATGTATTTGTATTCCTGGATATCATGCGCATCGCTTTACATCATACTACTCAACACCCTGTTCACATCCTGACCCGGCTCAGGCTTCTTCATCGCCTTGCTCGTAGCAGTGTGCTGCGAGAACTCGAGCCTTCCCTTCCGCCTCTTTGGCTTCCCGTCTACTTCCTGTACCGCTGCTGCTACCTCAGTCGCCGCGTTATCGCCATCAACATCTTCTCCTCTCTTCCGCCTTGTAGCCTCAATACCACTAGCCATCTTGCCTCTCTCCACGTTCTCCAAGAACGCCTTGTTCTCCTTCTTGCCCTGCGAAATCTCAAACCTGAGTCTAGCCGCGCGCTCTGCGTTCTCGTTCTGAATCTGCTCGACCAGGTTGTGCCACTTGACGCCGCTCAAGTACCGAATATTCCACACTTCGTCGTGCCACCTGCCCCTCTTCTTGCCGCCCATTGTTTGCGCATTCAGGTTCTCGGCAACGAACTTGGCGTCGCGTTTGTGTAGAAATTCGACCCAGCCGTCGAGGAAGAGCTTGCGACGCGTGCCTCCGTTGCGCAGGCGCTGGGTGCGCGATGTACTGTCTTCTGGGGTGAGGAATATGCGGCCTACGGCGCCGTAGGGTGTTAAGAGGGAGCGCATTACGGCTGGCTTCATAAAGGGCGGGACTCGAGAAAGGTATATGACGCCAGACTTGTCTTTCTTGAGTGATGAGGGTGGCAGAGCCTTTCCGAGTTTTGTGGTTTGTAACCTCATCTCTGAGGGAAGGGACGCAGCGAGTTTCTCGAGGTGTGCTAGTTCGGCGCTCTTGGAGGCGAAGCGCTTCGGTGCGTGTTGCTCGTCGTCGTCTCCTTCTTCGGCATCTTCTTCGTTGAAGGCTTGTTCTTCATCGTCTTCTAGTTCCTCCGCATCGCCCTCGGAGTCGGAGACGTGGTCTATTTTTTGCCGCTTTGACGTGGGTAGCATGCGCGCTCTGCTCTCCTCCTCGGAGTCATAGCCTCTCTCCTCGTCTTCGCTTTCCTCAATGTCGAGGTACTCGTTTCGTTTGCGCGTCGCCATTGTTGCGCGGGAAGTAATTGTTTTGCTGGTAGCAATACGATAGACTCTTCTCGGAGTACGTGACAGTCTTTCGGCCGGGAGACGCCTGTCGTGACGTGGATATTCGGGCTGTATACGGGCGCATTCGTTCGCTCGAAACTTTTGCGGAGAAGTCGCGGAGGTCAACTTTTGGGTGGGGCCTGACCTAGCGCCTTGGCACTTTGTCGCGCAACTCATCTGCCAGCCTCCGTCACCTTTTCACATCCACACCCACCACACCCACCGACGAACTCACCTACCCGCGCATCACACCTTGCTCGAAATCCCACCAACGAACACACCTGCTCGCGCATCACACCTTTCTCGCAAAACCACCAACAAACTTTACCTCCCTGCACACACACCACACCTCTCGCAGCCATGGGAGGAGATCTCAATTTGAAGAAGTCGTGGCATCCCCACTTGCGCAAGAACCAGGAAAGAGTGTGGAAGGAGGAGCAGTCTGCGCTCGAGGAGCGCAAACTGATCGAGAAGCTGCGCAAGGAACGTGAAGAAGAAGCGGCAATCGAGCAGCTGCAGAGACTGCAAGCTGAGAATGGCGGCAAGGTCGTACAGCGAAGGGTTGACTGGATGTATTCAGGCCCGAGTGGCGATGCCGGCGTCACAGAGGAGCGCGAGGGCTACCTTTTGGGCAAACGCAGGATCGACAACCTGCTAAAGTCGAACGATACACAGAGCCTTCAGAAGGGCGCTGCAGTTGGCATCGACGCCGCCACGGCTGACACGAATGCGAACACTGCTCGCGACACACAGAAGAAGGTCCTCCAAGACCCGCTTCTCATGATTCAGAAGCAGAAAATGGAGATGCAGTTGAAGGCCATGAAGGACGCGCAGAAAGAGGCTAAATACGCCGAAAAGCGCGAGAAAGAGAAGGAGCGAGAAAAGAAACACAAGAACCGGGACAGGGAGCGGAGTCGCGAGCGCGAGCACAAACACAGCAGTCGGCGCCACCGATCGCGGTCGCCACGTAGGAGAGAAGACCGAGAAGATCGTCGCGATCGCGACAGCCATCGTAGACGGTCGAGATCCCGCTCACGATCACCATACCGCAAACACAGCAGCCGACGAGACCGCACTCGTTCACCACGCAGGAGGGAGGATCGTGGCGATCTTCGCGATCGCGACACATACCGACGACGGGACCGTACACCACCGAGAAGACAATTCGAAAAACAAGTCGAAAGCAAAGCCGATGATACGGAAGCTCGTCAGAGCGCTGCTGACCGCCTAGCTGCGATGCAAGCAGAGGCGACATCGCTAGAGGAGCAGCGTGCCGAGCGTGTCCGACAACAAGAGATCAAGGATGCAGAGGAGGAAGAGAAGCACAAGAAGAACATGGATGGTGGACGCCGGTTTATTTCGAGTGTGCGTGGGCAAGCCTCGAACATGGACCTGGGCGATGCGATTGCACGTGGTCGGGGTAACCTGAGGGCAGAGATTGATACTTAGGATTCTGGAGCTTGGTGTTATATGCTTACGATGAATAGATAGTAAATTGATACCCTAGTTTTTCTCGCTAGACTTGACTCTACTCTCACTCCCTGAGTCTGGGAGACTTCTATCACCCCGACCATTGAGACATGTCATTTTCCTAACATCCAGGCAGCCTGCTGAACAGAAAAGAGTACGTTGATTCTAATGTAGCGACCGTATATCTGTCGTAAACCACGGGCCAATGAATTTTTATACCAAGGAAAATGAAGGAGCCAAAGTAAGAATTTATCAAGATCCAAAGTGACTTCCCGCCTGCCGAGACCTCTCCCATCCTGTTGTGGAGCGCTGCGATTCTCACTGAGCTTGCGTCCATCTCAGCAAGCTTCCTTCGTAGCTCTTGGTCTGATGTCCCTGCTGAGCGTTCACAAGCCGCTGTAAATGATGGCAACGGTAAGGGCCGTTACCAGAGCAGCCAAACTTGGTGAGCTGGTTGTTGCCGCAGATTTGGCCTTAGCATCGAGTCGCTCAAGGCAGTATTTAACAGTGTAGCTCGAATTAGCGCCTCTCGGAGCGCATAATAGTCCAACATCGTATTCGAACGACTGAGAATCGCATCTTTGCTGATTCTGCTCTAGATTGTTCAGTACTTCTGGGGTATAATCGGCTTTGCCGACTATAACGGGACCAGTGCAATCAGTGGGGTTATCGAGAAAGCCGAGTACGGTGCTGAAGAGTGCCGCCGGTAGAGTTTGGGGTCCAGGGACCATAGCAGCAACAGCCACTAGCCCTTCCACTAACTCTGGTGACTCATTAGTAGTCATAGGACATATGTCGATTAACTACTTACTCCAGGCCCGTTCCTCGTCTGCGTCCTCTATGTTGAATCCACCAATGGCTACTGATAGATTCGAGGCAGTGTCGGTAATGTCGAATTCCTGCATGTATTTGACGGTGTCGTTTGTCGCAATGGTTTGACCCTTATGAACCTCGCCCACCAGCCAGGTGGAGTTCCCGACGATGTTACTACCGCCTGCCGTCGAGACGAGGGCTAAGGTCAGGTCCTCTTCTTTCCAGTCGCGGACCTCCCCGATGCTCACTTCCTGGATGGAGAAACTGTAGCGACCTGCAATAGCCACGTTTGCCAGCAGCAGAAGGGATAGCAGTAGCCCCTGTAAGGTGAACGAAGACATGATAGCGAGAGCGGAAGTGTATCACTTCAACGAGAAGGAAAGCTTAGAAGCTGGGTGGAGTTTGACTGAAGAACTTCGCTGATGCAGATGAGTTTTCGGAGGCAGGAGTACTCTCAGGTTGAGTTGTGCTCCATTGTTACGAGCACCATGTCCTATTTATGTTTCTGTGTTCAGCCTGACCTAAAGGATGGATATGTCAAGGCTCAGGCCCATGAGAGTCGGATTTGTCGACCGGGTATCGTGGAAAACCAAGAGAGAGCGAACATGGGATTGACTCGAGCCTCTTGGCGCTATCAAGAGGCAATGTGCATGCATCTTTACCAATCAAAGACGCTGGCCCCCAATATTACACAGCATGGCGTTCTAATGGTGTGATGGTAAGACTTCGCCGGAATTGTGAAGTAATCAAAGCTCATGTTGACTTCGACACTGTGGCTTTGGGGCCGAGTCATCCTGCCCAGGCGCCAAGTACGGATTCTCGCCCGTGATCATGCATGTTATGAGCGGTTGAATCTCATCTGAAGTCAGTCCTTCCCGTTTGCTTGAGCTGGCTGAGGTAGTCTGGTCGACAGCTTATATAGCCAAGGGGATTCTTTTCTCGGAATTTCATATACAGTCGATGATTTTGGAGCTATTGGAATTGTGTGTTGTAGCATGTAGGAATACTTTAGTTTTCAGCCTTGTTGTGTACTGCTCGTTGTGCCAAGGAAGAGTGGCTTACACGGCCCCCACCCAGCTCAGGATATAGGACTGCATAGAGCAAAGTGCGTCGTATCGATGTTACATTCAGCATTCATCCTAACGGGTGCTTTAGCGTTCGGCATCTTTCATAGCTTACTAGCCTAAGCTGGGTAGAGTCGCTTGCGATTGAGGCCTCAGCCTTGTGAGCCCCAACGTTAACTCAGACTGATGTACCAGCAGTAGCTGACTATCCTTCGGTGTTCCGTTGTCAGCACTAACACATGAAAGGAAGGTATGAGGCTGAGATGGCGACTGTACATATGCAGTGTTGCCGCATCCGGCGACTGCAGTACAGGCCAACATAAGTGGACTCCTGCTGCTCAAAATAACCTGGGGCAGACAGCACACGCATTGTCACCAAAGGAGAATACGCATTACCAGCTCCCGCCGAGATTTGCGCGGACACGCCGAGCCTGTACGCGAATTTCGTATTCGTTATAAAAGATAAAGGCTGAAAGAGCCTATTCATAGAGACCAAGTAGAGACCAAGCAAAGACCCAAAGACCGTCTAGGGTCGAAGCCATCTACAGTCGGGGCCATTTACTGTATGACTTCGCCAATTCCGAATTCAAGAGGGCGTATAATCATAGCTTCATGAGTCGCGTCGTTATCAAGCGATACTCGCCATGTGGACTCCAGTGCGTCCGATCGGCATAGCTGGCATCTTGAAAGCGGGTCTTCCACCGACCGTGTGGCCCGTGGCTGCAGCGCCTTGAGCTACCAAGAACTATAAATATGTTTTCGTGATGAGAGAGGCAATAAGGCGCCATACCCGGTGCCGAAGCTTTTAGCATAATGAATGCGATGTCAAGGAGCGTATCACACGCAGTTGACGCTGATGCTTGTGCCGACAGCCAGGATGAGGCTTTGGTGGCCTAGTGTCTCGATGTTGTATTGTTGATGAGAGGAGGGGTATGAAAGGATTGTGCGAAGTGGCTGTGAGAAGCGCCGGAAGCTTCATATCCGCACATCTCCGCAGACTTGAAATCGCTGAAGAGGCTGTCTTGAAGTCGCATATTCATTAAGGAGCTGAGGATAGGGCCAAGGTGTATTGACAGATATGGAAGATGGCGACATTTGCGCAATCGACGTCTATACGCGCGACACTGGACCTCGACTCCAGGAGACCGACGGGTTGAAAATATCGTGATCGTGAGCCGGTTCACGTCGGGCCAGATGAGCATGTTTCAGGACCGGGAAACGAAGCTGACAAGAGTGTTAAGTATACCCCGGGGCCCCTCGTATACAAATTGCGGGTTCACCAGAAAGATAAGTGATCTCGATCATCCTGTAGTTCCTGCACCGTGTAGCGAGCAGGAGAAGTCGTAAAATCAACAAAGACACTTGTCTCGTTAGATTCATGGTAGGGCTGGTCAAATTCATCCCAGGGATCAGTGCTCAGGTACGTCCCGTTCATGACAAGTCCTAGACTGGCCAGCTTAGGCCATTTATTTCTGGTCCCTAGTAGACATTAGCACCGCTTGATGATCGCCTAACCAACGGCCACTTACCTCTGTCGTCTCTGATTGTCAACGTAATGTCAAACGTGATTGATGATGTCTCGTATTGCTCTTTGATCTGTACCAGCGACTGAAGTCGTTCTAGCAGATCAAATTCATCCTTTCCGCGTTGGTAGTATACCCAGGCGATGTGTACATCTTTCAGCGACGGTAATGTACCGTCCTTGTGCGCGGTGAGAACATCGAGAAGTTGTTGGCCGGCTTCGTCGTTTGGCTCACGGGGATAGTGGATGTGCAGTGATGTGATGCTTGGCGGGAAGAAAGCAGGCAGATTTCGAGCACTCAGAGTTTCCCCCGGATCTGAAACCAGAGACAAAGAGACCCTGACCGAGTCCAAGTTGGTGAATCCGTGGAGACTATCGAGCTGAGCCATGCCAGTGTTCTCTAACGAGAGCCGATGTTCCCTACACACTAACGATAAATTTTGAAGACTCTCGATGTGATTGTTCAGCGCAGAAACGAGACCCCCAAACCACTGATCGTCCGTGCTGGAACGCAGTGGGTGAAAGCATTCAAATCGCTCCAGACCTTTGCACGCAATTATCATATTTTTGACCGCGTTCTCAGAGATAACTGGTTTGAATAGCGAGAGCTTGGTGATAGGCGATGAGTGTACTGGCCACGACCAAGGGCTGTCGAAAATGGTCAAGCCGTCGTCGGCGTCGTATTCGAGAACGGCGTAATGTTCATTCTCAGGAATGTTGACATAGCCGCCCAACGCGACAAGAGTAAGCTCATCCAAGTTGGGAAGGAGTAACAACGGGAACGCATACCGCGCGGGCATGTCCGGTGAATTGGAGAATTCGAAATGCAAGATCTTGAGATTGTCAAAACGGTGAGTGTGAAGCCGACTTACGTCCATAGCCATACGACCTATGCCCTCGAGAAGGGTATTATTACACTCTTCATAGATCCCTTGGTAGGAACCGTCCAACCGTACCCATAGACGCTCTAAGTTCGGTGTCCGAAATGCCACGAGAGCGAAGTATAAGTCTTCGTACCCTAGCCAACGGCCCACGAGTGCTGAGGCGTCTTCCGTGCCTAGCCCAAAGGCTCTCAAGTCTCTTATAGTGTCATTCGTGTACTCATCGCGGACGCGCATACGGTTCTCGCCGTCCTCTCTCGGCCTAGCACGCATCTTCTGTCGAAGGGCTTTGATCTCGAAGGGAAGGCTTGGCTGCTCTTGGAGACGAGCAAAAAGTCTTTGAGACTGGGTCAGAACACCGTCATTTGGGAGTAGGTCTATCGATTCGTAGAGTAATGGTCTAGCAATCTGGTGCAGCTTCTTTGAGACGGAGCAAAGAGCCGCAAGGGCGTGCATTCGGCTGTAGTCTGCTGGTTCTGACCAGGTCTTTGGGCCTCTTAGTTGGTCAACAATGTGGATGAGCAATTCGTTAGGAATGTCGTCCATTGTGAAAACGATTCGAGACCCAATGGATGGTGTTGGCGATTTTGTCGACGGCAAGAGTGTTGGTGGGATGAACAATGGCGTTGACGGGTATTGGAGAAGGCACGACCGTGACGCGTCGGGAAGGAAACACCTCGGCGGGAATTTGCGCCAGCTAAGCGAGCGAAAAGAGGAATCGATACTCTAGTACGATGATAGAGCGAAAACGTCTGACAATGATGCTTGCTAAGCCGCGTCTGTTGCAGCCTCTTGGAAGGAGGCTCACGAGTGGGCGAATTGGCCTATGGCGCGCGGCAGTGAGGCGCGAACCTGCCACGACCGCAGATGAGACACGTGCAGCTACCCCACGCCCATGCTACTGGGCCCGCATCAGCCCCCCGCCGATGCCCTTGGAGCTCACCAGACGACTCTCAACCTCAACTACCACCAACGACATGACCGCCACTATAGACTCCGAGACGCTCAAGCAGTACTTGGCCGATAGCCCGCCCACTGTCGTGCCTCTGACCATCAAGCCTCACTTCGATGCGCTCAGCGACAAGGAGAAGCTCTACGCCCACCATCTCTCAGTGTAGGACATACATATGCCTCAGCATTATATGATACAGTAACTGACACATACCACAGAGCCTGCTTCGCCGGAACACGCGTCGTCCTCCGCCAAGTCTCCCCCGAATCCGAGCACATTTACGACTTCATCGTCGCCCTCCACAAGCACGCCAAGGGCGACTATGCTTCCCTCGCCAAAGACACAGGTCTCTCACAAGAAGAGATTGACGCATACCTCGATTACTCAGCGCAGTTTCTAGGCAACCTAGGCAACTTCAAGTCGTTCGGAGACAGCAAGTTCGTACCCCGCCTCGATCCGCGCCAGCTGAAGGCACTCGCGACCGCCTCCAAAGACACATTGGCCATATACGAAAAGTTCAAGGACGCCATATATGCTGGCGACGATGTGGGAAAGCTGCATCTGGGCTACCCCGGTGCGGGACACATCTCAACCTACTACCCCGACAGCCCCGACATCACCAGCGAACAGATCTCCAGCGTGAGCGATTTCCTCGAAGGCAAAGGACTGCTTCCGGAGAACACACGGATCAAGAAGGCTAAGGATGGATACGAGGTTCTTATTGCTTCAGCCTCGGATAACCCATCAGCAGAACAACGCGATCTGAAAGAAAGCGAGTGGACAATGGACGATGGCAGCAAGGCGAAGCTGGTCTTTGGTGACTACTCCAAGGAGATGGACACCATCGCGCACCACATTGAGCAGGCGAAGAAATACGCAGCCAATGACCACGAGATCAAGATGATGGAGGAATACTCCAAGAGCTTCAGGACAGGGTCACTCCAGGCCTTCAAGGAAAGCCAAAAGGCATGGGTCCAAGACAAGGGACCTCAGGTGGAATCGGACATCGGATTCATCGAGACATACCGCGACCCACACGGCATCCGTGGCGAGTGGGAAGGCTTCGTTGCCATGGTCAACAAGGAACGGACGCGAGCCTTTGGCAAGTTGGTCGAGACCGCGCCACAGTACATCCCTCTGCTACCGTGGGACAAGTCGTTCGAGAAGGACAAGTTCCTTAGCCCTGACTTCACCTCGCTCGAGGTGCTGACATTTGCGGGCAGTGGGTAAGTCAGAAAAACTTCCCACGTTGTTCTGTGACCTCATCTAACATCAACAGCATCCCTGCCGGAATCAACATCCCCAACTATGATGACATTCGGCAGAACTTCGGCTTCAAGAACGTATCGCTTGGCAACATCCTCTCTGCAAAGGCACCAAACGAGGCTGTTCCCTTCATAAAAGACAAAGACCTGGCCACGTACCAAAAGTACCGAGACCCTGCGTTCGAGGTCCAGGTCGGTCTCCACGAGCTGCTAGGCCATGGTTGTGGTAAGCTTCTCCAGGAGACGGAGCCAGGCGTCTTCAACTTCGACAAAGAGAACCCTCCAATCTCACCACTAAGCGGCCAGCCGATAAAGTCTTGGTACAAGCCAGGCCAGACTTGGGGATCAACATTCGGCACCATCGCTGCTTCCTACGAGGAGTGCCGTGCCGAATGCGTCGCCATGGCGCTCTCTTGCGAATTCCCCATCTTGCAACTGTTCGGTTTTGGTGACGGCAAGGCCGACATGAACAGTGAGGCCGGCGACGTTCTCTTCACAGCATACCTTCAGATGGCCCGCGCTGGTATCGCAGCTCTAGAGTTCTGGGATCCCAAGAGCAGGAAGTGGGGTCAAGCCCACATGCAAGCTCGCTTCTCCATCTTGCGCACATTCCTCAATGCCGGTGTCGAGTTCTGCCAGCTGGAATGGGAAAAGGACGATCTCTCCGACCTGACCATCCGCCTTGAGCGTGATCGTATTCTGGATCTAGGTCGCCCTGCCGTAAATGACTACCTCCAGAAGCTGCACATCTACAAGGCCACTGCAGACTACGCAGCTGGTAAGAGGATGTACGACGAGATCACCACTGTTGAGCCCTTCTACGAGAACATGGTCAGGCCGGCCGTGCTTAAGAAGAAGACACCCAGGAAGGTCTTCGTCCAGGCAAACACTGTCGAGAAGGACGGCAAGATCGACTTGGTTGAGTACGACGCGACCAACAAGGGCATGATCCAGAGCTGTGCGGACAGAGAGTATGTATAAATATGTCAGTCGAGCTGATTAAGGGCGTTTCCTCAAGTCTCATGACGATGACAGTCGTGGCTGGGCTTGATGCATAAGACCGGAGTATGAGTGGCTATGAGTACATGAAATACAAGTCATTTACGATGTTACAAAGACTAAATATATGAACAGTCGCAGTCAGACTTTCGATTACTCAACTCGTCGTACGAACAATCGGTAGCCATGTGGAAGTGGGTTACGGACATTTAAATCCACCTTGCAGTCTCCATCCCTCGCGTCCTGTCATCTAAAACTCCGACGAGCTACGCGCGTGAATGTTCTTCCGACACTTGACAGGTGCGGATACCAGCTTCCGTGCATAATAGTCGCAAAGCAAGCGAATACGCCTGACATTGCTGCTCCCGGGGCAACCTTGGATCATTTGCAGCATCACATTCTTAAAGACGGTATTACTGTTCCGTGAATCAGACATGCACAGAGGGCATGGCCAGGATACTGGCAACTCAAACACCGACATGTCTAAGACCGGGCAAAACATTGCCGAGATGTGCTTGGTGTGCTTGTAGCGCCGGCATATGCTACGCTAGCGCAGGTCTACCAAAGTGCGGAGAGACGAAACGTGCTAGCCCAGGGTCTGCCATCCGCCCTACCCGTTCCGAAGAGAACGCCGAGGTCTGCATTATTCTTCCACCGCTCAAGCGCTATCTCTATATGAAGCCAGATCAACTGACCAGCGATTAGCTCGAGGCTGATCGCGAAAAGATGAGCGACTAGGTTACGACCTAACAGCAGTGTGGTGTAGTCATTCGGTCCGACGTGGATTACACGTTCATCGACTACACGTGCGAACACCTGGGCAGACACCGTCAACACCTAAGTCGCGCGATTAGGAACGTCCGGTAACAATGGTCCCACGTCTGTTTCCAAGAACAGGATTCATCAGGGCTCGAGCGCGACAGCCGAAATGATCCAACTTCCAGAAGCAGGGCAAACATGTTCACGGTCCCTAGCACAATGATAGCATACCGGCAACAGTACCTGAAGAGAACGAGATTGCAGGGATCTGGATAGCTGTCAAACTACTCACAGTCCCTGTGGCGTTCTTGACTGCGCGCCGCTGTCATTTGGAGCGTGCGTTAGCGCCATGAGCTGGTGCTTTACCATGCCCCTATCATCACCAAGCGCTGGTCCTTCCGCGCTGCTAATGGAGGAAATCAACACTAAGGCGCAGA
>Ga0265798_10007357_pt1 | contig 14252 bp, 15 predicted proteins | sample P3T30metagenome_FD_192430 | JGI IMG/M metagenome (GOLD analysis project Ga0265798, IMG submission 192430) | Plant litter microbial communities from East Loma Ridge, Irvine, California - P3 T30 | ecosystem: Environmental > Terrestrial > Plant litter > Unclassified | place: USA: California...
CCTCGGGAAACCGGGGCGGCCGTTTTGTATTTCAGATAGTACTTTTTCAACGCTTATGAAAGCAGCTAGCAAAATATAATGGCATTATGTCGCTATGATTTTCCAACGAGAAGTATTACTTGTAGAAGAGAAGCTAAAAACAGTGCTTAGTGAGCAAGACAGAGCCATGCTACTAAACAGAATTTATGCTATCAAAACTGCTCAAAAATTATTTGATGAATGTTTTGAATATGAAATAAATCCTAACGCTATGTGACGTGGAATTCCAATGCCAAAACATCAATTTTTGGAATATCAACTAGTAGAAGATTCCGATGCAGACAATCAGGGTGATTGGCAGGAAATACCGGATATTCGACCAATTGGTGGTAATGTGCTGATTGGATAGATAAGAAACCATCTTTCCCATACTGGTGCGAGTTTAGCGTAGCGTAACTCGTGACGGGTTTTCGGGGGAGGCTGTGCCTCCCATAGAACGAAAGACTCGGGCGGCGCGGTGCCGCCTTGCCGCTGGGGCGGCAGTGGAGGTGCAACCTCCACGGTATGGCCAGTCACGAGTTACGCTACGCTAAACTCGCGCCAGTGAAAAATGGTATTGCCTTTGTTGCCCGATAAAATCTGTATGCTGCGTTGGATTGACGTGCTAAAATTTGCTAAGTACAGCAACCCCGAGCCACCGCGCCGCGTGGAAAAGTCGGCGGCCGAGTGGCAGGTGCAGCTCACGCCCGCGCAGTTTCGAGTGCTGCGGCAGCACGAGACGGAGCCGCCGTATCGCAATGCCTATTGCCGCTCCTACGAGCCAGGGATTTATGCCTGCGCTGGCTGCGGCAGCTTGTTATTCGATTCGGCAACGAAGTACCACGCGATATCGGGTTGGCCGAGTTTCAGCCAGCCGCTGGCTAAGAATGCCATTCGCTACGCTTTTGATGCTAGCCACCACATGCAGCGCATCGAGGCGCGCTGCAATGTGTGCGGCGGGCACCTAGGCCACGTTTTTCCTGATGGCCCCGAGCCTAGCGGGCTGCGCTATTGCATGAACTCGGAAAGCTTGGTGCGGCAGGATGCAGTAGCCGACGCAAGCCTGAAATCAGATGAAAAACAGCCCTAGCCGCAACCTGCGCAAGCCGTAGCAGTTAGCAAGCAAGTACTACCTGTATTTCCAACTCCTATGAATCAGCGCACGCTCGGCAAAACCGGCTTCTCCATTTCTGAAATCAGCCTCGGCACCTGGCAGGTGGGTGGCAAATGGGGCGAGCCCTTCAGCCACGATAATGCCGACCACATCCTGAATGCCGCCGTCGATGCAGGCATCAATTTTATCGACACGGCCGACGTATACGGCGATGGCGAGAGCGAGAAAGCCGTAGGCCGCCTTGTGCGCAGCCGCGCCGGCGAGCGCATCTACGTGGCTACCAAGTGCGGCCGGCGCTTGCAGCCCCACACCGCCGAGGCGTATCAGCCCGCCGCCTTGCGCGGCTTCGTGGAAGACAGCCTCCGCAACATGCAGCTCGAAACCCTCGACCTCATTCAACTGCACTGCCCGCCCACGGAGGTGTACTACCGCCCCGAGATTTTTGAGCTATTTGACCGTTTACAGGAGGAAGGCAAAATTCAGCACTTGGGTGTGAGCGTGGAAAAGGTAGAAGAAGGCTTGAAAGCCATCGAATACCCCAATGTGACTACGCTGCAAGTGATTTTCAATATGTTTCGGCAGCGGCCCACGGAACTGCTGTTTAAAGAAGCGCAGCGGCGCGATGTGGGCATCATCGTGCGGGTACCGCTGGCTAGCGGGCTACTCACGGGCAAATTTTCGGCTCAAACGGAGTTCGCTAAGGATGACCATCGCAACTTCAACCGCAACGGTGAGGCGTTCGACAAGGGCGAAACCTTTTCGGGCGTGGACTATGCCACTGGCCTCGCCGCCGTGGAAGAACTGAAAAAACTCTTCCCGAATCAGCCACAGCTAGCCCCGCTGGCCCTGCGCTGGATACTCATGTTTTCCGAGGTAAGCTGCATTATTCCCGGCGCTTCCAAGCCTGAGCAACTGCTTTCCAACTTGAAAACGGAAGAATTGCCGTCTCTCACAAGCGAGCAAATGGCTGGCGTGCGCGCCATCTACGACCGCATGATTCGGCCGCAGGTACATCAGCTGTGGTAGCGCTGTAACCCACTAAACAAAAAAGGAACGTCGTGCTGCGCTTGCCGAAGCACGACGTTCCTTTTTAAAGTGCCTCTTGCTGATTTTAGTGCCAGCTAATCACTTGGTGGGTAGCTTAATACGGTACAAGCGGAACGGATAATCTACCTTGCTCTGCCCACCATTCCACTTGGGCGCGCGGTTGATTTGGGTGGCAGTGAGGTAGAGGTAGCCGTCGGGGCCGAGGGCGAAGGTATCGGGCCAGCTCAGGCGCGGGTCGTGCGTGAGGGTTTCGAAGCGGCCGGCGGGCGTCACGCGCCGGATAGCGTAGTTGGGCGAGTCGGAGAGGTAGATGTTGCTGGCCGCGTCGGCCAGCATGCCGTGGCTAACGCCAGTTTCGCCCACGGTTTCGACGTGGCTGGCTAGCTCGGCGGGCGTGAGGGCGGGGTTGGCCAGGTACTCAGCTTCGATGCGGTAGAGCTTGGTCTGGTTGATGGCGCGGTAGTAGAAGTACTTAAAATCGTGCGTCAGGGCAATGCCGTTGACGTTGCTGCTGAAGGGTTTACCGGTTTTGTCCTTTACTTCTTTACCGTCCAGGCGTAGCACGAAGTCGGGCTCGGCGGCTGTCGATTTATGGCCTTGGAGCACAATGCGGCTTTTGCCGGTGCGCAGGTCAAGCACCACGAGGGCGGCCAGCATGGGGTCGGAGAGGTAGGCTAGCTGGCGGCGCGTGTCGATGCGCACGTCGTTGAGGGCAGTGCGCTCGCGGGGCAAGTCTTCGAAGCGGTAGGTGCGCTCCACTTTATTAGTAGCCAGGCTGATTTTTAAGAGCTTAATGCCTGCAATAACCGGGGTTTGGTCATCGGGGTTGCTAGGGTCAAGCACCCACAGGTTATCGTCGGCATCGACTACGGCCGCCTGCACGTTCACGAAGCGCGTAGTAGCCTGGGTAGAATCCCACTGGTTCCACAGCGCATTGGGGTAGGGGATACGCTGGCCGTTGACCAACTCTACTAAGCCGTAGTTGTAAGAATAATTTTTATCGTTTTTCTTTTTAGGAAACGTCATAAAAATTCGCCCCTTGTGCGAAATGCCAAGCCCAATGGGTTGGTAGCGCCCCATTTGGGATACTTCTTCCAGCGGTATCTTAAGGTCTTGAGCAGTAGCTGCTAGCATAAGAAAGGAGCCGGATAGGGTAAGTAGCGTACGAAGCAGCAGCATAAATAAAGGGGGCAGGGAAGGCGGGGATAACTTGCCTACGGCCAGGTTTTGCGTAGAGTTGGCGCCGTGCGGTGGGCTAGCGAGTAGGCGCAACCCTAGGCAATGGGTTGGGGTACGCACAGCAGTTTTAGCCCCGGCCGGGTCGGCCCTCCCTTCTTAGCTATGCGTACCGGTATCCTCTCCATCTTTGGGCTAGCGCTGGCGCTGGCCGCCCACCCGGCGCTGGCCCAGGCGCCGCGCTACCTCACTACCGGGCGCATCGTGCGGCAAAGCCCGGCCCTCGACCAGGTGCTGGCCCCCGATGCACGGCTGGAAATCGTGGCGTCGGGCTATTCGCATATCGAAGGCCCGCTGTGGGTGCCCGATAGCAGCATGCTGCTTTTCTCGGATACGCCTTCGCGCACCATCTACCGCTGGAAGGTGCAGGGCGGCCAGTCTAAGTTCTTGGAAGGCAGCGGCTACACCGGCCGCATGCCTTATAGCAAAGAGCCCGGCAGCAACGGTATGACGCTCGACGGGCGGGGCAACCTGCTCATCTGTGAGCACGGCGACCGCCGCGTGGCTAGCCTGCCTGTTGGCCAAACGAGTGGCAAGCGCACCGTCACCGACAACTTTCAGGGCAAGCGCTACAACAGTCCTAACGACGTAGTGCTGGCCGCCGACGGCGCTATCTATTTCACCGACCCCGCCTTCGGCCTGCCTAAGCAGGCGCAGGACCCACTCCGTGAGCTACCCTTCACGGGGGTATTTCGGCGCGCCGCCGATGGGCAGGTGACGGCCGAGGTTACCGACGTGCCTTTTGCCAATGGCCTGGCTTTCAGCCCCGACAATCGTACGCTGTACGTGTCGAATGCCGATTCTCTGCGGCCCATCATCATGGCCTACGAAGTGGGTAAAAATGGCAAGCTGAGTAAGCCCCGGCCATTTTTTGATATGACCAAGCTGCCCCGGGCCCATTTCAAGGAAGTGCCCGACGGCCTGAAGGTGGACAAAGCTGGCAATGTGTACGCTACGGGCTTTGGGGGCCTGCTCATCATCTCGCCCCAGGGCCAGCTGCTGGGCACCGTTGATGCGGGCGAGGTGGTGTCGAACTGCGCCTGGGGCGAAGATGGCCACGTACTCTACCTCATGGCTACCACCTATGTATGCCGCCTCCAGACGCTGGCGCAGGGCGTGCCGGGCCGGTAGCTAGAGCGTTGCTACCTGGCTAGCCCGTGTTTCGCGGGGTTTTTGCACAAGGTAATAATAAGCCAAAATGGCTAAGCCAATGGTAAAGGGAATGATGGCTAGGTGCTTGCCATCGGTGAGGGTGCCGATGCGAACCGTGTCAAACCCAAAAAACTCGCTGAGCATCCAGTAGGAGTTGGCTGATATCCAGAACACGATGGCCAGGTTGTGGGCCAGTTCCGACTTGAGCGCGCGGGTGCGCCAGGCGATAACGAGCGCAATGCCCAGCGTGGGCACAATCATGGCGATGCCCAGTGTTTTCCACACCATGCACCAACTGATGTCCTTCACGAGCCAAAACAGGATGTGCGTGTTTTCCATCTGGCGATATTTGGCCGGGATGGCGTAAACTTATTCGGTGGGCTGGGCCATGCGGGGGAAGCGTAATGGTGAGGGTTACTTTTGAAAGAATTGCGTACTAGCAAATAAAATTAGCCCTTTCTTATGTCGCCTGTGCTGCGCAAAATTGTAAAAATAACAGCTTACTCAGTGGGTGCCCTAGTGGGCACGGTGGCCGTTTACTGGGGTGTGGCCCAGGTATTATCGCGCATTCCGGTGGCGGCCGAGCCTACTACTGAGGCTGCTACGGTCCCGTTCTTCATTCGCTCCAATGGGGTGCACACCGACTTGGTAGTGCCCGTAAAAAGCAGCTTTATCGACTGGAGCCAGCAGATGCCCTACTCCAATACGCAAGCCAATGACACCACCTATCGCTTCGTGGGCATTGGCTGGGGCGATAAAGGCTTTTACCTTGAAACGCCCACCTGGGCTGAGCTAAAGCCCAGCACGGCTATCCGGGCGGGTTTCTGGCTGGGTAGCTCGCTCATGCACGCCACCTACTACCGCGAGGCCGACCTGGTGGCCGGCCCCCAGTGCGTGCCGCTGCGCCTCACGCCCACCCAGTACCGCCGGCTCATCGCTTACATTCAAAAGAGCTTTCAGCGCGATTCTACTGGTAAGTTCAACTGGATTCCGGGCCATAGCTACGCCGACCACGATGCCTTTTACGAAGCCAACAGCCGCTACAGCGTACTCAACACCTGCAACACCTGGGCTAATAAAGGCCTGAAAGTCAGTGGCCAAAAAGCCAGCCTTTGGACGCCCTTCGACACTGGCATTCTCTATCAATACCGCAACGACAAGTAGGCAAAGCGCTAGCTGCTAGCCGCCAACTCTTGCAGCACCTGCGGCACGCCCACGCTAGCGGCCTCCACCACGTAGCGCACCCCGCGCCGGCCACTCACCTCGGGCTGGTGCGGGTCGATGACATATACCGGGCAATGGGCCGGGGCGTAGTGCAGCAGCCCGGCCGCCGGGTACACCTGCAACGACGTACCTACCACGAGCAGTGCATCGGCGGTAGCCACCGTTTCGGCAGCTTCCTCGATGGCGGGCACTAGCTCGCCAAACCACACGATGTGTGGGCGCAGCTGCCCGCCATCGGGTGCCAGGTCGCCCACAGTGATGTCGCCGGGGCAGTCAAATACAGCCGTCTCGTCCTTTACCGAGCGCATTTTATTCAGCATTCCGTGCAGGTGCAGCACCTGCGTAGAGCCGGCGCGCTCGTGGAGGTCATCCACGTTTTGGGTGATAATGCTCACCGTCCAGCCCGGTGCTTCCTCGAAGCCCGCCAGGGCCAGGTGAGCAGCGTTGGGCGCCACGGTACGCGCCTGGGCCCGGCGCTTATTATAAAAGTCGAGCACCAGCGCCGGGTTGCGGGCAAAGGCTTCGGGCGTGGCTACGTCCTCAATACGGTGCTCTTCCCACAGCCCATTGGTGTCGCGGAAGGTGCGAATGCCGCTTTCGGCCGATACGCCGGCGCCGGTAAGTACTACGAGGTGAGGCATATGCTTACTGCTTAAGTGCAAGGTGATTACGGCTGGCTTTGGGGCAAGCCAGCCGGATACGGTTAAATGACGGCCACGACAAAGCAGTTGCTTTGGTAAAATCCAACCCTCCCGATACGCTTCTGGGCACCTGCGGGGTTAGCCAGCGGTCAGTAAAAAATTAATCATTAAAAACGCTTCCGTAGCGCCGCTCGGCAAAGTCGCGCAGGCGCTGAAAGGCTGCGTCTACCTCCTGGGCATCCTCACTCAGCAGGTTGCCATAAACCACGCGGTCGGTAGCGCGCAAGGCGCGGCGCACATCCTCGTCGTTCTGGAAGTATTCAGTTAGCTCCTTAGTGGTAAGTGAGTTGAGGTTGGCATCTTCCAGGCTGGATAAGTAATTTTTCCAGAGTGCTACCGTGCGTTCTACCAGCGGGGCCGAGCGGGAGAGCGTGAAGCGCTCGGCATTGCGGGCAAACTGTGTGAGAAAATACACGTGGTTTTTGCGGCGCTTGTAGCGGCCATAGCGCTGGCGCCAGCGCCGGCCATACAGCGCCCACGCCCCACCGCCCAGCGCCAGCAAGCCCGCCAGCCCCGCCAGCCAAAAGGGGTAGTTGACGGCCGGTGCCAGCGGTAGCTCGCGGTACTCGGTGCGTAGCGTGGGCGGCCCGGCCGCCTGGCCCGAGTATAAGGTAGGCGCCAAGCGATGCAGCCGTACCTGCGCCACCGGGGGCAGCAGGCGCAGGGTATCGTTGGCGCCGTGTAGCAGCAGCACCGGCAGTTGCAGCGCCTGCACCGGAGCCAGCGAAAACGTGCGCAGGTGATACACTGCCCGGTCGAGGCTGCGGCCATGCTGGGTGCGGGTGGGCAGCCAGCGCCGCCCCACGTACTCAAACGAGCCAAATGCGGCCAGTGAATCCGGAAAAACCACCTCGGCCCTGGGGTCGTGCAGGTAGCTCAGCTCGTAGTCGATGGGCTGGCCCACTTCCACCACCGCCCGCGAAAACCGGCCCACTGGCCCGTCGCCCCGGCCCGCCCGGCCCACCAGTGGCCCCGCCAGGCCCAAAGCCAGCAGGAAGCCAGCCGTCAACTGGCTTTTTAGTAAAAGCGAAAGGAGTGGGCGCCGCTGCATAGCTCTTATCCGCGGCGCTGCCGAAACAGCCCCACCAGCTGGGGTACAAAATCTTCATCGGTGCGCAGCGTGAGCAAGCTCACGCGCTGGCGGCGGCAGAGCGTGCGCAGCGCCAACAGCCGCGCCTGGGCCTGCGCCACGTACTGCGCCTGGAAGGCCGGGGCCGAGGTATTGACCCAGCGCAGCAAGCCAGTTTCGGCGTCGCGCAGCGGCACAATGCCCAGGGCCGGAAACGCCACCTCCTGCGGGGCCAGCAGCTGCACCACCACTAGGTCGTGCTGCCGGGCTAGCATGGTTAGCTCGCGCTCGTAGTTCTCGTCGATAAAATCGGAGATGAGTACCACCAGGCTGCGCCGCTTTACCAAGCTCAAAAGCTGCCGGATGCCGGTGCTCAGGCTTGTGTGCTGCGAAGTAGGCTGAAGGCCATATAAGCGCTGTAATAGCGCATAGGCGGCGCGCAGGCCCTTGGCGGGCGGCAAGTACAATTCTTTTTGGTCAGAAAACGCCAGCAGGCCCAGGGCCGCATCCTGGCGGGCCGCCGACAGGGCCAGCACGCCGGCCAGGTCGCGGCCCTGGTCGAGCTTGCACTGGCTACCAGCCGCGCCCCGGCCCACGCGCTGCGACGCGCTCACGTCGAGCGCCACCAGCACCTGCTGCTCGCGCTCTTCCTTGTAGGTTTTGACGAAAGTGCCGTGGCCTTTGCTGCTCACTGCCCAGTCGATAGCCCGCACTTCGTCGCCGTATTGGTAAAGGCGCACGTCGTCAAACTCCAGCCCGTTGCCCCGAAAAACGGAGCCGAAATTGCCTTGCAGCTGGGCTTCTACCGCTTGGCGCATCCGTATTTCGAGGTGGCGCAGGCGGCGTACCAGCGCCGTGAGGCTGGCGGGCAGGGGCGAGGCGGAGGCAGCGGCGGGTGGCATAGGGGCGAAGCTACGGCGCGGGGTTAATTTTGGGCGTGAAATTGTCGCTGACTTCCTTGCTACTGGGTGCTGGGCTACTGCTCGCCACCAGCTGCGACCGCCCCGAACTGGTGCCGCCGCCGCCCAACCTACTTTCGAAGGAGCAGCTGACCAGCCTGCTCATCCGATTTCACGTGCTGGAAGCGCGGGTAGAGTCTAGCCGCCTGGCGCCCGATTCGGCCCGGGCGCTGTTTCAGGCGCAGCGCCGCCTTATACTGGGGCACTACAAGCTAGCGGAAGCCGACTCGTCGTTTGAGCGCAGCTACCGCTACTACGCCATCCACGGCAAAGACCTGGACGAGATTTACGCCGCCATTATCGACTCGCTGGCCGCCCGCGAAAAGAAAATGGGCGGCAACCCGACCCCGCCGCGCTAGCCACTGCTAGTGCAGCCGGCTGCCGTTGGGCACGGGCGCGGCCACGGCCATAAGCACGGTGTGGCCGTCGGCATCGGGCGCGCCCAGCACCAGCACCTCCGAGCGCATCGGCCCTATCTGCTTGGCCGGGAAGTTGACCACCGCCACCACCTGCCGGCCCAGTAGCGTGGCGGGCGTGTAGTGCTGCGTGAGCTGGGCGCTCGACTTTTTACGGCCGATTTCGGGGCCAAAGTCTATCACTAGCTGGTAGGCCGGGCGGCGCGCCTCCGCAAATTCGCGGGCTTCTACAACGGTGCCCACCCGCAGGTCAACGGCTTCAAAATCAAGCCAGCTTATGGTGTCTTTTGGCATAGATGGGGGTGAGAAAGAAGCACCAAAAGCCGAAATTACGCAATTCAAGGCGTTCGCTTTTGCTGCTTCCCGTTCGAGTGCCGGGTCGAAATCCCGCTAGGCGTCCTTCTCAGCAAAGGCGGCCAGGTCGCGCAACTGCTGGCTCACCTGGGCTTCCCACTGGGCCTGGCGCTCGTGCTGGAGGCCGTGGTTGGTGTCGCGGTCGTAGGCATCTTCGGCCTGCTGCCAGGCAGCGTAGGCCGCTTGGCTGATGCGGTCGAAAGTCGAGCCTAGCTGGTCGCAGGGCGTGTGCATGGCACCCAGCTGCTGGCGCAGGCGGCGGGCATATACCTCAGCGATGTCGAAGTGCAGCTGCTCGTGGCGCAGCAGCGCGGGCGTCATGGTCGCTGGCTCGCGCACCCACGAGGTAGCGGGGTCGAAGCTGGCCTGGGCCGTGCCGGCAAATACGTTGCTGCGGCAGGTTGCACCCGTGTTGATGTTGGCCGACGTCAGGGCCGCGTGGCCTTGGTTGGGCTTGGGGCGGCCCCTAAAATCGGCCACGGTGAGCGGCCGGCTGGCCGACCACCGAATGGCGCCGGGCGGCAGCTTTACTTGCTGGGCAGTGGCTGGCCCCGCCGTGAGTAGGAGCAACACGAGAAATTTCCACCAGGTACTAGTCATCAGAAAAAGGCAATGTCGGAGGGTCGATACTGGCCTGCTGGCCCTGCCGGGCAGGTGCTGTAGGCTAGTAGTCGGACAATCAAGCACCGGCTCTGAGTTCCGGGGCTAGCCGGCGGGCTGGCCCCGCACCAGCATTTCTTCGGCTTCGACTAGCTGCCGGGCCGGCGTGGGGGCGCCCGGCGGACGGCGCCCCGGCTCGCTCTGCTGGCGAAAGCGGTGCAGCAGCACGGCGGCCACGATGGTGAGGCCAGTGAGCAAGCCCACCCACACGCCCGGTGCCCCCATTTTCAGCCCAAAGCCCAGGCCGTAGCCCAGCGGCAGCGCAATGGCCCAGTAAGCCAGCAGCGCCACCACCGATGGCACCTTCACGTCTTCTAGCCCGCGCAGGGCGCCCAGGCCCACCACTTGCAGGCCGTCCGACACCTGGAAGGCGGCCGCGATGGTTAGCAGCGTGGCCGCCTGCGCCACCACGGCGGGGTCGGTGTTGTAGTAAGTAGGAATGAAATGCCGGCAGATAATCAGCAGCAGGCCCATGGTGCCCATGAAGCCAAAGGCTAGCCAGTAGGCCGCGAAGCCCGCCTGCCGCGCCCCCGCCAGGTCGCCGCTGCCGCGCAGGTTGCCCACCCGAATGGTTGCCGCCGCCGCAATGCCGCTGGCCGACATATACGTCACGGAGGCTACGTTGATGGCAATCTGGTGGGCGGCCTGGGTAGCTACCCCCAGCCAGCCCATCATCAGGGCCGAGGCGGCGAAGGCGCCCACCTCAAACATCATCTGCACCCCGATGGGCAGGCCCAGGGCCAGCTGCCCACGCAGCTCGGCCAGGCCCGGCCGCAGCCAGGTGCCGGCCTCGGCGGGGCGGCGGGTGCGCAGCTGCTTGGCGCGCAGCACAAACAGAGCCATCATCGCGGCCATCACCACGCGGGAAATCAGCGTGGCCCAGGCGGCGCCCATCAGGCCCAGGGCGGGCGAGCCAAAGTGGCCGAAGATGAAGGCGTAGCACAGCAGCGCATTAAGCACGTTGCCCAAGATGGATAGCTGCATGGCTTGGCTAGTAAGCCCCAGCCCCTCGGCCCACTCCCGAAAGCCCTGAAACACCATGAGCGGCAGCAGCGATAAGCCCACCACGCGCACCCAGGGTGTGGCCAGCGCCACCACCTCGGGGGCTTGGTGCAGGTGCGGCATCACCAGGGGTAGTAGCTGGCTGAGGCCCGCCAGCAGCACGCCCACCAGGGTATTGAGCCAGATGGTGCCCACCAGCAGGTGGCCCAGCGCCGCATTATCGCCCCGGCCATTGGCAGCGGCCACGCGCGGCACCGCGCCCATGCTGATGCCCAGGCCCAGCACCAGCAGCACGGTGGTGGTGCTCACGCCCACGCTCACGGCGGCCAGCGGCAGCTTGCCCGTTTGGCCCACCATCACCGAGTCGCACACGCTCACCAGGATGTGGCCAAGCTGGCTAAGGACGACCGGATAAGCAAGCAGAATAGTAGGGCGGAGGTGGGATTTCACGAGGATAGTTTTAAAAGAAGGGCGCTTGGCGCTATCGCCGCGCCCGCAGCAGGCGGCCAGGTAGCGCCCGCCCAAACAGGCTTGGGACAGCGCAGTGTCCCTTATTCTCAGCGAGAAAGAAATAGGGGACAGCATTTTGAATAAACTTGCCCCCTGTTTTCATTCGTTGAGAAAATAAGGGACAGCGGATGGTAGCTGGCAAGATAATTTCTGGCCAGCGCTTAACGACCTGCGCCAGGCGCTTGCCGCGCCGTGCATACTGCCGAAGCAACTGCGCAGAAGGGGGCGAATTTACGCCCTTAGCCAGCCAGGGCCAGCACCACATCGGCAAAGTCACCGGCTGCGTCCTGAAACACTTCTACTACCCGCAGGCCCGCCGCCGCCGCCAGGCCGGCTATCTGGGGCAGCGTGAATTTGAAGGAACTTTCGGTTTGGATGGCCTCCCAGGCGGCGATTTCGAAGGTTTGGTCCGGCAGCGTGGCCAAGCGGATGGTCTGGGCGCGGCGGCTCACCAGCCACGAGCGCATGGCGCCGGTGCTAGGGTCGTAGTCGGGGAAGTGCTGCCAGGCATCAAGCGCAAAGTCGGCCCCCGCCTCGGCGTTGAGGCGGCGCAGCAAGTTGTAGTTGAACTCGGCCGTGACGCCCTGGGTATCGTCGTAGGCCGCCCGGATGCGGCGCGGGTCCTTACGCAGGTCGAAGCCCACCAGCAGGCGGTCGGCCGGGGTGAGCGGCTGGGCTAGCTCACGCAGAAAAACCACCTGCTCCTCGGGCGTGAAGTTGCCAATATTAGAGCCCAGGAAAAGCACCGCTTTGGCCCCTGGCCGGCTGGCTAGCTGGGTGAGAGCAGCGCCGTATTCGGCGGCCAGCGGCTCGGTGGGCAGGCCGGGCAGCTCGGCGTGCAGCGAGGCCACCAGCTCGTCGATGGCCGAGGGCGAGATATCGACCGGCACGTAGGTGATAGGAGCCGGCTGGGCGAGCAATTCGCGCAGCAGTATTTTGGTTTTCAGGCCGTCGCCCGCCCCTAGCTCGACCACGGCCAGTGGCTGGCCGGCGGCCCCGGCGCCCAGCCCCCGCCCGATGGCTGCGCCCTGCGCCTGAAAAATAGCCAGCTCGGTGCGCGTCGGATAATACTCTGGCAGGCCCATTATCTGCTGAAACAGGCGGCTGCCGGTGGCATCGTAAAAATATTTGGACGACAGGGTTTTCGGCGTTTGGCTAAAACCCTGGGCCAGGTGGGCGGCGAGGTGGTTCAAAATCGTGGGGTGTTGAGTGTTTTCATTGGGCCACAGCAAGGAGGCCCCGACCGGGCCTAGCGGCAAGCAGCCTGCTCTGCCAAGCAAAACCGGCCCAGGCAGCTCCAGGTTAAAACGTTCGCGAGGAATATCTTCGGCTGGGGCGGAAAGCCAGCAGGTAGAGCTCCGCGCCCGCAGTAGCTGAAAAGCTTGTGCGTGCCAGCTGGCCAGGCAGGCTTGGGGGATACGGAAAAGCGCCGGGTGGGGTAGAGGCCAGCTTGTTACCATTGTAAAAAGCCGCCGCGCCTGCCCCGCCGCCCTACTGCGCTGCCGCCACTTGGGGCTGGCCCTGGGGCGCCCCGTCGGTGCGGCGCGGCGGGTGAATCCAGCTGCTCACCTTCATTTGAACCACCCCAAAAAAAGCCTCTTTAAAAATGCCTTTCGACATTTTGGACTGTCCCCGCGTGCGGTCAGTGAAGATGATGGGCACCTCCTTGATGCGGAAACCCAGGCGGTAGGCCAGCCATTTCATTTCAATCTGAAAGGCGTAGCCCACGAAGTGAATGCGCGTGAGGTCGATGGCGCGCAGCACCCGTACCGAGTAGCACTTAAAGCCCGCCGTGGCATCGTGGATGGGCATGCCCGTGATGAGGCGCACGTACTTGGAGGCAAAATACGACATCAGCACCCGGCTCATGGGCCAGTTGACCACGTTTACGCCGTCGCTGTAGCGCGAGCCGATGGCGAGGTCGTAGCCCTGCACGGCGCAGGCTTCGTGCAGGCGCAGCAGGTCCTGCGGGTTGTGCGAGAAATCAGCATCCATCTCAAACACATACTCGTAGCCCCGCGCCAGCGCCCAGCGAAAGCCAAAAATATACGCCGTGCCCAGGCCCTGCTTGCCCGCCCGCTCTTCCAGGAAGAGCCGGCCTGCAAACTCGGGTAGCAGGGCGCGGGCCAGCGCACCCGTGCCGTCGGGCGAACCGTCGTCAATTATCAGGACGTGGAAGTCTTTCGGCAGCGAAAACACTGCGCGAATAATAAGCTCCACATTTTCCCGCTCGTTGTACGTCGGAATTAATACCAGTCCGGCGGCCGTATTACTCATCGCAAGCAAAGATACGGGGCGTGGGAATAGGGTTGCGTATTCGCGGGAAGGAAGGCAGAATTTGCAGCAAGTAATAGCGGGCAGCCGCCGGGCGCGGCTACTCATTACTCACGCTGCGTGCTGGCTTTTTAGGGTCTGCGCCAGTTGGCGGGCGTGCTTTACACAATCGGGCACGCTTACGCCGGCCTGCCAGTTGGCCACGGCCACAATGCCCTCGGCGGCCAGCGGGGCCACCGCCGCCCGCGCCGCCGCCAGGTGGTGGTCAAACTGCGGGATGCTTTGCGGCCAATAGGCGCGGCCCTGCCAGCGCGGCGCCCCACTGATGCCGTAGAGCCGGCTCAGCTCGGCGTGCACTGCCGCTAGCTGGGTGGCCTCCGGCTCCTGGGCCTGCCGGGCAAACTGCGCCCCGCCCACGAAGCTGGTAAACAGCACCTGCCCCGCCGGCACCCGGTCGGGAAACAGCGAGCTGGTCCAGATAGAGCCGGCCGAATACGTGCCCTCCACCTTCGGATT
>Ga0265798_10007358_pt1 | contig 14251 bp, 8 predicted proteins | sample P3T30metagenome_FD_192430 | JGI IMG/M metagenome (GOLD analysis project Ga0265798, IMG submission 192430) | Plant litter microbial communities from East Loma Ridge, Irvine, California - P3 T30 | ecosystem: Environmental > Terrestrial > Plant litter > Unclassified | place: USA: California...
GCGATCTTGAAGTTAGTGTTTCGGAACATGTACTTCAAATCGAATCGCTTGGTCCTCTGCAGCATCAAGACGAGAACTTCCTCGTGCATCTTGTGGCTCACGAAAGCGAGGTTTGGTAGCCAACCCTTTGGGCAACGGCCTGTGCTAGCGTTCGGAAACACCTTGCGGTTCTGATTGTCGCAAGCGATGAGCACGTTGGGATACTCCCACTTGCAGCACGGATTGCTGAATTCGTCGTAGTGCTGATGCTCGCTCAGGCGACCAGCATCACACTCCATCAAAGCATACTCGTGCATGATGGACTCGCGGAGCTCTCCAGGTAAGTAGAGGAACTTCTGGAACCAGTCCGGACAGACGTAGGTTGTGTATTCAACTACCTCGGAAAACTCGCGGAATGCGGCGATTTCCGGGTCGTTCCAGTTGTCGAAGTCGTTGGTGTACTCCAAATACGAGCCGCATGTTGTACGAAGATCGGAGAAGATGAACCCCAGAATGTTTTCAAACACGTCTTCGAACCTATCCATGTAGGTTATGGCTGTTGGGAAAACGCGCCACTCCTCTATGCCTGTTATATACGCAGTCTCGTCCACGCAATAGTCACACCAACACTGGCATTCCCATTCATCCCAGTAATCCTCATCCGAGTCATCCAAATCTCTCGCTCTGTTATAGCAATGGTCATAGCGGTTGCCCCATGCACTCCAGAAACAAGTTTTCTCGTATGAAAGAACGAGATCGGAGAAGATGGCATCTTCGATCGGTGTGTATCCCATGTGACGGTACACAGTCAATAGGGAGTCCGGCAGGGGTGGGTAGGAGAGCATGTCTCGCGGCGGAGGGTCGTAGGCATGCTTCATACATTGCATACCAGCTCTTGCCAATTTGGAGAATTCGCCATCGGCCAAAGTTCTCTGATGATACACCGTGCATATACTGATCATGTCTTGGAACACATTGTTCTCTGTGGTAGAAGGATCGTTCCAGTCTTCCACGGAGTCGTGCTCGTTACTGTATTCGATATAGCCTTCGGCAGTCAACGTAAGATCATGAAATGCCTCAAGCAAGACGGGATCCGGATCCTCGGTGGGGTATCTAGGAGTGAAGCTCTCCTCAACTGTCTTTACGAAAGACGTGTAGGACTTTTGGATGTCCTCCTAGTAATTATAAGTATAGCCAGCGGTAGCAATGAGTTCAAGAGACTTACCGACACGGGGTATTCAATCAGTTTAACCATGATTGCTCTGGATATAGTTGGTATGTGAACCCTTTGGAAAGATTCAAGACTTTGGAGTTGAGTGGAGTGATCAGTTGGGAAATAGCAATGCCCCCAAAGAGCTGGGCCTGATATAGAACAAGGAGAGAGTGCTAGGCAGAAGGAGGCCCTCTAGCAGAAGCAGGGGCGTTTTGCATTCACTGCATCGTATATTAGTCTGTGCATTCTTGCCCCTTCGCAGAACAGGCACGAAGACCGTGGTTCTCTAGGGCGGGGGCAAAAGCACTCAGGGATATGCTGCGAATCGGCCTCGACCAGCTTGATGTTGACAAACTGAATAGATGGCTTGTATCGTGACCGCGCACAAACGATTGCTTGGAACATGACACATCAAGTCGTAGTTCGATCTGCGTGCTTCGGAAGTTGTCGTAACACAGTTCGCCGGAGTTGTTAGGTCAATAATTCAGCGAGTGAACAGAGGTGGAACAACCACGCAGAGAAAACACACATGTTCCTAGCTGTGCCTTAAGATCGAGCATTTTCATAAGGAGGGTACGGGGATGTCACTGTTTCATCACTTCACAAGACTGCGGGACTGCAAGAATTATAATGATGAAGGTCGTAAGTATAGACATTACTGAATCATCTTCCTAGCCTACTCGATTACTATCTCGCCCTCTTGCTTCATATCACGGCTGCTTGCTCCAATCCAAACCGCATATCGGCCCCTCTGGAGCTCCCAAGCCTGAGCAGTAACGTTCCAGACACTCAGATCGCGTCGGTCTAATGTGAACTCGACCTCTCGGCTTTCGCCAGGCTGCAACAAGCCAACGCGTTCGAAACCTCTCAGCTGCTTCGCCGGCGCATTTGGTACGCCCAAGTATAGCTGCGCTACTTCGTAGCCAGCGACCTTGCCGGTGTTGGTAATGGTGACTGTGGCGCGGTACAGGACTTGCCATAGCCAAGGGTGACCTCCTTGTACAATGGGTACAGACGCTGACGGGAAAGCAGCGAGACTTGCGTTCGCAACAGGCTCAACTGTCATGTTCGCATAGCCGAATGTCGTGTACGAAAGTCCGTAACCGAACTCATACTGCGGCGTGATATTCTGCGCGTCAAAAGCGCGGTAGTCGATGTACAAGCCCTCGGTGAAATCTGACTGCAAAAATGCCGGGATGGAAGGGTCGAGAGTCGAATTGAGAAGGTGGCCGTAATCGGACTCTTGCTTTGCGACAGTGTACGGCAAACGTCCGGATGGGTTCACATCGCCGTAAAGAACGTCGGCGATGGCGTTACCGCTTTCCTGGCCTGGAACACCCGCGAAAAGGACGGCGGTGACGTTGGGGTGGTCAATCCATGCGTCAACGGTGCGGATGCCGGCGGAGTGCAGTACAACAACAGTGTTTGAGCAGTTGGTTGCAACGTTGTTGACAAGCTGGTCGCTGAACTCGTCTGTAAGAGAAGTGCGATCGAAACTTTCCGAAGCGTATGCGTTGATGAAGACGAGGCATGCGTCAGCATTTGCGTACACGGTCGGGTTCACGCCAAAGAAGTCCCATCGTACAGTTCCACGATCCGCAATTACGCGATTCTGGATGGCGTTGAACGGGCTGATAACATAAGGTGGGGTGCTGGAGCCCGATCCACCTGCCGTAATGAGGGTGCCGTTGAGCGTGTTCCAGCCGAAATTCTCTTCATAGCCACCACCGAACCGGGATGGGTTGTTCCATGGCTGAGACTTTACTTCAGCATCGTAGCCGTAGATGTTCAAGAAGCGGGGGTGTTGAAGTGGTAAAGTGTTGTTGACGTTCTTGACCAGCACGGTTCCGGCAGCTCCGATCTCTCGGATGAGAGATGCGTGATCTTCGCGCACGTCAACGATTTCGTGTTCGACGTTGTATGGGTAGACGGCGTTCTCGGGGAAACCCTTATCTTGGTTGAGATAGAACCAGGCTGCGAGTAGTCTTGTGTTCATGTCGTCGAGCCTCTCTGTGGTAACGGATCCGTTGTTCACCGCATCGGTAAGGTTCTCGCCCCAAAATTTGGCAACAGGCATCACTACGTCAAGACCAGCATTTGCTGAGGCGACACCGGCATGCTGCGCATCCCAGTCAGATACCACGAAACCCTCGAAACCCAACTCTTCCTTCAGAATTCCGTTCATAAGCTTGCTGTTCTGGCATCCGTATGAATTGTTGATTCGCTGGTATGAGCACATCAAGGAACCGGCTCCTTCACGCAGGGCATCCATGAATGGCCAAGCATAGAGCTCGTGTAGTGTGCGATCGTCCACGTTTGAAGAGACGGCCTCGCCTTCGTCACCAGGGCGTCGCCTGTACTCTTGTTCTTGCGCAAGCCAATGCTATTGATACGATCAGCCTAGACTCTTATAGTATTTACGATGTCGCCTACCTTTGGTGTAGCAATCACGCCCTCTTTTTGTGTGCCTCTGGTGATGAGACCACCGCCAATACCAGCAAGATACGGGTCAGCACCAAGGCCTTCCCAGTTCCGACCTCCGCGCGCGACTCTTCCGATAGGGCCGATGAATGGGCCGAGAGCAACGTGAATGCCCTTTCCTCTGTACTCTCTGCCGAGAGCATGGCCATATCTGAGCATAAGATCTCGATCGAACGTAGCTCCAAGATGAATGCCAGCAGGGAATGACGAGACAAACTCTTGTCCTCGCACGCCGGCAGGTGCATCCGCGAAACATAGCTCTGGGATCTGAAGACGAGGTACAGCTCCCGTTTGGCCTACGCAAGGACCGGAGACGCCATGTGTGAGGTTCGACTTCTCCTCTAGCGTCAATTGTGCCACGAGGTCTCTCGCTCGAGCATATGCGGATGCCCAAGAAGACGAGGTTGTTCCATTGCCGACAGCTGTCTATTGTTAGTCTTTTGACCTTCGATCATGACCAAAACACTCACGGGTCGGATATACTGGCGGACTAAGTCCATAGAATGGAACCTCCGACTCGTTGGTGTATCCTTGTGAGACCGCTAGATTTGGCAGTAGAGCAAAGCTCACCGCAACTGCGCTGGAGTATCTCATCTTGCGAAACTTCCGTCTGCAACACGATGATCGCAGTCCTTGGATTCACGGGTAGCTAAATACTTCCGAAAATTTTGCATGCATCTCGCGATCTACCCACGTCATTCGGGATTCCACCGGAATACCATATGGGCCTCGTGACGAGCCATCCGCAATGCTACCGTTCTCCCCAACCGTTCTCCGCATTTTGCCTTGGCGGAGAGGGGAGAGCGGATACAAGTGTCGATGGTTGCTGGATGGAGGATGGTCGGCACGACTGCAAATGCAGGTGGCTGTTGCCGACAGGCTAGCTTCGCCGACGATTACCCAGATGCTTCTTCGCATCGCCCCGCTCTGTATTCCATGAAAGCGCAACATCTCCATCTCAAAGGTTTCGCTCACTGTAGTCCAGCGATTCACGATCGTCCTAATTCGTAACGGAGCAGATCTTACTCGATAAGACGAGATTGTTTGCAGAGCCGGCTTTCACACAAACCAAGCTGTTCATCGTGCCGTAGGTATGGATCAAATTCACGGTCGAAGCATCGCGATGCTTGGCCTGGCCATGATGCTTCTACGTTAGCACTGCTAAGACCTCGTCATCAATCTTTTCCAGGCTCTCGCTGTCGGAAGTCGGGAGTCGGCTCATGAAGTAGCCCCGGATAATAATCGCCCGAACCCCGGAGCGATTTAGCGCGTCGTGCTTAGGCTGCGCAGATATTCCAAGGTTGCGACCTCAGCCAAATTCTGGCAGCATCATAGCGGCACGGTCGTTACTTATGGAGCAGCCTGGCTATATGATGACGGAACCTTCCGGAAAGCGTTGATGGCGTTGCTACAGTTCCCGGGTCTGACGCCCGTTTCAGCGTGACAACGGCGACGCCTTGGTGCCTCAGGTTCTGTCTCAAGACCGCCAACACGTGGAGAAACATGCATCACCCCAGCCGTTCCTCATTATCGGAACGTCACAACTGTCAATGCGCGTGGATGCATTCCTCTTACGGCGGATCACAACATTCCGTGGGAAATTTTCGGGTTTGCTGGCCAATTGCTGAGCTGCGATGGCATGAACGCTTGAACAATGAGCTGTGAGGCGAGAAGCAAGGGTACAGAGAGAGACCAGTGCTCCAGAAGATTCTTCTGCCTTATGCTCAGGTACGGGTCGGGACCAGAGCTCCGCGTGAGAAAAGTCGTGGCGCGTTGGCATCGCGGGTCTTGAATCAGGTCTGCCTGCACGCTCAGGCACAACCAGCCACCCTGCACCACGAATGTTTCCACCCCCACTCGAGCTGCACAAGGCATCACATCAAGGCACCCGGCTTCTGAGGCTCCGAACTTTATTGACAATGTGACGTTTGCCTCAATAGCGATGCTGTACCCGCTCATTGGCACGGGATTTCTTTTTGTGCCTGTCACTCACTCGTTTAGACACCACTTACTTTCAACTTAGCGCTCTGCGAGCAGCTGCCAGCTGGACTGTGCTTACACTTTACATTCATTCCATCTTGTATTTTCAACAATTTCTTGTACGAGAATGGGATATGGCAAATCGATACTGCTGTCAATAAGGGTCCTAGCCCTGATCGTGGCAATGGGAGTGCTAGGACTAGGTGCTTGGTGTAAGTATTGATCTTTCAATCGAGAACATGGAAACATGGTACTAACAATTTCAATTAGCCCAGTTCATCATTCGCGATATGAAGAGCCGTGGTACCGGGATCATGGACGCGGTTCAGCCAGAGGCTCAGATGGCGGAGTATTGGAAAGAATACTTTGCGACGGTCTACAAAGGCGCCATCAAGATCTGGATCTCAGTCGCGGCTGTACGTTCAACAGTCATCGATCAATACCGTTGTACTAACATGCAGGCAGGCCGGATTTGCTTCGCTCGCGGGCATTGTAATCGTCTTGACAGCCGTCATCCAACGCCTGCGCCTACCCTCAGCGGTCATTATTCCCATCGAATGCCTGTGCATGTGCGCCATGGCAGTGGCTCTCGGCGTTTCTCTCAGCTTCAACATGAGTCTCGAGACCTTTAGCGAAACGCGTCTCGACACGGCGGCGAACCCAAACCTCATGATGTTCGCGATCCTGGTCGATCTTAGCCGTGGTTACACCATTGCAGCCGGAGCGGGATGGTTCCTTTTCTTGATCACTTTCATCACCGCAACGATCGACGTGTGTCGTCGCGCCCGAGAAAAGGAGAGCTGTTCATTCGAACCCACTGCATCCGCACTCGGCATGGGTTTCCACGGATACGACGCTGTTGTCCCCCCTCCTTCCCGCAGTCGCGTCCCCACGATGTACGACCCACGCGTGCCATCAATTCTGATCGACCCAAATGCACGCGGAAGGGCGTCAGTAGCCAAAGATGTAGAGATGGGACGCGCAGACTCTGTTCTCAGCCACGAGGGCAGGATTTCGCAAGAGTTTGAGAAGGAAATTTCTGGACCGCTGAGTTTGGAGAGGCCGCAGAGGGTGCAGCAGATGCGACCTTCACGACCATGGAGCGAAGTACATAGGGCACCAAAGGCGGATGAAGTGATACACGCCATTTAGACATTATAGGATCATGACCACAGTAGATAGATTAGTCAAGTCGGCACTCGCTTACGTGGAAGAATGAAGTTTACAAGACAAAGAGTTTCATAACGAGAACTACCTTGGGAGAAGTAAGTCAGGGAAAGACCATTCAAGCTCGAGGGCAAGAGCTACACGACGGCCAAAAGGGAGCAAGTCGCGTCGCTTGATCACATGACCGCGTCTCTAGCGTGTTTCCTTAGCGCGACACGCCCTCCCTGCGTCATCGCCGCGAGGAGTACCATCCGAACTTCCGACTGCCATTTTTGCATCTTTCACGTCACAATACACCCCTTCCAACACACAATGGCAGGCTTTACAAAACGCGGCGGCGCCCGAGGCGGCAGTACCTACAAAAAGACCTTCACAAAGAAACGGTCCTCCCCAGACGCCGACGACGACAACGCGCCGCGCGCAAGCAAGAAGACCAAATCCGGAGACGACGACGAGGAATCGGTACCAGTGGTCCCGGAGCTGAAGACGGATGATAACGGCGATGCATATGTTGGTGTGAGTAGCCACGGCCAGAGGAAACCGAGGACAGTGGACAGAAGAGTGCTAACGAGAACGCCAGCTCAGCGCCAGCGGCAAACGACGCGTCACAGTTAGCGATTTCAACAAGAGTACGCTTATTAGCATACGGGAGTACTACGTCACTGATTCTGGAGAGACGAGGCCGGGGAAGAAGGTGTGTACATTCTACTTCTCCTGTATGGTCCTTTACATGGTTGGGTTGCTAACACGGGTTTCTCATACAGGGCATCTCGCTTACAGTCGATCAATACAACGCTTTACTCGCATCGGCACCGCTTATCGAATCAGCGCTCGCGAAGAAGGATATACAGGTCGTGCGGCCGGATTACGAGGCTGATCTGAATGCGAAAACCGAGGATAAGATGGAGGCAACTGAGGACGAGGATGAGGAAAAAGAAGACGAGACCGCGAAGAAGGCAGACGAGGAAGGGGATGACGACGAGTAATAATCCGACGTCTCAAGCAGCAATTCCTGGACTAGTATCCAGATGTACAATAAGGGACAAGTTAGAGTTCTGGGTGATGATGATCAGACTTTATCACGGCAATGGGCGAACAAGTGAAGGCGATCGTTTCATTACGCTCATGGAAGAGCTCGCGTATCGGCTAAAGTTATAAACAAGAACAAGTATGTAAACAGCAATGTGACTCCACCGAGTTAACCAAACAAACGCCAGACCCAGAGACCCAAATGCGTACATCCGCCGATTCCTATCCAAACACCCGATAACCAACGCCGAAGGAACATCTCAAAGCTCGTCATACCGTTCGTTCCTCGTGAACCTGCATCCCAACAACATCAATGCCATCCAAATTTCGTCATGCCGTGACACGTACACATAAGCCATCAATCATGCATTGCGACTTCGAAGAACATGTCGTGGTCAAGCTCGACATATCAAGCGGCGATGCCAACTCTAGAACCCTCACAGGGCGAGTCGAAGCTTCAAACCGGGAGTTACGGAGCGAGACGCAGGAGCGTGTTCGTATCAGCAGTCGTCAATAGATTTCGTAGATGTGGATCTAGCCGACAGTGCTTGCCTCTTCCTCAGCCGCTCGCCGGAAGTAATCGGCGTCCATTTCGGACTCGTTGAAGGCAGCAGTAGGCAGATCAGTACCAACACCCGAGTCGCTGGGTGGGGCATAGTTCTCCTTCATCTCTTCCTTCACGGCGTCGACAGCACGGACGATTTCCGACTGTGTTGGCAGCTCGACGTCGTTCTCGGTAGTGGCTGTCGAGATCTCGGAGCCAGTGACGTCGGATGGGTTGATAGTGGCAGTGGGCTCGTCATCTTCTTCGTCGTCGGAGTATACAGAGCCTTCCTCATCGATGCGCTCTTCACCGGGAGCAGCAGAGCGAGTTGACTGAGCACCATATGAGGTGCGGCGGTCGATGTCGCTACCGGTCATGTACGAGGAACCGGAGGCGTATGTGTACTCGCTGCCTGTGCCGCCAAAGCTGGAGCGACCGTCGTAGCCTGGCGTCTCACCCTCGGCGTAGTCGCGGCTGTCGAGGCTGTAGCGACGCTCAGTGCCGGTCTCGCTCTGTGCATCCTCCTCGATGATTTCGTGAGAAATTGGCGCCGACTCGTGCTCATCCTCCTCAGGCAGAACATCATTCTCCTTGTTGGCAATGACGGCGCTAGGGCGGCCGCCCCAAGAGCCCTTGCGAGAGTAGTTGCTGGTCTTGACAGAGTGGCTGCGCTTCAGTCCGGCATTGCTATCAACCGAAGCTTTGGTTGTCGGGTAAGCTTGAGCTCCGGTAGGGGCATTACCGCTGATCTGACTAAGAGACAGGATGCGGCGTTGTGCTGGGTTGGCAGGCGCACCGTTACGACGGATAGCAGGGCGGGGCTTCAGCGCGAGAGAAAGACCATTCGCTGCAGTGCTGGGAGGTGGCATGGCCCTGGTGTCCTCATTGGCAGCGTCTGCGTTCATGCGCTTCTTGAGTTTCGAAGCGTTCTTCGAGCCGCCCTTGGTCATCATTAGAGCACGGGAGTGGTCCATGATGCCGTTCAGGATGCGACGCTCGAGTGCGTCAGCCTTGGTGTCCATGAAGTGCAGCTCCTCTCGTCGAATGTCGAGCGCAGTGTGCAGAGAAGAGACTTCACCGGTAAGGCGAACCTTCTGGTTGGCGAGGTTCTCGCGCTCCGCTTGCAGACTGGCAACGGCAGCAAGAAGCGAATCTTTCTCTTCCTTGAGCTCAGCCATAGTGCGATCCTTCTCTTCTTGAAGCTCGGCCATGACACGCTCCTTCTCCTCCTTGAGCTCTTGTACGACGCGATCCTTCTCAGCCTTCATCTCCTGGATGTCTGCGAAGAGCTGCTCCTTCTGGGTAGCCTTCTCAGCTCGCAGACTTTCCAGGTCGACTTCCAGCTGCTCCTTCTGGGTTATCCTGCGCTCAATGAGTAGAGCAAGCTCCTCAGCTTCACGTTCCTTGGACTCGTTGCCATCGGTGATGAACTGCGTCTGCTTGGCGACGAAGTCGCTCAGCTCTACGGCAGTCATCTTGACTTGAGCGTGAATCTCGTCCAACTTCTCCAAGTTGCCTGCAGCTTTGCTTGCATCATCAGCATGGCCAATGAGCTTGTCGAGCTTTTCGTGTACTGCTCCATCGTTATAGCTTGGCGCCGGCTCGATCGCCAGCAGCTTGTCGAGCTTCTCTTGCACAGGTGCATCGTCGTACTTCTCGGGAAGCTCGATAGACGGCGTAGGGGCTGGGAGTAGTTTGGGCAGATTGGCAAAGTGCGTCTGCAACTCTTCTGAGCGAGCCTTGGCTTCTTCGTTCCAAGCACGAACGTTCTCGTCTGCCTCCTCCTTGGTCTTCTGTGCGTGCTCGTAGTGAGCCTTGACAAGAGCCTCGATCTCGTGCAAGGCAACCATGAACTTGGGGTGATACTCCGTAATGTTATCCTGGAGGTTGGTGAAGATGTTCTCGACGTTCTTGATCTCATCACGGGTGTGGGAGTGCTCCGTCTTGTCGTCGAGCTTCTGTTCTTCAAACTTGGCAATGGTGTCGTTCTTCTGCTCTTCGAGCTTGGCGATGGTCTCGCTCTTCTGCTCTTCAAGCTTGGCGATAGTCTCAAGCTTCTGCTCCTCAAGCTTCTCCATCATCGCAAGCTTCTGCTCTTCGTACTTGGCGAGTGTCTCCTCTACCTTTCCAATCATGGAAGCAGAGTCGGTTGACCATTGGGTGGTGGTGCCTTCCATTCGGTCGTTCATTCCAGCGATGGTGGCGCCAAGAGTGTCAATGGTCAGACGAAGCTCGTCAGCCGTTTCCCTGTTGCTTTCAAGGATCTTCTCTTGCTCCTCGGACTTCTCCTTCATGACCTTGGCAAGTTCGTCCGCCAAGAGTTGAGCATCATCGTACTTGGCCATGAGAGTGTTGAACTTGTCCTCTAGGCTTTCCGTGAAGCCCGCGATGATCGCGGCTTTGACTTCGTCGTGCTTCTCGAGGTGAAGCGCAGATTTCTCAGCTTGGTCATTCTGGAGTCCCTCGATAGATCCATGGGCACGTTCGAACTCTCTGGTAAGAATCTCCATGAGCTCTTTGACGTCAGCGGTGACGTTGTTGGCACCGAGGGTCTCTTCCAACGTCTTGAATGAAGCCTGAAGACCCTCGATGGGACCGCCTTCGATGAGGGTTGTCTTGATCTCCTCCCGCATCTCGTCCAATGCAGTCTTGACGCCGGTGATGTCCTCCACGAGTTGGGCAGCTTCAGCGCGACGTTCGTCAAAGTTAGTCGCGGTCTTCATGATATCTTCCTCGTAGGTGTCCTTCATCTTGTCGTGGCTGTCGCGGAAGTCGTGGATCAGACCTGTGAGCTGTTCCAAGTCGGCCTTGGATGGGAGTTCCTCAGGATCTGGGATCTTCATGTCGTCAATCTTGACCTTGAGATCATCCACAAGCAGAGTGACGGCATCGATATCTGCCTTGGTCGCTTGAGGGTTGGCCTCGTCGTCAGCCTTAGCAGCCTTCATCTCGTCGAGGGCAACCTTGATATCGTCTGCGATGACCTGAATGACTGTCACGTCTGCTTTGGTGGCACCTTCCTCCTCGAACTTCTTAGCAAGTGCCTCCAAGGCCTCAGACGTTGTACGGACAACGATCTCGACATCCTCCAGGTTCTCCTTGGTAATGGCAGTCGCAGGGTCAGGTAGAACGAGCTCTTCAATCTTGGCCTTGGTGTTCGCAAGAAGAGTCTCGATGGCGTCGGTGTCTTCTTTTCTAGCGATGCCTTCAAGTGTAGGGGGTGGCGTTTCGCGATCTTGCATAAGAAGAACGGCGGCTTGCACATCTTTCAGAAGCTCCTCGATGCCGACCAGATCCTCCTTCATGGCAGATCCAGCCACGGCAGCTGCAGGCTCGGATTCCGGCAACGGGTTCGCCCTGGCGGCGTCCATCGCTTCGACCTTCTCCTGGATCTGAACAAGCATGTACTCCATGTTCGCCAAGTCGGCGGTTTGCGGAGATAGCTTTGGTGACGGTGGTAGCTCCGCCTGTGTCGCTTCCTCAACGATCTCACGCGACATTGATTCTCCCGCAGCGTCGTTCGCGAGAGCGATCTCGTTGCCAGCTGGAGGAAGAGGGACATACTCTTCAGCATAAGATTCTTGCCTTACGCCCTTGAGCATGTCGATGTCGTCACGCAACGCGTTCAGGCCGTCCTTGAGCGTGTCCAAGATCTCGTATGATATGCTCATGTCGATGGGCTTCTCAGCGATCTTAGAAACATCCGCCCTGAGACCATCTAGACCCTCGTTCATTGCATCCATGATATCGCTGGTAGCGGACGCGTTGCGGTCGGGGGTATCCAGCTTCTTGTCCAGATGCGATTGAAGGTCATCAAGACCCAGCTTGAGAGCTTCCAGGACTTCCTCAGTGTCGGCCCGGGCGTGTTGTCGGGTCACGTTGTCAGACTGACGAAGAAGTTCTAGCTCTCCACGGAAAGCCTCCAGAAGCTCCTCATTGACACCCGCAGACTTGAGGTTGGCCTTGATGTCATCCAGAGCAGCCTTCACAACCATCAACATCTCTGCCTTGTCATTGTCGCCAGATGGGACAAGTGCGTTGCCAAGCGACTCCTTCAAGGCCTCTAACTCGCCACGGATGAGCGCGATGTTGTCCTTTGACGTAGTCTCCTGAGAGGTGTGCAGACCGTCAATGAGCTCACGAACAGCGTCGACGATGTCGTCCTTTTCGCCTGCGCCGCCAGACTTCACCAGTGAGCCACCCAATGTTTCGCGGAGATGCTCAAACTCCTCCTTCAAAGTAGCCAGCATGTCGTCGTTGGATGTAGTCGCAGTCGGCTTCTCGCCCATAAGAGTATGGAGTCCCTCAAAGCCTGCCTGAAGCTTCTCTAGGATATCGTTCTTGTTGCTGGACGTGTCGCCAAGAAGGACTTCCTTGAGTTCATCGAATTCGTGCTTGATCGCTTCGTTGATGTCGTCGTTCGAGTCAGTATCATCCTCAGATCGAAGGGCGACCTGTGACTTCATCTCGTCAAAGCCGGCGTTAAGAGCGGCGAGAATCTCCTCGTTGTTGTTGGAAGAGGGAGCCAACTGAGTAGTGAGCTTTTCATGGAGATTCTCAAACTCAGATTTGAGGTATGAAACCATGTCGCCACGGCTCCAAGCCTGATCTCCACGTGGACCTTCGGCAACGTAGCCCTGAACGTCTTCGCGTAGCTTGTCGAGTTCCGCTTTGATGTGGTCGATCATCTCGCCGTCCTGAGTGATCTCTCGGGGCTGATTGCCGGAGCCCTGAAGGTCGGCACGAAGACTGTCAAGTCCTTCTCGAAGGGCCTGGAGGACTTGCTCGGTATCACGCCCGTTGGCAGCGGTGACACCTTCGAATTCGGTGTGAACTTCATCCAGCATCGCCTGTAGACGTTGCATGACAGCCTCGTTGTGAGGTTGTGAAGCGGTCTGGACAGCCTCTGAGATGGATTCCTGAGGAAGGTCGAGTTCCATTGCTCCGGGTTGGTGCTCCGCGAGCGCCTGGCGAATGACTTCCTCGAGCACTTCCCGAGACAAAGCATCCGTCGACGGTTGCTGGGCTGCAAGGGCCGGCTTCAACTCTTCCAACGACTCGCGCACGGCCATCAGAACCTCCTCGCGGATCTCGTGTACTTCGTTGACAGGTGGAGGCAGCTGGATCTGCTGTAGTGATTCCTGCAGCATAGTCTCAATCTCCTCCTTGGTGACGGCACCAGACCCATTGAAGTCTTGGAGACCTTCGCGCAGACACTGAAGAATCTCGTCGCTGCCCAATCCGACTTGCTGCACTTCGTGGCTCGGGTTCATCTCAACACCATCGAAGGCCTCTCGGACAGCGCTGATGATCGACTCCTTGTCCACTGCAGCAGCTTGAGGTGTTGGCTGATCGAGACCACGCTCTGCAAGCGCTTGCTTGACAACATCGTAGACCTCGTTGTTGTCGACGGTGGTGCGGGTGACGACGGATGACATGGATTGCCGCCTTCGCTCACGCATGACTTTGTCCATGTGGTCCTTGAGGTTGGTAAGACCCTCTTGGACAATGGCGTTGATGTCTTCGGTGGATGGGGGTGAGCCAGATCCGGCTTCGGCTTCCCTGGCTTGTTCTGCCTCCTCCACCTTGCGAGCAAGCTCCCGTCCCATTCCTAGAACCTCCCCACGGAGATCTTGGATGAGCGACTTGGTGGCCATCGTAACGCATCCGGACTCAGCGACACTGTCCTTGATCTTACGGAGGAACTTGAGCATCTCCTCGCTCACGAAATCGGCAGCCTTTGGACTGGAATAGGCCTTGCTGTCGGCCGATATCGTTCGAGTCAAGGCGCCAGATCCGGGGGATGGCTGGAACGAGGCCGAGCCAGCAGCTGCGGGATTGAAGAGACCGCCGGTTGA
>Ga0265798_10007359_pt1 | contig 14249 bp, 13 predicted proteins | sample P3T30metagenome_FD_192430 | JGI IMG/M metagenome (GOLD analysis project Ga0265798, IMG submission 192430) | Plant litter microbial communities from East Loma Ridge, Irvine, California - P3 T30 | ecosystem: Environmental > Terrestrial > Plant litter > Unclassified | place: USA: California...
CATGTGAAGTGCTTCAGATATTACCTACTAGTCCCTGCTTGGGTCATGGCAGTTAATCACTCAGCAGTGAAGGTGTGAATGGACATTAATCACGAGCCAGCCGTGAAGTACAGTGCATGGCAAGCTCGTCATATCGGCATTTCTTCTAAAAAATAACATTCGCATGTACTCTGCCAGACCGTGTACCAGTATCTCGCCAAGTAGGTAAGTGTCCCAAGTGTGACCCTCTCGTAAAGCCCTCCATAGTCGGTCGCTGAAATACCAAAAAACACCTACTTCTAGCTGCTGACTCGTTGGAAAGATCCGAGATTTGATATGCGGAAGTCGCACAATCAGCAGACTGTGCCGCCAAAATGCCGGGTAAATAATGAAGAATAGAGTAGGGACCGCTGAATATATAGAAAACAAAGGATGGACAGCAAAAGTGCATGTCGAGGACTGCCGGGTGAGGGACAGCCTTGGAAACCACTCGCGCGTCCTCGTCAACACCTGTGGCTTCCTCACCATCATAGCAGCCCAAGGATCCGGCTCAGGTGTAGCAGTAGTGGCCGGAGGAGGCGGAACTTCCTCAGTAGGCTAGCGCTTGAATCTCTTGCTAGCATGCTTTTCTTCCGACGCACTAGACCTCTCCTTGGATCGTGAAAGAAATTCGTGAGGATGGAGTGAACTCAGTCGAGATCTTGAGAGATTGATGGAGACTCCTCATCGGAAACAGCAGGCAGTTCTCCGCCGGAAATAGCAGCAAGCTCTTCGTCGAGGTTAGCCAACAGCTCCTCGTCCGAATAGTAAGTAGCTCCTCGTCGGAGTTTGCAGGTAGCTCCTCGTCAGGGTTCGCAGGTAGCTCCTCCTCAGAATTAGCAGGCTCCCCTTCATCAGATGCATCCGTCGCATCAGATGAGCCCCCCTCGCCCATCTCTTCGACCTTGACCTTTTTCGCCGGAGGCTGATCTACCAGGTCCTTGAAATCGTTCTGGACTTCGATCAGGCTCTCATCGAAGTACACCAGGAGCCTCTCAAGCTCCTTACGGGCCGCTTGATGCTCTGGTGTCATAAATTCGGCGTCCATCAGAAGCTCTTGGGTGGTTCCTAAGAATCCTTCGAGCTCCTCTACAACCGACGTGATGAACTTCGTGCAGTCGTTCGTCCAGACCTGGTGCTGAGAGCTGACGATCTGGTCCTTGAGACTGTCGACGAGCGGTCCAATGCGCTCAGGCTTTGTGAGCCGAACACCGTGCTTGGATGGCGTGAAGATGGAGTCCTGGAGTACGATCTTCTGTCTTCTGAAGATGCCTTGTCCGGTGCGAACGAATGTGGGGTTTAGCGCACGTTGACAACTGGGCTTCATGGACTTGGCGACTGGACATTCCACGTCACTTTCGGTGGTGTACTTCAAACGATTTTCACTGAGAGTGTCGCGTAGATCGTCCATGAACTTTTCGTAAGTTTCCTCGATAGTAGAAGATACATCTGCAAGCGTGTCGATGGTAGCATCCATCAGCTCAGGCACAGCGGTGCATTCGTGGACCGCAAGCTGAATTTCGGCAAGGGCTGCTTGAATTGGGCGATACATGCGCTGAGCAAGACCTTCAACCCGGTCTGACATGGCAGTGCTCCAGTCGACCACCAAAGGTGATAGTGCTTGAGAAACATCCTCGTTGAAGTTCCTACCAAGTAAAACTCCATTGATGGGTATACCATTCTCTCGGAGCATCTTGGCCCAGCTGTTTTGTTGAATGTGCGGGTAAGAGCATTCTGAGTCTTTGGCAAATAATGCTCTGATGCCGTCAATGATCTTTGGCTTATCAGAGTCTGCCCACGGTGTTGCGATGATGTTCTGCAGCTGAATTGGAACGATTTCCTCAAGATGCATCTTCAGGATGGGAATTTGCGACTCCAGATCTTGCCGCATCTCAGCGTAGCATTGGTCTTCCTCATGCTTTTCCAAAACACGTTGAGCACGCTTTGGAAATGCAGGTAAAGCTTTACTGACGTAGTCCTGGTAGTTCTTGAGATTCGTGCTCGCCGGCAGGCCAAGGATGTAGAGTATGAGCGATGTAATGCCAGTTGCATCATGACCAAGCAATGGTTCCTTTAAGCGTGTTGGATCTTGCCACAAGCGGTGCATCTTGGCGGAGGTAGAGAAGACTTTGATGCCACCTTAATCGTAGTGCTCTTGCACGAACTTCGTCTCACGTTCGATGAAAGCGGCCATGACTTTCCTGAGGTTGACGACTTTCTGATCGCGAAGCGCTTCCAGCTCGTTCGCGTCATATCCGCCTTCGAGATCTAGGAGATCTTGCATCCGATTTCTGATATGAGCAGCCTGCGCACTTAGGGCTGGGAAAGAATCCTCTTCAATCTCGTCCGCTTCGTCTTCGAGGTCTTCACCCAGAAGTTCCTGGCATGTCATCATTAGCCATGCATTTTCAGACATCAGCCAAGAAATACTAACGTCGGTCTTGTTCATGATCAAGAGAGTCCGTTCAGGCCCACCCTTGGGGTGAATGGACTGATCAATGTGTCTCTGCAGCGTCTGATCAGTCTCAATTCGAGACGCAGCTGCGACAATGAGCTCAAGATCCGCCTTCCTCCTGAAATCGTTAGCATGCGCTGCACGCAGTTGATTTGTGTCATTCCAGCCTGTTCATGTCAGCATCACCACATTGGCTCAGAAAGTGAATGTCATACCGGGTAGGTCGTAGAAGCACATGCCGTATCGCAGAAGAATATGACCGGTGGAGATGGTAAATGCTTTCACGAAAGGCCACAGCTTCAGAAGCAATCTCCTCTTCCTTCCAAGGTCTTTGTCGTGTACGCCAGGGAACTCTGACACGTCATTCTTGATTTTCAGCTCGGAGCTGAGTTGCTGGAAACGTGCCGACAGCTTCTGAAGGCAGATGTCGTTGAAGTCGGTCTTGCGAATGTTGGTATTGTAGAGTCGATTATGGAGGTCTTTCTTTGCAGCTCTGTCGTTTTCCGCATTGAAGATGAGCTCAAAGAAGTCTTTGGCTGTCGAGACTCCAGGATCTTTTGAGTTCTTCTTTTTCTTAGGCTTTGAGTCTTCTGGTTCAGACTCTATTTCCTCCGCATCGCTGGCATCATCCTCGACATCTTCTCCCGCTTCTTGCTCATCATCGTCGTTGCCAGGATGCACATCACCCCAACGCTTGATGTGCTCCCAGATGTGATCTGGATGCTGGTCCTCACTCAGCCACTCAACCTTGACATCGCTCTCTCTGGTGTCGTCATCAGCCCCTTCCTTATAGGTGAGAATTGTCGGTACGGCTGTGCATGACTTTCGGTCGCCAGACTTCTCGAGAAGTATACAGCCTAAGAGCGCATTAAGCAGTGTGCTCTTGCCAGCATTTTGCTGTCCAAGAACTGCCATGTAGCACTTCGTTAGATCAGGCATCTTCTTAGCCCTTTCAGCAGCCCCGACGAGCTCCTTGATGGCAGCGTCGGTCTCGACGTACTTCTTGAGTCCAAGGATGATCTCATCGAGCATCTCGTTGACCTAACTGATGATGCTCCGGTAGTCGAGGTGGTACCATGGCACGTCCGGCAGTTGTACGTTGGGGTTTGGAGCTTGCGTGTTGCCGTACTTGCGCTTGTTGGATGACGGTGTACTATGCCTAGGGTCTAGCGGCCTCGAGGGATCTTGCTGTGACATCTTGTCTATCAGAATGTCAGTAGAGCCTCCACGACTGCAGAATTCCATTGACGCAGTGTCGATGTTGGCGATCACTCACTGGAGCTGGCCTTGCGCCTACACGGTCTTGGAGATGCTGAGATTCGGAGACGTTGAGTGACAAGTATGATGCTGGTATCGATCAAGAAAAGGGAGTAGTGGGATGTAGTAGAGATGGAGGAGAGTAGAGGAAGAAGCGTTGAAGTATACAACCAGAGGCGCGCTATCGCGGTGCGTGTCGAAGCAAGTGAGAAAAACCTCTTAGCGTCCAAGCAACCGCCTTCACCGTGTAGTGAGAGAGATAAGCAGAAAACAGCATCGATACGCATGAGCTCGACATTGTCACGAGTATTGGAGGCACAACAGGAGGAACTATGCTTTTAAGTTGTGGTGCGGAGTGCACGAGGCTGCCTTCGGACCACATCCTCATCTGGCGGCAGCATGCTGAAGATGCTGAGGTGCTGAAGACGCTGAAAATGCTGCGTCAACAGTCAGCCTGTGGTATCACATTGTTGGCATCCTCGCGGCAGTGTGGCGCGAGAAGAGGTGCGGCTTTAGGCTGGACGGGTACCGGCAAGGCACATGTGCAGCTAAGAGGATCGCCAGCAGGACAAGCATGTACGAGAGCCGCAACGCCGAAGCTTGTCTGCACTCCATGTCCCTTGCATCGTCGCATCGTGGAATGTGTCTGTGTGTTGGAGGGTGATGCTGACGACCCCACGTGCTTTCCTGTTCCTGGCGGCTTGGCCGACGTTGGATGCACGCCATGGCAGATCTGGTGGATCGCCGTCGCTACCGAAAACCTGAATTGCATGTGCGTCTGCGGGCTTTGATCGAAAACGCCTCCGTCATGTTTTGCGCATAGCTCGCGCCCAATTGGGCCCTTTATGCTCTCTGCGCATTTCCACACTCGTTCATCAATCGTCCTGTCTTTTCTGCTTCGCTTCTTTCCATGGCACTTTTGAACCGCCCACGCGACTTGCGACGGCTCTGGTTGCGGGGGACGCGTCGTGGGTGAGCCAAATATTTCCTTGTCGAGGATTCACGTGCTGATATTCAGGTAGACTACACACCAACCGACCGGTGTCTCGCAGATCCAAGGTCGCTACTCTCAGCCTCCGCTATGGCCCGGCGTGTCTCGTCGCCGCCTATGCCTCCGCCCACTTCACGCGCCCCATCCAGCTCGATGCGCCCTCGGCATGGACCTCGTGGATGCCCGATGCCGTGACTGGCAACCAGAAGCGCACGGCATCGACCTCGGCTGGTGAGGCGGAAGACACAGTCAACAAGCAGACTGCAAACAAGTCTGGCGACCAAGATGCGCCGCCCCAGACGCGCATTGCAAAGCCTGGCAGCGAGGACAGCAATGACGGCAAAAACAGCGACGGCCATTCGACATGGCAGACCATCAGAGACTGCTTTCCCAGCCCGCCTGACATCAAGTCGGCGTCCTCGATTGGTGACACCATCATCGACTTCGTGGTGCCCGGCTGGGTCAAGATGATGCCGGGCTTCATACGCAAGTTGCAGAACGAGCTGTCTATGGCCCCGGGCTCGCTGGCCGAGGAAATCTGGTACGACGCGAACAACCCAGAGTCTCACCCCGAGATTATATGGGACGCGACTGTGCGCATATCGGACGAGCTGTGCAGCGAGGAGAAGGCATTCCTCAAGAACAGGGCGCACTTCACCAAAAAGGCACTCGCCCGCTACCTTGACATTCCCGAAGCCACCATCAACCCCGACGACATCCCAGTCATCGCCATGTGCGGGTCTGGCGGCGGACTGCGCGCACTAGTCGCCGGTACGTCGTCGTACTTGTCCACTAAGGAGCAGGGCCTCTTCGACTGCGTCACATACACGGCCGGCGTCAGTGGCAGCTGCTGGCTGCAGACCCTCTACTACTCCGACATCACCCAGCAGAGCCATTCGCGCCTCATTCGACACCTCAAAAACAGGCTGGGCATCCACATCGCCTTCCCACCCGACGCCCTCGAGCTGCTTGTCAGCGCACCTACAAACAAGTACCTTCTCAGTGCATTGGTAGAAAAGGCCAAAGGCATACCAGACGCTGACTTTGGGATCGTCGACATCTACGGCGCGCTTCTGGCCGCGAGATTACTTGTTCCAAAAGGCGAACTTTCAGTGAGCGAACTCGACTTCAAGGTCTCGAACCAGCGACGCTTCACCGACGACGGCTCCAACCCGCTGCCCATCTACACCGCAGTGCGACACGAGATACCGCTCGCTGAGCAGTCCAGTATGACCGATCGGGTGGCTGCCGAGGCGAAAGCAAAGAAGGAGGCCTGGTTCCAGTGGTTCGAGTTCACACCATACGAGATGTGGTGCGAAGAGCTGTCTGCAGGCATTCCGACTTGGGCAATGGGTCGCCAATTCGAAGGCGGTAAGACAGTCTGGCGTGATAATGGCCTGGCCTTACCAGAGGTGCGCGTCCCACTACTGATGGGCATCTGGGGTTCCGCCTTCTGCGCCACGCTGTCGCACTACTACAAAGAGATACGGCCTCTCCTACGTAGTCTCACCGGCTTCGGCAGCCTCGACGCCATGATCGCAGAGCGCGACGAAGACCTCGTCAAAGTCCACCCTATCGACCCCGCATCCATCCCCAACTACGCCCTCGGCCTACGGGAATTTCTACCTGAGTCGTGCCCAGAGAGCATCTTCGAGCAGAAGAACTTCCAATTCATGGACGCGGGTATGAGCAACAATCTGCCCATCTACCCGCTCCTACGCCCCGGCCGCGACGTCGACATCCTAGTTGCCTTCGACGCGAGCGCCGACGTGCGCACAGACAACTGGCTCAAAGTCGCTGATGGTTACGCGCGCCAACGCGGTATCAAAGGCTGGCCCGTTGGCGCCGGCTGGCCACCCGAAGACGAGAGCATAGAAGAATTAACACAAGATCTCGACAAAGCACAAGCCAAATCCGAAGACCAGGCGCAGCAGAAAGTTCAGGAAGCACAAGACGCCCAGGCGCAGAAGAAGTCGAAGTCTAAAAAGCGTACAGACCTAGGCTACTGCAACGTCTGGGTCGGCACCACCGAAGAACGCATCTCGCACTCGTCGCCCCCCGAACAAGAACAGGAACAGGAACAAGAACCATCCAAACTCGTCGAAGAAGACTGGGAACTCATGCACCCGGACTCAGGCATCACAGTCATTTACTTCCCCTTCCTGGCCAACCCGAAAGTCCCAGGCGTCGATCCTACGAAGAGCGACTTCATGTCCACTTGGAACTTTGTCTACACGCCCGAGCAGATCGATAGTGTTGTGGATCTCGCGAGAATGAATTTCAGCGAGGGCGCTGAGAGAACGAAGAGGACGGTTAGGGCGGTGTATGAGCGCAAAAAGAAGTGTAGGGAACAAGGGGAGAAAGAGGCGAGGGAGGAGAAGTGGAGGGCGAAGATGAGGAGGGGCGGTGTGAGGGTTGGGGAGGGAGGGCACGGAGATCACTTTAGTTAGTGGGGGAGAGGAGGACGAGGGAAGCTGGTTTGTTGCATTATACCCATTGGATGAGAATGATAAGATATGATTTACGTTTAATTTGGTGTTGTTGCTTGGTGTACTGTATGTGACTTTGTGTGGTGAAGTACTCGTAGCGGGGGTAACGTTGATTGAATGGGTTGTGAGGCCGATTGCTTGAATGTGTTATAGGAGTTTATTTGGAGCTCAAACGACGACAATTGAGATCACCTGCTTTCATACAGCGACTTTGGAATTGGGTGGACTCGTTGATGTTCTGTCCATGTGGTGTTCAAATTGCAACACACTTTCCTGAACCAACAGCAGAACATAAAACAACGCGGAAAATCACTACGGCACCACCACGTTATCGATCGATTTTGAACTTGGTAGATCGAATGTTTGTGAGTTAATAACCGTGTTTGAGGAGGTTTGAAATGATTGCGGGCGTGTTTTGCGGACTGGATATGTTCTAAATAGCTTGCGCCGAGCCTCTGTAGCAGCGCGGCTGCCCTGAATTATTTGAGAGACATAACTTGCTCCGGAACAGGAATTTGAAATCGTGGGAATATGTACGTGTAGAAAAATAGACATGAACATATGTACGATCGTGATTAACCTCAACCGCTAACCAAATGTTCCAACAAGAATCCGCAAACACCCGAATGTTTCCCGGCTCACTGAAGGCCTGCACTCCTCTCCGCCTTCCATCTACAACTTACTCCCACCCTCCCTCTTCCTCCCCTCCCTCACCCCCTGCGCCATCCCCACAAGCGCATACAAAGTCTGCAACCTCGGCATCTCCAACCCCCTCTCGCGCGCCTTCCTCAACGGATTCCCCAGTATAACCTCAATCTCCAACCTCTTCCCCATCTCCCAATCCAGCGCCATACTCGGGCGACTCCCACTCGTATTCTTCATCGTACTCCTGATAATCTGCTCGGGCGTCGCAAAGTCAGCGGGCATCGGGACGCCGAGGACTTTCGGCGCGGTGGACAGTATCTCGTGCATGACGGCGAGTATGTGGCGCTGCATTTCGGGCTCCGAGGCCATGGATGCGTTTGGGGGGGAAAGGGTGAGGACAGAGGAGGGGTTGAAGGAGGCGTTTATGGCGATTTTGTGCCAGCGGACTAGTTGGAGTTTTGCGTGGGAATATGCTTCTGCGTCTTTTATACCGCCTTGTTTGAGGAGGTTGATGAATGCGTCGTTGCGTTGTGTGGCGTGGGCGTCGGTGGCTTGGGGTTGGTTGGTGTCGAGGTGTGGTAGGTATGCGCCTGAATTGATGCGCGTCCAGCGGTTGTGCTGTATGTGTCCGTGTTCGGGCTGGGCGCATGTGGCAATGGTCACGGCGGAGCATATAGGTGCGCGTGGGAATCTCTTCGTGTAGGGGTCTTCTACTCCCAGGCCATTTTGTATGAGTACTATAGCTGTCTTGTCGGACACCAGGCCCTCCAGTATCTCCGAGTCGTCGCTGACGTCAGGTAGGGCCTTTGTGCTCACGACGATGTAGTCCCACTGTGTGTTGCTCTTCCGTGCTTCGGTGGGGTTCGCGAAGGTGTGCGTGGGTACGAAGGTGTAGGAGCCGTATTGGGGGGAGGTGATGTTGAACCCGGAGGCTTTCACCGCGGCGTAGTTGGAGCGGCATATTACGGAGACGGAAACGTTGCGGACGAGGGCGAGGCGCGAGGCGTAGAAGGCTCCGATGGCACCGGCGCCGACGATGAGAATTTGTGTGGGCATTTTTGGGGTTGGAAGGCGTGGGTGGTGTGGAGCGATGGTGGAGTGAAGGAGGTTTATCGATAGGGTTGAGCCTCGGCTTGTCTGGTTTCACCCAACTCCTGCTTTGCGAACTTCGAACTTCCTCGTCTCAAGATGACACTCAATGTTGGGCACCAATCGTGTTCACGGGGTCTATTATTGTGCTCGCATTGTACTTTAGCGCAGCGTGATGAGGACGGGATACACTTCTTGTGATTGATCCTCAACTTTTGGCTTGACGCGTCGACATCACCCGCACGTGTTCGACCTTCATCCTTCACGATATAGCTAATGCAACATCAACTTTTTACTCGTGCTCGGCGTCGAGCGTCTAGTGGTATTGCATAGATATTTCCAGTCGACTTCCGGGCGCGTCTTTCGCGTGGCAACTTTCCTTCACCCTCACTGTGTCGGATCAAACACGTCAGTCAAAAGCAACTCGATAAAGGCCTTATCATCTGCAGATCTTCATTCAAGACGCGTTCGGATGGGCCTGTCGTACAAAATTGTCATCGTTGCCTTTCGTCGAACCGGATCTCTCAGCGCAGCTATTCATTCGAGATGACCTCGCGACGAAGCAAGAGCTGGTGAGCATGCTTGCTGAATGCGAGTGTTCCTGCTTCCTACGACACGTTATCAAATGTTCGCAGCTGCAGAGACAGCACGTCCAGCGCAGTAGCTGGCCTTCCGCCTTCTACACCACTTTCATGTCTCTAGGATGCTGTTGCGGTGAATGTAATGTCATATATTCTGCTATGGTGTTGTGTTGGTTGAAGCTACACACAGTAGGTATACATGAGTGGCTGTAAACATCGCTAGTACAAGTAGGGAAAGAGGTACTCCAAACCGTGACAGATGCACCCGATCACGCCCAAATATTAGCATATCCACAATCGAGATCTCCAATGACTGGATACACCAATGTTCTCGGTGCATTCTTCCCGACTCGCCCCATCCCTCCCTCCCTTCAAAGCAATAAGCGAAGAATGAACATCATCAGACTTTTGGGCGAGACATGTCATGCCTTTTTGCGGGCCGCATCTACCTTGTCGCATTCGAAAGCCCAAGAAGGATAATCCAACGCCATTGGTGATGCGCTGACGTGTAAAGACTCCGGTTACTCCTACGATTACGATTTACTCCACGATCACATCGCAGACTCCTGGGCCTACCACCACGGTACAGACGCCAGGGCCTACAACTACAGTGCAAACGCCAGGGCCCACTTCCACGCAATTTATTGCTTCTTTCGTCATTGTGGTACGTCCTAGATGTCTTCAATAGACGTGGAACAAGCACTAATTTCGTGCCATGAAGACTACAACCGAAACACAGATTTCGACGCCGCCTGTCATCATAAGCACGCAGACGAGTGTTTCCACGCAGGCAAGTGACACGCATGCGATACATGAGACATGTGCTGACTTCATACGTGCTCTCTGCAAACAGTCACATCGGTCTCGACTTCGATCCCGGCACCCGTGACGCAGGCAAGCGGTCCCTAAGTTTATGGGTGAAATCCATTTGAGGCAAAGGCTGACTTGATACCCTACTCTCTGCAGACACTTACGTCCGTATCCACTTCGATACCGGCACCAGTGACGCAGGCAAGTGGTTTCCAATCGTCCGAGTGAACTTCACGTGAGATCAATGCTGACTTCATACCCTACTTTCTGCAGACGGTTACATCGGTCTCCACTTCGATACCAGCACCAGTGACGGAAACGATCCGTGAGACTAGCTATATCACGCTTCCGGCACAAACTGTTACAGTGTCTTCGGTCTCGACATCTATCAGGTGGGTTCATTTTCGATGATGGGCGAGATGCCACAAGCTCGGCTTAAAACGTCCCTTTTCAGTAACGAGAGCTAACAACATCCAAGCGTTTCTATTTCCACGGTCACGGCTTCGCCCATAACACTTACCAAGTGGGTTCAAGAATCTAGTCGGAGATATGCACCCAGCCTACCCTCCTTTGAGCATTCAGCGCTAACATTGCACAAGCACCTCGATTTGTACGTCTGTGACGACTTCTGTCAGGTGGATCAATCTCCCTTTCGTCGTTTTCGCATACATCAGCTCGCCGCCCAGCAAGGGGACCTTGCCCAATCTGGAAGGTCCAGGGTCCAGAGGGGATCTCTACATTCTTCAACTAACACGCTCGCGCCCATATCCATTCCTTCATTTCCTGGCAATGCGCAGCTTTCATTCACCAGTCTGCTAGCTCCCGGAATTGCTCGGCCATCGCTCCAGGAATTTTATTGCGGTGCATGCAGACAATAAAAGATAGAACTACGCAAGGCAGTAAGTCAGATTGCATTGTCCCTCGTTGTAAGGATGGTCGCTATCGATATATAGAAAGGTGTGCGTAAGTAAGACGCTAATCGGTCCGAAGTAGGATCGAGGCGGACGGTTGGGCACTGCTGAAACCGCTGTCACACAGTACACGTGATATACTACCCTCATAAATCGTCACAAATTTCCATGTCGTCGGGAACCTTCATGGTACTAACAACACACGCTGGAAGCCTTGATCTCCATTGGACTCTGCTAACCTTTTGCTCGTCAACATGGATCCTTCTTGGACTCATACTGGACACCCATGGACCTCAATGTCGCCATTCGGAATTCTGTCGCGTCGTGCACTTCTTTTTGTTTGCCTCTACTTTGCTTGGTCGCAATCAGTCCGCTGGTTGGATGCTGACCTTGATCTAGTACCGTATCAGAGACCATCACTCAGGTCCCAGAACCGGTGACAGTAACCGAGGTATCTATCTCGCGAGTCACCGATTCCTTAACGCTCACCGATGTTCAGATCACGACTGTGATCCCGAACCCGGCCACGATCGTACGTCACCTCCTGAGATGATGCCCGAGCCGAGAGCTAACATGATGCCAGACTGAGCCCACGACTTCTTTCAGTACTCAGACTCTGACGAAAACCACTGTGTATGTTCATACGCATCAATGAGGACTTCAATGGAGCTAATGTTGCGCCAGAATGACAATCAACAATACAGAGACAACTATCACTACGCAATTTGTGACTACGTTCGAGATTCAGCCAACGACTACGACTATCTTTGCCGGACCGCTATGGGGCCATTGTGGACGTGAGTATTTGCCAGAGGACTGCTTTGCCTTGGGCACGGGATGAACACATGCGGCAACACGCCTGCCGACATCGGCCTCTGGACAATTGAAGGGACTTGGGTGGATACCTTGCGCTTCTGGATTCACACACCATGGCCAAACTTCTTCCGGGAAACCAGACGTCCTGACAAGTCAGCATATTACTACATGTAAGTCTTCCGCCCCACAGTTGAACGCTGACAAACTGCTTGCGAGTCTGAGATGTTTGTCTTTCCCATCCGCAGCCTGTTGCCGACATCTTCCTTTGCAGACTCTTTTGTGTTCTTCACGTGATCTTTTCAGCTGATTTCTTGGATGGTTGCGTTTTTTGTCACTTGTTCCTGTATATCTTCCAAGTGGCGTGACTTGCCGCAGGTTCGTCTGGTTGGGCTGGAGTGCTCTCGCTTTCTTTGGTCATCTCAATGTTCGTGCACGGAGTAGTGCACTGTTTCGTGTATTGGAGCACGTCATATCTCAGTTCTTCTCTTTGGTAACATGTTGCATTCACTTCGGAGCCTGTCCTTTCTATGCACTTGTGTGTGAGTGGTACGCGATTTCATAGTCTGGCAGAGCACTGATGTTGATGCTTGTCATTTTTGTCGGTCTGGGCTTGGTACTGCTTTGTAATTGTACGTGGCGCATTCGTGCCGGAGCACGTGCGGGTCCTCCAGTGTATGACGCAGCTTTCCATTCATACATGTAGCCCTCATGTCGGCGGCGGTATTTTTTCACTTGTATGTATGGTACCAAATTGCACATGAACGCACAGCACTTCACGTTTCGTCTCGTCTTGTTGCAACACCATTGTCGGCCAGTCGTGTTCTTGTCACGATTGTGCACCTAGTGCTTTTCGTAGCACGCGTCATCAGGTAGAGCGCATGACTTCCATCTCACTTCCCTTTCCTGTGGCCCAGTGACAGCTAACGATCTTTGGCAGCTGCGACGTTCGGCATGCAGGCACTTCCACAGCTATGTTACAGAGAACATTTCTGGTACTCTCTTCCTCCCCACGACGCTCGAAATGCAGTCTCGGACTCATCGATAATTCTTCCCAACAATTTCGAGTTTGCTCGTTGCCATCTTTCAGACATTCTCTCTCCCTTCCATCATACTCATTTGTATCCATATACCAACTATGCTCTTTCTCGAGATGTCAACACCAGCTTTTGTACCATGCGAGCTCTCCCACTTGAAACTGGACTGGCTTGACGATTGCGTCGATTTCGACCAAATCGCCTTCTCTACCTTGCTCCAGAAGTTCATGTTGACCTTCGCCGGGCGGACCAAGGTCTATCGAGATGCAGACTCGGCGGCGAATCAAGCACTGATTTTGTGACGGCATATATACCTTGTATACCGAGATGTACACAAGGTTGGCCTTTTTGTACCGTTACAGATCTTCTTCATGGGTGAGAGCACGCACGAGCAAACATGAGACGAGAGAATCGCTGACTCTTGGCAAACAACTTAGACCGATTTGGATCAGAAACGTTGCCACCGATTCCAGGACAGACGATGAGAGCTGTCGCCGCCTGGTTCGTCGATCTTGCAGTACAGATAGATCATGCTAGCCACGGATGCCCTCGATCTCGTCATTGCACCAAAACCATCACGCAACAGCGATCTTGCCAGCGGCAGCGGATTTATCTCACCGTCGGAGCGTCGACAAGGCCAAGACTGCTACACACCACAGCCAGGCCAGAACGGTGATCTTGCTCAAGGCGGTGGGTCTATGTTACCCACCGGCCGTCGAGATAAGCATATTCCTCGTCCTGTCCAATCCGAGTACGAATCCGAAACCATCGATATCACCATGTCTGACGGCGTTGACGTTGGGGAAGCATCTGTCACTCCACCACAACAACCTCGATCGCATGTCGACCTGACCAGCGAAAGCGATGACGACCCCGCGGAAGCGGAGAGTGATGCCAATCACTTGCTTATCTGGCACTGCACTAGGCGTTCATGGACCAGATTGAACGCTAGATTTCGCTGGTGGTCTGAATGGACGATGTATCTTTTCTTTCTAGCTAAGCAATTCATTCCGTTAATGATCAAGGGATTTATAGTGCTGACGTGGATTTGGTGCGAAGCCCTGCTGTTGCTTTTCGTCACGCTGTGGCTTTCCGTCACGCTGTCGCTTTTCGTCACGCTGTCGTTTTTCGTTACGCTGTCGCAAATACGCAC
>Ga0265798_10007360_pt1 | contig 14248 bp, 13 predicted proteins | sample P3T30metagenome_FD_192430 | JGI IMG/M metagenome (GOLD analysis project Ga0265798, IMG submission 192430) | Plant litter microbial communities from East Loma Ridge, Irvine, California - P3 T30 | ecosystem: Environmental > Terrestrial > Plant litter > Unclassified | place: USA: California...
CCATCCCGAACTCGGACGTGAAACCCGACCGCGCCAATGGTACTACTGCCTAAGCAGTGGAAGAGTAGGTCGCCGCCAGGCATTGCAGCCCGCGCGTCGCTGCCCATCACAACATGAACCCATTCACACACTTCGCTCTCCCAGAGAGCGTGACGCGGGGTGGAGCAGCCCGGTAGCTCGTCAGGCTCATAACCTGAAGGTCACAGGTTCAAATCCTGTCCCCGCAACCAACCAAAGCCCGCAAGTCGAAAGACTTAGCGGGCTTTGTTGCGTCCGAGACCAGCGGCGGCAAACGCGCGTCAGCTATCATGCAGGTCGCTGGCCACAACCCGACCCTGCGTAGTCACCACCACGAAAAGCGCTGCCTCGCGAGATCAGAGCGCATCGGTGGCATGGCGCCTTTTCAGGCGAGGTTTTAGCGCTTGGAACCTAAGTGAGAAGCGGGATGGTCGCTTTCGCGCGGCGGACTGACACGACAGGGCGTTCGTGCGAGGGGTAGACGAGGAGGCTTAATCGCCAGCTCCATAGCGCCGGCGACGTCGCCGACCTCCACAGCTTCACGCTGGAGTAACTGGACCTCGACGGATCGATCCGCCGTGAGTGGAAGATGTCATTCGAGCGGCGCAGCGTCGCGGCGCGGGGCGCGAAACTGCTGAGTGAGATGCGCGCAGCGCCCGCTGATCGGCGGCCTCGCCGACGCGCGCGGCTCTGACCTGCGGCTGGGCCAAACCGATAGCGCGGAATGCGCCGGGCTCACCAACGTCTCGGTTAATCGCGCCCTGCGCGATCTGTGCGAGCTAGGCGCCGCGCTAGTCGGGGCCAGACGAGTCACCAACCTCCGCAGAGTTCGACCCGCGTTACCTGTATCTCGGCCGGCCGGCCTGATCGTCCCGCCGTAGGCTGAGCCTCAGCGATCCACCTCGCCGAAGACGATGTCGATAGACCCCAGGATCGCGGTGATGTCGGGCAGCATATGGCCGCGCGACATGAAGTCCATCGCCTGAAGGTGGCTGAAGCCGGTCGGGCGAATCTTGCAGCGATAGGCCTTATTGCTGCCGTCGCTGACCAGATAGACGCCGAACTCGCCCTTGGGGCTCTCGGTGGCGACATAGACCGCGCCGGCGGGCACGTGGAAGCCTTCGGTGTAGAGCTTGAAGTGGTGGATCAGCGCCTCCATCGAGCGCTTCATCTCGGCGCGGGCAGGCGGCTTTACCTTGCGATCATGACTCGCCACCGGACCCTCAGGCAGGTCGCGCAAGCACTGGCGCATGATCCGCGCCGATTGCCGGACCTCTTCGACCCGCACCATAAAGCGGTCGTAGCAGTCGCCGCGCGTACCGACCGGCACGTCGAAGTCCATCTCGGCATAGACGTCGTAGGGCTGCGCCTTCCGCAGGTCCCAGGGGATGCCGGAGGCGCGGATACATGGGCCGGAGAAGCCCCAGGCGATCGCGTCGTCGCGCGACACCACGCCGATGTCGACGTTGCGCTGCTTAAAGATGCGGTTGTCGGCCACGAGGCTGATCGAATCCTCGAACAGCCGCGGCAACCGCGTGTCGAGCCAGTCGGCCATGTCGGTGAGCAGCTTAAGCGGCACGTCCTGGCGAACGCCGCCGGGGCGGAAATAATTCGCGTGCATGCGAGCGCCGCTGGCGCGCTCGTAGAAGTTCATGGTGTCCTCGCGCAGCTCGAACAGCCACAGGTTTGGCGTCATCGCGCCGACGTCCATGATGTGGCTACCGAGGTTGAGCAGGTGGTTCATGATCCGCGTCAACTCGGCGAACAGCACGCGAAGATACTGGCCGCGGCGCGGCACCTCGAGATCCATCAGCTTCTCGATCGCGAGCACGTAGGTGTGCTCCATGCACATCGGCGAGCAGTAATCCAGCCGGTCGAAATAGGGGATCGTCTGGAGATATGGCTTGGTCTCGATGAACTTCTCCGTTCCACGGTGGAGCAGCCCGACATGCGGGTCGACGCGCTCGACCATCTCGCCGTCGAGCTCGAGCACCAACCGCAGCACGCCGTGCGCCGCCGGATGCTGCGGGCCGAAGTTAATCGTGTAGTTGCGGATGTTGACGTCCTGCTCGCCGACGCCCTCGAGGGCGGGATCCACGGTCCGCATCGCCTGGTCGGAGCGCGCGCGCATGTCGGCGGCGTCGATCGGGCGGTCTGTGGGGCGCTTGCTCGGGGCGAAGGCGTCATCGGTGCTGCTCACGATCGTCTCCCGGTGGTGCGAGCCCGCTGTACCCGTCGCGAAAGAGCAAAGCTTTCAAGTGGCTTACCAACTGAGGTGGGTGAGGCTCAGGGGCGCGAGACGGTGGCACTACCCTGTCGCGAAGATTCTGAGCGCGCGCGCCGCGCGTCGAGGCAGGATTGGGGCGAGGGCGGGGACAGTGCGATCGAAGCGTCTTCGTCATTCTAGCGTAGCGGCGCCCGCTAGGATCGGCAGCGCGGCGTTGATCCTATCCACGGGCGCAGACAGGTGGCCTACACAGAAATCTGTAAAACGTGCGTTACTAATCAGGCACCTAGCGGCTCAATCAAGCGTAGTGGTGGATCAATCGGTCGGCCTCCACGCCAGACTTGCACAGCGGCGCGGGAGCGGATCGGTCGAAGCAAGGACAACACGCGGGCGATGGGAGCCTGACACATGACGTTACGCGGTTTCGCCACATTGTACGGCATCGTCTTCCTGCTCGCGGGCATCGCCGGTTTCATCCCCGGCCTTTCGCCGGAGCACGCGCATCCGGGCGTCGCGGTCTCGGGTGCGTCGCGCTTGGCGTTGGGGCTTTTCCCGGTGAACGTGCTCCACAATCTGGTCCACCTGCTGTTTGGCCTGTGGGGGCTGGCGGCGGCCCGTGGCGAGGCCGGAGCGCGGCTGTACGCCAGGGCAGTAGCGGTCATCTACGCGGTGCTGACCGTCGCCGGGCTGGTGCCCGGTGCCGACACGCTGTTCGGGCTGGTCCCGCTATACGGCAACGACATCTGGCTGCACGCGCTGCTCGCGGTGGTCGCCGGCTATGCGGGCTTCGTCTCGCGCGCCGCGGTTCGCCCGGCCGCGCACTGACGCTCCCCTTTAAGCAGGAGGTGTTCGCACCATGTCGTCGGCCGCGCTTCAGGACGTGATCGCCCCATCCGAGGATGTTCCAGGTGTCAGCGCCTATGTCCTCGGCTTGCGCGCCGAACTTCTCGGCGGAACGATGCGGCAGCTCGCGGCGCAGTGGTTCGGCGACCTTGCGGTGGAGTTGCTCCAGGGTAGGGATTCGATCTGGCTGGTGGTGCGTCGCGGCAGCGCGCGCGGCGGAATCGCGCTCCGTGCCGCCTACGCGCCCGACGGCGGCTTCGACGCGCGGCTCGTCACACCCGAGCCGGGCGAGGCGTTGCGGCTCGAGGCGGAGAGCGTGGTCGGCCGCCATGTCGTCGCGGTGCGGCTGACCCATGCCGACCTCCACCGGCTCCAGCTCCAGGCGTGGCTCACCCCGCGCGCCCCGCTGCTGGTGCCGTTTCACCCGCGCGATCTCTACGTGCTCAACGGTGACGATGATCCGCTCGGCGCCAAGGGTCGGGTCGAGGCGGCGCAGCGCGGGGTCAACGGCGGGCTATTGTACCTGCGCTTCGACGCCCCCGAGTTCGGCAGTCTGCTCTATCTCCAGAACCTGACCGAGCTGAACGACTATTTTGCCGCGACCGGTACCGTTCCCGACGCCGCCGTGGGCGGCGAATGGCCCGAGCTCGGCTACCTGCCGCCGACACGGCCGCAGAGCGGCACCCCGCCGACGCACCCGCTGCCGGCCGGCGAGATGGTGCGCCTGTCGGACGCCATCCTGGTCTTTCGCGACCGCGCGCACGACGACGAGCTGGAGATGGCGCGCCAGTTCCTTCAGATGCTGGGCACCGCGTACAAGGCGCTGCCGCTGCCGCGCACCGACTATCGCGACTGGCCGTGGCGCGCCGAGCGGACGCTGCGCGACCTGGAAAACGCGCCGCAGGCGACCGTGCGCCACTATGGCCACCGCTACGTCATGCCCTATCCCGACGGCGAATATCCCGACGTGATGGTGCAGCTGTCGGTGCTCGCCGCGGTGCACGATTACGGCCGCTGGGCAGGCGCGCCGCTGCCGCTGGAGGACGAGCTTCGCCGCGGGCTGCCGCGCTTCTACGACGCGGAGCTGGGCACGATCCGCCGCTACCTACCCAATGTCGGCGACGACAAGGACGCCGACGCGGTCGACAGCTGGTACCTCTACCACCCCATGCTCAATCTCGCGCGGCTGGCGCTGGACGGCGACGCGTTCGCGCGCGACCTGCTGCTCAAGTCCGTCGACTATGGCATCCGCGCCGCGCATCATTTCCGCTACGTCTGGCCGATCATGTACGACGTGCGCGACTTCAGCGTGAAGACGCGCGCGCGCAACGACGATCGCTTCGGCCAGACCGACGTCGGCGGGCTCTACGCCTATGTCATGCTGCAATGCTTTCAGCTCACCGGCGAGCAACGTTTCCTCGACGAGGCACGCGCCGCGATCGATGCCGCGGTGGGGATGCGCTTCAACCTCGAATATCAGGCCAATCTCACCGCCTGGGGCGCGGCGGCGTGCATGCGGCTGTGGCGCATCACCGACGAGGGCCGCTACCTCGCGCAGAGCTACGTCTATCTAGCCAGCTTCTTCCACAATTGCGAGCTGTGGGAGTCGGACGTCGGGCACGCGCGCCACTATCGCACCTTCCTCGGCGCGACCTGCCTGCACGACGCGCCCTATATGGCGATCTACGAGTGTTTCGACAGCTTCGTCGCCTTCGAGGCCTATCTCGCCGACAGCGGGCCCGACCTGGAGCCGGCAGCGCGGATGCTGATCGGCGAATATTGCAAATATGCGCTCGACCGCGCGTGGTTCTATTATCCCGACGTGCTGCCGCCCGAGATGATCGCCGGGCCGCCGCACCAGAGCGGCGTCATCGTGCCCAAGCTCTCCTTCCCGCTGGAGGATCTGTACGGCGACGGCCAGCCCGCGGGGCAGGTAGGGCAGGAGATCTACGGCTGCGGCGCCGCGATGGTGTTCGCGTCGCGCTCACAGCACGTCATCGAGGGCGCGCCGTTCCGCCTCTTCTGCAACCTGTTCGTCCGCGCGATCGAGCGCACCGGGGATCGCGCGCTGACGCTGCAGCTCGATGGCGGCGAGACCTGCCACGCCGACCTCGCGCTGGTGCGGGGCAAGCGGCGCAAGCTGCCCGCCGCGGTGCTGACCACCGCGGGCGGCGACCAGCTGCGCCCGGTGGCGAGCACGAAGGACCGGGTCGACTATCGCGTGCCGGCAAGTGGCCGGCTGATCCTGACATGGGGTGAGTAGGATGAACGGCAAGCGGATCGTCGTCACCGGCGGCACCACCGGGATCGGCCGCGCGACGGTGCGGCTGCTGGCGGGGCAGGGCGCGCGCGTCGTCACCGTGGGGCGCGACGCGGACGCGCTCGCCGAGGCGCTCGAGTCGATGCGCGACCTGCCCGGCAGCGTCCACGGCATCACCGCCGACCTCGGCACGCGCGCCGGCGTGGAGGCATTGTTCGCCGCGGCGGACGCGCATCTCGGCGGGCTCGACGCGCTGGTGTCCAACGCCGCGCTCGGCGCCGACCCGATCGACGCGATGGAGGAGGAGGCGTGGCGCTACGTCGTCGCGGTCAACCTAGTCGGCGCGATGTCGGCGACACGCGCGGCGCTGGCACGGCTCGGGCGCGGTGGGCAGGTGGTGATCGTCGGCTCGATCAGCGCCGCGATCCATGCACCGGGCGAGAGCGTCTATTCCGCCACCAAGGCGGGGCTCAGCGCCTTCGCTGAGACGCTGCGCAAGGAGGTGGAGCAGCGCGGGCTCCGAGTCAGCCTGATCGAGCCGGGCACGGTCGGCACCGACATGCAGGAGAGCTCGGCGGACGAGCAGCGCGAGAAGGTCGCCCGCCACGAGATGCTGCTGGCGGAGGACATCGCCGAGACGATCGGCTTCGTGCTCTCGCGTCCGCCGCGGGTCGACGTGGTGACGCTGCGAGTCGAGCCGCGCGTGCAGGAGCTGCCGTGACCCGGGCGCTGGTGGGAACCTATGTCGCGGGCGGCGGCGCCGGGCTGGTGGAACTCGCGCGCGGCGAGGGTGCGTGGCAGGTCGGCGCGGCGGCGCCGATCACCAACGCCTCCTTCATGCTGACCTCGTCGCGCTTTGGGCACCATTATGCGGTCGATGAGGTCGCGGGCACGGTCGGCGTCTACAGCGCCGCCGGCGGCTGGGCGCTGCTCGCGGAGGTGCCGAGCGGCGGGGAGGCACCGTGCCATCTCGCGCTGTCCGCCGACGAGCAATATCTCGCGGTGGCGCATTACGGGAGCGGCAGCGTCGCGCTGCTCACGCTCGATGAGAAGGGACTCCCCGCGGGCCACGACGTGTCCGCCTATGCGGGCAACGGGCCCAACCGCGAGCGACAGGACTCGCCACACGCGCACTGGGTCGGCTTCTCCTCTGCCGGCGAGCTGATCGCAGTCGACCTCGGCGCCGACCGGATCGTGGTTCACGCGGTCGACGCGCGAGGCGTGCTGTCCCCGCCGCGCACGCTCTACGCCGCGCCGCCCAGCAGCGGCCCGCGGCATCTCGCCTTCCACCCGACGCTGCCGCTCGCCTATCTCGTCAGCGAGCTCGTCCCCGAACTGACGGTGCTGGCTCCGGGCGCGGACGGCTTCCTCGCCGTGCACCGGCAGAAGCTGCTCGATTCCGCCGAGGCGAGCGCCGACGCGCTCGGCGGCGCCATCGCGCTCTCCGCCGACGCGCGCCGGCTGTACGTGACGACTCGCGGCACCGACCGGCTGCTCAGCCTCGCGCTCGACCATAACGGCATGCCGGCGTTGCTGGCGCCCATGCCGAGCGGTGGCGCCTCGCCGCGCCACCTGCTGCCGCTCGGCGACCAATTGCTCGTCGCGCACGAGCAGGACGGGACGGTGGCGATCTTCGACCTCGATGAGGACCGACGCCCAGCAGGCGCACCCCAGCTGCTGAGCGTACCCGGCGCCGCCTTCCTCGCCGCCGACCGGGAGAGAGAATGACATGCGCGCCGCGCTGAAGACCGCCGACGGCCGCTTCACGGTGGAGGAGATCGACCCGCCCGAGCTTGCCGCCGCCGACTGGGACCGCGCGCGCGTCCGCGTCGCGGGCATCTGCGGCACCGATCTGCGCCATTGGAAGAAACACGAGCCCGAGCTCGCCTGCCACGTCATGGGGCACGAACTCGCCGGGGAGGTGGTCGAGGTCGGCCGCGACGTCACCCGGGTCGCGCCCGGCGACCGGGTGGTGATCGAGACAGTGCTGGGCTGCGGCCATTGCGACTGGTGCCGCGCGCGCCAGTACAATCGCTGCCCCGATCTTTATCCGACGCGCACGAAGAGCGTGTCGCGCGCCTATGCCGAGTTCGTCGTCGGGCCGCAGCACAAATTCTACCGGCTGCCCGACCATGTCGGGTTCGACGACGCCGCGCTGATCGACACCTTCTCGGTCTGTCTCCACGCGCACCATCTCGCCGGCCTGGCGATCGGCGACACCGCGGCGATCATCGGCGCCGGGCCGATCGGGCTGGGGCAGCTGATGTTGGCCAAGGCGGGCGGCGCGCGCGCGATCGTGGTCGATACGGTGGAGCACTCGCTGGCAGTGGCACGCGAACTCGGTGCCGACGCGGTGGTGCGCGCGGATCGCGACGATCCCGTCGCCGCGGTGCAGGCCTTTACCGGCGGGCGCGGTGCCGAGGTGGCGTTCGAATGCGCGGGCGGCGAGTCGATGCCGACGACGTTGCCCTGGGCGACGAGGATGGCGCGGCGTGGCGGCGCGGTGGTAATCGTCGGCGGCTTCGACGCGGGCGAGACCGCGATCCCGCTCGAGTGGCAGCGCATCCAGATGTCCGAGATCCGTCTGCTACCGAGCGCCAGCTTCGCGCTGCACGACATCGATCCCGAGCAGGCGCAGGTGCTTGATCTGGTCGCGCGCGGCGTGCTGAAGACGCAGCCGCTGATCACGCACCGCTTCCCGCTCGAGCGGATCAACGAGGCGTTCGACGTGGCGGAGGACAAGGAGCGCACCGGCGCGATCTTCGTGGCGCTCGAGCTGTGACGCCGCGGGGCCTCCTCAGATGGACCACGCGCCCGACCGCCCGCGTGATCAGGCGGATGCTGATAGCCTTCTGACATCGGACCACGCGGCGAAGTGCGGCAGCAGTGCCGCGCCTCGGAGGAACGCTAGAGCGACGATGAGCGCTCGTCGTCGATCTGCTCAGGGTCGGCCGCCGCGTCGGAGGGCGCGTGGGTCGTGCGCCGCCCCGCCGATACGGCGCGGAGCGCGCCGACCGCGGCGAGCGACAGCGCTCCCGCCGCGCCGGCGAGCAACAGGCTGGGTCGCACGCCTGTCGCGCGCGCGGCCCGGTCCAGAGCGACCTCCGCACCGCCGGCGGCGTCGACCAGCCGAGGCACCACCTGCGTGTCGAGGAAGAACTTGGGCGCGGCTGGGCCGCTGCCCTTGTGGAGCATATAATCGCGACCGACGGTCATAGAAAAACTCCTTTCTCGCCAACAGCCTAACCGAGGTGATCGACGGTCGCCGACGATGCGGGGAGAACGTGGGGCAGCGGCGAACGTTGCGCCCCGCGACGCGGCGCCGCGACCGGAGGTTCCCGATGAAGCCGACGTTCAAACCCTATCGTCTTCCATCCGGCGGCTGGGGATCGGCCAGGTCGGTCGCCAACATCCTGCGGCGCGAGGGCGTCGTCGGCAGTGCTGGCATCGCGCTGTCGCGCCACAACAAGGTCGACGGCTATCAGTGCAACAGCTGCGCCTGGGTGAAGCCGGCGACGCCGCTGCCGTTCGAGTTCTGCGAGAGCGGCGTCAAGGCGGTCGCCTGGGAGCTGACCGCGCACCGCTGCACCCCCGCCTTTTTCGCCGAGCATACGGTCACCGAGCTGCTCGGCTGGGACGATTATCACCTCGAGCAGCCGGGGCGGCTCACTCATCCGCTGCGCTACGATGCCGCGACCGACAAATATGTCCCGGTCTCCTGGGGTCGTGCGATCGAGGAGATCGCGCGCGAGCTGCGCGACGTCGACGACAAGCTCAAGGGTACCGTCTTCTACAGCTCGGGCCGGCTCTCCAACGAAGCGAGCTACCTCTATCAGTTGTTCGCGCGCCTCTACGGCAACAACAACCTGCCGGACAGTTCGAACATGTGCCACGAGACCACCTCGGTGGCGCTACCGATCAGCATCGGCCAGGGCGTCGGCACGGTCGACCTCGGTGACTTCGGCGAGACCGAGTGCCTCCTGTTCTTCGGGCAGAACCCGGGGAGCAACTCGCCGCGCATGCTTCACCCGCTGCAGGAGGCGAGCCAACGCGGCGTGCCGATCATCACCTACAATCCGTTGCGCGAGCGCGGGCTGGAGCGCTTCCTCAATCCGCAGTCGCCGACCGAGATGCTGAGCGGCAAAGAGACACGGATCAGCTCGCAATATCACCAGGTGAAGAACGGCGGCGACCTGGCGGCGCTGGCTGGTATCGGCAAGGCGGTGCTGAGCGCGAACGACGAGTCGATCGCTGCAGGCGGCCCCGCGGTGCTCGACCTCGCCTTCATCGCCGAGCACACCTCGGGCTTTGACCGCTACGCCGACTGGCTGCGCGCGCAGGACTGGGACGAACTCGAGCGTCGCTCGGGGCTACACCGCGCCGACATGGAAGCCACCGCGCGCGTGTATGCCACGGCAGGCCCGACGATCGGCATCTACGGCATGGGGCTGACCCAGCATCGTGCCGGGGTCGAGACCGTACAGATGCTGGTCAACCTGCTGCTGATGCGCGGCAACATCGGCAAGCGTGGTGCCGGCATCTGTCCGGTGCGCGGCCATTCCAACGTTCAGGGCCAGCGCACCATGGGCGTCACCGAGAAGCCCGAGCTGTTCCCGCTCGATCGGCTCGGCGAGCAGTTCGATTTCGTCGCCCCCAAGGAGCCGGGCTACAATACGGTCGAGGCATGCGAGGCGATCCTGAAGGGCGAGGTGAAGGCATTCTTCATGCTCGGCGGCAATTTCGTCCGCGCCATCCCCGATCACGGCCAGATGGAGCCGGCCTGGCGTACGCTGCGGCTCACCGTCAACGTGCTGACCAAGCTCAATCGCAGCGCGCTGCTGCCGGGCGAGGTGAGCTACATTCTCCCGGTCATCGGCCGGTTGGAGAAGGACGAGACAGCGGCCGGGCAGCAGGTGCTGTCGATGGAGGACACGTCGGGATGCGTCCACGGCAACCGCGGATTGCGCGCGCCCGCCTCGCCGCACCTGATCAGCGAGATCCGTCTGGTGTGCGAACTGGCCAAGCAGGTGCTGCCGGCCAATGTCCGCGTCCGCTGGGACGATTACATGACTGACTATGCCGAGATCCGGAAGGAAATCGCGACCACGCTGCCCGACAACTTCCACGACTATGAAACGCGGATGTGGGAGCCGGGCGGGTTTCAGCGCGACCTTCCGGCCAAGCGGCGTGAGTGGCATACCGAAAGCCGCCGCGCGCAGTTCGTCACGCCGGAGGCGCTCGACGAAGATCTCGACATGCCTGGTGTCGGCCACGACGTGCTGCGGCTGATGACGCTGCGCTCCAACGACCAGTTCAACACGACGGTGTACGGCTATGACGACCGGTTCCGCGGCATCAACGGCATTCGCACCGTCGTGCTGATGAACCGATCGGACATCGACCGGCTCGGACTCAAGGTGGGGCAGGCGGTAACGCTGCGCACCGTCGCCGACGACGGCGTCGACCGCCATCTCTCCGGCCTGATCGTAGTCGCCTATGACATACCGATCGGATGCATCGGCGGCTATTATCCGGAGTGCAACGTGCTGATGCCGGTGTGGCATCACGCGGTCGGCAGCAAGACCCCCGCGGCCAAGTCAATCCCGGTGACGATCCACAGCGACGGCGACGCGGTGCTGGAGCCGCAGATGGAATATGCCACCGGTTAAGCATGGGAGCGCCGGTACGTCAGGTCCGGTAAGGACCCGCGACCGTGCGCTCGCGCCGGCAGCTATCGCAACGCGAGCCACTGGCACCACGAGCGCTTTTCATACCGATGCGGTAACCCCGCGATCGATGATGCCGGCTGATAGCTGGTCAACCGGTGCGGCCGGACACCGGTCAATCGGGATGGTTGGCCTACTCGGCTATTGATAGCCGCCGTTCTCCTCACGCTCTCGCGCGGCATCCTCCTGCACCTTCTCCATCTCCTCGGCTTCCTGCTCCGGCGCGGGGGCGGCATCGTCGTCGCTGCGATGATCGGTCATCGACGTCTCCTCTTCTGCCAGAACGCAGCGCAGGCGCGACATGTCCGCGACCGTCACGCCGTCATCGTCAATTCTACTGCGGCAAGCGCGACCACCGCTCTTCCTCGGTCCGACAGACGATAGTGACCAGGGCGCACCCGCTCGAACCAGCCGTAGACGTTGCGCGACAGAATGGTGCCGGCGTCCTCCGCCAGGTGACGCAGATCACGCGGCCGCGCGCCGACGTCGCGCATCGCCGCCGCGCAGGCCAGCGCGCGCTGACGATAGGCGGTCATGATCGGCTGCCGCGACGAGCCTCCGGCGCTCGGATCGCCCTGACGCAGGGTATGTTCTTTCACGAGCCGGCGACGCAGCGGTAGGTTGGGGCGCGGGCGATAGGGCACGGGCTCGCAGAGAACCGTGACAAGGTCGAGGCGCAGGTCGACCGCGAGCAAGCCCACTCCCAGCAGGCGGCACAGGCGCGTGACCCGCTCGTCCTGGTCGCGCCCGCGACGCGAGGCGGCGACCGCGAGATAAACCATATCGGCGCCGCGCATCCGGTCGACCGCTTGGAGCACCAGCTCTAGCGTGAACGAGAGCTTGAGCTCCGCGACCACGATGAGCGGCGGCTCGCCGGCACGAAGCCCGACAGCGTCGCAGCCGCAGATCTCGCCCTTTACCACGAAGCCTTGTGCCTCGAGAAATCCCTTGACCGGTGCGTACAGCGCGGTCTCGCGCCAGTCGACGGATCGGGGCGTACGGGCTGCCGCGTCCGACCCGCTCATGCCGCGCCGCGCACAGCAACCGCGAGATCGCTCCCTATCGGATCGACCGCGGCGACGAGTTCGCCATCGGCGCTCTTGGCGCGGGTGTGAGTGACGATCGCTCCGGCACGGGTGTCGTAGCAGACGACGTCATAGGCGCCGTCAGCCAGCCCCGGGACGTGCAGCACGGTGGCGTTCGCGTCGTGCCGCGGGGCAAGCGTGCCCTCCGCATCGATCGCGTCCGTCCGGACGAGCCACGCGAGCGCCTGCCGCTCATCGCCGCAGCCGACCGCTGCCACGCCGCGATCCGCGCAGCGCAGCGCCGCGGAGAGGTTGCGGCGATGAAAGGTGGTCCAGTCGATGAGCGGCAGGAAGTCCGCTAGCGCCCGCTGTGCCACTCGCATGCCTGGCGTGAGGACATGCGGGTGGCGGTTGGGCCAGCGCATGCCACCGCCCGCGCCGCCGCTGGCGAGGTGCGCCCATTGAATGTGGCGGAAGTACTCGTCGTCGAAGGCGCTGGGCAGCGTCTGCTTGCGATCCTTGAAGCGGTGTATGGGGCCGTGCTCGGAATCGAACACCGGCCGTGCGGGGCCGGCGGCGATCACCGCGTCGCGCATCAGCCGGGCAGCGGCGAGCGCCGGAGTGACGGTGTCGCGGGGGTCGTCGATCGTGCCATGCTCGTAGAGGTGGGTGTTGGCGAAATCGAGCGACGGGTGGCGGAAGATCGGCTCTACCAGCGCGGGGTATCGGATCAGCTCGGGGCCGAAGATCGACACGGTCTGGAGATTGGCATAACCGAGCCGCCCGCGCTCGTGCGTGCGCAGCCATGACGACACGTCGTCGATGAAGGGAGCGATCACGGTCGGGTCGTCACCGCCGTGGGCTGGGTGGATCTCGTTCCACACGTCCCAGGCGAACAACGCGGGGCTGCTACCCCAGCGGTCGCTCGCGAACGCGAGTCTGTGCTTGATCGCACGCCGCGTTTCGGGACAGGTCAGCCACGTCTCGCGACCCGCACACGGGCCACCATTTGCGCGAGCATAGGGGTGCCGCTGCCAGCGTATCCACATGAAGAAGGTGTCGTAGGGCGTGAGCAGCACTCTCAGCCCGACGCGCTCGAGCAGGCGGAACAGGTCGTCCCACAACCGCACCATGGCGGGGACGAACCGCCCGACGGGACGTTCGAAATAGCGGTGTTCGCCGTGACAATATTCCAGCATCAGCCGAATGACGGTAACGCCGTGCGCGCGGAGCTCGAGCAGGTGCCGCTCCACCGCCGCGAGGTCTCGCCGCCGGAACAGCGGCGCGAGGTCGGGCCAGGTGATCGCGTCATTGTGACCGATCGGGGTCCAAGGCACGCCGTCCTCGGTGATGAAATAAGGCGAGCCGGGCACCGCGCGAACGCGGGCCATCGCCGGGGCGAGCGAACCTAGCGGAACATGCACCGGCGGCGATTAGCCAGTCCGGCAGGCCGGCACCATCGCCAAATCGCGGTGGTGGAACGGCGGCGCGGCTTACTTAATGTCGAGCAGTTAGATTTTCACCAACCGGAAGCGGATCGGCCGCCGTCCACTCGGGGCCGGCGAACGCAGCCACGAAGCTGGCGCGGAGCATCGGACGCTCAACCACTGACGCCTCGCCGATTGGCATGACGGTGCCCCATTCTTCGCCTTCCGAGTAGGACGCCGGCACCCTCGCCGCGGGCGTCGGCTGCGCGAAAAGGATGCTCGACGCAGGATCTCGCGCTCGGAAGCAGCGTTAGGCTGCCGCTATATCCGGGAGCAAACGTATGGCCAGGCTGGCAAAACTGACGATTGAGCCGAACGGCGATGAGTATCTGCTGCTCATCGAGAGCGACGATGGAGAATCGCTCGAACTGGTCGCCTCGCTCGAGCAACTCGACCTGCTCGGCGAAGCCGTCGACCAGTTGCTGGAGCAGGAAGACGACGAGGCTGGCGACGAATAGCGGCTACTGACCCGGAGAGAGCGCCCAGCGCTCGACCAGGTCCGAGGCGACGAGCTGCGGGATCGTCATGGCGGCCCGCCGCTTCGTCGAAGGCAAAGTGGTTACTTTCAGACTCATCGATCGGACCTCATGCCGGCAGTTGCTGCATGCGCGGGTACAGTCCCTTCTAGGTGCAAGTGCTTGGCGAGCTTGTAACGAAGCGGT
>Ga0265798_10007363_pt1 | contig 14246 bp, 12 predicted proteins | sample P3T30metagenome_FD_192430 | JGI IMG/M metagenome (GOLD analysis project Ga0265798, IMG submission 192430) | Plant litter microbial communities from East Loma Ridge, Irvine, California - P3 T30 | ecosystem: Environmental > Terrestrial > Plant litter > Unclassified | place: USA: California...
CAGTCCTAGCGCGCCAATCCGCCCGGGAGCCTGTCAACAAAGTGGAAACCCACTCAACCAGCCATCATTCCGGCAATGTTCGTATTAACAATTGCATATGTGACCGCTAACAAGCACAATAGCCGAACACAACAATAATGCGAACGTCGCCAGCGCGCGCACGGCAGGAGACAGCAGGCCGCTTCCCAAGCGGACCGCCTCGCCCGCCCACGTCCGTGTCACCGGCCGCGTCCGCATCGATACGACGGAGATAAAACGGATGAGGCTGACACCCCGCAAGACACTGGCCGCGCTCGCCCTGGCGCAGGCCTTCGCACCCGCGAGCTTTGCCGCACCGCTGGTCACGCTGGATCGCAACGGCGCCTGGGTCGCCATCGAGGCCTACGGCCCGAACATCGTCCACGTGACCATCGCCGCCGACAAGGCCGAAGTCCTGAAGGGCCCCGGCTACGGCATCCTGCCGAAGAACGCCGACAACAGCGCCTTCCGCCACAGCTCGGGCGCGAGCGCGAGCGCGGGCGGCGATACCTTCACCTCGAGCGGCATGACCCTGAACGTGAACCCGGCCCCCGCGCCGCGCGTGCCCAGCCAGGGCGAGAAGTACTTCGCGCCTTCGCTGGCCTCGGTCGGGCTGCAGGTGAAAAATGCGCGTGGCGAGCAAGTGCTGAGCATGAGCGGCTGGGAAATGGCGCCGCACACCGTGAATGGCGAAAAAACCTACCAGGTCGGCGCCTCCTTCGCAGCCCCGCGCGACGAGCATTACTACGGCATGGGCCAGAACCAGGAATCGCTGTCCGGCCTGGACTTGCGCGGCCGCGTGCTCGACTGCAAGCACTGGTACGACGCGCCGGCCGGCGAGACCGTCTGCGTACCCTTCATGGTGTCGTCGAAAGGCTACGGCATCGTCTGGGACAATCCCTCGTCCACGCGTTTCATCGCCGGCGTCAACGGCAAGACCGCCTTCCAGTCCCAGGTCGGCGAGCGCGTCAGCTTCTTCGTCATCACCGGCAACACGCCGGACGAGCTGTACACCGGCTATGCGCGCCTGACCGGCAAGACGCCGATCCCGCCGAAATCCGCCTTCGGTTTGATCCAGTCGAAGGCGCGCTATGACAGCCAGCAGGAAGTCCTGCGCGTGGCCAGGACCTATCGCCAGAAGCAGTACCCGCTCGACATCATGGTGGTCGACTGGTTCTACTGGACCCGGATGGGGCAGATGGACATCAACCCGGCCGAGTTCCCCGATCCGGACGGCATGAACAAGCAGCTGCACGACATGGGCATGCAGTCGATCATCTCGATCTGGCCACGCTACGAGACGTCGGGCCGCTATTTCAACGAGCTCGATGCCAAGGGTTACCTGCTCAAGGACAAGGACGGCAAGAGCGTCGACGGCCTGCCCTTCCGCGCCGACCGCACCGGCGGCCTGATCGACGCCACCAACCCGAAGGCAAGGCAATGGTTCTGGGAAAAGTCGCGCGACAATATCCTGTCGCACGGCTTCGACTATCCCTGGCTGGACGAGACCGAGCCGGACCTGGTGCCGGACGGCTTCTTCTATTCGATCGGCTCGGGCGACCGCTACCACAACCTGTTCCCGCTGCTGCACGTCGAGGGCGTGGCCGAGAACATGCGCGCCTGGAAGCCGAACAAGCGCGTGCTGATCCTGTCGCGCGCGGCCTACCTGGGTTCGCAGCGCACCGGCGCCCTGTTCTGGTCCTCGGACATCCACCCGACCTGGGAAGCGCTGGCGCGCCAGATTCCCACCGGCTTGAACATGACCGCGTCCGGCATCGCGCTGTGGGGCAACGACATCGGCGGCTGGCAATGGCTGCCGCAGACCACGACCGCGACGAAGGCGCCTCTGCTCGACCCGTCGGACGCGCGCGAGGTGGTCGGCCAGAACCACGACTATCCGGAACTGATGACGCGCTGGTTCCAGTACGGCACCTTCACGCCGACGCTGCGCATCCACGGCGACCGCAAGCAGGCCGACATCTGGTCCTTCGGCAAGGGTGCGGAAGCGGTGATGGCGCGCTGGGACCGGCTGCGCTACCAATTGATCCCCTACATCTACAGCCAGGCCAAGTTCACCCACGACAGCGGCGCGCCCTTCATGCGTCCGCTGTGGATGGATTTCGCGCATGATCCGAACGTGGCGGATATCGGCACCGAATACATGTTCGGCCCGGCCTTCCTGGTGGCGCCGGTCACCGAGCAGGGCCAGGTCGAGAAGGATGTCTACCTGCCGGCGGGCAGCGACTGGTACGACTTCTGGACGAAGGAGAAATTGACCGGCGGACGTTGGGTGAAGGTGGCGGCGCCGATCGACCGGATCCCGGTGTTCGTCAAGGCGGGCTCGGTCGTGCCGATCGGCGCCGATGTCCAGTCGACCGCGACCCGGCAAAGCATTGCCGAAGTCCAGGTATATCCAGGCAAGGACGGCGAATTCAAGCTGTATGACGACGATGGCGTGTCCTACGACTACGAAAAGGGCAAGTCGACGCTGACGACGCTGCGCTGGAACGAAGGCAGCGGCAAGCTGACCGCGTCCGGCGGCGATGCCGGGCTGGCCAAGTCGCTGCCGGGCCTGGTGAAGGTGATCGGCAAGCCGTAAGGCGCAAGGCCCCCCTTTGAAGCCCCGTCAGCAAGCCTGGCGGGGCTTTTCATATTCATCGTTTATTGCTTGACCACGTCCAGCGGCCGGTGCTACTGTACTAATCGTATTAGTACAGTGAGATCACCCAATGAGCGGACGCACCCCCTTGATGCTGCAGATCGTCACCGGCGATCCGCGGCCGATCGTGCGCCAGATTACCGATGGCATCAAGCGCCTGATCGCCGGCGGCGAGCTGCCCCCCGGGGCCGCGCTGCCCAGCGTGCGCGGACTGGCCCTGCAGTTGTCGATCAATCCCAACACCGTGGCCAAGGCTTACAACGAACTGAGCGCCGAAGGCTGGCTGCATGCGCGCAGCGGCCTCGGGCTGTTCGTGGCCGAGCAGCGCCAGCGCCTGTCCGATGCCGAGCGCGAGCGCCGGCTGGCCGAAGCGGTCGACCGCTTCGTCGGCGAGGTCATCGGCCTCGATTTTCCCCAGCAGACCATCCTCGACCGCGTCGCGGCCGACCTGTCCAACCTCGCCAGAAAGAAAACCGCATGAATGCTCAAGCGCCCGGGTACGTCATCGACACCGACGGGCTGTGCCTGTACTACAAGGACAAGCCGGCCCTCGACCACCTGACCCTGCGCCTGCCGCGCGGCGGCATCCACGCCTTTGTCGGTGCGAATGGCGCCGGCAAGTCCTCGCTGTTCCGGGTGCTGCTCGGCTTCGAGCCGGCCAGCAGCGGCAGCGCGCGCGTGCTCGGCCACGATTGCGCGCGCCTGCCCACGGCCCTGCGCGAGCGCATCGGCTTCGTCAACGAGGAACACACCCTGCCCACCTGGATGCGCGTGCGGGACCTGGCGCGCATGCAGCAGCGCCAGTACGCGCGCTGGAACGGCGCGCGCTACGACGAAGTCCTGCGCCATTTCAACGTGCTGCCCGGGCAGCAGGTCGGCCAGCTGTCGCGCGGCGAACGCGCCGGCCTGAACCTCGCCCTGGCGCTGGCCCAGAACCCGGAACTGCTGATCCTCGACGAACCCACGCTCGGCCTCGACGTGGTCGCCAAGCAGGTCTTCCTCGATGCCCTGCTGCAGGCGACGGGCGACGACGACGCCACCATCGTCTACTGCTCGCACCAGATGGACGAGATCGAGCGTGTGGCCGACAACCTGGTGATCCTGGAGCACGGGCGCCTCCGCTACATGAGCGGGCCCGACGATTTCTGCGAACGGGTCCAGCTGTGGGTGGCGGCCTTCCCGGGCAAGGCGCCGGATGTCTGGCAGCTGCCCGGCGTACTGCGGGTGCAGGCGATCGACGGCCTGACCCACATCGTGACCTTCGACCAGGACGACAGCGTCGGCGCCCGCCTCAGGCTGCTGGGTGCGACCTCGGTCCAGTCGATGCCGCTCGGCCTGCACCGCGCCGTGAACGCCTTTCTTGCCCATGGCCACGCCGGCACCCGGCGCGCCGCTTGAGGAACCCCACCCATGCTCGACTTCTACCTGTCCGAACTGCGCCGCTTCCGTACCGGCGCCGCCATCTACGCCCTCGCCAACCTGGTGATCCTGACCGTGCTGGGCCAGGTCACCAACCTGCCCGGCATGCCGTTCGAATTCCACATGATGCTGCTGATCCTGTATGCGCTGTCCGGCCTCTTCCTGGCGCTCTACCAGCTCGGCACTTACCGCCAGCCCAGCCGCTGGATCTGGCTGCAGCACCGCCCGCTGCATCGCATGCGCATCCTCGCGGGCATCGTGCTGTCGGCCATGACGCTGGTCGCGCTGGCGGTGGCGCTGCCGCTGTTCATTTTCCTGGCCGCGCAGGACCATTACTCGCATAACGTGATCGACAGCCGCTATTACCTGGGCGCCGCCTGGCTCGCGCTGGTCACCTTCGGCGCCTGGCTGGCCGGCGCCTACCTCATGCTGCAGCGCAGCCGCTGGGCCTTGCTGGTACTGGCTTTGCCCTGGGTGCTGGCGCTGCACAAGGCCGCCGCTCCCACCCTGCTGCTCTTGGCACTGGCCTGCGACGTCGTGCTGCTGGCGCTGGTGGCCACCGTGTTCCGCCCCGACCGCCAGGTCCGCGACGGCGCCGCCACGATCCTCAACGCCGTGCCGCTGCAGGCCGGCTTCTACCTTGGCCTGCTGCTGGCCGGTTCGCTGGTCTACCAGGTCGCCCTGATGCTGGTCGGCGCGCATCCGAACAACAGGGCGCAGGTCGCGCCGGGCGGCTACGTCGAGGCGCTGCGCCTGGAGCCGCACGAGACCCTGCTGGCCGGCCTGGCATCCAGTGCCGACCCGCGAGCCGGCGCCTGGCGCGCGGCGCTGGCGCCGAGGACGGTCCTGGAAATCAAGCCGGACCTGCGCCAGTTCGTCGTGCGCGATTTTCCGAGCAATGGCGGCTGGAGTTCATTCACGCTAGGCAATATCGCATGGACCTTCAGCCATGACCGCATGATGTACCGCGGCCTGCAGCCGCGCACCCTCGCCGACGCCGGCTGGCTCGGCGCCGGCGGCCGCGGCGGGACCGGCGCCTTCGCGTCGCAGCCGCAGCAGGTGCACCGCAAGGGCGCCTCCTGGCTGGTCGATACGCACAACGTGTATGCGATGCAGGGCCACAACGGCAGCCTGCGGCACGTGCTGCACATCGGCACCGCCGAACAGGTCGCCGGCGGCTTCACCGCCTTCGGGGCACATCGCCTGCTGCTCACCAACCAGCGCCTGCTGGTCGTCGATGACAGCGCGGCGCCGGGCGCCGCCGCGTCGATCGCGCTGCCGATGGCCTTTGGCGACCTGGCGAACGTGCAGGCGGCGCAGGTACCGGACGGCCTGCTCGTGTCCTTCCTGTACGGCTACCGCCAGAACGCAGGCGTGGCCGCGTCGCCCCAGGTGGTCTACCTGCTGGACCGGGGCGGCCACATCACCGAGGTGGCGCGGCGCGAACTGGCGCACGATTTCCCGGCGCTGTTCGAACACCGCGACTGGTGGGTGTCGCCGGCGCTGCATGCGCTGAGCACGCTGCCGGACCTGTTCATCGACAAGGGCGCGATTCCCGACGCCGGCGCCGGCCGCTTCGAAGCCTTGACGCGTGCCCGTCCGGCGCCCGCCTGGATCGCCGCCATCGCCGCCACGCTGGCCGCCGCCGCCGGTGCCCTGTGGTGGACCCGGCGCACGCCGATGACGCCGCGCGAACGCGCCGCCTGGTGCCTGGCCTGCCTGCTGCTGGGTGTCCCGGCCCTGCTGTCGCTGGCGGTGCTGCGGCCGCGCGTGCCGGCGCGCGCCGCGAACCCGGCCGGCGCCGAGGCGTCCGCGCCGGCGTGAAACCAGGGGGCGAGGCGCCTACATATTTACAGCGCCACGCCCCCTTCTCTGGTATCGTCTCGGCCGTTGCACATAATTAATCTTTACCCCCGAGACCACCATGCGCCCTCTTCTCTTGCTTCTTGCCGCCCTGTCGGCCGCTCCCGCATCCGCGGAGCGCCTGACCCTGGACCGTATCCACGCCGACCCGGCGTTGTCCGGTCCCGGCGTGCGCAGCCTGCGCGTGTCGCCCGACGGCGAACGCGTGACCTTCCTGCGCGGCCGCGCCGACAACCAGTTCCAGCTGGACCTGTGGGAATACAACATGAAGGACAAGACCACCCACATGCTGGTGGATTCCAAGAAGCTGGTGCCGAACGAGAGCCTGTCGCTGGAAGAGCGGGCACGCCGCGAGCGCGCCCGTACCGCCAGCCTGTCCGGCATCATCAGCTACAGCTGGTCGCCGGATGGCAAGCAGATCCTGGTGCCGATCGCCGGCGACCTCTACCTGGTCGACGTCGCCCGCCCGGATACCGCGCGCAAGGTCGCCTCGGGCAACGTCGGCGATCCGAAGATTTCGCCGAAAGGCCGTTACGTCTCGTTTGTCCGCGACCAGAACCTGGTCGTGATCGATCTGTCGACCGGCCAGGAACGCCAGCTGACCAGTGACGGTAAAGGGACGATTCACAACGGCGAAGCCGAGTTCGTGGCCCAGGAAGAGATGGACCAGAAAACCGGCTACTACTGGGCGCCGGACGATTCCGCCATCGCCTACCGCCGCTTCGACGAGGCGCAAGTGCCGGTCGCGCGCCGCTTCGAAATCTATGCCGACCGCACCGAAGTCATCGACCAGCGCTACCCGGCCGCCGGCGACCCCAACGTGGTGATCGACCTGATGATCGTGAACCCGGCCACGGGCGCGCAGAAGAAGGTCGACCTGGGTAGCGACAAGGACATCTACCTGGTGCGCGCCGACTGGAGCGCGGACGGCAAGACCCTGGTCTACCAGCGCCAGACGCGCGACCAGAAGCGCCTGGACCTGGTGGCCGTGGACGCCGCTTCGCTGGCCCAGCGCCCCCTGTTCAGCGAGACCTCGAAGACCTGGGTCGCCGTCCCGGCCGACCTGCGCTTCCTGAAGAACCGCAAGGCCTTCATCTGGGCGTCGGAGCGCAGCGGCCGCAACCACCTGTACCTGTTCGACATGGACGGCAAGCTGCTGCACCCGCTCACGAAAGGCGAATGGGGCGTCGACGGCATCCTGGCCGTGGACGAGCAGGCCGGCAAGGTCTACATTTCGTCGAACAAGGATGCGGTGACCGACAAGCAGACCTATGCCGTCAACCTGGATGGCGCCAATGCCGACAAGCCGGTGCGCATCACCAAGACGGATGGCTGGCACGACGATACCTTCGCGCAGAACGGCAAGATTTTCGTCGACACCTTCTCGGATCCGAAGACCCCGCCGCAAGTATCGATCCGGCGCGCCGACGGTTCGATGGTGGAATGGCTCGAGCACAACGAAGTGACGGGCAACCACCCCTACGCCAAGTACATGGCGGATCACCTGCCGACCGAGTTCGGCAAGATCAAGGCGCACGACGGCCAGGACCTGTACTACTCGATGACCAAGCCGGCCAATTTCGATCCGGCGAAGCGCTATCCGGTGTTCCTGTTCGTCTACGGCGGCCCGCACTCGCAGCAGGTCACCCGCGGCTGGGGCAATATGTTCAAGCAGTACATGGCGCAGCAGGGCTTCGTGGTGTTCACGCTGGACAACCGCGGTTCCTCGCGCCGCGAGCGCGTGTTCACCGACGTCATCTACGGCAACCTGGGCAAGCATGAGGTCGAAGACCAGCTGACCGGCGTCGACTGGCTGGCGCAGCAGAGCTTCGTCGATCCGAAGCGCGTCGGCGTGTTCGGCTGGAGCTACGGCGGCTTCATGACGCTGCGCCTGCTGGAAGCGGGTTCCGACAAGATCGCGATGGGCGTGTCGGTGGCGCCGGTGACCGACTGGTCGCTGTACGACACCCACTACACCGAGCAGTTCGTCGGCGCGACCCCGAAGGGCAACCCGGACGCCTATGCCCAGAGCGGCGTGTTCGCCCACCTGGACGGCCTGAAGTCGCCGCTGCTGCTGGTGCACGGCATGGCCGACGACAACGTGCTGTTCACCAACTCGACGCGCCTGATCGACGCGCTGGTGAACCGCAACGTGCGCTTCGAACTGATGACCTATCCGGGCGCCAAGCACGGCATTTCGTCGCGTACCGGCCAGCGCCACGTGTACGGCATGATCGAGGCTTTCTTCAAGAAGAACCTGGGCGGGACGGACGCCAAGTAACATCCCTGCCGTAGAATGAAAAACAGCCGCTCGAAGCGGCTGTTTTTATTTCTGGCGGGCCTTGAATCAGTCCTTGCCGACCACGTCCTTCAGGTCGCCGGCTTTTTCCTGCACTTTGCCTTCGACCTGGTTGGCCAGGCCCTTGGCCTGCTGCTCTTCGCTGCCGATGGCTTTGCCGAAACCTTCCTGCACCTTGCCGCCGATATCCTTGAGCTTACCGTTGATTTGATCCGAATTCATGGCGATCTCCTTTCAGTTCAGTGATGACGTGTGCCTCATGGCCACGTTTGATTCCATCATACGCAGCACGGGCATATTGCTCAGTTAGCGCACGCACATAGCTCAGCCGACGATGAAATAAAAACAGCCGCACGCGGCGGCTGTTTGAGTGAAGCAAGCCGGGATCAGTGATTGCCTTTGCCAACCACGTCCTTCAAGTCGCCGGCTTTTTCCTGCACTTTGCCTTCGACTTGCTTGTTCAGGCCTTTTGCCTGCTGCTCGCTGCTACCGACGGCTTTGCCGAAGCCTTCCTGGATCTTGCCACCGATGTCTTTGGCTTTGCCTTTGATTTGATCGTCGTTCATGATGAATTCCTCCTGAGTCGGTAAAAAGCCGTTTGTGTTCAAACGGTATGGGTCCATCATGAACCGATTGCGACTGCAATTCGGTTCGCCGCTTAACAAAACTGCAAATTATTTCAGGGGCTTGCGCCAGACGCTGGCCAGCCAGGGCTGCTGGTCGCGCGGCAAGCCTTCCGGGCGGTAATAGTGGCTCAGCGGATCGAAGCCGGCGCCGGTCACATACGCTTCCCAGGCCGCGTAATCGTGGAAGCTGCCCCAGCGCGGGCCATTCCAGCCCTCTTCGTTATTGCCCCGTGGATTCGAGCTGAACAGCACGCCGCCGGGCTTCAGCGCCGCATGCAGTTCGCCCAGCACCTTGGGCAGCAGGCTGCGCGGCACGTGGAACAGCGAGGCGTTGGCGTAGATGCCGTCGAACATTTCATCCGGCAAATCGAGGTCGAGGAAGTTCTGCTGCCACACTTCGCAGCCGCTGTAGGCGGCCGCCATCGCCACGAATTCGGCGCTGCCGTCCAGGCCGATGGCGCGGTGGCCCAGTGACTTGAAGGTTTTCAAATCCCGCCCGGGGCCGCAGCCGAGGTCGAGAAGGGTCCAGGGGGCATCAGTCTCGATCGCGCCGAGCAAGGCATTGATGTTCTGGCTGACGTCATGGTCGACCGTGCCGGCGAAGAAGCGCGGCGCCACCGAGTCGTAGTGGTGCAGCGTGCGCTGCGCGATGTCGCGGAAATCGTCGTGGTCGACGATGCCGTCGATGTCCTGTCCCATATGCGGATCCTGATGCAGCCTGGGCCGCCTGATGTCGAGAAAATCCGGGTGCATGAGCCACCAGCGAAGAAATGTATTTCAAGCCATTCTAGGCCCGCCATTTCTATCGCCGGTGTCCGATACCCTCTATCAATAACTTACCAGACCCGTACGCGCTGCTCCGGCGGCAGGTACAGGGCCTGGCCCGGCTGCACGTCGAAGGCCTTGTACCAGGCGTCCAGGTTGCGCACGGTGGCGGTGCGGTATTGCGGCGGCGCATGGCCGTCGGTCAGGATGCCGCGCCGCTCGGCCGCTTCGCGCGCCTTGTTGCGCCAGCTCGAGGCGTAGCCGGTGAAGAACTGGCGGTCGCCCTCGTCGCTGGCGTTCTTCTGGCCGGCATCCCGGACCCCGGCGGCGCGGTAGGCGTCGTAGGACGCCGCCAGGCCGGCCAGGTCGGCCAGGTTTTCCGACAGCGTCAACTGGCCGTTCACCGCCAGGTCCGGGAAGGGTTTGTAGCTGTTGTACTGGGCGACCAGCTTGGCGGACGCGGCCTTGAAGTGCTCCATGTCTTCCTTCGTCCACCAGTCGCGCAGGCGGCCCTGGGCGTCGAACTGCGAGCCCTGGTCGTCGAAGCTGTGGCTGATCTCGTGGCCGATGATGGCGCCGATCGAGCCGTAGTTGGCGGCGTCCGGCGCCTTCGGGTCGAAGAACGGCGGCTGCAGGATCGCGGCCGGGAAGTTCAGGGCGTTCTGCAGCGGCAGGTTGACCGCGTTGACCAGCTGCGGCGGCATCGCCCATTCGGTGCGGTCCGGCTTGGCGTGCAGCTTGGCGATCTCTTCCTTGTAGTGGAACTGCTCGGCGCGCACGGCGTTGCCGAAGGCGTCGGTAGGCAGCACCTTCAGGGCCGCATAGGATTTCCACTTGTCCGGGTAGCCGACGCCGACGTACAGGGTCTTCAGCTTTTCCTTGGCCTGGGCGCGGGTGGCCGGCGCCATCCAGTCGAGCTTGTCGACGCGCTTGCCGAAGGCGTCGACGATGTTGGCGACCATCTCCTGCAATTTCGCCTTGTTCTCGGCCGGGAAGTACTTGGCCACGTACAGCTTGCCGACCGCCTCTTCCATCGCCTCGTTGGTGGCGCCCAGCGCGCGCTTCCAGCGCAGCGATTGCTGTGGGGTGCCGCTCAAGGCCTTGCCGTAGAAGTCGAAGCGCTGATCGACGAAGGCCTTCGGCAGCACGCCGGCCATCTGGTTGACGCGGTGGAAGGCCAGCCAGTCCTTCCATGTGGCGAGATCGATCCTGTCGACCAGCGCGGCGGTGGCCTTCATGGCCGACGGGTGCCAGACGATGAATTTCTGCTGGTCACCCAGCTGCGCCGCCTTGAACAAGGCGCTCCAGTCCAGGCCAGGCGCGTTGGCGGCAAAGTCTTTCTGGGTCCAGCTGTTGTCGGCCTTCAGCACGTCGGCCGAATCGGCGCGGCTGGCGTGGCCGTTGGCGATGTCGACTTCGAGCGCGAACACCTTGGCGGCGCGCGCTTCCGATTCACTATAGCCAGCCAGTTTCAGCATGGCGGCGATGTGCTTCTGGTACTGGGTGCGCAGGCCGGCCATGCGCTCGCTGCTGTCCAGGTAGTAGGCGCGGTCCGGCATGCCCAGGCCGCCCTGCAGCAGGTAGGGCATGTTGCGGGTGGTGTCGTGCAGGCCTTGCGCGACCCACAGGCCGAACAGGTTCTCGGTGAAGAAATCGGTGTTGTTCAGCGGGTCGACGTCGGCGCGCAGGCTCTCGCCCAGCGCGCGCGTCAGGCCGGCCTTGTCCTTGATGGCGTCGATTTTCGCCAGTTGCGGCTTGAGCGGAGCGGCGCCCCTGGCTTCGATCGCGGCTTCGTTCATGTAGGCGCTGAAATAATCGCCGACCTTGCGCGCTTCGCTGCTGCCGCCCTTTTCCTTGGCGGCGTCCTCGATCAGCTTGACGATGCGCTGGTTGGTGTCCTCGGCCAGGCCGGCCATCGCGCCCCAGCTGCTGCGGTCGGCCGGGATGTCGGTCTTGGCCAGCCAGTCGCCGTTGGCCCAGGCGAAGAAATCGTCGCCGGGGCGGATGGTGGCGCTGGCGGTACCGCTCGACGCCGCCTGCGGTTTGGTGGGGGCATCGGCCTGGGCAAAGGCGGGCGCGGCGGCGCCGAGGCTGCCGCACAGGGCCAGGACGATGGCGCTCTTGATGGGGGTCCAGCTGGTTTTCATGGGATTCCTTGTCTAGATGCCTTGGCTACGATTCAGCTTGTTTGCTAATGCTCAACTGTATCACTGTCAGGTCCGCTCGGCTTCGACCAGCGCGCGATGCCGAAGTTCTCGCGTATATGTTCTCGCTCAAATGAGCGCTCCAGTCCGCCAAAATGAGCGTATAGTTGCAGGCACCATCATCACGGCTGGGTCCGGTTTCCGGGCAAATGCTTGTCGAAAAAAATTTTAAAAATTTCTTTCGAAAGGCTAAAGTTTTTTCTTGCCCATCCGTAAATGAGAGAAACCCGGTGATCCGTCCGGTGCTTCAAGGTGACAACATGACTTCCAACGACGTCCTCGCAATGTATGAAAACATCGCTGCCCTGACCGGCCGCATGGCGCTGGCTGCCCAGCAAGGGGACTGGAACGATTTCGCCCGCCTGGAAAGCGAGTGCGCGCAGCAGAGCAGCGCCGCGCAAGCCGGCGTCCCACCGCTCGAAGGCGACCAGCGCAAGCGCAAGATCGCCCTGCTCAAGCAGATCATGGCCAACGACCGCGCCGTGCGCGACGTCACCGAACCCTGGATGGGCCAGCTCGACCGCGCGATGCGCCCGTCACACTAATATATAAAGCGCTCGCCGGCCACCCGGCACCCGACCGACCCCTGCACGTCCCCGCGTCCAGGGGTTTTTCATTTCCTAGGCTGCCTGCGTACCCTTTGCCGCCAGCACGCCGTCCAGGTTGCGTTCGATCCAGTCGGCCAGTTCCTTCACCTTGGCGCTGATGTCCCGGCCCAGCGGCGTCAGGCGGTACTCGACGTGGGGCGGCGCCGCCTGCCGGGCGATGCGCTGCACGAACCCATCCTGCTCGAGCCACTGCAGGGTCTGGGCCAGCATCCGCTCGCTGATCCCGCCGACCTTGCGCCGCAGCTCGCTGAAGCGCTGCGCGCCCTCGCCCAGCGCCACCAGCAGCAGTACGCCCCAGCGGCTGGTCACGTGCTTGAGCACCTCGCGCGACGGACAATGTTCGGAAAACAGATCACCACGCAGCTTGTGGTCGGACAGTGGCTGGTTCATGCGCTCTCCTTGTTTTTCTGATTAATGGTGAGCAACGGCGCTCGGCCTCGGGCCGCCGCCGCGCTGCTCGGCCATTGTCCCGCAAAAGGCATCGACGCGGCGCCCGCCGTATTCACGCGGCCCGGCCTGGCGTGGCCCGGCCCAGCGCCGGTGCGAGTTCCTTCTCCAGCAAGCTCGCCAGTTGCCCGACTTTCGGCACCCTTTCCCTCCCCTTCGGCCACACCAGGTGCAGCGGCAGGCCGGGCGTCGCCAGTTCGGGCAGCACCGTCACCAGGCTGGCGTCCTGCAAGTGCCCGTCGACCAGCCAGGTCGGCAACTGCGCGATGCCCAGGCCCGCCAGCACCAGTTCCAGCTGGACCTCGGCATTGCCCGCCACCATGTGCGGCTCGGGGGCGCGCTGTTCGACCCGGCCGTCAGGCTGGGGCAGCAGCCACGGGCTGAGCGCGCCATCCGCGCGGCCGTACATGATGGCCGCGTGGCCGAGCAGGGCCTCGGCCGTGGCCGGCACGCCATGGCGCGCCAGGTAATCGGGTGCGGCGCAGAAGATCTTGCGCTCCTGGCCCAGGTAGCGCTGCGCCAGCGAAGGCGGCCAGGCGTCGACGCCGCCGATGCGCAGCGCCAGGTCGATGCCCTCCCCGCCCAGGTCGACGTAGCGGTCGGTGAAGGACAGGACCGGCGTCAAGCGTGGATGGCGCCGCAACCAGGGCAGCAGCAGCGGCAGCACCTGCAGCCGGCCGAAGGTCACCGGCAAGTCGATGCGCAGCCGCCCCGCCAGCGCTTCGCCGTCGTCGGCCAGCGCATGCTCGGCCTCTTCCAGCTCGCCCAGCACCCTGGCGCAGGCGGCGTGGAAACGGACCCCGGCCTCGGTCAGCGCCAGGCGCCGCGTGGTGCGCTCGAACAGGCGCACGCCGAGCCGCGCCTCGAGCCGGGCGATGGTCTTGCCGACGGCCGAGCCGGTCAGGTGCAGGCGCTCGGCGGCGCGGATGAAGCTGCCGGCATGGGCCACCGCGACGAACACTTCGACGCCCTTCAGGCGCTCGGTACTTTGCATGATCGATTCCGGAAAAATATTCCGTTAAGTATAGAAAAATCTCCCGAAATCGGAAACCGGCTTTCGAATACGATGGCCCCTTCATTCATTTGCTGGAACCCCATGTCTCAATCGTCTACTTCACCCGCGCTGGCGGCGGCATCCGCCAGGCCCGGCGCCGCCATCTCGATCCTGATCCTGGCGGTTGCCGCCTTCGTCATCGTCACCACCGAATACCTGATCGTGGGCCTGCTGCCGGCGCTGTCGCGCGACTTGCACATCTCGATCTCGGCCGCCGGCCAGCTGGTGACGTTGTTCGCCTTCACCGTCATGCTGTTCGGGCCACCCCTCACGGCCTGGCTGTC
>Ga0265798_10007364_pt1 | contig 14246 bp, 11 predicted proteins | sample P3T30metagenome_FD_192430 | JGI IMG/M metagenome (GOLD analysis project Ga0265798, IMG submission 192430) | Plant litter microbial communities from East Loma Ridge, Irvine, California - P3 T30 | ecosystem: Environmental > Terrestrial > Plant litter > Unclassified | place: USA: California...
GTACCGCCTGATGCCTTCCATGAATCGCATCTTGATGTCCATCGTCTCGCTGCGGCAAAATCAGTACGTACTCGACGACCTGATGCAGATGCGGGAGTACCTGACCGACCCAAAACCAGCGCAATTGCCGCTGAAATTCGAGCGCGACATTACGTTTGATAAGCTGTCTTTCACCTTTCCGGGCAGTGAGCAGCCGGTAGTGCGGGATATTTCCCTGCGAATAGCGCGCGGTGAAAAGGTTGGCTTTATCGGCACGTCGGGCTCTGGCAAAACTACGCTCATGAACCTGTTGCTGCGCTCTTATACGGAGCAAAGCGGGGCCATCACCGTAGATGGCGTGCCCCTGACACCGGAAAATGTGGAGGCCTGGTACCGGCTAGTGGGTTATGTAAAGCAGGATACTTTCCTGATGGAAGCCTCCATTGAGGAGAATATTACACTACGCGACGAGCAAGTAGACCCCGAACGGATGAAATATGCGCTGGAGCAGGCTTCCCTCACAGACTTCGTGGCCACCTTGCCCGAGGGCCTGAAAACGCCTATTGGAGAGCGGGGCTCGCGCTTATCGGGTGGCCAGCGCCAGCGGGTAGGCATTGCCCGCGCCCTCTACAAGCGGGCAGAAGTGCTACTGCTGGACGAGGCAACTAGTGCCCTGGACAACGAAACGGAGCGGGAAGTGAGCGAGGCAATCAACAAGCTGTCACACACTAACATCACAATTTTCATTATTGCCCACCGCCTGACGACGCTGCAAGACTGCGACCGGATATTTGAGTTGAAAGATGGTCGTATCTGGGCCGAGCACACGTACGAGAGCCTGATGCAACAACACGCCTAGCCAGTGGCCGCACTCTTAATAATCAGGTAGCCGATACATAATTTCATGCACGACGCGGACAGCTCTTATTCAAAGTTTTTGCAGGAAGAACTGGTACAGACTCGCTTGCAGCGCCAACAGCTGGAGGAAGAGCTGGAACAGCACATGGGGTTCCGGAAAGCGCTACGGCACGCCTGGACGTATGGCCGGGCAGTACTCCGGCTGCAAGCCCAAAAGCTATACCATCGATATTTCTCGGCCGAGCGCAAGCGCAACCGGGCCTGGCAAGTGCCTAGCCAGCCGGCCTACAAGCCGTATGTCATTGCCCTGCGCGAGCCGGCCGTGGCCAAGCGTCAGCGGATAGTGCATGCCATTGCCTCGTTTGCGGTGGGGGGCTCGCAGCAGCTCATCGTGGATATCATTGAGGGCAGCAGCGACTTGTTTGAGCATCAAGTTATCCTGTACAACGATAACGACTGGAAATACTACACCGGGGTGCCTATTACCGAAATGGCCTATATGCGCCATACGGAGGAAGCACTGGCGTTATTCCAGGAGCTGAAGCCGGATGTTGTGCACGTACATTACTGGGGTAACCGCCAGAATGGCTACGAGCACTGGCGTTGGTATCACCAGATATTCGAAGCAGCGTTTACCTACGGCGCAGTGGTGGTCGAAAACTGCAACAATCCCATTGTGCCGTATTTGCACGAGAAAATTGACCGCTACGCTTACGTCAGTAAATACGCACAGGACTATTTCGGTATCCCTTCGCCTCGCAACCAGGTAGTATACCCAGGTTCTAATTTTGGCCTGTTTACCCGGCCGGCCGAGGAAGTACTGCCGCAGGATTGTATCGGCATGGTGTACCGGCTGGACCGCGACAAGCTGAATGCAGAATCTATCGATGTCTTTATCAAAGTCATCCAGCGTCGTCCGCAAACCCGCGCTTTGATTGTGGGAAAGGGGTTTTACGATGAGCTCTACCGCCAAAAGGTAGCCGATGCCGGCCTAACGGATAAGATTGAGTTTACGGGCGTAGTACCCTACAAAGAGTTGCCGCAGTATTACCGGCGCATGTCGGTATTTGTGGCCCCGGTGCACAAGGAGAGCTTTGGGCAAGTGACGCCTTTTGCCATGAATATGCGCGTTCCGGTGGCTGCTTACCACGTGGGGGCGCTATCCGAAATCCTGGTGAGCGAGGATGTGCTGGCGCCTGCCGGCAACAGCGATGCGCTGGCCGATACTATAGTGCGGCTACTCGATAACCCTGAGCGCATGCGCGAGCTAGGCGACTTTAACCAAGCGCGGGCTCAGCAATTATTCTCGCTAGGGGCAATGGTAGATGCTTACCGAGAAATGTATACCGAACTGCTCGGCCAGGCCAAAATCAACTAAGCAAGATGCCAACCGACCAGCCGCTCATCAGCGTTATTATTCCTTGCTACAACTACGCGGCGTACATCCGCGATGCGATTGACAGCGTGCGCGCCCAGACCTACCAAAACTGGGAGATGCTACTCGTAGACGATGGCTCAAAGGACAACACCGCCGCTATTGCCAAGGAATATACCGCCCTGGATGCGCGGGTTAGCTATCATTACCAAGCTAACCAGGGCTTGTCGGCAGCACGCAACACCGGCCTGAGCCTAGCCAGAGGCGAGTACGTACAGCTCTTGGATGCAGACGATTATATCGCTCCCGAGAAGCTGGCCCTGCACCTACAAACGCTGCTGGACCAGCCGAAAACGGCGTTGGTTTTTGGCGACACCTATAATTTCAAGCATTCCGACATAGTAGCCGAGCGCACGCAGGTACAACTGCACTTGCAGATGGCTCCTATGTCGGGCCCGGGGCAGCCGCGGGCGCTGCACATGGCCCACGACAATATTTTCTTGCCTGGCAATCCGGTTTTTCGGAAATCGCTGGCCAACCAGATTGGTAAATTTAGCGAGCAGTTGTTTTCGCTCGAAGACTGGCACTTTTGGTACCGGGGCGTGCTGCTGGGAGCGGCATACGTGTACGATAACCGGCCGGGCACCGAATTCTACGCACGCACCCACGGCAATAACATGTCGGGTAACCGGTACAAGATGTGGAAATATAAAATCCACGCCCGCGAGCTGCTCATCGAGCAAATACAAAACCAGCTAGCCACGAAAGCTGCCACCAGCCTGGAACTACCGCCACTGCTAGCCAAGCACTTGGTGCTGCTCTACGAAGAGCAGGCGCGCTTCAACCTACTGTTTGGGAGCGTTGGCCAGGGCGTGGTCAATACTGTACGCTATTTCTTGAAAGGCGATAAGCCCGGCCATATCTGGTACGATAGCGCCTACTGGCTGAAGGAGCGCCTGTTGGGGCGCAATAAAATAAGTGCTTAGGCGGCGACCATTACTTTAAGAAGCAGAGAAGGTATGATTAACCGGCTAAAAAACTATTGGCTGCTCGCCGACGGAGCCGTGTTTCGGCAGTTGCGGATAGTACCGGAGTCGCTGGTGATGACCTCGCACGGCCGCATCTGGCTGCATAATTGGAAGGGGTTGCTACAAATCTGGCTGCGTTTCCAAAAGAAGCGCCTGCCCGCCGGCAAGCCTTACGTGCGGGTGCATACCTCGTACCGGGGCTACTACCACTGGCTGCTGGAAAGCGTGCCGAAGCTGCTGGAGGCCCAGCGCACCCTGCCCGATTTTACGCTGCTGCTGCCGGCTTCCTATACCGAGGCCTTCTATACCGATACGTTGCGCCTGCTTAAGCTCACCTCGGTAGAGCGCCTGCAACCCCAAACTATGTATCGGGTGCCGGACCTGGCCTTACCGCTCTTGCCCGAGGCGCAGGGCGACTACTCGGCCCCCACCATGCGGGCCGTGAAATCAGTGTTTCTGGCGGCTGCCGGGGTAGGGCAGGAGGCCCCCGGCCCGCCCACGCGCCTGTACATCAGCCGGCGTAAGGCTCCGCGCCGTAAAGTGCTGAATGAGGCCGATGTAGAGCAACTGCTGGTGCGCTATGGCTTTCAGTGCGTGTGCTTCGAGGATTTTGCGTTTGAAGACCAACTGCGCCTGTGTGCAAGCGCCAACGTGCTGGTGAGCATGCACGGCGCCGGATTATCAAACATGATATTCATGCCCGAGCAGGCGACCGTAGTGGAGTTTCGTAAGTTTGACGACGGTCTCAACTACTTTTTCACTGGGCTGGGCAAAACGTTGGGCTATCACTACCACCTGCTATACTGCCCCGCCGCTGACGAGCAGCAGTCAGTGCAGGATGCAGATTTGTACGTGGATATTGCCGCGCTCGATGCCGTTTTGCAGCAGCTACCCGCTTAGCTGAGGGATGCCGCCCACTATCTTTCAGGCTATGACTCCGGTAAAAGTTTCCGTTTTAATTCCAGCTTACAACGCGGGACCCTACATCGAGCAGACACTGGATTCGGTGCTGGCCCAGACTTGGCCGCACCTGGAAGTGATAGTAGTAGACGATGGCTCGCGCGATGATACCCTAGCCAAGGCACAGCGCTACGCCAACGATACAGTGCGGGTAGTATCGCAGGCTAACGCTGGGGCGAGCGCCGCCCGCAACCGGGCCTTTGCCCTAGCCACGGGCGAGTACATCCAGTACCTCGACGCCGACGACCTCCTGCATCCTGATAAAATCCGGGCGCAGTTGGCCTGCCTGCAACAGTACCCGGGCGCCCAATTGGCAGCCTCGGCCTGGGCCATGTTTTACCACGAGCCCGACGAACAGGCCCTGCGCCCCACGGTGCTGTGGCAAGACTATACTGACCCGGTACAGTGGCTAGTAACGGCCTGGGAAAACGGCGTGTGGATGCAGCCCTCGGCCTGGCTTACGCACCGCGACCTCATTGAGGCGGCCGGCCCCTGGGACGAGCGTATCTCGCTGCATGATGATGGTGAGTTTTTTAGCCGGGTACTGCTGAAAACAAAAAGTATTCCTTTTTGCGCGGCGGCTAAGTCTTTCTACCGCAAAGGTCTCAGCGATTCGCTGAGTAGTATTGTCAGCGAGAAAGCAGTGCAGTCGCATTTGGCCGTATGCCAGTCGTACGAAACAAACCTGCTGGCCCAGCGCACGGATATACAAACGCGGCAGGCCTGCGCCAATAACTACCAGCGGCTCATCTACGAGTATTACCCACACTACCCGGCGGTGCGCCAGCTAGCCGCTGCCCGGGTGCGGGCGCTGGGCGGCAGCACTGCGCAGCGATTCAGTACGCCCGCGTTTCGCGTGCTGGATAAGCTGCTCGGATGGCAATTATCCAAGCGCGCCCAAAATTTTGTTTATCAACAAGGGCTGAACCCCGCGGCGTGGTTGCGCCGCCGGTAGGTCAGCTATCCCTTTATGCCAAAAGTTTCCGTCGTGCTGCCCGTCTACAACGTGGCGGCCCATATCCAGCAAACCATTGAAAGCCTGCTGCGGCAAACTTTTACTGATTTTGAGCTGCTGGTGCTCGACGACTGCTCGACCGACGACACCGTTGCCAAGGTGAATGCTATCTCCGACCCGCGCCTGCGCCTCATTCGCAACTCCCACAACCTAGGCCGTGCGGGCACCGACAACGCGGCCCTCGAACACGTAACGGGCGAGTACCTGGCCAAAATGGATGGCGACGATATTTGCCATCCCGAGCGCTTGGCTAAGCAAGTGGCGTTCCTCGACCAGCATCCGGCGGTGAATGTGGTGGGAAGCTTCATGCAGAATTTTGGGGCCGATACCTACCTCAACCGCTACCCGGCCGACCCGGCCGCCGCCCGGGTACTGACGCTTTTCACGCTGCCCACCGGCAACCCGCCCATGATGCTGCGCGCCAGCTTATTCAAGGAGCAGGGCCTGCGCTACGATGCTAAGCTGCGCCAAACGGAGGACTACGACTTTTGCGCCCGCTACATCCGGCAGCTCACCATCGCCACCATTCAGGAGCCGCTGGTGCAGTACCGCGTGCCAGTGCGCACCCAAAAGCACGCCATTCTGAGCGAACGCGAAAGCGTGTCGGACCGCGTGCGCGAGCAGTTGCTGCGTACGTGGGGCATCCCCTTCACTGCGCGCGAGCTACACGTGTACAACACCATCGCCATGCTGGAGCGCCCGCCCGGCGACGTAACGCTGGCCGAAGCCGAAGCGTGGCTGCGCAAGCTGCTTGCTTTCAACGAGCAGCAGCCATTGTTTGAGCCGGCAGCCCTCCGGCGTGGCCTGAGCGAGCGCTGGTTTGAGGTGTGCTACACGTATCCACAGCCTCGGCTGGGCGCGTTGCGGCAGTTCAAGCGTAGCCCCCTGGCCGCCCATTATGCGGTGGCGGGCCGGCAGTATCTCAAATTCCTTGTGAAAGCCCTACGGCAGTTTTAGTGTATGAATTCTTCTTCCCGCAACGTTTTATTGGTCATCCCGTGCTTCGGTTTTGGGGGCGCGCAACAGGTTTTTCACGACCATAGCGTAGAGCTGTCGAGCCGCTTCAAGGTTACGGAGTGCGTATTCAACCTGGACTTGCCCGATGTGTACCCCAGCGGTAACCAAGTAGTAAGTCTGCAAGTGGCGCCCGCCGCTGGGCTGAGCGGTAAGCTCAATAGCTTTTGGCAGCGCATGCAGCGCCTGCGTCGCATTAAGCGCGAGCAGCGTACTGATATTAGCATTAGCCACCTCGAAGGTGCCGACTACGTTAACCTGCTAAGCCGGGTAGGCGAGCGCACGATTGCGGTTATTCACGGCTCGAAGGTGCACGACGATAGCATGGTAGGCTGGACGGGCTGGCTGCGGCAGCGCATTCTACTGCCTTTTATCTACCGCCTGCCCGACCATATCGTAACCGTAAGCCGGGAACTGCGGCAAGAATTGATTGGGGCCTATGGTATCAATGCCGACCGCGTTACGGTTATTAATAACTTCTTTTATCCCGAGCAGATTTTGGCTAAGGCCCACGAGCCTATCGAGCCGCAGTACGAGGCGCTCTTCAACGCGCCGCGCGTGATGGTGACTTCGGGTCGCTTTGCGCCCCAAAAAAATCAGGCTCCCCTGCTGGATGTATTTGCTGCGTTGCTGCGCGAACAGCCCGGCAGCAAGCTGGTTTTTCTGGGTGATGGTGACCTGCGGGATAAACTGGTAGCCCAAGCCTTGGGGCTAGGCCTGCGCCTCTACCAAGCGTGGAACAACGACCCACTCGACCAAGAATACGATGTGTATATGCTGGGTTTTCAGAAAAACCCGTTCAAGTACATCCGGCGAGCCGCGCTCTTCGTCTTTCCTTCCGAGTGGGAAGGCTTCCCACTGGCCCTTTGCGAAGCCATGATTTGCGGCACCCCAGTCATTACGACGGACTGCCCCACTGGCCCGCGCGAAATTCTGGCCCCTACCACACCGCCCACTAAAATAGCTGCTGCTACCGAATGGGCCGATTATGGCGTGTTGATGCCGCTGCTCAATGCCGATTTTCGGCAGCAGGCCCTCACCGAATGGGTAACTACGCTAAAGCAACTGCTTGCCGACGGTGAAAAACGCGCCCACTACGCCCGCCAGGGCGAAAAGCGGATGCAGGATTTCACCGCCGAGAAGATGTTTAGTAAGTGGCTGACGGTCATTGACCAAGTGCTGGCTAAGAAATAGCCCAGCCGTCGCTACCTACCCAAAAAGGCCCGTAGCCGCGTCCAGGTAGCCACCGGGATAAAGCGGTAGCGCTTAAAGTCGATGACCGTGTGCTGGTCGTCGATGCGCGATACCGTGTGCAGGCCGTCGGCGTAAGCTGGGTGCGGCGACGTCATGGCCACGGCGGCCCGCTCGGCGTATACGGTGGGCGTGAGGGTCAGTATCTCGTTGATAACGATGCCACTGCCGTAGCCCCGCGAAAAATCTTGGGCCGGGCGGTACCAGCGCCCCTCGTGCTGGAAAGGCGTGCCGGCGGGGCGGGCGCTACGCACATCGGTCTTCACCGGGTTTTGTGGGTGCTGTTGCCAGGGGCCAGTCAGTCGGTCCGCATAAGCCAGGTATAGATTGAGGTCTGGGTCGCGGTCTTTGCGGGTGTAAAACAGCCAGTAGCGGCCCTCATGTTCCATAACGGTGGAGTCGACGCCCGGCAGCGCAAGGCCCGGCAGCGCCGCTGGGGCAGGCCGCTGCGGCGAGGTGCTCAGGTCGTAGAGCGCAATTTTGTCGTCGGCGGCCGATTCGGGTACGCAGTAGTTACCAATCAGGTAAGGGTAGGAGAGGTGGTAAGGAAAATCCATGACCGACTCCGCCACGGCACCCGGCTGCCACGGGTAGCGCAGCCGGGCGATGGTGCCCCGGTTCACGCGGTAGTCAAACGACTCGAAATAAATCCAAGTGCCATCAGCTTCGGGCCGCCCAAAGCAGTCAGCAAAAAACGTGGTGCGGTTGGGCAGTGGTGCCGTATCAATGGCAACCCCACGCAACTGCTCGGGCTGCAAAAAATCCTGGATGGGGCGTGCCACCACCCCAATGTTCCACTCCTCGGCGCGCAGGATGGTTTCGTAAGCCTTGAGTACCTTGTTGCGCAGCACCTTAGCCGCAAAAATCAGAAATTGCGTGTTGGTGGGTGGGTAGTAGATGGGCGCGTTGGTTTGGGTAGCCGTGGTGAAGTCAAGCTGGGCCGGGTCGAGTTGCAGCTGCCGGCAAATAGCGGCTGGCCAGTGCGCGCTTTCATCGTACACCATGTCGATGGTGCCCGTGTAGCTATAAAACTTAGTGCGGAAATAGCCTTTCTTGAGTACCACCCCACCGTCGAGCTTATCGGTGAGGCGTTGAAGAATGGCGCCCGTCACGGGGTCGTTGCGGTAGATTTCCCAGAAGCAGGGCGGCGCGCCCCGGTACTTCATTTCGTCGTCGTGGTGAAATGACCACACCCCAAAGCGCGGCGTAGCTAATATCTTACCCCGAATAATATTGTAGGCAAACCGGAGGACGAAGTCCAGCTTGTAGCTAGCCACTGCCTCAATATCAGCTTCCGTAAAATACTGCGAAAACTTGCCCTTGAGTTGCACGGTGCAGGTGAGCGCCGGGGTACGGGCTTGCAAGTCGGCAGTGCTCACTCGCCGAATAGCGGCTGGCTTATACAGGAGTTTGCTATAGGCCGTGAACAGCACGCGCCGCGGATTAACGCGGGCCGCCCGGCTAGCCACGCTCATGGGCTGGCCCGGCGCCTGCCCCTCGATAATGAGCAGCTCCAGCGAAACCCCCGGCGTTGCCAGCAGCCGGTCCACCACCTGCCGTTCCCAGGCAGCCAGGTCGTGGCCGTTGCACATTATCCCAAATCGTATTTTAGTAAGAGGCTGATTCATAAGGTAAAAAAGGCGTGCCACGGCGCGGCGTAGCCGCCTCACAAGCGCGACCCGAGTAGCGGGCCGCTGGTGGCATGGGCCCGGCAAAGTTAGGACACGATGCCATGCAGGCGGCAGTGGCTCGCGTGGGCCACCCACAGCAACCCAGTAACTCCATGAAGTTCTGCAAGTCAAGGATAGTTACCTTTGCTTAGCTCATCGGTTCGCCATGATTTTACTAAAAGAAAATTTTGCAAACCTATTGGCATGTTTTGTGAGCAGCAGCTAAAGCCACTTGCGAAAAAAATGCCTTTTTTCTCAGTTTTAACCAACCTGGTTTTTAGCAAAAGCAGGCAGTTGCTACCTACTAAAGCAGGGCGAGGAAGCATTGGGTACCTAAGCTGCGGCATCTTATACTAGACTACAGGCTTGCTTATTCAGGTTTGGTTTCACATAGGGTCTGACACATCCAGCGCATAGCAGTTCTTGCTGATTTATACTAAGCTACTTGATTAAAAAACTACACCATTAAAATGTCTACTACACTTTTGGCGGCTCCTGAAGTCAAAGAATCTCCTAAGGCGGCAGGGCGCGTATTCTTTCCGAATCTGGATGGACTGCGCTTTTTCGCCTTCTTTGCCGTCTTTCTTTTTCACTCCTTTTATACGCCGTACCCTGCCGTATCAGACTCGGCGGTGTACAAACTGTTTTACAGCCTAACGCGGCCGGGCCACCTGGGAGTCAACTTCTTCTTCGTGCTAAGTGGATTTTTGATTACCTACCTGCTGCTCAGCGAGCGCGCCCTAAACGGGCGCATCGCCATCGGGCCGTTTTACATGCGGCGCATTCTGCGCATCTGGCCGCTGTATTATGTGATAGTGCTGCTCGGCTTCGTCGTGTATCCTTGGGCAAAAAATCACTTTGGTCAGCACGGCTACCACGAAACGGCGCAGGTAGGGTATTTCCTGGTGTTTCTCAGCAACTTCAATAATCTTTACCACGGCTGCGAAACGCCCACACTGACCCTGCTTTGGTCGGTATCGGTAGAGGAGCAGTTTTATGTGGTGTGGCCGGTGCTAGTAGCCCTAGTGCCCAATCGCCACTTAGGTTGGTTGTTTGGGGGCGTCATCGCGCTAAGCTTAGGCTTTCGTGCCCTGCATTGGAATGAGCCAGCCGTACTCGGCCTGCATACGCTCGGGCTGATTGGTGATATGGCCCTGGGTGGCCTCGCTGCCTGGCTCTGCTTTCGCGACGACCGCCTTACCTCTGCTGTAGCCCGGCTGCCGCGTTGGGCGATCTTGTTGGCGTACGTGGCTGGCACCACGCTCATCTACGCCACGCATGGCCTCGAAGTACTGCCCGGTTACCTGGTAATAGAGCGCTTGCTGCTAGGGGTGTTTTTCACCTTTGTGCTGCTAGAGCAGAACTACGCGCAGCACTCGATTATCAAAATGTCGCAGCTGCGCTTTCCCACTTACTGGGGTACATACACCTACGGCCTCTATTGCCTGCACTACTTGGCGTTGCTACTGGGCATCTACCTGCTAAGCCGGCTAGGGCTAAATGCGACCCCGCTGGGTGTACTGGTAGGGGATAACCTGGCGGGCCTCAGCCTAGCGCTGCTCATCAGCTGGGTTAGCTTCAACTATTATGAGAAGCCATTTTTGAAATTGAAGAATCGATTCGCGTTCATCACCAAGTAAGCCCGGCTTGCATCGGTACCGGCTACTGCCCGCAGCCTAAGTAGTATCTTTGAGGCTATTTGTTGAGAAAGCCGAGGTAAATGAGTTTAGCTAACCTAGCCCCGCTAGCCGCGCCCCGCCGCGTACTGGTAGTCGATAATTGCGTGGCCTTAACGGGTGCTCTCAAGGCTATCCTAAACTCGTTACGTGATATTCGGGCCGAGTTTCCGGGCCTGCTTGAGTTTGAGTTCGTACTGCCCGAGGGCAGCACGGCCATCACGCCCATCAGCGGGGAAGGCTACGTAGTGCATACGCTGCCTTTCGTAGAAATCAGCAAGCGCCCCGCCGACCTGCTCCGCTACGGCCCCATGCTGCTGCGCAATAGCTGGAGCCTGCGCACCCTAGCCCGGCGCCGGGGGGCTGGTCTAGTGCACCTCAACGACTTCTTCAACATGGCAGGAATCGTGGGCAAATTGTTCGGTGGCCCCCGCTTGCTCACGCATGTGCGCCTGCTACCGCAGAATTTCCCGGGGCCGCTGCGCAAGCTGTGGGTTGGCGCCGACGTCCGCTTTGCCGACCAAGTTATCTGCGTGTCGGAGGCGGTGCAGGCTAGCTTCCCGGCTGCTACTAACGTACAGGTGATAGCCGACCCTATTCCTAGGGGCGAGAAGCATCCACTGCCCTCGCCCGACCACGCTGCCGGCCGCGCCCATACCGGCAAGCTACGGCTGCTGTACTTGGCTAATTATATTCAGGGCAAAGGCCAGGACCATGCAGTAGCCGCCTTTATTGAAGCCCACCGGCGCAACCCACATTTGCAACTCGCTTTCTTTGGCGGCGATATGGGACTGGAAAAAAACCGCGCTTTCCGCCGTCAGTTGGAGGCCCAGGTGCAAGCCGCCGGCCTAACAGAAGCCGTGCAATTTGGCGACTTTGTACAGGATGTGGAGAAAGAGATTAAGCAGGCTGATATCGTACTCAATTTCTCCGAGACAGAATCATTTTCTCTCACTTGCTTGGATGCGCTGTACTACGGTACTGCCCTCATTGCCTCCGACTGCGGTGGCCCCCGCGAGTTATTTGAGCACCAGTGCTCAGGGCTGCTAGTACCCAACAAGGACCGCTCTGCCATGACGGCCGCTATCCTGGAGCTAGCCGCTGATGCGGCAAAGCGTGCGCGCTTCGCGACGGCCGGTCGTACCTACGTGCGCCATAAGTTCAGCCCCGACCATACCTATCGCAAGTTGAAAGATGTTTACTTGCAGCTACTCTCCTCATGAGCACCCTAGCCACCGCCCCTCTACCACTTGGCGAAGCCAACGTGTTTGTTTTTGATGTGTGCGACACATTATTTTACTCAAATACTACCTTCGACTTCTTAGCATTTGTGCTGCAACAGCAGGGCAACAAAAGCAAGCAAGCCCTACTAAAAGCGCTCACTACGCGCTGGTCCCCACTTTTTATAAGCCTAGCAGTTTTGCAAAAAGTAGCGGGCGGTGACCCCATCAAAACAGTTGCTTTGCGTTTGCTGGCTGGTACCCCCAAAGAAGAGTTGTACACCTTGGGCCGCCGCTTTGTAGCCGAGTTTCTGCCCGCGCGGCGCATTGCGCGCTCGCATGAGTTGTTGACCGGCCTGGCAAGCACTTCCACGCGCGTGCTACTTCTATCGGCTAGCCTCGACCCAGTTATTGCAGCGTTGGCTGAATCACTGGGCTCCGTAGAATTTGTCTCATCACAACTTGCGTACGATGCCCAAGGCCGTTGCACTGGCCACCTCGAACGTGAGCTAACCGGCCAGAAGCAGCATGCTCTCCAGCAACTGGTAGCTAATCAAGTTGAGCCTATGCGACTCGCTGTTGCCACCGATAATTTTACCGACTTAGAATTGGTCACACAAGCGCAGGTGCGATATGTAGTAGTACACAGTGCAGCCGCCAAACAGTTTTGGCAAAAACTAACTCCTCAATTCATTGAGGCTTACCACTAATTATGAGCTTTTTACGCTTTTTATTGCCCTATACCTACTTCTACGGAAGCCGGGTGAAACAGCTAAAATATAATCTATACTATTTGATTATAGACTGGGCGCTTCCTTTTGCGCTGCTGACCTATTTCACTGCTTACGATTGGCAAAGTGCACTGTTACACTTTGTGTTAGCTTACATGGCTTTTATCTCGCTCTATGAAATAGGCTATTTAGGCAATGATGTATACAGCGTGCGTAAGGAAGCGAAGCCGCGGCGACGTGTAAAAGACTTTGACCCCTCCGATACAGTAGTTCTCCTGTGGATTGGGTTTCGGTTAGCTGTTTTCGGTACTATCAGTTGGTACTTGGGCGTACTCACCAATCCATTATGGCTGGCATTCTATGCTGCACTAGCAGTGTTCTTCTATTTGCACAATGCATTGAAGGATAAAGAATTGAAGGTAATGACCTTTGTTAACTTAGCATTCATTCGCTATTTCGCACCAATCTTTATTTTTCTAACTCCGACACAACTAGCTATACTAGCTGCCCCTGTTTTTCTAAATTATGTGTTCTACCGTACGCTGATGTACATGGATAGCAAAGACTTGCTACTTATGCCTAGCCGGCGAGCGCCAGCTTATAAAGTTAATTACTATCTACTGGCTCTAGGCGTAAGTAGCTTGCTGTCCCTTATGGGGCACTCGTGGGTTCCTGTAACTATGACAGCATATTACTTACTATTCTGGACTGCAGTGAAAGTGGCGGGCGTGCAGCCACCACAGGTAGATAATTAATATATAGTATTTAAAATAGTTCTTGGGTCTGTTTCATCATGCTTGTTACTCAGGCGCACAAGTGAAACTCTCATTATGGTTAAATAGTACAATTAGATTGTTTAGGCCTTGGTAATGATAGAGGTAACATTACCAAGGCTTTTCACGCCTACTTACTAGAATACATTGCCAAAAAGAGAGTTCGAAGATTGCAAATTTCCCCATATATTTGCACTCCGGTTAGCACAGGGCTTGAATATCAGGTGATTAGTCAGGTGCAAATTTACCTGAAATGCATGCGCCTTTCATCGTCACCAGCTTTTTAATGAAAAGTAGAATTTTTCTACTGCCAAGCTTGGAAATAACAAAAAGCTCACAGTACCTTTGCAGCCCGCTTCAACCGGAAGCACCCTGACCGCCAAGCAAACCGAAAAAGTCACAAAAACTTTTTTCACTGCGCTTTTGGAAAGACAGAAAATTTGCTTACCTTTGCACTCCCAATTACTAAACCGGGGTTGCTACCAAGCACAAAACGAGTAGCTTACTACTCCACAGTTTCGCCAATTGGGCGCAACGCATGTTCTTTGAATGACGGAAATAGACAAAATAGTAAGTGTCTTGCTAGCTTTGGCTAGCGAGAAACAAGCGAAATCGAATTAGACAACCAAACGTCAATTACGAGCAAGGAGAGCATCTCGACATCAGCCACGGTTCGCCGTGGTGCAGGAATATTTT
>Ga0265798_10007365_pt1 | contig 14245 bp, 10 predicted proteins | sample P3T30metagenome_FD_192430 | JGI IMG/M metagenome (GOLD analysis project Ga0265798, IMG submission 192430) | Plant litter microbial communities from East Loma Ridge, Irvine, California - P3 T30 | ecosystem: Environmental > Terrestrial > Plant litter > Unclassified | place: USA: California...
TCTGAACCGCCTTCAGGGTACGTCACTTGACCCACGCCCATACGTTCCTTGGGATCCACCAAAAACTAACGAACCACCTCCGCCAGTTTGTCATGGATGGGGCGTGCTCCTCGGGGCTAGTGATGCGTCCACCACCAAAAGTGCAGGTTGGGGTGCTTGTGGTGGTAGCCAAGACGCGAAGCTTAATCTCGCTACCGAACTAGCAAGATTGGCTGTCTCTACAAAACCAGATTGTGCGTTCGACGAGCAAGATGTGTTCTGGTCATTCGCCAAATGCTTCGACGCATAGCATTCTGACCCGCCATGATCGCGAACCGAGAGCGACGAACACCTGCATGCTAATCCTGATGCAAAACTTTTGATTTTCGCATCACGGACGGCGGCTTTCGGGATCGGCGGGACAAGCCTCGAATGACCGACTTTGGGCGTAAGCGGCCATTCGGCGTGATCGCCTGCGGAACGTCCGGAATTGGTGGTAAGCGGAACGGCCGCTTTCCGGTGGCCCACCGCGGTAAGCCGCCGTTCGTTCAGAAGAGAGGGCAGAGGGCTTTGAACGCCCGGGCCTAGTGGAGACCGGACGGACCGTTTTCGGAGCGCCGCAGGGCTACGTGGCCGCTCGTTTATGTCGAATTGATTTTTGCGCTGGCAGCCATTCGGCAGCTGTGAAGGGCAGAGCGCTACGGAGTTGATTGACGTCCACCTGGGTACTCTCGTCGAGATCAACGCGAAACCTGACGTCACTCATCTCGCGCGGACGCGCCGGGCAGACAAACCCACTGGTTTCAGGCATGCCGTGGCGCATGGATAGAAGCCTCGTAATGCATATCGATCGATCGAGTTGGCCAAAGGCGCCGCTCTTGCCGCGCTTCCCACGAGGTTTCATGGGTGTGCGCAGCCTATCACTGAGTATCCCGGCAATCCTACTTAAGATCGGCTACCTGACGACGCCGACCAGCTCGACCGGAGTCTCGCTAAGCGAGTTCTGGGCGTGGGTACGCTACTTGGCAGCCGTCACGCCGGATGCGGATCTTCGACTAACCTCCGCCTTTGCCAATCTGGATTCCCACCAGAAGACAATCCTCAGCGACGACTTCGGCATGGGGGTGCCGATGCTCTGGCTTACCAACACTCTCGACCTCCGCATGATTTGTGACGGCCGCTACTTCCTGCAGCGCTTTGCCGCCCAGGCTGGCGCCTCAGTTCGCCGAACGGCCAAGCGAGGACCGAACAAGACCCCTGACTTTGTCGCTCTGGACGGTAGGGGCGTCTGGCATGTCATCGAATGCAAGGGGACCCAAAGCGGTTCGGGCTACCGCGCCGTTCAGATCGGCGAGCCTGGCCCGCCCCGCACAGGCGGCATCGCGCAGAAGCACGCCATCACCTTTCCCACCAATTATAGCGGCCAGCGTCTCGTATGTGGCCTCAACTTGGGAGTTGAGAACGGCGGCGAGCGAACGAGCCTGACCATCGTGGATCCCGAACCCGAAGATCCAATGGTAATCTTGAGCGACGAACTCCTGTTTGCCACTGACGCGGCCGAGAGGGCGACGGTGGCGCGCTCTCTTCGCCTTGCCGGCTTCGATCGCACCGCCGAGACGACCGCCGCTCCGTTGGGGCGTTTCCCATGGTCTCGCCGGGATCCGCGGCCGAGATACGATCAAGCTAGGCAAACCATCGTTGAGGAGAAGCTCGCGGCAGCCAAGGACGAGCTTTCGCGACTGGACGATCGGCGGAGTTGGCAAGAGGATGGGGCGCGATTTCGCGGTCGAGAACTTCAGTTTGATCTTCCGCGGCCGATCGAGGTCGGGGGTAAACGTGTCGTCCGCGCCATTGTGCGCCAAGGGGTGAACGAGGACGTGCTTGGCGAGCTTCGCGGTCGCGCTTTAATAGATCAGCCCTTGCCGGAGGAGAATACAGAGTGGGCAGACACGATCGGCGCAACGGTCGTCGACACAGACGCGGACTTCGCCCGGCTTCGCATTGGTCGCTTGTTCACGTCAGAACTGCTCCTCAAGGCTGACGGCTAGGACATCGGCGTTCCGCCAGCACCGCAGCCCGCGTGCCCGCCAACTTAGGGATAGCGCTTCGTCTCTAGCGGCGGCACACTGGGATGATGAACTTGACGCATGCCGACCCACGATCTTCGATCTCGTCCATTGACAGCATCAGGGCATTCATTGCCGGCGTCGTCGTCACGGCCGCGCACAATCGCGGGCCGAAGGTGCAACTCACCTATGTCGGCGGAGAGTTCACCAAGGCTGTCGGACTGCCGTTCGAGCGACACCTCAATGATCTCGCCGAGCAGAACGTACTGTCGATACCGAAACCCCGTCGCAAGCTTGCCACCTTCATCGATTGTTATTGCCGCGACCTGATCGGCATGGAACGCTCTGACGCAGGCACATGGCTTGTGTTTCCGGCTGAGCATGTTGAAGGCACTGATGGCTCGGTCCCGCATCCCGGCTCGCAGCCGATGCTCCGCTTCAAGGCTGCGGTATGGGCTGCGTTCATCAGGCCCATCGCGGCAACGCACCGCTTCCTGAACCTCGAACAGATCGGCTTCACCGATGTCGATCAGAAGCCAGCCGAAGGCGATTGGCGAGAGATCGACCGGCAGTTCGTGTTGGGCGTCGCTCCAGACGAGCAGGTGGATGGCGCCACTGTCCAAGGCCAGATCGAAGCTTGGGCGGCCGCAAGTGGCGTGCCTATCTCGTCGCTGGTGGTCACCGCGACAAAGGGGCAGGAGGCGTCGCGCCCACTCCGGCAGCTTCTCGATTTGATCGATAGCCTGCCGCCAGAGGTCGCGGCTTCGTGGAGTATTCCCGCCGCTGTCCTGAAGCATCTCTCCCGCGCGCGCTGACGCGCAAGGCTCGCTGATGGTCCCGATCAAACGTCTCTATGTAGTCGCTGGCTTTGAAGGCGCCGATCATGAGAGTACCGTCGCAGCGGTGCAGCGCATGTTCCCGGGAAATGATCGCCGCTTCCTGACCCGCCTGTATCCTAGTCGCCCCGACCGGCAGACAGGCTACCTCCCCGCCCTCGTTCAACGCGCCGTAGCGCTCGTCTTCGGCAACCAGGGCGCAACAAATTTTTGCCGAAAACAGGATCAGCCCTGTGTGCTCGATGATCTTCGCGGGCGCGAGAGGAACCGGACTTGTGAACGCGTCAAGGGCGAGCCCGTCGCCTGCGCCCGCGCCCGTCCCCAGATGATCATCGTAATCTGTGCTGAGCGCCTTTTTGCAGAAGTCTTCGAGCGGCTTGGGCGCGCAGTGCTGATCATGCGGATTGCTGGTCCCGTGCTGCCTGATGCGGCTGCCTTGAAGGCGGCGATCGACGCGTTCGAGCCGGTCGCCACCCACGTCAACGAGGTGGTCAGCCAGCGCGCCAAGTCGAATTATGCGCCACTCGTCCCGGACCACAACTTCCAGCGGATTGGCGCAAACCCAATTGCGGCCGACGTCCAGGCGAACCCAGCACAATTCGGCGCCATTATGCGGCGGCATCATCAAGCACTTTACCGCGGCAGCTTCACTAATCCAAAAAAGTCTGGCGTCCGAGGAGCTTATATGATGGATGAGGAAACTGCGTTTCAAGAAGATCACCTTCATCGCACAGTTCAGATAATCGGTGCCAATAGCCGCCGAGACGGCTTTCACCTGCTCAACGCGTACCATATCTATGGTGTGAAGACTGATCCAGGTTTCCACTTCGACGTTATGAATGAGGCGGGAGCTCCCATACGCCGTGCGTTTACCGATGTCCTAAATGGAGCCGCAGCGGGGCGGACGGAGACGCATCTCAACATCACGCCTTGCGATCGGCTGGTATAAGTGTTGCCCTTCAGTGAAGAGCTGAGACGAATGTCAAACCTGCGCCCGTATGCTCTACCCTCGCACATACGCACCTAACACCGGTTGCCCAGCCGTAACGCACCACGAGGAGACCCACGAACCGCCCGAATCGCAATCCGAGCGAACCAGTCGTCCATTCACTCTTGCTAATGTAGTGAGATCGGGAAAATGTCAAGATATGCCTGACTGGCTCGGCTTCCAAAGCTCACAAGGTCAGCTGAGCATGTTTAACAGGTATGTGAGCGGCACGTCGAGACGAGCAGTCCACAATGACCGATGAGGTTGAAGCACTGACCGGTATGAACGGCCGAAGTTGGGGAACTGCGAAGGCGCTTTGAATAAGCAAAAGTGTGCCTTTCCTTCGGCATGTGTCGACCAGATTGCGTCGGTCGCCGAACGGGCTTTCAACGGCAGCTTCGGCCAGAAGCTGCCGCTCGGTTGGCACCAAACCGCTTGGCAGCAATGCGCCCCAGTTGCCGCCGATCAAGGTGTTATGCGGCAACTCCAGAAGCTGCCATAAGGTCCGTCGGAGGGATTGCATGCCGCTATACTGGGATTGGTGCGTATGCGTCGAAGAGGTGACGGGTCGTAAGCGTCTTTGGCTGCTGACTGAAAAGGGCGGCGGACGCGAACGGGTATGGGCGCTGCTTCTCGAGACCGTCAGAAGCCATTACGATCATCTCGACCGGATTGCTGCCGATGCGGCGCGGCTCGGATATGAGAAGGCGGCGGAGATCCTGCGCACGCGAATGCCCACCGAGGAACGAGCGCGGTCGGGCGACCTTGGAGAAATCCTCGCGTCCGAACTTGCCGAAGACACGCTTGGTTTCCGTATCCCGGTCAAACGTCTCCGGTTCAAAGACGGTCGCAACATGGCGCTGCGAGGCGATGACTTCATTGGTGTCGTCCTAGCGGAGGGCGGACAGCTCCGCCTCCTGAAGGGTGAGTCAAAGAGCCGCCAGGAATTGGCCAAGCCCGCGATAACCGACGGGCGGGAGGCGCTGGACCGTGATGACGGGCGATGTACGCCGGAATCGCTGCTCTTCGTCGCCGATCGACTGCTCGACAGCAACGACCCTGCCGACCAAGCGCTAGGCCAGGCGTTGCGCGACGAAATCGGTCAGAAATCGCTACCTCCCGGCCGTATCGATCATATGCTTTTCACGCTCTCCGGCAACGTACCGCCGCCATCGCTTAAGGCGGACCTGGACGGCGCCGGCGGCGCCCGAAGCCACTACAGCATCAACCTTCGCGTCCCCGATCATGGCGACTTTATCGGGGCCGTTTACGTCGAGGCAGCCAAGCTTGGAAACGCCTGATGAATTGATCGCTTTCATCGTCGATGCGACCCAGGACGGAGTGTGGGGCGGCCTTCTCAAGCGCGGGGCGGCCTGGTCGATCATCCGTCGCGAGGGCGTGCTCCCCGTCGATGCGCCACCGCTCGGCCGAACGATCGAAACCGATCTCGCTGAATATGGCTTCGCACTGTTGCGCGCCGCATTGGCGCACAAGGAACGCGTTGGCGACAGCGAGATCGGACGCAAGGGGTTCGAATTCGCGGCCAATGCCTTCGAGGCGCTGGTGCGGAACGGCGCGCCGGATTCGGTGACGCGCAGCTTCTATCGCACGATTGCCGCAGCCGCCTATCATCTCGCCGGCTTCTCAGCGATCGCTTTCTCCTTGTTCGGCGACCGTGGCCGCGGCTTCAATGAAAGTCCGGCCGAAACCGCTTTGATCCTTCTCATGTTGCGCGATCTGGACGGCCTGCGGCGCCACGTTCGCGACAGGCTGACAGATGGAAGCCTGAGCGACGACGGTCTTTGGTTCGCGCTTGAACAACATCATATCGACACCGACCAAGCCATCTCCGAAATCCTGAACTCGACGGTTTGCCGCGCGCTGGCCCACTACGACTTTGCTCTCCAGACCGGAGAGGCGGCGCTGGTCACCGAGGCGATTGCGCTGCTTGATGGCGGCCTAGATCTGGCGTCCAACGCGGGTGTTGTCCCGGCCTGGTGGTTACTGCGGCTGTGCCGGAACCTCATCGACGATCTTTGGGCGCACTCGCTGCACGTCAATCTGCCGCACGACGCGCCGCCCGGCGGCGAAGAAAACTATCCGGATCTGCGGCGGCTGTTCCTCGGCACCCTCTATGCGCGCAAGAATGCCGAAGTCGAACTATGGCCGTCGCAGCGCGAGGCCGCGCGGCGGTCGAGCGATCTGACCGATGATCTTGTCGTCGCGCTGCCGACCAGCGCGGGGAAGACTAGGGTGGCGGAGATAGCCACCTTGATGACGCTTTCGACGGGACGCCGCGTACTCATCGTCACGCCGCTGCGTGCCTTGTCAGCGCAGACCGAGCGCTCCTTCCGCAACAGCTTTGCGCCGCTCGGTTTCTCCGTGTCGTCGCTGTACGGCGCATCGGGCCTGTCGCCAGGCGATGAAGACGCGCTGCGCACCCACAAGATTATCATCGCCACGCCGGAGAAGCTCGACTTCGCGCTCCGGTCCGACTCGACCATCATCGACGATGTCGGCCTCATCGTGCTTGACGAGGGTCATTTAATCGGTCCGACTGAACGTGAGATTCGGTACGAAATCCTCGTGCAACGGCTGTTGCGCCGGCCGGATAATGCCAGCCGCCGCATCATCTGCCTGTCGGCGGTCCTGCCCGGTGGCGATCCGTTGACGGATCTGACCGCGTGGATTCGGTCCGATGCGCCGGGCTATGCGGTGAAGTCCGACTGGCGGCCAACCCGGCAGCGGTTCGGGACGATTGCTTGGCAGGGGCAGTCGGCTAAGCTGTGCTTCGACCTGGAGGCCGATGGCCCGTGGGTCGGGAGGTTTGTCGAAGTGGCTGGCCCAATCCATCCACACAAAAAGGCGCGTCCAACGAACACCAAGGAACTTACGCTGTTCGCGGCGTGGGAATTCGCCGAGCAGGACAAGCGCACGCTGATCTTCCAGCCCCAGGCCAACTCGGTCATCGGTTATGGTGCAACTATCGTCGACCTGTGCGCACGCGGCTATCTTCCGCCCCTGCTCGAGAATGAAGCCGCGATTGCTCGGGCGCTCGAGATCGGGCGGGAGTGGCTCGGCGAAGATCACCCCGCCGTCGGCTGCCTTAGGCTCGGCGTCGCGATCCACCATGGTCGGCTGCCTAATCCCTTCCTGCGCGAGATCGAGCGACTGCTTGCCGAGGGCGTGCTCAAGGTGACGGTGGCGTCGCCGACGCTGTCGCAGGGGCTCAATCTGAACGCGGCCGTGCTGCTTGCCCCCTCGCTGTATCGCGCTGGCGAACTCATCAAGGGTGAGGAATTCGCGAATGTGGCCGGCCGTGCGGGCCGTGCATTCATCGATGTGGAGGGCCTCGTCCTCCACGTAATCTTCGATCAGAACGACTGGCGGCTCGGTATCTGGCGGGGGCTGGTCAACTCGGCGCGGCATCGCGAACTGCGTAGCGGGCTCATCCAGATCATAAACCTGATCGTCGAGCGAATGGCAGCACAAGGCGTGTTCAATCGCGCCGACGCCGTCGAATATCTAACCAATTCGCGCGAAGGCTGGCAGACATCCGAGGAAGAGGCGGATACCGCCGAAGACGATGACGAAGCCAATCAGGCCGTAGAGCAAGAACCTCTTTCGCAGCTCGTCGAGAAGCTCGACGCGACCGTGTTCGGGCTGGTCGAGGCGCTGGACTCGGATAGCGACGATTTGCCCCGGCTTCTGGACGAGGCGCTACAAGGATCGCTCTGGGCGAGACAGGTCGACCGAGAAAGCGATCATGCGCGGAACGACCATCGTTTCATCCTGCAAACGCGCGCCAAGTTGATCTGGAACTCGACCACGCCACTGCAACGACAAGGTCATTTTGCGATGGGGGTTGGCCTTGAGGCCGGGCTTGCCCTCGATGCGATCGCGGAAGAGCTGGCGGCGCTTGTCGATAAAGGTGATCTCGCGGCCTTACGCGGCGACGCCGAAGCGTTGGGCGATGCTCTGGTCGCGCTTGCCGAACGACTGCTCGCTATTCGTCCGTTTACGCCGGATGCAGATCTTCCGGATAACTGGCAAGCTGTGCTGCGGGCCTGGGTCGCGGGCGCGGATGTCGATACGATTGGCGCGGACAATATGAAGCTCGTCGAGGATGTATTCACCTACAAGCTGGTCTGGGCGCTCGAAGCGCTCCGGACACGGCGCCTGACGCTTGGCTGGGAACCAGACACGATTGTCGGAGGAGCTGCCGCTGCGCTGGAGGCAGGCGTTCCCGATTTCATGATGTCGATGTTGGTGCGCGCTGGTTTGCCGTCGCGTCGCGCGGCCATGGCTGCGGTTCAAACCGGCGGGGCGGATTTTCTCGATGGCGCGGGCATGCGGGAGTGGCTGGAAAGCGATGCAATTGTCGCTCTTACCGATGGTGGGAACTGGCTGACTCCCGAGACGGCAGCGCTGTGGCAGCGGTTCCGGGATGAGACGCTCAGCGCCGCCATTCAGCGCTGGCACCTTGTTGCGGCGGACCGGACGCTCGTCGGTAGGGTGGCGGTCGCACCGGGACTGTATCGGGTCGAGCGCGATGAGGTGGCCGGCGAAAACTGGATTGTGACGCCCGATTATCGTCGTGTTGCTCGGATTGACGGCAGTGTACGCATGACGCGACCCTGTCTGCTGGCTGCGCGTGTTGCAGAGGGGGGCGCTGCCCTTCGCGTCGAGCGGCTCGGCCGCGGCATTCTACTCTGAAGCTAGCGTCGCTCTGTAGCTGCGTGCTCGCTTTGTGATTGCCAACACCGTTTCGCGTGGGCATCAAATTGCTCGGGGGGATCAAATATGACCTTGGCGGCCGACCTTATCAGCAAGCCTCTTCGGGAGAAAGCGGCGACAGGAGGTCGTTACGACTATCAGACGATGTGGGGCCTAGCCTTGTTGTTCCAACAACATGGTACGCAGGATGACTATGCCATCGTCTTCGAGTTTCACGACGATGTCGTTCTTCTGGACAGCGCGATCGAACCAACAACTGCCAGATTCTATCAGGTAAAGTCCAAGGCAACGAATGGCGGCTGGACGCTCACCTCGCTCCTGAAGCGCGAGAAGGTGAAAACAGAGACCGGCACTAACGAGAAGCCCTCCTACGTCGACAAGATGTTCGACAATGTCGATAAGTTCGCCGATGCTGTCCTCTCGGTGGATTTCGTCTCGAACCAGCTCTGCGGGTTTAATACGAACGGGACCTTCCGGCTGAAAGAATGCGAGGCGGCCGACTTCGAGAAAGTCATCAAGTCCGTCCAGGAGGCTTACCCGTCCGCCACCAAGGCGCAGATCGGATTGCTGGGCTTCCAGCACACCAATCTCAGCCTGGGAGACGTCGTTTCCCATACTAAGGGTAAGCTACAAACCTTCATCACGGAGAATCTGGGAGAAGTCTGGTTCAGCCCGGACGCCGTGTATCAGGCGATTGTCGAAGAGTGCCGGCGAAAGGCCAACTTCTCTGGCGACATCGTTTCGCTGCAACAATCAATCAAGGACAAGGGCCTGACCAAGGCAAATGTCCAGGAATGGCTCGATGCCATCTCGAACAACAGCCGCTCGCCGGAGTGGAGCGAAATCGCGCCGCACCTAACCTACCCATTTTCCGAGGAGCGCCTCGTCAGCCGCGAGTATGGTGTCTATCGCACGGTCGCGCTGAATTCAGCCGACCGGGCTGTCCACCGGGTTAGAATGGCGATCACGGCGAACTTGGCACCTGTTGTCAACGACGCGAGCTTTGGCCTCACGCAGATGGTAGAGGCTGTTTTCGTGCAAGTGGAAGAAGCTGGACAGAAATACCTGTCACCGTTCAGCCCGGCCCGGCTGAGAGCGATGATCATCTATGAGATATACGCGAATTAAGCAGCAAGATCGGTTCAAGCGTCTGGTTAGAAGCCTCAGAAAGAAGTCGTATGAAAAGCTTGAAGTTGCAAAGGCTTCTGCTCCTCTCCCGGATCGAGAAGAAGGCGCGTCAGGAGAAATTTGACGCATCCTCCACTGTGATTTTTGGAGAAAACGATACCGGGAAATCCCACCTCATCAAATCGATCTATGGAGCTTTCGGCGCTGACTCGTCGGTGATCAACGAGAAGTGGGCTAACGCTTCGGTCACTATAATGCTGAGATTCTTGGTCGGGGAGGAGTCCTACGCGATCCTCCGCATGGACGATCAGTTCTCACTGTTCGATGCCAACGACACGCTGCTCTGGAGAGCCACCGGTCTGGTCAAGGACGTCGGGCCGAAAATCGCCGACCTGCTCGACTTCAACGTCATGCTTTCGACGAAGTATAACGACCTGATCGTGCCGCCACCGCAATTCTGTTTCCTGCCCTTCTATCAGGATCAGGACCGGGGCTGGGATGACACCTGGGGCTCCTTTAAGGGGCTTTCCATGATCGCGGACTTCAAGCGCGGCATCCTCGAATATCACACCGGCATCCGGCCTCGCGAGTATTACGAAGCCAAGGCCGAGCGGGGGGAAGCCCAGCGCGAGCAGAATGAACTTAAGGCGGAGCGCCGCGCTCTGGACCGCGCGACTGCGCGCCTGCGCAATGGCCGGTCGCCCGTCACAGTGACCTTTTCGCCCGAGATGTTCGGGACCCAGATCGAGCAGCTGCTCACGGAGCTGAACGAGCTGCGGACGGTCTATGAGGGCGTGAAGAGGAAAATTTCCGAGCTTCAATCGCGCCGGGCCGTGCTGGTTGAGGAGATCGAGATTGCAAGGGTCGCGCTGCAGGAGCTGGATGCGGACGTGAAGTTCTCGCAGAGCTTGACGGGAGCACAGGTTGTTTGCCCAACCTGCAACACCGTTCACGACAACGACTTTGCTAGCCGGTTCAGCCTGATCAACGATGCCGATGCGTGCCGGGGTTTTCTGGCAAGCGCGCAGCACTCACTGGTCGAAGTCGAGTCGGATGTGGCGCGTCAAATGGAGTCCCTGGCCGGCTACGGGGATCGGATCGCGCGCATTGACAATCTGCTCGACGAGGAACGCGGCGAGATCAAGCTTCGCGACATGCTGAAGGATGAAAGCGAGCGCATCGTCGATACGACGATCGCGGCGGAGCGCGAGGTAATCGATCTGGCAATTTCAGGCTGGTCCGAGAAGGAGGATACCGCGAACGCCCTTATGAAGGAACTCAGCGATTCCGAACGCAAGGCCAAGATCGTGTCATTCTATGCCCAGAAGCTCACCGCATTCGCGTCGGATCTGGGCGTCGATTTCGGAAAGGCAGCGAAGAAGAGCGTCTCGCCAAAGATCAACGAAACGGGAAGCTATGGGCCGCGTGCGAGCTTGGCTTATCATTTCGCTCTCCTGCACACGATCCGGGAGTTCACGACGTCCTGCCTTTGTCCGATCATCCTGGACACTCCCCTGCAACAGGACCAGGACGAAAAAAACGCCACCGCGATGATCGCATTCGCTCTGAAGAACCGGCCGAAGGACATGCAGCTTGTGCTGGGAACGGTATCGATGCACGGCGTCGAGTATGACGGGTACTCGATCAATCCGAAGGTTAAGGAGTCCCTGCTGCGCCGGGAGGATTTCGATGAGGTCAGCGACTATATGCGGCCCTTTATCAACAAGATGCTCGGTCAGGATCAAGGCGAGCTGATCTAGCGGCGGAGCATCGAGATGCCGGGTGTGGTCAGGCAGCACAGGATCCGAGGGCAGGGCCGTGCCTTTCCGCACAGCCGCTATGACGATCCGCGCGGCGGGCGGGCTTCGGCGCTGGAGCGGAACGTGCTGCGCTACCGGGCCATAGAGGCCAGCCTCTATCTCTTCTACACCGCCGAAATACGCGAGTTCATGCTCGAGAATGTGTTTCCGCTCGTGCCGGTGGTGGGCGGCGCCGGCACTTGGGAGACGGCGGCCGAGGCGCGGCAGAAGCAGCTAATGCGCGCGCTTGTGGCCGACGCGGAGGCAGCGGGGCAGATCAGTACCGAAGAGGCCGCGGCCTTGGCGCCTCCCGCGCCGCACGACCCCAAGGAAGGCAAGAAGCTCCGTCGCGCCTTTGGGCATGCCGTCGCGAACGGCATGTTCGAGGCCGGCGAGGCAGATGAGCTGGTCGCCCTGCTTCAGTATCGCAACGAAGTCGCCCACCACATCCATCTGGTGATGGCGGACGTCACGCGGTCCTACTGGACCACCAACTATGTCGCGTACGCCGCCCCGGCCTACAAGTCCGAAGCGCTCGATCGGCTGCGAGTCTATCGGGGTGACCTCTGGGACCGGTTCGGCAGAATCAGCGCGCTTTACCGGTCCTCGTTCGATCATCTCCTGTTCGAGCATGCTGAGCGGGTATTCGAGGAAGATCTGGTTCGGCTTGATCGGCGCATCCGCGCCCAGATCAAGGACGAGCGAAAGCGCTTCGAAGCATTGCGACCCGAACTTAGCCTGAGCGGTACCGGACTGGTCGACGATCTCCACCCGCGTGCCCCCTGGAACTTCCGTTCTGCCGGCTACGAGGCGCAGCAGACCGGGCATCTGACGCCGCAGGGTGTAGAAATCTGCTACCGGTTGTTCGACCTGGGAAAATCGCCGCTCGCGGTTGCTTATCTAATGGGGATCAGCCTGCGCGCCGCCCAGAACCGGGCGCGGCGCTGGCGTGATGCCGGCGGGCCGGGCCGTGCCCGCGCGGAATTGAAGCACCATTCTGGAATCGGTCGGCGCGTCGCATCTGGCTAGATCGATCAATTGCGACAGTGAATGGTTTAGCTGTACGCTCGCGCACTGCGACAACCAAGACCCGCCTGGCCGCCAACAGCTCCGTTTGGCCGCTCGAACGCGATATCAGCGAGCATCAGCTTTTGCCGTTTGCGGCGCCTGAAGCCGCAAGTCCGCTACCGGCCCCGCTTCAGTCGTAACGCGACGCTGCTCGGACAAGGCGTGTACGTCTGCCTCTCATAAGAGCAGACGTTCAACCTGTGGCATGGGAACGACGGGTTTGTCCCACTTCTCGCCATTTCCGCCATCGCTGGGCGAGGCGTCGGGCGAATATGAATGGATGTCCGATGTTGGGGAGCGCGAAACGACCGCTGAGTGTCGTATTGTGGGTCAAGAACCTGCGGCGTAAGGTGTACCAGACAGGGCAGCATGTGTACCGCGCACTCCTCTGTCGACTAAGGCAAGGAAAGTGCCCTTCGCTGCATCAAGGTCACCCGTTTCGCTCATTTCGGCATGTGACTGTACGAATGCGGTGCTCCACGCCGATGTAATCAGTGCGGCAGCGAGGTAGGCATCGGCATCATTGCTGGGGCGATCTACAGCTTCCGCTAATACAAGGGCCAGAGCGCGGATAAAGTCGTCCCGCATTTGCCGCGCGCGAGCCTTCAGCGCCTCGCTTGCCTGCGCCGTCTCGACAAAGGCCTGGGTATCCGCAAACAGTGGAAAGGCCGGTTCACGCTGGTCGGCCATGCTATGGGCAAGCTCGCCAAGGGCATCGATTGGCGACGTGCCCGGTGAGCGGGACCTGATGGCCTCGAAAGCGACATCATGGGCTTCCTGCTCGCGGTCGAAGAACATGTCTTCCTTTCGCGGGAAGTGATTGAAGACCGTCATGCGTCCGACGTCTGCCGCCTCCGCAATCTCTTCGATCGTCACCCGGTCAAATCCACGCTCCATGAACAAGCATGTAGCGGCATCCGATATCGCCTGTCGCGTCGCGAGCCTCTTGCGCGTTCGACGGTCTGGGATCGGTTCAGTCATGGCTTGCACATCAATATATACTCAGTATAGTTATGTAGCGTATCCATTTTGAGGACGTCTCTATGCCTTCGTCAACCGTGATGCCAGCTGCGATCGAAGCAGGACATAAATCGGCGCTCGTCAGTGGCGCTAGCTTTGCCGGCCTCGCTACTGCGTACTGGCTAAACCGGCTTGGGCACAGCGTCACGATCGTCGAAGCGGCATCTGAACTGCGGCGAGGCGGCACGCCCGTCGATATCGAAGGAGAGACGATCGACATCCTGGGTCGCATGGGACTTGCAGATGCGGTGCGCGCTAAGGCGCTGCCCCCGCGTGGCTTCGAGTTCAAGGACGCGGATGACGCCACCTTGGGATCGATCGGTATCGGCAACGAACCAGAGGCGCACGAACGATACGAGATTCACCGTGATGATCTGCTGGATATCCTTTCTGCCGCGGTGAAGGACGAGGTCGAAATCCTGTTCGGCCAATCGGTCATTGGGCTCGATGAGGGCACGGACGGCGTGTCGGTGAGCTTGAGCAACGGCGACCGGCGCGACTATGCCCTGGTCTTCGGGTGCGACGGCAACCGGTCCAACACGCGCAAGCTCGTTTTTGGCGAGGGCGAGCAATTCGCCTACTTCATGGGCGGCTATTTCTTTCTGAAGGTGGCGCCGCAGACCG
>Ga0265798_10007366_pt1 | contig 14243 bp, 12 predicted proteins | sample P3T30metagenome_FD_192430 | JGI IMG/M metagenome (GOLD analysis project Ga0265798, IMG submission 192430) | Plant litter microbial communities from East Loma Ridge, Irvine, California - P3 T30 | ecosystem: Environmental > Terrestrial > Plant litter > Unclassified | place: USA: California...
CTCTTCGCCCCCATATTATTCTTCCAATGAGCCTACCGTTAATATTCAATCAAGTCCTTCTGTAATGGAGCCGGAAAAGCCTTTACGTCTCCTTATAGATGAAAAAACACCACCCGAGTCGTCTCACCTGCAGCCCGTAACAAGCGCCTCAGTTTCATCTCTCTCAACCCTGTCTGAACCAGACCATTTCCATCACGTTGCAGCTAGAAGACCAAACACGATACGGTGTAGACAGCCTGCCATAAGCGAGCAAGAGCGTCTTATTACTGCTTTTCTACCTCATTCTGCTAGATATGAGCCACCTGAAGAATCATCCACATTGCAGACAAAAGAACAGACACCATTGCCCGCAAACTCCACCTCCACTGAGCCAGAGATGGAGCCCCTCATATCTTCCAACGAAATCGACAACGAATTATGCAAAGAAACAGAGAGAGAAGAGTCGGAGTGCTATGAAGCCTTGCTGGAACCAGAGGAGTCGATAATTACTAGCGAGAAAAGATCACCGGCTCATGTTCTCATAGAACGCATCGGTCGGTTATTTGGTTTTCCAATAATCAGATATCCAAAAGGCTCAGGAAGTTGCAGCTCTGCATCCTCAGAATCATCATCCTATCTAGAGAACATTGAGAGATATCCACCAGTCTACAGTGCTACTGCAAGAGGGGTTAGATGTAGAGATGATGGTACTGGCGCTCAAACAATCTCGATGCTTCCGGTCACTATAACTGAACTAGAGCGTCAGTCAACTGGGCCCACAGAGCCATCTGAGTGTTCATCTGAATTCTCCACGACTACTGAGACCATACAGCACACAACTAGGCGCGAACCAACCATATCGAAAGAGCTAATAAGCGAATGAGAGCCTAAGCGGACATCCAACACTGATCTCTCTTGCGATTCTGAGTCTTCGGTACTTTCCAAGTCTCAACGGAATGCAAAAGATCTCCTTAGTGTGTGTTCTGAGATGGAAATATCAAGAATGGAGGCACTGCCCATATCCCATAAGAATATACCCAGAGTACCTAACAGACCTCGGGAGAGAGATAGTAAAAGGAATCGTGCAGCACCCGGGATCGTAGCGCCTCCTCCAGAAATGGTTCAAATGAGTTCGGAACTTGCAATCCCGCCTACAATCCCTCTCAAGAAACCTAAAAGGCTTGCGGGGTATCCTCTTGAGAAGCAATATCCTTCGACTCCGTCTCAGCCACAACAAGCGTCTCCAGTATGTACCACAACAGATATTCAGACATCGCGGCCGAAATCAAGGTCTGTGAGTCCTATCAGGAAAAGACGGTGGTTTGAATGGCGCGCAAAATCGAAAGAGCAACTCAAACCACTGAAAATACTTATTCCACAGTCGCAACATCGGCCCTGTGCACTTCCCCAGCTTCATCAAGACCGGCAATTTGTTGTACCCTTTCCAAAAGCGGCACCAGGAAGGACCTCAAAACTACCTGGGGGAGCGTTGCAAAGGCAAAATGGACAACTCAGCCAACCTGAACCCAAGCACCATGACCGAGGGTCTAGTGCTCTCTCCATCCGACAGAGTGAATACCTATCAAGACAGTTCCAGCTTTACTCTCAACAAGATATGCACTGCCACATACTCAATCCAATCGTCGAAGGCCGCACAGACAACTCTTCGTGGCCCCAGTCCGCTTCATTTCGTAGAGACATCTATATCAGTACATGGAAACACCCCCCTGTTCGCGGAAACTCAGCACCCCCAGCAAAAAACTATTACCCGGCGCCCAGCATTGCTCCGATTTGGAAGATATGTTCACAAGGAAGATTTGGAGCTGGGCCCGAGGTTACCACTCGTGACGAACCTCGCCAGCCGCCCCTTTATCGCTATTCACCGGAGCTTCTTTTCCATCAACCTCAAGCGCGAAAGGTTTCTCACCACGAGAAGGAGGGTGCTGTTTGCTCCAAAGCAACTTCATCTCAACTTCGGACGCAGAATCACTCGCAACCCACTTGCATGTGCCGAGCTACTCAGGATGAGGAATACCGCCGATCCATCCCCAGAGAAGGCCCAACAGTCGCCAAAGTCGCACACGTATCAATATGTGGGCAGCCAGATAATAGGAGCACAGCGCTCAAAGCCATTGAAACGGCTGTTCCAGAGGTGCAAGAACAAAGCCCAGATCCACAAGCAAAAATACAATCACAGGCAAACTACGGCAATATCAACTCTACCATTTCAAAGGGCATAAATGGAAGCTCTACCTATTCTACAATCAGTAACTCAGGTTACACGACAACTACTACTTCAGACAAAAGATTTTCCCCCTCACATGCGGCTTCACACCCGCTTACCCACCATCGAAGTAACACTGGAATCCACCCAGCGACAAAGCCAAGACCGCATACCCACCCCAATCACACCACTCCAGCACGACCGTCTAAAACCCCAGCAATACTCCACACGGCGCCCCAAAACTCTAAACCCGCCACGAGAGCAGGCGTGGAAAGACAGAATCGATGCAACTACTCCACTGCCCCGCGAGTAAAAGTACCAGAGACCCGAAACTCACGCAAAACCCATGGGTCCATGGTGAGGACCTCAGGAGCAGTAGGCCCAAGCTCAAAGGTAGCACATGCCTTGCCCTCATCTTCATGTTCATCAAGCCCCATACACGTCCCGCATCCTTTTCCCCTTTTTTCCTCTTCGTCCTGTAGCTATTCGCCGCCAAGACCTCTTCGAAAACAACAAGGAAGAAATATCCCGCCACGCCGTGTGGTAGATGAACGGGCACTTGCACGCCGGCGTGCATCGTTCACGCTGTACGAATCTAGCTCTAGTTTTAGTGACAAGAATGGTGGCCTCAAAGCTGTGGCAGTGGAGCAGCCTGTGAGTTTCCAGGGTATTAAGGGTACTGGGAAGTCGAGACAAGAAGGAGAGGAAGTGTGTCAGAGAAATGGTGGTGCTGGTAGTGGGCAAGGACGCTGGGGGTGGGGGTTTAGGAGATAGGCTGTACGTGACGGGGTTGTTTGATGTTAGGGTTGCGTAGTAACAGAGGAGGTATGTGTTTGGGAGCGATGAGAGTAGGTAGCGTACCCTATATTATTGATATTATAAGCACAGCCTACAGCAAATGCTGAATGGTGTAGACATGGGGAGAAATGTATAGCTCTCGAAACAGTGAGCAAAGATTTCCAATTTTCAATGTTCGCAGCTAAACCAGACCAAAACAAACATCGACTGACTACCTCGCATCATCCAAGCCCTGCAATCCCATAGCCTCCTTGACAGCATCCGTCTTCTCCGCTTCACCCTTCTCCGAGAGTGCCACCTTCTCGACCTGATCGAATGCCTTGAGGGCGTCGCCATACTGCTCAAAGACACCCTTCCTGTACCCCTCACAAATCTTCTTGACAAAACCCTCTTCATTCCACCTCGCCTCGAGGAAATCTTCAAACTTTTCTTGCGGCGTCGCTCGCTGTACACCCCATGCAGCCTTGTAGGCTGCACCGAGGGCGCATGCGTTGCCACCGATTTCGAGCTTGTAGACACCGTCCGAGCCACCGAGGACTTGGCCTGCAAGCTCCGCAATGGCTGGATTCACGGCGCCGCCACCGACCATGTAGATTCTACGTGGCTGGGCGGGCAGCGAGCCCTGAGGCTCCACGAGCGATTGCGAACGCAGTCTTAGGGAGAGGAATTGGGATTCGAGGATCGCGCGGGCGTCGGCTTGGGGAATAGGCCACGACTTGTCTTCGGTCTTGGCTTGGGCTGCCTCGGGTGCTACGGGGGATAGCTTGTTGTCCTTGAACAGGAAGCGCCATGTTCCGGCCTTGACGTTTGGCACGATTTCAGGGCGGGGGAAGAAGAGGCCTAGGCGCATCGGATCTGAAGGCTGTGCTTGGCCGAGAGCAGGTGTTGTGAGGGCTGTTTCGTTGAATTTGTCCCAGGACTTGTCTGATGATCCAGCAGCTTTGTTGATGGCATCACGAATGTGCTCGCGGGCAAGACCGCCGTTCTTGTAGCACAACATAAACATATAAAGACCCGCCGTTGTGGGGTGGTTCATGAAGTGGTACGCAGGGTCCGGTCTGTACGCCGGTGTCGACATGAGGAAAGTAGTGGATGTGCCTAGCGAGACGATTGCGTCTGAAGCACGGAGAGGGAGGGCAAGGATGGTCGATGGATTGTCGCCAGTGAATGCGATGATCTGAGCTGACGAAGGGAATCCATAGCGCTTGCTGAAGTATGGCGAGACTGTACCGAAGCTGGTACCACCGTCCTCTGGCACGCTACCGAGCTTTTTTCTAAGGTCTTCAACGCCTTCGCTTCCTCCAGCTGCAAGTGCAAGGAGATCTTCATGCCAGCGGCCGTTCTTGATATCCCACAGATTCGCACCAGTCACGTCGCTGATATCGATGGGGGCTACCTTGCCGAGGAATATGGAAGCCAAAAAGGATGATACAAGAGAGATGCGAGCGGTCGCCTTGTAGGCTTCTGGGTGCTTGTCGTGGAATCTGAGAATCTGCGGGCCACTGAAGCGCTGTTGTGCAAGTCAGTATCTAGCAAGTGATGCTTAAGGTGGCGAGGCTTACGTGGTGAGCACTGCTTCCAGTAGCGAGCGCAAGGTTTCTCGGTTCTTGTAGCGTCTTATCAAAAGCATCACACTGCCTCTGCGTACTCGCGTCCTGCCAATTCGGGCTAAACGGATGGCTGAAAGCGCCTTTCTTCTCTCCCTTTGCACCGCCCTCTAGCTGCTCGAGCAACGTCTTGCCAGCATCCAGGCTACCAAGCAGTGTCTCAGCATCCTTGCTCCAGAAGACTGTGCCATGCTGCATGCCAGCACCCGAGATACCCTGGATCTTGGAGAAGTCGGCACCCTGCTCCTTCAATCGCTGCAGGACAAGATCAATGGCCTCGAGCCAGAGTGCGACTGGCGCAAAGACTTCACCCTCGTCAGGGTTGGTGAGCACACCTTTCTCAATGCCATATTTGGAGAGGTCGGCATCAAAGTCGACCTTTGCCTCATGGATGAGCTTCAAGTCCGAACCGACAATGATTCCTTACAATCCAGGGTCACGTCAGTTCGTGTTACACTGCTTGGTGGGGTAGCTCCAGCGGGGTAATGCTCACCTTTGAGCTGCTGGGTGCTCAGGTCGAAGCCCAGGAATTGGTCAGCCATGATCAGTAGGTATGAAAAGTGGTCGCAAATTCGGAAATCGGGTGAATGTTGGGGAAGACTTGCACATGGCTAAATACGCAATCACGTCGCGTGGTGTTGAGGACCCTCTCACCCACGATACGGCACACTTACGCAAGACCCACATTGACGACCAACGTGCATCATAGCATTTTGCCGGCGGTGCCTGCAGAAGCGCCTGATCATCGGGACCCGTCATTGGGCAACGGATAAATTCAAGCCGAAGCATCGTGTGTACAGCTATGATTTTCTTGGGTTCCACACCAGCCTGACGCCCATGAGAGCTAAGTAAGTTGTTAGCGTGGGGGGGGTCAGAATCTCTGTGAAAAGTCTCTTTGGATATCCAAGCTTCTAATCTGAGGTATACCGCGCGCCCCTTTTACCCAACTCCAGAACGCCCAGCCATGCTTGTGTACATGTATACACGAATCACTTCCTACGCCTTGCGCTACCATTCGTATCTTCGTGCTTGTGGTCGTGGTCATGGTCGTGATCGTGGCTATGCTCGGCTTCTGATCCTGGGTTTGACGTTGCCGTAGCGTCGCCGGGAATGAACTCGTCCAAAAAGTCTGGCTCCTCCGCTGAGTTTGTGACGAACCGTACGCGGACCTTCTTCACACCCCGCACATTGGCACCAATGCGCTCTCGAACTAGGTCCTCCACATTGCGTGTCTGGTCGATAGTCCATGTACCCTGCACACCAAGCTCCACATCCATCAGGTAGTTTTGGCCCGCCTTGACACCCTGGACAGCGCGAACATTCACCGGTTCAGCCAGTGTAGAGATTTCTTCCAGAGCCTTTGTCGCCGCTTTCCGCACGTTGTCCTTCATTTCCTTGTCGACGCCAACATCGGCCAGCTCTAGCAATGCTTGCTTGGTGTTGCCCCAGCCAGCTTGAACAACCATGAGAGAGATGACCAGACCGCCGACAGGGTCTAGCCATTGTGCGTTGTTGAGGACGTTGGAGCCGCCAATCAGGAGGAGAGCAACAAAGGCGGTGAGCGAGTCTACGCGGTGGTGGTAGGCGTTCGAGGCGAGGACAGTCGACTTGCGTTCTGTTGCAATCTTGAGTGCTGGGGGTGATTGTTAGCGGGTCTTGTTTGGAGGCTTGTAGAGGAGTCTCCTTACTCGCACGGTACAGCCACTCCTTGATAACAATGGAGCCCGCAGCGAGCCATATGGCATTGATATTAGGGCCCATATTCTCAATGCCATGGTGGTGGTGGTGATGCGGTAGAAGCCCCCAGTGTTCGGCTATCTTGGTGGCGTCGGGGAAGAACTGCTGAGCGAGCGCTATCAGAGCTGTCCAGCCCATGAGAAAGCCGCCGCCCAGCAGGATGCCACTGACACCTAGCGAGCCCAAGCTCTCAACCTTTCCATAGCCGCTGGGGAAGCGATCTGTAGGCGGCTTCGTAGACCAGCCCACTGTCGCAAGGGTCATGATGTCGCTGACCAGGTCGGTAAGACTGTGAATGGCATCGGCAATGAGTGCTGGTACGTGTCAGTACATGCCCTTGTTCGAATCCATGTCCGACTCTCACCCACCCTGACTATTGAAGACGTAGCCACCAAAGCCCTTACTAATGGCCATGCCCAAGTTGACATACAGGCCAACTCGAGTAATGCGCACGCCGGCATCATTCTTATTCTTGGAGAGCAGGAAAGTGTTGTCATGGTGATGATGGTGCGAGTGGCCGGCATGGCCCCGCGTCTGGGTGCCGCACGTCATGGTGGTAGGAGAGAGGTGTTGTTTGCGGTGTACCGTCGTGGACCAGTTGAGAAGGGGCGCGGGGCGCGACGGGAGCTCGAGATGGTGAGGGCCTTTACCCTTGGTTTGCGTGCAAAGAACACGTAGTCTTGGTTGGCAAGTTGGCGGCGAGGATGGGTAACGTGGTCTGACAAGATACGGTCTCACTGAGGCTTGCGTCGAGTATGGTGACCGAGCACTGTGCAGGCCTGGGGGCGGCGGCGCATCGACGCGTCGCTGGCTAAAGACACGCAGGCCATTTCCATCTCTGCAGGCGGTGCGCAGTAACATGGGACGTGGTGGCAGCGGATGTGCGTCCTGATGCGGGGAGCCCAAATGCGACTGCGGCTGCTGCTGTCTCCAGGATAATTTTGAGCCTCTTCTGCGGTCGCTGTCGGCGTTCCTGGCCCATCATTGCGCCTTTCCCATCAGCCATGGCAATTGTGGGGCCCCGGCTTCATCCCACCTTTTGTGAGTTGCATCACGACTGGCACACAAACTCATCAACGTCATAGGCACTCGAACTGGCGCGTCATCGTATTAACTCGACATGGTAGTCCTACACCCTCCTCATTCTCACAGGGACATGGGCTGGCGGGCATCCTCCGCGTTTCAAAACTCCCGACCAAGACGCGTGTATCGACCCGGGCAGCGCTAATCGCTCTTCTACAGTAGTCCGCCGCCACCGCCTCGCCTGCAAGCCATGCTGGAAAGCTTCTACTGGGCATCACAGCCTTGGCTTCGTATCATGCCCACCAACAGGATCGGAGCGCGCCAGAATCCAGTCGGTGACATCGTCTACGAATTTCTCTTTATCAGGACTAGGCTCGTCATGTACTGGCCTTGTTAGCCTGCATCCCTTAGACCCGACAACAGTGCAGTATACTCACGGCGATGATAGCACCCCGCGTACGTTTGGAATTCCTTGTCCTTGACTTGCAATGCATCAAACAGTCGCTTGGAGGCTAGGTAGCTGGTAATGCCATCTTTGTCCCCATGTCCAATCCAGATCCTGGTCACTCCACCCTCCCCAGCATTGTCCGGAATGACAATCTTTCCGCTAGACAAGGCATTGGTTCGGTCGAGCAATCCCGCGAGCCCCTCAAGCGTGCCGGTATCGTGGCAGAGCGGGTCTTCATCGAATTGCTTGCACACATGTGCATTGCGCGAGATGAGACTTGGGTCCAGTTTGTTGGCCAGCTGTCGCTTTGCCATTAGTTTTCCGGCAACTCTACCGAAGAAGACTGTGAGTGAGGATGGCTTCGACTTTGGATCAAAGTCTACAAAGGGCGACTCGAGGAGATAGCCGCGAATGTGCTTGCGGACTTCCTCTGGGCCTTGGGCAGCATAGCAGAGTGTTTCTCCCCCACCCATGGAATGGCCCATTAAGAACAGGGGTACCGGGCTTGGAATGACAGATTTGAGAAAGGAGGTCATGTCATCAAGAACCTGAGCCGTAGGACCCGTGTCGCCTCGTTCAGAGGGCTTCGTCGCCGAGCGGCCCCATCCTCTGCCAATCATCAGGGACGAGTACCCAGAATAGGACGCATACGTACCTCTGGTCGAAAGTATAGACCTCGATACCTTTGGAAGCTAGTGCTGGAAAGAAATCGCCATACGTGTTCACTCTGAAGTGTCAGATGGTTGCTGTGAGAGAGCGAGAGTAAAGCGACATAGTCTCACCGTGCTACATGTCAATGTTAAATGTGCAATGTAGGCGTGTCAGAGGGGCTCATACATCTGAGAAGCCGTGGATGAAGACGAGTCGTGCTTTTGCAGGCCCAGCAGTCTGCATGCCAGATTAACGCCGATCACTTTAATATTGGCTCCACCGTACCCTGAAGGTCTTTGTGTAGAGCTGTTTCCCATCGGGCAAAGCAAACTTGCCCTCTTGGACAGACATGAGGATGAAATTGAGATGCAATGTCGGCAGGGCGCACGGGAGTAGGCAGTGTAGCTGGTGCAGGTATAGTCAACCGCGAGAGCGACAGGAATCCTCAAGCAGGGGCTGAGAGGTTGACAGGCAGCATCTGGTGTTGCAGCTCAGCAGCTGAGTTGGCGTTCCAGGGCTGTCCGTCCTCCGAGGTCAGCCGCGGCTCCCAGATGCGGCATAGCGCCAACGCCTATCGGGCGTCGCTCGTGAGCAGATAGCATCCGACTCAACCACACGGCATACCAACATGTGGCCTTGCAATGCCACCCGGCGTCCTTAGCAGACGCTCCATGGTGAAGGGCGCGCGCCTATAATTAGAGCCCGAAATGCAGCCGTCTTGGGCGAAAGGGTGAGGTCCGGTTAGCCGTCAACGGCGGCGTCCAAGCTCCCGCCCGATGGGATCAGCGTGCATACTTACGCATTGGACCCCTCCACCTGGTTTGTCCCCACTTACATTTTCCTCGTGGTAAGATACTTTCTTCTTGCTATGAGCATTCTCACCCGTCGACTCTTGTCCCATCACCCCCCTCCAAGACTCTTCTCTCTGCCGAGAAGGATGCAGGGCAGCATGCCACAGGCCCGCTCTGCAAAAGCGATCCTAAGCCACCAAGAGCGCACCGCGACGGAGCCACGAGACAACGACCTATACACTGCCACGCTCGCCAAAGTGACACATGTCAACGATAGGATCAAGCGCTATAAATTCCAAATAGATGAAAAGAACGGCTTCAACGTATGACGACCTCCATCTCGCTCGCGACCATGCGCTGATGGACAAGTCAGTTCCTCCCTGGCCAATGGCTTGATGTCTTTGTGCCTGACGTAGAAAAGCCGGGCGGGTTCACAATTACCTCATCGCCGTCAGAAGCGCTCCCGCGATCGGATCCCGACCATGTACCGTTCTTTGAGCTGGCCGTCCAAAACGCTCCGGAGAACCCACCAGCGGCATGGTTATGGAAGCCGGTCGAGGAGATTCTGGGCAAACAAGTCACAGTGCGTGTCGGCGGCAGTTTTGTGTGGCCGCCGCCCTGTCTCGACATGAAGAAGATCAAGCGTGCCATCTTCATTGCAGGCGGAGTTGGTATCAAGTAAGTCGCGCTGCCCACCACAAGATCCCCTGTTTGGCGACTAACAATGCTTTTGCAGCCCCATGATGTCAATGATGACTTATATAAACCAGAACTACCCGAATCTCGAAGTGCGCTTCTTGTATTCCACCAAGGTCCCCTCGCGCGAGACGGACCCGAGCGAAGTGCTCTTCCTCCAAGACGTGCTTGACCTCTTCCGTATACCACGCTTCAAAACAACCAAAGATAGACTAGAGCTCTTCTTTACGGGCACGTGGGATGGATCTGAAATGGGCACAAATGAGGGCGATCTGATACATCCGCTGATGTCGTTGACGCTGCCGCAAATCGATTCGGCTACCGAAGTGCCAGTCTGTGCATGGACACATCGCATTGACGACATTGCGCTGTCAAGTGCCGTCGGTAATAGGAAGGAGGCGCAATCCACGGTTTTCTATGTATGCGGGCCGCCAGATATGACAGACGAAATGGTCAAGTTTATCAAGGAACAAGATAATGTCATACCGCAGAGAGTGCTCTACGAGAAGTGGTGGTAATGCAGAGGATCGACGGCGGAGGGTTGGCCAGTCAATTGAATACTAGTTTGCATCTACTCATCGCCTCGTTGCCGCAAGCGCTCTCGTATATGTACGATGCTCACACCATAACCCGATTTTACGCGCCCACAAAGGCCGCAAAAACTGCCGCTCCCGTCTCCACTGCGGTCCGTCGGACACCAACGGTCGACCTGCTGCAATACGCCTGACAAGCTTCTACTATGTCTGCAGACATGTTGCGGCACAGCAAACGATTGTTTACGCCGTACGCTCCCCCATGATACAGCCTTCCAGTTCATCCGTCCTCTTACCGTGGAGCTGTATATTGGATTGCCCGATGCGTCGCTATTAACCCACATTTCCCGCTACCAGGTGCAGGGATGAGCGCAAGGAATAAACCATCTAGCTCCCGCTTACTGCACCATCCTGCAAGTCTGATTCGCCATCACACTTAACAAGTTGTGTGATCGCGCAGCATGCGTGTGCCACTCAGCGGCTGTAATGGCTTTTCGCCCCTCACTTCACCTGCTGGCGTCGGCTAGGATGGGGGCTTACACGGCTGTTAAGAGCGGCCAACGCCCCGGGTGCGCCTGCACTCGAGCACGAACGACGAACTGCGTACGGCATGGCTTTCTTCATATCGCGATCATGGCGGTTACCCAAGATCATCTGGTTCCTCATGATGTTCGAGCTACCATTCACCGTCGCTAACCTTGCGCTTTTCGGCATCGCATCGCCAAACCTCTATCGCACCATCCTGTGGAGAGTCGGAGGGGAGATGGGCTTCAATTCAGACCCGAGCACCGTCCTGTACGCATATGCAAACTACCGACCCGTCAATATACCGTTGGTATGGAGCAGCTTGTGAGTGTCTCCCCATTAATCCAAGCTACACAACGCATGGACATTGTGCTGATAACCCCATAGCGCAACACAGTACCACCTCGTTATTGGCGTGGTGTGCATGTTCTTCTGGCTAGTCAAGGCCACCCTTTGGCTCCTCAAGGTCTTCTTCCCAATCTTGTCGCTCCTACTCCACATTGGCCTTATGTGTCTGTGGGCATATGGCATCCACATCCAGACTTCGCCCGACACCATTGACCCGCGGCGCGAAAACAAGGGAGCGCCCTGGTATCTGACGAAAAACTGCAATATCGTAGAAGACAAGCGCATCCGGGGCTACTGCATGCAAGCGAAGAGTAGCTTTGCAGTCAGCATCATCATGATGTATGTAGCTTTCCATGTGCCCGCACGCGCGTGGTGCTAACAAATCACCATAGGTCCATTTACGCCGTGTTTGTAGCCCTATCTTTTTACTCTCTCATCCCCACCACCGCCCAAAGACAAGCCCACGCCGCCAGAAAAGCCGAGAAGAAAGCAGAAAAAGAAAAATGGGCCTCGTCGCCATATGATAACGAAATGACGGCGGAGGAGCAATGGCAACACATGTGGGAACTCCAACAACTACCACGCACGCCAGGGACCATCGGTGGCATGAAAAGTCCCATGACGCCGCGCACAAGGGCTTTTAGCGATCTGGATGGTGAAGAGGCGGCGCACGGGGGCTATTACAGTAATGTCCCGGCTGGAGGGAATGGGTGGCATGGTCCACCGCACCATGGGGGTATCGCGGTACAGACTGTCAGTCCAGTAATGGAGCAGGACGAATATCAGTATCATTATGGTCAAGAAGGGAAAGGGAAGGCGCCGGGTTGGAGTGGTAATGCGTATTGATTGCGTCGTATCCAAGTCGTCCTTCTTTGCTTTTTCTGGGAACAGGCGTTTGAGCGTGTGATATTTCGAGATACCAACTTGGGAACTAAGGGCTTCACTCATTATCGGATTATGAGCAAATCGGAGGAAACTAGGACATACCTACCTGGACATCTATATTATTATTGTATTACTTTTATTTTGAAGTTACTCAATACTGCTGTGCAAGTCAACTAGCTAACACAATGCCCCACAATTATGGCATCTTTTATATGCTCGCGCAACTCCAGGCAACTACAGAGTCATCGCGACCAGAGTCATCGCCATCATCACCATTCCAAGGAGACCTCTGGAGTCATCAAGTAACCCTGGTAGTCGTGTGGAGTGTAAACGCGTAGCATGACGCGCGACAGTTGACGTAGTGGTCGTATTTGGTGCTCCACATGTCAAACTTCGCACCCTCAACCATCGACTTTGACCCACGACCGAATTCGACTACCATGACCAAAATACATATCGTGTGCGTGGGCGCAGTATATATCGATACCATCCTGATGTACGTATTCACATGACTAGGATTGTTGCATAATGACTGACTTGGACGTTACCAAGTGTGCCGCACTTCCCCATCGAAGATGAGAAGCTCCGTGCAAAAGGCATTTCACGGAGAAGAGGTGGCAATACAGCGAATAGTCTTGAGGTAATATTGCAACTACAGAACCATGATCCAACCATGACGACTGAAACATCTGGTGCTGTTGCCTTGCACCTATTGGCCGTGCTTCCAGATGAGCGCTCTGGCTCCGCAAAGTTCATTTGCGGATCCATTGCTGGCGTGAATACCGCTGGTATGAGCTTGTTTCGGGACGGATACGAGGAAGCTGCATCGAGCTACATTATCCAGAGTCAGGAGTCACGGTCGAGGACCATTGTCAGTATCAACAAACTGCCTGAGATGAAGTTTCAAGAGTTCAAGCAGCGAGTCGAATCTTTTGCTTCGCCTCTGGCTGCAGATGAAATGGCATGGTTCCACTTCGAAGGCCGTATCCCAGAAATCACATGCCCATGCGCTGAGTTTCTGCGCAACACCTTCCCGAAATTCCGGATAAGTGTCGAATGCGAAAAGCCAGAGCGAAGAGACATAGACAAGGTAGCCAGGTTTGCGAATGTAGTCTTTTACTCGAAACTATGGGCGGAGAAGAATGGATACGGCGACGCAAGGACGTTTCTTGATGCACAGCGCGAGGTTACAGGAGAAGGGGCGATGCTATGTTGTACATGGGGTTCTGGCGGCGCTACAGCTTTGCAAAAAGGGGCCAAAGAAACGTGGGCTGATGTAAAGGCGTGGCAAGTATCTGGAGAAGAGCAGGCAGAGGTTATGGATACAATTGGTGCTGGTGATACGTTCATTGCTGGTATGCTGTTCGCAATCAATCATCATGATGATTGGGAACTGCAAAGAAAACTTGAATTTGCAAATGAGCTCGCCGGTCGCAAGGTCCTCCAGGAAGGGTTTGGTGACCTGGGAAGGATGATGTGGGTAGCGAAATGATTGTTGATTGCATTGTGACTTTTACGAGTACAATGCTTCTGTTTCATGTCCAGCAAGTCCTTTGAAATCCAGCTGCTGATAGGACGAGAAAACCTTCGTTCCCTGACATCTCACCACACACTTCTCAAGAGTAGAAGTTCCACTACAGTCAACTCATGTAGGGCGAGCTTCCAAAAACTACCACTCTTATACAACACAATTACAACAACGATTGCAACTTCGATGTCGCACGAGGCTAAACGCGTTGCACATGTATGCGAAAGTTCCATCTCTCATCTTCACTTCCGTCCCTGAGATTTCCCATAGTACATTTGCAAAGGGCCTTCTCACACGAAATAATCTTGAGGTATGGTGCTGACGTGTTGGGATTAGAGGTAGTTGCTCTCGTAGTCGGCATCGTCAGCGCCTTCGGCGGCACGGCCGCCTTCCTCACGAAGCACAAGAAAGACGAAACAGAGAAGTACTTAGGAATACAGTGGTATCATTCCATCACAGATATAGCACGA
>Ga0265798_10007367_pt1 | contig 14242 bp, 9 predicted proteins | sample P3T30metagenome_FD_192430 | JGI IMG/M metagenome (GOLD analysis project Ga0265798, IMG submission 192430) | Plant litter microbial communities from East Loma Ridge, Irvine, California - P3 T30 | ecosystem: Environmental > Terrestrial > Plant litter > Unclassified | place: USA: California...
ATGTCAAGTTTGACTGCACAAAGTGCGGTATTACCCTCGGGCCTTTCCACCAAGACAGTCACTCTGAAGTCAAACTCAGCTTCTGTCAAAATTGTCAGTCTCGTGGACCTTTCACAGTCAACAGCGAGAAGACTGTGTACAGGAACTACCAGAAGCTAACTCTGCAGGAGTCTCCTGGTACGGTCCCGGCTGGACGTCTTCCAAGGCACCGCGAGGTCATTCTCTTGTGGGATTTGATCGACTCTGCAAAGCCCGGCGAGGAGGTCGAAATCACAGGCATTTACCGCAACAGCTACGATGCCCAGTTGAACAACAAAAACGGATTTCCCGTCTTTGCCACTGTCATCGAGGCAAATCATGTCGTCAAGAGTCACGATCAGCTGGCTGGGTTTAGGTTGACCGAGGAGGACGAAAGGGAGATTCGCGCTTTGAGCCGTGATCCCAAGATCGTCGAAAAGATCGTCAAGTCCATTGCTCCCTCCATCTATGGACATGAGGATATTAAGACTGCGGTTGCGCTGTCGCTCTTCGGCGGTGTCGCAAAGGTTGCGCAAGGAAAGCACGCCATGCGTGGAGACATCAACATCCTGCTGCTTGGTGATCCCGGAACAGCAAAATCCCAGGTGCTCAAGTACATCGAACACACTGCCCACCGTGCTGTGTTCGCCACCGGTCAGGGTGCTTCGGCCGTCGGTCTCACTGCTAGTGTCAGGAGAGACCCTCTCACTGCTGAATGGACTCTGGAGGGTGGAGCACTTGTGCTTGCGGATAGGGGTACCTGCCTGATCGATGAATTCGACAAGATGAACGATCAAGACCGAACATCCATTCACGAAGCAATGGAACAGCAGACCATCTCCATCTCGAAGGCTGGTATTGTCACGACACTGCAAGCTCGCTGTGCCGTGGTGGCTGCCGCTAACCCCATCGGTGGCCGTTACAACAGCACTGTACCTTTCAGTCAGAACGTGGAGCTCACCGAGCCTATTCTGTCTCGTTTCGACATCCTTTGTGTTGTTCGCGATACTGTTGACCCGGCTGAAGACGAGCGTCTGGCCAAGTTTGTGGTCAACAGCCACGGCCGTGCTCACCCGGTCATGTCCTCGTCCCTCGGATCACAATCGCAAGCCACCGCCGCGAACGAAGATGGCATGAACATCGATGAGCCTAGCAATCAGACTGACGGCGTCATTCCCACGACCGAGATCCCTCAAGAGTTACTCAGAAAGTACATTCTCTACTCACGTGAGAGGTGCAGACCCAAGTTGTACCAGATCGACCAGGATAAGATTGCACGCTTGTTCGCTGATATGCGTCGCGAGTCGCTCGCCACAGGAGCATACCCCATCACAGTAAGTCACGAAACGCTCTTTATCCTAAACACTAGACGCAACATACTGACTCTTACCACTCAGGTCCGTCATTTGGAGTCCATCCTCCGTATCTCAGAGGCCTTCGCCAAGATGAGATTGTCCGAGTACTGTAGCGCAGCAGACATCGACCGTGCCATCGCCGTCGCCGTCGACAGCTTCGTCGGTAGCCAAAAGGTCTCATGCAAGAAGGCGCTGGCTCGTGCTTTTGCCAAGTACACTCTCAACAGACCCGGAGCCGTCAAGAACCGCAGGGCTGATGCCTCGAGGCCTAGTGGCGTTTCCGTCGAGGCTTGATGCTGTTCGAAGGAATGATTGGTCCGACTTGATGTCAACGATGGTATGCAGGCGAACGTGGCGCATGATTGCGTTGATGGGATACCCAAGGCGTTATGATTATGGATATTGATGTTTGTTTCCAAAAATGCAAATACTACCGTTTGCTTCTACTACCAATGCGCATTCTGTTCATCGTATTGCACTCTCGGTCTCATCAAGAAAATCATCCATTGGGTTTTGCTTCCTACGTGAATTCGCCATCAGCACTTTCCACGCAACACTACCTACGCAGCACATCGGGCATTGACACTGATTCAGTAATTAAGGCGGCCAAACTAGCTTTCGGAGTATCTTGTATCGTGGTGACGACATTAACTCATCATTGCCCTCCCGACAGATTTACAAACATCAACATACAAACGTTTTCCGGGTCCAGCCATCTTCCCTGCAACATACCAGTTCAAACCTTCTCCGCCCGCGTCGCTTCATCCTCCACATGCGCCGAGTTAGAGACGCTGCCATCCGCGCTCTTATCACCCACCGCACCCTTACCAACATCATCCAGAGTGCGGTGGTTAGCGACGGCATCTTCGAGCAGAGCATCGAGGCGCGATTCGCCGCGTTTGGTCTTCCAGGCCTTGGGCCCGCCCGGCGCGAACATGTCTTCCACTTCTTCGAGAGTCTTGTTCGCCGTCTCCGGATAGGTGAAGTAAAACTGCGTCGCCGCCATGAAACACATTAAGCCGAAAATGATGAACATGGCGTAGCGGATGTTGATGAAGCCTGGTGGGATGTACAAGCCTAGGGCAAAGCTGTGGAGGGGTTTTGGTGTTATTCTAGTGTGTCTTCGCTGTGATGGCTTTTCGCGGCTTGATTCTCTTTCTCTTGCAGGTGATAGGATGATGCTTGACTTACTTGAAGAGCCAGTTGCCTTCGGAGGCAATTCCCATACCAACCGCGCGTGTTTCCAGGCTCCAGACCTCCGCGGCATAGATCCAACATACGGGAGCAAGCGTCAAGGCGTAGACGATAATGAGCATGTAAGAGAAAGCGATGACGGCGTAGGCGGGCGAGCCCGTCAAGAGGATTGGCACATTTTCGTTACCGTTCACACCGCCAGGGATCACTTCTCCCATTGAGAGAAGGCCGGCGACGATCATATGGCAGGTACCCATGCCGATGGCACCCCATATCAACACGGGGCGGCGGCCGACCTTGTCGACGTAAAAGAACATGACGCCGGTAAAGATGATGAACAGAGCATACTGAATGCCGGAGGCAATCAGGTTGATCTCGCCCTCAAGACCTGCCATGGCAAATATGTACACCTGTCAACCGCAGAATTAGCTATTCATAACGGCAATCATCGCTTTGTTCCTCAACTCACCACATAGTAAGTCATCACATTCGCACTAATAAAGGTTAGCATATCTTACGACAAGAGATGTTGTTACGTGTTGCGCATACCCACTATTTTGTTGCCAAGCTTGGACAGAGAAGCCGGCGAGCGTACGCTTCCACATTCCGTTGTGAACGAACTTGCGCCAACCAGGTAGTGCCGACCTCTCAGCTAGGATGGTTTGCTGGATGTCTGCCCACTCAGCGACAACAAGCGGATTGTTCCTGTCGCCGCCAGCTTGAATCCCGGCTAAGATCTCAATTGCTTCTTCGTTACGGTCTTTCATTGCGAGCCAGCGAGGCGATTCGGGTAGGAAGGGGAGGCCGATAATGAGGAAGGTGCAAGGAATGAACTGCATCGACCAGGCCGTACGGAACGAGGCTTCACCGGGAATGTAGGAGCAGCCGAACCCGATGAAGAACATGATTAGAATTCCCCATTCTAATAGCTCGTTAGCGTTTCTTGTCGGCATCTGAGGATAGTGCATGGTCCGCACCAATGGCAAGCTGCTGAATGATAATCAGAGCACCTCTCTTCTCTCTCTTTGCAATCTCTGCCAGGTACACAGGAACCTGAGACGATGTGATGCCTACGGTGAAACCGTTGAGGAGGCGACCAACAATCAGCATTGCAACTCCATTGCAAGCCGTCTGGAGAGCCGTTCCAATCATCCAGGGTACACACGCAAGAGCTATAGAGTTACGTCTTCCGATCCAGTTGGAAATGAAACCAGCTACAAGAGATCCCAAAACAGATCCAGCAGCCAGAGCAGAGTTGATACCTCCTTGCACTACTCCAGCAGGGTTGTCGAAGTAGTCGATGTACTGTTGGGTGCCGATTTGGGCCGACATGGAAGAGATGTCAAAACCAAACAGCGCGCCGCCCAGTGTCGCGACAAGCGCAACAAACCAAGGGTTGTAGATCCTGGGAAGCTTTTTCCCGAATATCGCCATTGCTGTGGAAGCCTGGAGGATATCAAGGGGCAAAAGGTAAGAGTCGGTCTCCAAAAGATGTGCGCTGAGTGGGAGCAGCACCCGTGAACCAGTGAGAATGAGGTGGGCGACAAGAAGTAGATGGCAGCCAACTAGCTCTTATGATATCGATGATCCTCAAGGAACATCGGGTAGTGGAGTGTTCCCCAGGTCGGATCCAGCCGACCCCATGGTCGAGCTCTTAGCAACATACAGTGTATGCTATGTGCTCGCTGCATGAAGCTCAATAACCGAGGCCAAGAAACCGTATGGGCCAAGGCAATGACAAGGATACAGCTCCGACGCGACGCTGATGAGGTCGAAGATTGATAGGCGGATCATGGATTGATATTACTCGGCAGGGTCCTGATATGCACAGTGATGGCGAGTATAGCATAGTCGCCTAGTCGCCGAGTGCCGTCGCAAGGCATGGTAGATGATGTTGCGGTAGAATGTCGTTGCTTTCACCGCACGCTCCGCCGGGACAAGCCAGCGATACAGGCTAATTGATGATTGCAGTCATGCGCAGACGAAGTAATGTCTGTGTTGCGAGAAGGATTTGAAGGCGAGGTGCAGTTACACAAGGCTTGGCGGACTGTCCATAACTTGAGAGTCCATCAGAGCTTCGACTGCAGTGTCTCAAGAGTGAAGCGAGACATTCCGCAGTAAAAACTGGTTCTTCAAGTCGGATTCTCAGCCTTGACACATCGTGACCATTTGTACGAGTAATTTGGTGTCCGTTAACAACCAACACGAACCTTCTACTAGCCAAGCGCCCAAGGCTGCGGTCTGACGTTCATATACTGCGATCTGACGAGCGCCAGATACGAGTGACGTGAGAGTGGCAGAGTCCATAGTCCTGTGTCGGGATGTGGTCGCATCCGGAACCTTGGTACCTGTTGTACCTCACCGGCTACAGCAATTGACTTTGCTTAAGCTGGTCTATCAAGAAGTGCGGTCGGTGTGGTAAAATGAAGGACTTTAGTGAGGTGTAGTACATAAATGATGTTTGAACCCCAATAAAAGCACAAGTAAAGCAAAAGCCCGTTCATTCCAACCCAGCGCGAAAAAGGATACGAATGCAAGAGTCGCCCCTTCATCCGTGATTGTTTTCCGACGCTGCGGCTCAAGAGATGAATGTTGAAGCCATCTCCGTGACGCCTACGCTAAATATCAATCGTTGACTCATCGTTCCCATCTTGTCAAGAGATTTCTCTCTGTCCCGTCCCCAGTATAAAGCAAACGCGCGCAAAATTGGTATCTTTTTGTCTCAGAGCCCACCCAAGATCTATGTTGAATAACGCTTCACATGCCCAGGGTGAGCGCGCCGTAGATCGCATTGACGCTCATGCAATCGTGTGTAATGTTAGTACTTTTCGTCTTTTATCCGCCCTTCTCAAACCAAACGCCGAGGCAATGCCAATGAAATTATCGATGTCGTGAGTCGCTCAAGCCATCTAGAACTTGAGGGTCTTGGGCTTCTCCCAGGTGAAGTTGGGGTTGGAGAAGTGACCGTTCTTGGCGGTCTCGCGGTAGATGGGGTTGATGAGGTCGAGCTCCTTGACAATGACACCGGGACGCATGTCGAAGTTGGCCTTGATGATCTCGACGAGCTCCTGGGAGCTCTTGTCGGAGGTGCCATAGGTCTCGACGAAGATGGAGAGAGGCTCAGCGACACCGATGGCGTAGGAGAACTGGACAAGGGCACGACGGGCGAGCTTGGCGTGGACGAGAGACTTGGCGACCCAGCGGGCGAGGTAGGCAGCAGAGCGGTCGACCTTGCTGTAGTCCTTGCCGGAGAAGGCACCACCACCGTGAGCACCCCAGCCACCGTAGGTGTCGACGATGATCTTGCGGCCAGTAAGACCGGCGTCACCCTGAGGGCCACCAATGACGAAGTAGCCGGAAGGTTGAATCTGGTTGCAACATGTTAGCCGGGATTGAATCATCTTGCAGCGTGTGGCGTCACTTACGTGGTAGATGGTCTTGTCGTCGAGGTACTTGGCGGGGATGACCTTCTGGATGATCTTCTCCTTGATCTCCTTGCGGAGGTTCTCGAGCGAGATTTCGGGAGCGTGCTGGGCAGACACGACGACGGTGTCGACGCGCTGAGGGATGACAGCGCCGTTGTCGTGTGCGTACTCGACGGTGACCTGGGTCTTGGTGTCGGGGCGGAGCCAAGGAATGGAACCGTCGTTGCGGGCGTCGGTCATGGCCTTGTTAAGCTGGTGGGCGAGCTGGATGGTGAGGGGGAGGTACTCGGGAGTCTCGTCGGTGGCGTAGCCGAACATGATACCCTGGTCACCGGCACCGAGCTTCTCAAGAGCCTCATCGTAGTGAAGACCCTGAGCAATGTCGGGGCTCTGCTCCTCAATGGCAACGAGGACGTTGCAGGTCTTGTAGTCAAAGCCCTTCTCGGAGGAGTCGTAACCAATGTCCTTGATGGCCTCGCGGACGACCTTCTGGTAGTCGACCTTGGTCTTGGTGGTGATCTCACCGAAGATCATGACCATGCCCGTCTTGGTGGCAGTCTCGCAAGCGACCTTGGAGAGGGGGTCCTCCTTGAGGCAGGCATCGAGGACGGCGTCGGAGACCTGGTCGGCGATCTTGTCGGGGTGGCCCTGGCCAACAGACTCGGAAGTGAAACTGAGAAGTGATGCGTTAGTCGTCGTGTTCGAATTCACGCGGCCTGGTGAGGTGTGCGGAAAAAAAAGTCGACTCACAGGAAAGTCTCGCCCTTGGCGACGGCGCCGTTTGTGTGGACCATTTTGGCGGGAGTGAGTGTGTGAGAGTGCGTGTGTATTTTGGGAGAGTTCGGGGTGTAGGGTTGAGGGGATGTAGGAGGTAGAGAGCGCGAAGGGTGAGGGTGGAAGAGATGGGAGAACAAACGGTAGGTAACAATACCAAAGGACGGCCGGCGGGCCCTGAGTGACAGCCCACTTTGAACATCAGCCATCAGCCCACTCCGCGCTCCCAGGAACTGCCGACTACTGAGAAAAAACCCACTCGTCAGGCTCAACAGCCAATCACACAATCCGCTCCCCTCACTCGATCTCTCCGGCGGATGTCGGGCGTTGAGATTACATTGAGCCTGGTGCCGTCTAACTCTGTAAATTTGTTTCTAGCCTGGAAACATCGTCAAGGCCAATGGGGTGAGTCAGATAACTGACGCTACGGGTCAAAGGAGCGTGGGATGTTGTGCTACTTTACAAGCCTGCGCACGCAATTCTTTTGCTTCCTACTGTATCATTTGCTAGTCCTGCAAGGCCCAGTAACAACTCTTACCGAGTTGCCGTGGAGCCAGTGTCGACGTAGACGTTGCATGTAGGTAGCGATGCTGTGTTCTACAGTACCTCAGTACCTTTCAATCGCTTTTGTGCGACCGTGTGGATTATATCGAGAATGGAATGGCATCTGACAGCGCGGACTGCTACTCTCTCAACCATTTGTCACAATATCTGAGTCGCTCCTACAAACCCGCCGATATCCCCGAAAGACATCTCGGTATAAACCCATGTCGTATGTCTCCGCAATCGCTTGCGGAGGTGCACCACACCATGCACGCTCAGAGGTGGAGGTTCTGAGGGACTCACGGAGCCTTTCACATTCCGATCGTTCTACCTTGGCCTTTTGATTTAACAGCAGGTCTCGATAACATTTCTGGATTCATTGGCTGGTGGATATCTCAAAGGTCAACACCATGACAACCATCTGGTCTTTGGTGTCGTTTCGACTGTGATGTCAATCCAGGATCATCGAAGCAACATGAGCACTACTGCGAACCCTAGCGTTCATGTAGGTCCATTCTGTAGATCGAACGACCCCCACCCTTCCGTGCTCTTAGCATGGGTTGTGCATGTGGTGTGCACAGCTGTCTTCTTCTATCATCATGTCGGCTGTAGCTGTAGCAGCCACCGAGTGACAGCAATTAGAAGCAACGTCGTAACAAGCGGCGCAAGCAAGCATGCGATTCCCCGTACTGTACTGCAATATTCTCTTTCCATGCTCAGTCCAGCCCGTGTCTAGCTGTCCGCCTTCATGCTCGCCAGAATCCCCTCACCAACACCCTCAGGGCTAGGCTTCTCAGCGCATACATCCGGCTGGAAGCCGAACTGGTCCATCAAGTACTGCTTTGTCGTAGGCCCGATCGAGGCAATCCTCGTCCTCATTGGCGTCGACGTAGTCTTCCTTCTCGCCTCGCTGAACTTCCCATTCGATGTCTCTAGCCACCCAAGAGCCATGAGCATCGCCTCGCAGCCCTGCGGCGAGAAAACCACCACCCACTGCTCCTTAACGCCCGCCTTCTTCGCTTCCTGGACCAACATCGTGAAGTCCTCCTCGAACGTCGCCATCTCACCGGTCTCGTAGACAACCAGTTCCATGACAGGTGTGCGTTCCGCGGGCGACAAGTCTTCGGACGCGAGAGTCTTGGGAATGATGTCCCTCCTCTGCTCGCCGACGGGGAACAAAAGCGGCAGTCTCTGGCCGTTTAGATGTGTCACTTCCTCTGGTAGGCTCTTTTGATGCTCTAGTATGAAGTTGGCCAGAGCCTCGCCGTTTCCAGTCTCCTCTCCAACAACCGGACAAGGCAGCTCCATTGCCCTGACGCCGTTCGCGGTTGCAGGCCCAACAACGTAGATTGGCATCTGAGGGTCAAACAGCATGGATTTCTTGCTCGGGTCGAGCTTTGACACCATGATTGTGAAGGCATCCACCGCCCGCTGAGATGTGAAAATCAAACCGCCGTACCGCTTGGCCGGGTTGTGGGTGGCTTTCTGGCGTGCGGTGGCTGGGCTGCCGCCAGCAAAAGCGAATCGTTCGCCGGAGAGTCGCAGTTTCTTGAGGGCATCGTCGCGGAATACGTGCTCCAGTACGGGTACAAAGATGGATTTGAATTGGCCGTTTTCCAGGCTGGCAAAATGCGTCTCATAGCCATCTGAGGGCGCCGATACTGTTTTGAGGAGGTACACTGGTATTTGGTGGAGTTTGAGGTCGCCCAGGGCAGAAGTGACGCCATCCATCTTGGTTGTTTATTTTTCTTAATCTTGTCTTTATTTTTTTCACTCCTTGGTACCTCGAGGCTGCTAGCGAACTGTACAATGCCAGCGACTCCCTCCCCTTGTCCGTTCATAAAGTCATTGCAGTGCCCCTCGCCGCACAGATCGATGGTTGGCTTTCAGGGACTCGAACTGCTGGAAGCCGCGGTCCAAGGGTCGCGGTCGCGATCGCGCTTGCGCTTGCGCTCGACGCGTGAGGTCATCGAAACGCGACAAAAGAGAATCATGCGATCACTCTTTTGTCGTCTCTCGTCAGGAACAATCTTACATACCTTGTTCAAGTCAACTTGTTAATTTTACAAAATGGTCGCAAAGAAAGAGCAACAAGGTCTCAGCGACTATGAGCTTGCGCGGCAAGAGAAGATTGCGAAAAACCAGGCTCTCCTCAAGCAGCTACAACTCGATGCACAACAGACAGGAATAGGAGGAAAACCAAAGCCTGCCTCAACCGCTGGACAAAAGCGCAAAAAACCGGTAGAGAAGAAGGTCAAAGAGGAAGTCGCACCGCGAAGATCGTCTAGACGACTGCAAGGCATTGTCGCGGACTCGGAGGTCGCAAGACAAAAGCAGGAAGAGGAGGCTGTTGCGTTCCAAGAACACCAGAGGGCGAAGCGCATGAGGGTTAGCGATGAAATCAACCTCGACGATGCGATTGTCAATGGCCGGACGTGGAATCGCGCAGGCAACTGGCTTACAGCTGTTGGGCCTACGAACCCTGGAGAGCGGACTTTCGATGTACAAGATGTCAAGGACACAACGGATAAGGAACTGCGTGAAGTAAGGGAGCGTATGAGTGGTTTGCAGCTATGGGAGGGTGCAGAGCCCAGCAGGATCAAAATCACCCCGGAGCGGATATACAGTCTTGGGTTGCACCCAACGAAAGACAAGGCGCTAGTATTTGCTGGCGACAAGCTCGGCAGTCTTGGACTGTTCGATGGATCTCAAACATCACCGGGCGAAATCAAACAGGAAGCCGATGATGCTGATGAGGACGGAGACGAGGACTTCGAGCCAGCCATCACGACCTTCAAGATTCACACGCGCACAATCAGCGCCTTCCAATTCGTCCCTCACGACCAAAACGCCCTTTTCTCCGCCTCCTACGACAGCTCAATACGCAAACTAGACCTCGCCGCAGGCAAAGCAATCGAAGTCTACGCGCCTGAAGAGAAAGACGCCGACGAGCCTATATCGGGCGTTGAAATTAGCCGCTTCGATCCCAACATGCTCCACTTTGCAACACTCAACGGCCAGTTCGGCATCAAAGACATGCGGACACCCTCTCACCAATGCGTCGAGCTCTTACAATTGAGCGAAAAGAAAATCGGAGGTTTCTCGCTGCACCCAGCCCAGCCGCATCTCGTAGCCACCGCCTCTCTCGACCGAACAATGAAGCTCTTCGACTTGCGAAAGATCTCCGGCAAGAACGCAAGCCGTATGCCCTCTTTGATCGGAGAGCACGGCAGCAGTCTCAGCGTGAGCCACGCTGCCTTCAACGCCGCCGGCCAGGTCGCCACTGCTTCGTATGACGACACGGTCAAGATCTACGACTTCTCGTCGTTGACGGACACCAAGCCTGGCGTGCAGCTGACGGAAGCCGAGATGGAGCCCAGCGCCGTGATTCCGCACAACAACCAGACGGGTCGTTGGGTCACGATCCTACGCGCACAGTGGCAGATGCAGCCCCAGGATGGGATCCAGCGCTTTGTCATTGGCAACATGAACAGGTTCGTCGACGTGTACACGAGCAAAGGCCAGCAACTGGCACAGTTGGGCGGTGATGGAATCACGGCCGTGCCGGCAGTGGCAAGATTCCACGATTCGATGGACTGGATTGCTGCGGGCACCGCGAGTGGTAAGCTGTGTCTTTGGCAGTAGGCGGCTGTTTACGTTCTTGCCTCTGGCGAATCGGATTTACAATGGTTGCATGGGAACATGTCATATGTTGAACAGCATTGAATCCAGACTACCACCCGATTCGACTCCCGGATCGACCTACTCAAAGTTTTGTTGTACGAATGTTAACGTTACAAAAGAAACGATTCTGTGGTTAGAGGTTGAAGTTTTTATTAATGTTCTGATAGTCATCTAATTGCCATCGTCGTCTTCCGAGACCGCAACAACCCTTCTCCTTCGTCATAGCGCAAACAATCTTCGCGCTTAGTTGTACTGCCAAGCACCAGCAGCGGTGGCGTTGCTGGAGAGAGCGCTGAAGCCCAAGCACTCGCTGTCGAACTCAAGGCCCTCAAGGGCGACGAAGACCTTCCAGGAGTCCTCCTCCTCCTCGCAAGGGCAGGCAAGGAAACCGCCGGCCTCGTTGCTGAGGATGCCGAATCCGTTACCGGCCTCGGTGGACCAGCCAGTGACGATGGAGCCCTCGGGCTTGGCGACGGAGTGGGCAATGGTGTACTTGACGGCACCGGTCTCGGGCTCGATGTATACCTCCTGGCCACCGGGGACGACAACGCCCATGCCGAGGGTGCTCTCGCCGCCGGCGAAGGTGGTGTAGTCGCCAGACGGGCAGGCGCCAGTCTTCTCAATGTTCTCGGGGCAGTAGGCAGAGGTGTCCTTGTTGAGCCAGATGGATTGACCAGAGGCAGTGAGGGTCTGGTAGTGGATGGGAGAGGCTGAGCGGGCAGCAGTCAGGCCGAAGTACTGGGCAGAGGCAGCGGAGAGAAGGCCGGTGAAGGCGGCGAGGGTGGCGGTGGTCTTCATGTTTGTGGTGGTGTGTGTTGGTTTGAGATTGAAGAGGTCTGGTGTAGTGTTGTTGGTTGTGGATTGGTGGCTGAGTGAAGGAGCATTAAGACAGACGGAAGGAATCGATTCTACTTATACCCTTTTGCCCTCGTGTTCGTGCTGGCTCTTGCACTTTCTCGAAGTGACGTTTCGTCTAGCAGTAACGGAGAGCGCAGAGGGAAGCAGCTACCACCCCCTCCACATCGGAGGTTGGCGACGGGGCGATGCAAGGGTTGTAGCAACCAGGAAGCAGATCTCTCGTATTCTTTGGTTTAGTAATGTTATCCATGCGCTGAAAAGTCACGTTGTTGCTTTAAAAAGGGTATGACGGTGGTCGTTCCGCCAGCCGAAGTCAATGGTGGTGCTAGGCGAGGACCCGGAGAGATGAAGCGTCGGGGGAGTTTCGGCACGATCTGATTGACCGCTGCTAGTCGGACGGAGAATAATCTTCATGGAGTTGTCAATATTAATAAATCGCAGCAACGTGCACATACTACTGATAGACGGTGGATTTCTCGCAGGCGGGGTACGCAGGATTGCTGCAGACATCCTTGTTGAAATGTCCGGCGCCGGCTACTCGCAGGTCACAAATCACTATACACAACCGTTTCTGGTTAGTCTGGATGTATTATCCAGCGGGCAGTGCTATATTTGGCAATCTTCAGTGGCAAGAGTGGTAAGGTTGGGTGGCACGCTGATCCTTTTGCATGGAGTAGCCTGCCTTGGCAACAGGCTTGGACTCGACCACATCTGCCGGTTGCGGGCGTGATGTAGGATGCTCGAGTGACATCCGTAACGATTCGTACTTAAGGTTACACAACCCTTTGGTGATCATGAGAGTCAGATTGCCCTCATGTGCAAGAGAGGATGAAACGCACATCTCACTGAAGCACGAGTCCACAGGAACTCGTATCGGCGAACTCGGTGCTACAGAAACATGTCGCTGCAAGTGAGGTACTTTCGAGCCGCGGGAGAGTAACATCAGCATCTCACCGGAGCATGGGCTCGCAAGAGGCGAGATCGGCGGTCGTGCTGTACAGTAGTAGTACAGTAGTAGTAGTAGTGTGTTATTAAAAATTACTCTGCTAATCAATCATCCATGCTTTTGTAGAGAGCGCATGATTCGAGTCGCAGCTAGTGGTGTTAGTGTGCCTGTCGGTGTTGTTGTTGTTCGCTACTTATTATTGCTATGTATGTAATCGCTTTCGTAGAGCAGAATATCTACCTTCTTCGTGTTGTGCAGCATGCTTTGGATACGAGCTCGATCACGCGGCGAGACTGCCCCCTACGTCAATCTATATGGCGTTGACGTTTCTGGTCAACATCTGAGATGAGCAGGGGGTACATGTAGCCTTCGCTCATCTCACGGCTCGAGGTGTGTTGCGACTACTATACTAGTTACTACTATGGGCTCAAATGACAAGCCGAGGTCAGCGAAATTGGTTACGACTCCTACGAGATTACCAGCAAGCAGCTAGCCAGGATGCTGTGCTTGAAACAATCGACATCCGGCAATCTCGTCGGTCTGCTACTAGACTTCGTAAAATTCATGAAGATGCGACCGCATGAATTACAAAGATTGTCTCAGTCCTTGAATACATTAGCAGTTTGCATTCAGCAGTCAGTGAAGTTCCACGGTAAACAGGAGTGAAGTGGTAGTGAATAGAATATACGTACATTACATATGCAGGGCGAGGGACAAGGATCGGCTACATTCGGCTAACGGCGACGGCTGCCTCCGTGCCGAAGCGGTCCCGCAGCCGAAAACGGCTGTGCTATCTTCTTCGCTCAGCTGCGCTGCCTGCTGCTCATGCTCACGCTCACGCTCACGCTCATGTCCATCATCACCACATCGACCACATCCCCATCCATCCCGACCATCGACCTCGCGTTTACCGAACATACTCACCACTTTGCGAGACTGGTCCAGTAAGTCACGGCATCACTGGTGACCGCATTCGAAGCGCGCGACAAGGACGAGACTTGGGAGACGGCGCAGGAAGCTCTTGCGAAGAGAAAGACACGAAGAAGACAGGGACAACACAGGCTTGTGGAAGCAGTAGTTTGCCGCGCACACTAACCCGCAGACTGTCCTATTGTCACAGACAGAGACTTCTGAATTGAAAAGACAAGCCTTGTTTCTTGCAAGTTGTGAGACTACCGTGCGCTTTTGGCTGCCTCAATACAAAGGATTCAGAGCTCTCGCTGTACATTACTTGCTCTTCAACTGTATACTATCATCCCTGCTTGCACTGAGGACTTCTGACCCGCGCGCACCCTGAAAACGCATACTGCGCCAACATCACACCACATCTGCCCCAGCAGCTGAACCCGGACGACTTGGAGGATATTAGGCAGACTGGTTCACCGGTGTACACTCGCACCTCCTCGAGCGCTCAGCTTAATACGCAACAATGTCTTCCTCTATTT
>Ga0265798_10007369_pt1 | contig 14240 bp, 10 predicted proteins | sample P3T30metagenome_FD_192430 | JGI IMG/M metagenome (GOLD analysis project Ga0265798, IMG submission 192430) | Plant litter microbial communities from East Loma Ridge, Irvine, California - P3 T30 | ecosystem: Environmental > Terrestrial > Plant litter > Unclassified | place: USA: California...
CGTGCGCCCGCGGTGGCCGGCCTTGTCGGCGTCGAAGGCCTCGCTGAGGTCGTTGGGCACCGTGAAGGCCGCGCGGAAGAGCCCGGGCTCCCGGCGGGCGAAGGCGAGATAGCCGCGGCCGACCGCTCCGACCCGCAGGCGGGCGTCGACGGCGGGGTCGCCGGTGCTGGGCTGGGCCTCGACGGCGTCCTCCATCGCATCCGCCGCCAGCCCCTGCGCGGATGCGCTGACCGCCTCGAGCAGGTCCTGCCGGTCGGCGAAGTGCCGGTACGCGGCGTTGGGGGAGACGCCGGCGCGACGGGTGGCCTCGCGCAGCACGATCGCATCCGGTCCGCCCTGCCGGGCCATGTCGAGGGCGACGTCGATGAGCGCCTGTCGGAGGTCGCCGTGCCGATAGGAGGTGCGGTTCGGGGCGTCGGTCATCGCGTCGGCCTCCCGGCCTTGTCCTCGATGGCGCGCTGTGTCATTGTGGACAGCGTACACATCCTTCCCGGCCGCGGTGGATCAGCGACCTCGATGGCGAGAGCTCGACGAGACGAGGACGACATGTTCACCAGCGATCAGGCCTTCAGCGGATTCGCCGTCGACGACATCCCCGCGGCCCGCGAATTCTACGGAACCGTGCTGGGGCTCGACGTGCGGGTGAACGAGATGGGCTTCCTGGACCTGCACTTCGCGAACGGGCACAGCGTGTTCGTCTACGGCAAGCCTGTGCACGAGCCGGCCTCCTTCACGATCCTCAACTTCCCGGTCGACGACCTCGACGCCGCCATGCGCGACCTGCGCTCGCGCGGGGTCGAGACGAAGATCTACGCCGACGACGAGCTGCCGACCGACGAGCTCGGCATCGCCCGCGGCATGGGCGGAGGGCCGGACATCGGCTGGATCCGCGACCCCGCGGGCAACGTGCTCGCCATCATCCAGGCCTGACCCCGGAGGACTCCGCATGCCGCGCCTGCCGCGCGCCCTCTCCCCGTTCCGAACGGGGCAGTACCGCATCCTCGCCGTCGCGATCACGATGTCGCTGCTCGGCATGGGCGTCTGGCTCATCGCCGGCCTCTACCAGGTGATCGACCTCGGCCTCGGCGCCGTCGAGTTCAGCGCGCTCATGGCCGTCTCGAGCCTGGGCATGCTGCTGTTCGTGCTCGTCGGCGGCGTCGCGGCGGACCGCGTCCCGCAGCGCAGCATCCTGCTCGTCGTCGAGGCGGTCAAGGCCGTCGCGGTCGCTGCGCTGGCGGTGCTCGCGCTCACCGGCACGATCGCCTTCTGGCACCTGGTGGTCGTGGCCTTCGTCATCGCGATCGGCGACGCCTTCTTCTACCCCGCCTACTCGGCGATGCTGCCGTCGATCCTGCCGCCCGGCGACCTGCTCGCCGCGAACGGCTTCGAGGGCGTGCTGCGGCCGGCGGTCATGCAGGCCGCCGGTCCCGCGCTCGCCAGCGCGGCCATCGCCGTGCACTCGCCGGGCCTCGGCTTCGTGCTCTTCGCGGCCGCGCAGGTGCTCGCGGTGGTCGGACTGCTCGCACTGCGGCCGACACCGGTGCAGCGCGACCTGTCGACCGAGACGGCGCACCCCATCCGCTCGGCGCTCGGCGACATCGGCGAGGGCGTGCGGTACATGGTGCGCACGCCGTGGCTCTTCGCCACCCTGCTCTTCGCGAGCGCGATGATTCTCGTCATCATGGGGCCGATGGAGGTGCTGCTGCCCTTCGCGGTGCGCGAGCAGACCGGCGGCGGGGCCGGCTCCTACGCCGCGGTGCTCGCCGGCTTCGGCGCCGGCGGCGCGATCGGATCGCTGCTGGTCGCCTCGCTGCCGCTGCCGCGGCGGTACCTGACCGTGATGATCCTGCTCTGGGGTTTCGGCTGCGTGCCCTTCGCCGCGATCGGCTTCACCGACCAGCTCTGGGTCATGATCGTCGGCGCCGCGCTCGTCGGGCTCACGTTCTCGGCGGCGCAGGTGATCTGGGGCACGCTGCTGCAGCGACGGGTGCCGCCGCACATGCTCGGCCGGGTCTCGAGCCTCGACTTCTTCGTGTCGCTCGTGCTCATGCCGGTGTCGATGGCGCTGGCCGGGCCGCTCGGCGAGCGCGTCGGCATCGCGCCCGTCTTCATCGTCGCCGGGCTCGTGCCGGTGCCGCTCGCGATCCTGGCCGTGCTGCTGCCGCGGCTGGGGCGCGACGAGATCGCGCATCCGCTCGATCCGGCGCCGCCCGGCGAGGCCGGGCTCGCCCAGGCAGGCGACGATCCGCCGGCGGGCACGCCCGTCTCGCGCTGAGCGCCCCTACTGGTAGGTGATCAGGTCGGGCAGCGGCGAGACCTGCGACATGGTCTCCTGCGGGGTGAGCATCGGCTGATCCTCGTCGATGAAGTTCTTCCAGCCCCACCAGAAGTGCTGCTGCTCGGTCTCCTGCGTCAGCGCGCGCCAGGTGGCCTGCTTGGCGGGCTGGCCGCCCTGGCCGTCGACGTGCACGAGGGTCTCGAGCTCGGGGCGGTCGGTCACCACGCGCTCGCGGTCGTGCAGCATGTCGAAGCGGAACTGGTGCAGCACGAAGAGCTTGGGTGGCAGGTCGTTCGCCACGGTCAGCTCGGCGAGCCAGTCGCCCACGGCGTTGACCTCGTCGGCGCCCACCGAGCCGATCTGCACGAGGTGGGTCTGGTCGGGGCCGAGCCGCCACTCGGGGTCGAGCGCGAGCCCCACCCACGGGTAGCGCAGCAGCGGCTCGAGGGCCTTGGCCTGGGTGAGGAAGTCGGTGCGGCCCGGCTGCAGGTCGAGCACCACGTACTGCCCGGCCGCGCCGGCCGCCTCGATCCACGGCACGAAGGTCTGCGGGTCGAGCTCGTTCGAGTAGTTGCCGTCGCCGCCCGCGCCGCCCGAGGCCACCGTCGCGATGATCTCGAAGGCGGGGATGACGGTGCGGTCGGTCAACCCGTCGTACTCGGCGGCGAGCGCGGCGGCGCGGTCGATGCTGGGCTGCACGTCCTGCTCGCCGAGGATGCCGAGCACGGGCGCGCCCGGGGTGCCGTACATCGCCACCATCATGTGGTCGGGGAACATGCGCTGGCCGCCGCCCGGCAGCTGCGCACCGGTCGCCGCCGAGGCGACCTTCCACTCGAGCTGGCGCTCCGCGGCCAGGGCCGGCCCGATCGCGAGGCGCGCGGCGACGCCCTCGGCGCTGAGCGCGGCGATCGCGTCGGGGGAGTCCTGCGGGTTCGGCGCATCCGCCGGCAGCACGGTGATCGGCACGCCCGCGGCGCGCGCGGTGGCGACGGCCGGCACGGAGGCGGCCTCCTCCGTGGCGATGCCGGTCACGCCGACGAGGGGCTCACCGGGCTCGATGCCGTCGAGCGGAGGGAGGGGTGCCCGGCTGGAGCCGTCGTCGCCGACCTCCGGCGTGGCCGGGTCGACGAGCGCGTCGCCCTTCGCGAGCGCAGCGAGCTGCGCCACGGGGGTCTCGCCCGCGTCGACGAGCTCGACGTCGTCGCCGAGCAGCTCCTGCAGGCGCCCCCGATCGACCGGGGCGCTCACGATCTCGCCCTCCAGGCCGTCGAGGTCATCGATGCCGAGGGCGATCACGTGCTCCGCGCCGAGGCGCTCGAGCTCGCCGAGCAGCGGGTCGTCGCCGTCGCGCTCGCCGTCGTCGAGCAGCAGGGGCACGCCGAAGTGCACGGCCACGCTCGCGGCGCCCAGCTGCGCGGCGGGGTCGTCCGACGGGGCGACCACCGCGGCGGGCGATCCCGCGAAGAGCGCGGCGCTCGTGGCGGCGGCCTCCGCCTCGGCGTCCTGGCCGGCGGCCAGCACCGTCAGCTCCTGCTCGGGTGGGCGCGTCTCGACCGGCCCGTCGGGGGCCGGTTCCGGCGCCGCCGTGCAGCCGGCCGCGAGCACTGCGACGGCGGCGATCGGGGCGAGCAGGGCGGTGCGGGTACGGCGGATCACCCGGCCACGGTACCGGGCCGCCGTCCCCCGAACGCGTCACGGCGCCTGGGCGTCGGCTCCGACCGGGGGAGTGCGGCGGCTCAGGACGGCGCGGCGGCTGGACCGGGCTCCTCGCCCGGCTCCTCGCGCGGCGTCGCGCCGATGGCGGCCGAGAGCCAGGCGGCCACGCCGATGAGCCCGCCGACCACCACGAGCACGCCGCCCGCGCCGACCACGGCGCCGAACAGCCCGACGCCGGCGGGCAGGGCGGTCTGCGAGATGCGCACCGAGGCGAGCCGTACCGACATGAGGGTCGCCCGCTGCCCGGGCGGGGCGATCTCGCTGAGCCACGAGAGGGTGAGCGGCTGACAGAAGCCGTTGAGCAGCCCGAAGACCGCGCAGGCCGCGATGGTCCAGACCGGCCCGAGCGGCACGGCGACCGCGGCCATGGCGAGCGCCGAGGCGGCCACGCTGCCGACCATGAGCCGGCGCCGACCGAGCGTGCGCAGCGCGATGCCGAGGCCGACGCGCGAGAGCATGCCGGCGGCGGCCCGGGTGACGAGCATGGCGCTGACCACGGCCGCGGGGTAGCCCATCTCGTAACCGAGCGCCGGGAAGTACACCAGCGAGATCTCGACCGCCGTCACCACGATGCTGCTCGCCAGCACGGCGCGCAGCACCGCCGGGCGGCGCAGCATGCTCAGCACCGGCACCTTCGGCGGGCGGGGCGTGCCGAGCGGATGCGGGGCGGAGCGCGGCAGGAACACCGCCGCCGCGAAGCCCAGCGCCGTGATCGCGACCGAGAGCCCGAACTGCAGGTCGAGGTCCGGGGCCGCGGCGCTGCCGGCGTTGATGGCGAGCAGCGCACCGCCGAGCCCCTGCCCGAGCGAGATGGAGAGGGCGTAGCCGCCGAAGACGGCGTCGCGCTTCGCTGCGGGGGTGCGGTTGGCGAGCACCGCCTGGTCGGAGACGACGGTGAGCAGGTGGCCGCAGCCGAACAGCACCGTCGCGGCGATGAGCAGCACGAAGCTCGACGCGCCGAGCAGCGCGGTGAGCGCCGCCGCGAGCATGAGCGCCCCGCCGACGATGGCGATCGCGCGCTCGCCGACGCGGTCGGCCAGGCGGCCGGAGGGGATGGCCAGCGCGAGGCCCGGCAGGGCGAAGGCCGCGGAGAGCAGCCCGAGCCACTCGCTGCCGAGGCCCGCCTCGAGGGCCGCGTAGGAGAGGGAGGGGCGCAGGCAGTACGTGACCATCTGCAGCAGCAGCGAGTGCGCGATCACGACCGAGAGCCCGATCCGCGTCCATCCGGCATCCGCTCCGCCGTTCGCGCCCACGATCCGTCTCCTCTTCGACATCAGTTGTAGCGCAACGTTGCACAACGTTTGGAGTAGAGTAGAGCACAGAACGCGACGCCGCGTCACCTCGAGCAGCGGGGGCCTGACGGCGCACCGCGTCGCGGTGGCGGACGAGCGCGGCAGCCATGCACTACCGTGACGCGGAGCATCCGCGCACGGGCCTAGCCGAGGGGGAGTCGATGACGCCGCGCACCGCACAGAGGACGCCGAGCCTGCACGAGGTCGCGCAGCGCGCGGGCGTCTCCGTCTCGACCGTGTCGCGCTTCGTCAACGGGCAGCTCTCGCTGACGACGGCGACCGAGGCGCGGGTGCGGGCGGCCATGGACGAGCTCGGCTACAGCAAGCAGGGGCGCGAGCGGCGCAGCCGCGGCACCCGCTCGGGCGTGATCGGCCTGGTCGTGCCGCAGATCGGCAGCATGTACTTCGGCCGCATCGCCGAGCGCATCGTCGAGGCCGCCGAGACGCAGGGCCTCTCGGTGCTCACCGGCTCGACCTTCAGCCACCCCCGCAAGGAGCACGACTACGTGCAGCTGCTGCTCGAGCGCGACATCGACGGACTCATCTACGCGGGCAACCACACGACCAACCCGGCGCTCGCCGCCGCGGTCGAGGCGGGCATCCCGGTCGTCGTGATCGACGAGGAGATCGTCGAGACGACGGTGCACGACAGCGTGCTCGTGGACGACTACGCCGGCGCCTTCCAGGCCACCGCCCACCTGGCGGCGATGGGTCACGAGCGCATCGGCCTGGTCACGGGCCCCGCCGACCTGCACTCGGTGCGCGAGCGCCGCCGCGGCTGGGCGGATGCGCTGGGCAAGGCCGGCATCGACCCGGAGCGGCAGGTCGTGCACGCCGGTCCCTTCAGCGAGGACTTCGGCGCGGGCGCGCTCTCGCACCTGCTCTCGGTGGCGGAGCCGCCGAGCGCCGTCTTCGCGGCGAGCGACACGATCGCGCTCGGCATCCTGGCGAGCGCCGCGAGCTACGGGCTGCGGATCCCGCAGGACCTCTCGCTGGTCGGCTTCGACGACATCCCCGCCGCCGGATACGTCTCGCCGCGGCTCACGACCGTGCGCACGCCCGCCGAGCGGATGGCCGCCGCCGCGGTCACGATGCTGGTGGAGCGCCTCGACGACGTGGAGCGCCCGGCCCGCACCGCGGTGGTGCCGGTGGCCATGGTGCAGGGCGGCACGGTCGCCCGCTTCTCCGCTCGCGACTGACCCGCAGTTCCTCGACGCAGGGCCCCGCCATCCAGCGGGGCCCTGCGTCGTTCTCCGACATCTGTTACCGCTCGGAAACAATCGGGTATTGCGCGGGAAACAACAACAGGGTTTATTAGTGCGCAACGTAGCGCAACGGTAACCCCACCGGGCGCGAGGAACTCCCCGAGCACGGAGCAACGCCCTTGATCAGACTCATCGCGACCCGCATCGCAGTCTCCATCCCCGTCCTGTTCATCATGACGATCCTGACGTTCCTGCTCGCCTCGCTCGTGCCGGGCGACGCGGCGACGCAGATCCTCGGCCCCGACGCCACCCCCGAGCGGATCGCGCAGCTGAACGCCGAGCTGGGGCTCGACCGCCCCGTGCTGGAGCAGTACCTCGACTGGCTCGCGGGCATCTTCCGCGGCGACTTCGGCACCTCGCTGTTCAGCGGCGAGCCCGTCTCGCGCCTGCTCGAGCAGCGCTTCTGGCCCACGTTCTGGCTCGCCACCTTCGCCGCGCTGGTCTCGGCCATCATCGGCGTCACCTTCGGCGTCGTCGCCGCGGTCAAGGGCGGCTGGGCCGCCCGGGTGCTCGACGGCATCGGCATGCTCGGCATCTCGCTGCCGAACTTCTGGGTGGCCCTGCTGCTCATCGTGCTCTTCGCCGGAACGCTCGGCTGGCTGCCCGCCGTCGGCTACACGGCGCCGCAGGACGACTTCGGCGAGTTCCTCTCGCGGATGGTGCTGCCGGTGACCGCCATGTCCTTCGCGGGCGTCGCGCTCATCGCCAAGCAGACCCGCGAGTCGATGGCCGAGGCGCTCAGCCGCGACTTCATGCGCTTCCTGCAGGCCAACGGCTTCCCCCGCCGCCGCCTGATCCTCAAGTACGGCCTCCGCTACGCGGCGATCCCCGTGCTCGCCACGATCAGCGCCACCTTCGTCAACCACATCGGCGGCACGGTCACGCTCGAGTCCGTCTTCGCGATCCCGGGCCTCGGCTCGATGGTCGCCCGCGGCACGACCAACCACGACCTCGCGAACATCCAGGGCGCGGTGCTGCTCTTCACGGCCGTGATCCTGCTCGTGAACCTGCTGACCGACATCGTCTACACCCTGCTCAACCCGAAGGTGAGGGCCAACGCATGAGCACCGCAGTCATCAGCAGCACCTCCGCGGCCGCCAAGGCGCCCGGCAAGCTGCGCCGTCCGTCCATCCCCGTCATCCTGGCGCTGACCTGGCTGGTCATCGCCGTCGGCGGCGCCCTGCTCGCCGACGTCATCGCCCCGTTCGACCCGCTGAAGCAGGAGATCCTGCAGGCGATGCAGACGCCGACCCCCGAGCACCTGCTCGGCACCGACGTGCTCGGCCGGGACGTGCTCTCCCGCCTCATGCACGGCGCCGGGCCCACGCTCTCGAGCGTCGCCGTCGCGGTCGTCGCCTACACCGGCATCGGCCTCGTGCTCGGCCTGATCGCCGGCTACTCCGGCGGGTGGACCGACCGCGCCGTGGTCGCGCTCACCAGCATCGTCATCGCGCTGCCGGTCATCATGGTGCTCTTCGTGGTGCTCTCGGTCTTCCGCGGCAACACCTGGCTGGCCATGCTCGTCTTCGGCGTGCTCTCCTCGCCGATCATGACGCTCCTCGTGCGGTCCAGCGCCATCGCGGTGCGCAACGAGCTCTTCGTCGACGCGGCCCGCGTCTCGGGCCTCTCGCCGCTCTACATCGTCTTCCGCCACGTGCTGCCCCGCTCGCGCGGCCTCATCATCGTGCAGGGGGCGGTCTTCGGCGCCACCGCGCTCATCGTCGAGAGCTCGCTGAGCTACCTCGGCTTCGGCACCGTGCCGCCGAACCCCAGCTGGGGCAACATGATCTCCGAGGCCTCCACGGTCATCACGAGCGTGCCCTGGCTGCTCGTGCCCCCGGGCGCCGTCATCGCCCTCACCGCGCTCTCGCTCGGCGTGATCGGCGACTCGCTGCGCGACTCCGTCTCCGCCGGCTGGTCGACCTCGAAGCTCACTCCCTCCGGCCGTCGCACCGAGGCCCCCCGCGTCGCCGAGGCCGGCACCGGCCCGCTGCTCGCCGTGCGCGACCTCTCGGTCGGCTACCACTCCGCCGGAGGCATCGTGCCCATCGTCAAGGACGTCTCCTTCGAGATCGGCCGCGGCGAGACCCTCGGCCTGGTCGGCGAGTCCGGCTCCGGCAAGACCACCGTCGCCTTCGGTGTGCTCGGGGTCATCGGCGAGGGCGTCGCCGTCACCGGCGGCTCGGTCGTCTTCGACGGCGCGGACCTCGTCGGGCAGTCGGATGCGGTGCTCGCGCAGTACCGCGGCAAGCGCATCGCCTACATCGCCCAGGAGCCCATGGTCGCCCTCGGACCGAGCCACCGCGTCGGCGACCAGCTGCGCGAGGCGATCGAGCTGAACGACGGGCTCAGCGGCGAGGCCGCGCAGCAGCGCGTGATCGAGCTGCTCACGCTCGTCGAGCTGCGCGACCCGGCCGGGTCGGCCCGCAAGTACCTGCACGAGCTCTCCGGCGGCATGGCGCAGCGCGTCTCGATCGCCTTCGCCCTCGCCGGCCGCCCCGAGCTGCTCGTCGCGGACGAGCCGACCACCGCCCTCGACGTGACCGTGCAGGCCGGCATCCTCGGGCTGCTCATGCGCCTGCGCGAGCAGACCGGCATGTCGCTGCTCATCATCACGCACGACTGGGGCGTGATCGCCGACGTCTGCGACCGCGTGGTCGTCATGTACAAGGGCGAGATCGTCGAGCAGGCCACGGCCGAGCGCATCTTCGCCGAGCCGCAGCACCCCTACACGCAGGCGCTGCTCACCTCGAACCCCCACGGCGCGCAGCCGGGGCAGGACCTGCCGGTGATCACCGGCACCTTCACCACGCCCAGCATGGAGCGCGCCGCCCTCGCCGGCGCGGGAACGGGAGCCGCATCGTGAGCGAGCCGCTGCTCAGCATCGAAGGCCTCGAGGTCACCTACGGCACCGGGCGCAAGGCGTTCACCGCCGTCCGGGGCATCGACCTCGAGATCGGCCGGGGCGAGACCCTCGGCGTGGTCGGCGAGTCCGGCTCCGGCAAGTCGACGGTGGGGCGGGCCATCCTGGGCCTGGCCGCCCCGACCGCGGGGCGCATCCGCTTCGACGGTCAGGACATCACCCGGCTGCGCCGCAGCGGCCGCCGCGCGATCAGCGCCGACCTGCAGGTGGTCTTCCAGGACCCGCGCTCCTCGCTCAACGAGGCGAAGAAGGTCGGCGACATCCTCATCGAGCCGATGATCGCCAACAAGCGCCTCACCCGCGCGCAGTCGATCGACCGGGCGAAGGAGCTGCTCGTCAAGGTCGGCCTCGGCGAGCAGGCCATGGACCGCATGCCGGGCAGCTTCTCCGGCGGCCAGCGCCAGCGCATCGCGATCGCCCGCGCGCTCATGTCGAACCCGAAGCTGGTCGTCTGCGACGAGCCTGTGTCGGCGCTCGACCTGTCGGTGCAGGCCCAGATCGTCAACCTGTTCCGCTCGATCCAGGCCGAGACCGGCGTCTCCTACCTGTTCATCGCGCACGACCTCTCCATCGTCCGCCTGCTCTCCGAGCGCATCGCCGTCATGAGCGCCGGCGCGATCGTCGAGCAGGGCGACGCGGAGGAGGTCTACACGAAGCCCCGCGAGGCGTACACCCGCCGACTGCTGGCGGCCGAGCCCTACCCGGACCCGGCCATCCAGCGCGAGCGCCGCAAGGCGTGGGACGCCCTCGCGGCCGGGGCGCCGGCCGCCTGACCCCGGCGTCCGCTCCGCTGCACCACCGACGCGCCGCCCGGCGTCGTCGTCCCTGCGCACCACCCCACCCCCTTGAATCAGGAGTCCACGTGTTCGCACACCACGCGCGGCGTCGCCGCAACCGGGCCCTCGCCCTCGGCGCCCTCACGGCGTCGGCGGCCCTCGCCCTCACCGCCTGCTCCGGCGGCGCCTCCGGCACGGACGAGGAGAAGGTGCTCACGATCGTGAGCGTCGCCCCGCCGGTCAGCCTCGACCCCTACCTGCAGAACGTCGACCCCGTGAACATCTGGTTCATCGAGCTGGCGTACGACCCGCTGATCCGCGTCGACGGCGCCGGCGAGCTCGTGCCCGACCTGGCGAGCTCGTGGGAGTACATCGACGACGAGGCCAAGCAGCTCGAGCTGACCCTGCGCGAGGACGTGCTCTTCTCCGACGGCACCGAGATGACCGCCGAGGGCGTCGCCGCGTCGCTGAGCTACGCGATCTCCACCGGTGTGAACGGCGCCGCCTGGCTGGGCGAGGGCACCACCGCCGAGGCCACCGGGGACGGCACCGTCGTGATCACGTCGGCCGAGTCGAACCCCTCGCTGCCGAGCCTGCTCACCCAGCGCGTGCTGCTCGGCTCGGTCGTCAACCCGACCGCGCTCGACGAGCCCGGCGTGCTGCTCAACGGCACCCATGGCGCCGGCCCCTACGTGCTCGACTCGGAGTCGACCGTGGCCGACAGCAGCTACGTCTACGAGCCGAACGAGCACTACTGGGACCAGGACAAGATCCAGTGGGACCGCATCGAGATCGACATCGTGGCGAACACCGCCGCGGCCCTGCAGGCGGTGCAGAGCGGCCAGGCCGACCTGTTCCGCGGCGACACCGCGACCGGTGAGAGCGCCCTCTCCGCCGGCCTCGAGGTCGAGGCGATCCCGTTCGGCCTCATCGGCATGAACTACATCGACCGCGCCGGCGAGATCGCCCCGGAGCTCGCCGACGTGCGGGTGCGCCAGGCGCTCAACTACGCGATCGACCGCGACTCGATCGCCCAGGCCGTCTACGGCGAGTGGGGCACTCCGGGCGGCGCGCTCGCGCTCGAGGGCACCATCGGCTTCGACGAGGAGACGCAGGACGCCTTCGCCTACGACCCCGAGAAGGCTCGCGAGCTGCTGGAGGAGGCCGGCTACGCCGACGGCTTCAGCATCGACGTCGCCTACGTGACGAGCGTGCTCTCCGACGTGACCGTGCAGGCCGTCGCCGCGAACTGGGCCGAGATCGGCGTCACAGCCAACCTCGTCAACTTCACGGATGCGGGTCAGGCCGTCAGCGAGATCACGGCCAAGGGCTACCCGATCGCCTACTACGGCTACGGCCAGCTGCCGCCCACGATCGTCGCCCGCAGCTTCTTCGACGGCGGCGCGAACCAGTACAACCCCTGGGTCACCGAGGACGCCGAGCTGAACGAGCTGCTCGACGCTGCCTCGCAGGCCGCCGACCCGGCCGACGCCCAGGAGTTCTACGCCGACGCCTTCACCCGCGCCTACAGCGACCTCGCCTGGCAGGGCGGCGTCGTGAACAGCGCCCAGGTGTTCATCTACGACCCGGAGACGATCACCGACGTGCGCGCCGACACCAACAGCGCCACGCCCGACATCGCCTGGGAGATCGCGCCGGTCGAGTAGCCGTCGCACCACCCGCAGCACCACGCGGTGGCGGGCGGGCGGACCCCGCCCGCCACCCGCACCCACGAACCACGCATTGGAGTAGTCATGAGCAGCACCTGGGGCGTCGAGCTCGCCGAGATCGACCTGCCGGAGTTCGAGCTTCCGCGCGAGAAGCCGAGCATCCCCGCCGCGACCTACGCGGCCCGCGTCGAGGCGCTGCTCGCAGCGGCCACCGCCCGCGGCTACGACGCCGTCGCCGTCTACGGCGACCGCGAGCACTTCGCCAACACCCAGTTCCTCACCGGCTTCGACCCCCGGTACGAGGAGTCGCTCATGATCGTCGCGCCGGGCCGGACCCCCACGATCCTGGTCGGCAACGAGTCGGTCGCCTACGCCTCGGGCACCCCGTACCCGATCGACGTGATCCGCCAGTCGAAGTTCAGCCTCAACGGCCAGCCCGACCCCGACGACCTCGGCCTCGTCGAGCAGCTGCGCGCCGCCGGCGTCGCGGGCCGCGTCGGCGTCGTCGGCTGGAAGGTCTTCTCCGGCGTCGGCACCGAGGGATGGATGGACGTGCCGCACTTCATCGTCGCCTCCCTCGCCGAGGTCGCCGACTCCGTCGAGAACGCGGGCGACCTGATGGTCGACCCGCAGGTCGGCCTGCGCATCGTCAACGACGTCGACCAGATCGCCGTCTTCGAGTTCGCCGCCGCGCACGGATCGCAGGCGGTGCGCCGTCTGCAGCACAGCATCCGCCCCGGCCTCACCGAGCTCGAGGCCTCGGCGCTCATGGCGCCGGTCATGATGCCCTTCAACTACCACCCCACGATGCTCTCGGGACCGGTCAACACCCGGTACGGCGTCGCCAGCCCGGGCAGCCGCGTCATCGAGCGCGGCGACCGCGTGTGCGCCGGCCTCGGCTACTGGGGCAGCAACACGGCCCGCGCCGGCTACCTCGTGGCCTCCGCCGAGGAGCTGCCCGAGGCCGAGCGCGACTACGTCGAGAAGATCGTGGCGCCCTACTACGCCACGGCGGCGGCCTGGCTCGAGACGATCCGCATCGGCCTCACCGCGGGCGAGCTCTACGACGTGACCGCGAGCCGCATCGGCGACGCCTTCTACAACGTCTTCCTCAACCCGGGTCACTTCATCCACCTCGACGAGTGGCCGATGTCGCCCGTGAAGGAGGGCTCGGAGGTCGTCTTCCAGTCGGGCAACGCCATCCAGCTCGATATCATCCCCGGCCCCGCGGAGTACCAGAACTCGCAGATCGAGGACGGCATCGCGCTCGCCGACGCCGAGCTGCGCGCCGCCTTCGCCGAGCGCTACCCCGAGGCGTGGGACCGCATCCAGGCGCGCCGCGCCATGCTGCAGGACGTCTTCGGCATCACGCTGCACGAGGAGGTGCTGCCGCTGTCGAACACCATCGGCTGGCTGGCGCCGTTCTGGCTGGCGCCGAACCTCGCCATGCGGAAGACGCGCTGATGCGCATCGCGATCGTCGGCATCGCGACGGAGACCTCCACCTTCACGATGGACCGCTCGCCGCTCGAGCGCTTCAGCCTCACCCGCGGGGAGGAGGTGCTCGCCATGTACGACTGGGCCGAGCGCTTCGCCGACCTCCCCGCCGACGTCGAGTTCGTGCCCGGCCTGGTCGCCACGGTGAACGCCGGCGGCCCGGTGGACGCCGCGGCCTACGACACGCTCGAGGCGGAGATCCTCGACTGGCTCGCCGCCGAGGGCCCGTGGGACGGCGTCTACCTGCACATGCACGGCGCCATGGCGGTCGAGGGGCGCGACGCCGCCGAGAAGCGCTTCGTCGGCGCGGTGCGCGCCGTCGTCGGCGAGGGGGTGCCGATGTCGATGTCGATGGACCCGCACGGCAACCTCTCCCGCGAGCTCGCCGGCATGGTCGAGCTGGCCGCCGCGCACCGCCAGGCACCGCACGTCGACCGCTGGCAGACCCGCGAGCGCAGCGTGCGCAACCTCGTCGAGGTGATCCGCCGCGGCGTCGCCCCCGCGAAGGCATGGGTGCGCGTGCCGCTGCTGCTGCCGGGCGAGCGCACCAGCACCGAGGTCGAGCCGGGCCGCAGCGTGTTTGGTCGGATGATCCCGGCCATCGAGCGCTACGAGGGCGTGCTCGACGCCAACATGTGGATCGGCTTCGCCTGGGCCGACGAGCCCCGCAACGCCGCCGCGGTGCTCGTCACCGGCTGGGACGAAGCGGATGTGCTCGCCTGCGCCCGAGAGCTGGCGGACGCCTACTGGGCCGATCACGAGGGGTTCCGGATCGTCGCCGAGCACCACGGCCCCTGGCAGCGGGCTCTCGACTTCGTGCTCGC